>Ga0207035_1236_pt1 | contig 9768 bp, 7 predicted proteins | sample Alteio_BWMinCont_77_FD_153272 | JGI IMG/M metagenome (GOLD analysis project Ga0207035, IMG submission 153272) | Enriched cells from forest soil in Barre Woods Harvard Forest LTER site, Petersham, Massachusetts, United States -... | ecosystem: Environmental > Terrestrial > Soil > Temperate forest >... | reverse complement strand
CAATGGGGGATGACTCAATGGGTCGAAAAATATCTCAACTTATCTTCTTAAGTTGTTTGGTTCTTTGTAATACTTCGGCAGTAGCGGCAGGCGCTATCGTATTTGACGCCACTAACGCGCCTAGAATTGCCAGCATTCTGGTAGAAACTAAAAGGCAAGTGACCGAATTAAAAGGGATGTCAGGTAAGATGGAAGCTTTAAACTCCAGACTTGGTGGCGTTTTATCAACTGATACGGACAGGCGTTCTCGTCTTGATACCTTTGCTCGGGAATGGGGAACCTATATTGATGGGTTAAGTTCACCCGATGCAGATAATTTATCTCTTGTAAAACTACTGGGTTATCAAAATTTTGGAGCTGAAAACAGACTTCTTGATTTAAATCAATTTTTATCCGGAAAATTATACCCTTCTACCCATGGTGATGTTTCCTATAACCAAATGGAAAACATTAAGAAATTTAGAACGGCGGCGGTCGAGCGGTCCTCTGTAAATGGTGTGGCGCTTGCAGGTGAGAAAAAACACACCTTAAGAAATACTCAAAGAAAAATTGCAGAGCTTGGGAGTGAATCAGCTCGTGCGATTACAATTCACGATGACTTAGTGGTTACTAATAAATTACTCTCCATGATTGCCAGTGAATTAACCCAACAACGCGAAATATTATCACAACAATTGGAACTGATGTCAGCAGTTGTTGCGCAGGGGTCCCCGATTGTAGCTTCAGGTCGGAGAGCAGAATAATGCCTTGCCATTCCTGTACTATTTTAGCCCCTATTAATAATGCAGCAGCACACTATGCCCAGCAACTATTTGAGGTGTTGGCTCCTGGCTCTTTAGCCCTGTTTCAAGCATTTGTGGGGTGTTGGTTGGTATGGAAGGTGATAAGACATGGCATCCTAAAACCGGGAATAACGTTAGATGAATTTTTAAAGCCCATTTTGCTATTTTCTTTGGTCATATTTGCCCTTCGGGGCCATGATTTTTTTTGGGAATACATTTACACTCCCATTCATCAAGGTTTGATGAGCCTTCTTTCCACCATTATTAGAGTTGGTAATCATGGACAACCAACGCAAGATTTAAGCGGTATGCTGGAAGTAGTCGAGGTGTCGATTTTTAAGGTAACAGAGTTTTGTGAGCGCGTTTATGGCAATGCTGGATGGATGAATCCCATTCCACTTATTGCCGGCGTCATTTTATTATTTCCATTTCTTTTATTGTGGGCCGTTTTTATGGTTTTCACGGTTGAATATCTTTTTAAATTATTAGTGGTGAGTGCTTTGTCGCCACTGTTTATTGTTGCTGCTGCATTTCCATTAACGAGACCTCATGCGGCAGCTGCTCTCAAGGTCATATTACAAGGAGCTTTGACCGTATGTATTTCAGTGATTTCTATTAGTGTGACCTTAAATGCGATTGATACTGCAACTAACGCATTACACTTGGTGAATGGAAATCTAGCGGTCACAAATCAATTTGGTTTCTTTTCAATGCAGTTTTGTAGCTTGTTTTGCCTCGGTATTGTCGCTGTTCTCTTTCAACTTAAATCTCCTACTATTGCCTCAAATATTGTAGGTGTACAAGATGGGGCGGGCGTATCCGGAATGATAGCCGGTGCTCCAGCTGCAATGGGTGCAGCTCTAAGCATTAGTTCTGCAAGATTTTTTGGAAAAGCAGCCGCAGGTGGCGCAAAAGGTGTGGGGAAAAGCGTTTGGTCTGCATCATCTCCTGCAAGAGATGCAACAGCCAGTTTTGGAAGACACGTTGGCCAAAGTGTGGCTGATAAAAGCGCCGCAACCTACAACAGTATTCGGGGTAAACTAAGGAGTTAATCGATGTTCAAAGTCATCATTATTGTCATGCAAATTATTTTATTGACCGGTTGTGCTGCAAAGCAAAGCAAAACCTTGTTTGGAAAAGAAGGGGATACTTTAAGTAAAAGTCCTTGTGATGCGTGTAACACAAAACCTTTTTATGTCGATGGACGTTGGGTTAAATAAGAGGGTATTGCAATAATGTTTAGTAACACTGGGCAAAGTTATCAAGCATTATGGTGGGTGGCAAGAACCACAACCATTGCTTGCATTGTCTTGTTTTTAGTGAATCTATCATTAGCTGCGGTTATTTGGGCCTTGATCCCCTTAAAAGAAATAAAACCCATGTTATTTACATCGAGTACGAAGGCAAATCAGGTAATCCATATCGAACCACTAGAGAAAGGCACTAAGGGTTTAGAATTGCTGATGGAAACGTTAGCCAGACAATATGTGGAATTGAGAGAAACATTCGATTTTCAAACAGAAAACTATCGTTGGCAAAAGGTATGCTGGTTTTCAAGTCCAGAATTGGGGGATGCCTTTCAATATCAAATGAGTAAGCAAGCGTCGAACTCTCCCTTTGAGCAATTTAAGCAAAGGGGTTTCACACGTGCAATCAATATTATCAGCAGTACAAGTCTTGCCCCCTCTGCTCCTAATGTATGGCAAGTTGACTGGGAATCGCTAGATAGGGATCCCAAAACAGGCTTAGAAACTCGAAGCCTTTGGATTTCAACCATTACGGCAGAATGTCAAGAACGGGCCGTTAATTTAGAAGATCAGTATATTAATCCCATCGGCTTTACAGTGATTCATTACACTGTAGCCTCTAAGCAATCAAGGAACCCCACATGAAAAAGCAAGCTTTTCTTTTATCCCTATTATTGGTGTCAAAGGCATTGATGTCTGAAGAATATAACCAAGGTTCTGAAGATTTGTTTCAAAATCCTCAACCGGTTATTCAGCAGTCCAGCAATACACCGACAGTTACTCCTGTTGCAGAAAATCCCGACGTAGAAGCTCAAGTGACAGGGCAATATCCAACCATAAATCGACAGGAGTCATTGCCTTTAGGTGCCATCCAGCATGCTTGGGATAAAACCACGAAAAGTTCTGGTGTTTATCAGGTTAATTTTAATCCTCGTGAAGTCATCAAAGTCATTACCCGTGAATTTATGACCACGTCTATTGTTTTGCCGCCTTGGGAAAAAATTGAAGAGATTGTAATAGGTGATGAAACTTCTTATCAAGTGACTAAACCAAAACCCAATATTATCCTAATTCGCCCCATTGAGTTTGTGGGCGTGGATTCAAGCATCACGGCTTTTGGTGAAAGTGGCCATGTTTATGCCTTCTACGTGCGTTCAGAAGGTTACAATTCTAAACACGTAAGTGATATCACTGTACAAGTGCGTGTTCCGGCACCCAAATATGCCCTAATGGATAACAAAACTTCAGATCCAGAGCTTGAATTGGCGCAAAAAACTGACTATTTAGATGCTGTTGTTTTTGATCCGGCTAATCTGGATTTTGGGTTCTCGATGTCGGGGAATAAATCAATAGCCCCGGAGCGGGTGTTTACAGATGGCACTCGTACTTGGTTTGATTATGGGAATCGAATGGGATCTCAAACATTACCTACCATTTACTCAGTAATAGATGGTGTTGATACCCCCATAAACGTGACTCGAGAAGGAACAAAACTCGTGGCTCAGGCCACTGGTAAATTTACCTTAAGAAGTGGCCAGAAGGTGACTTGCGTTTACCCCACTGAAAAGAAGAAGTCATAAGTGGGTATTCATAATGTATAAATTGGTTGCACTCTTACTCGTATTATTTATTGCAGGTTGTGAGGATGATGAACGGGCTGAAGAACGCTTAAAGAACCGTTCAAAACAAGTTCAAGAATTGGCCAAAGATTTATATGTTCTACCGCCTGAGCCAAAACCAGCAGAGCCGATACCGCTACCCGTTGTTAAAGAACCGCCAGTTATGACACCAGTGGAATTTCCTGGGCCTGAACCTTTGATGAGAGAAGAAAGGGCGAGGTTTTTAAGAGGTAAACGGTTTGATGCAGCTAGGAGGAAAAGGATAATTCCAGCCCTTAAGGAATCGGCTACATACAGAATTGAAGATCCAGATTATCGTCAATGGGAACGGCCGTTACCTGAGGATAAATCGACTTATCCTGTCGATCGCTCGCGAATTTTAACAGCGGACATGCGTATTGGTGCAGTTTTAGAAGATAACTTGAATTCTCAAATTGGAGGCCGAGTCATTGCTATCGTTGATCGAGATGTTTTAAGCCCTAATGGACGCTATGTTCTGATCCCAGCGTATACCAAGATTGTTTGTGGTTATGAAGGGCTCGATCAAGCCGGTGAAACTCGCCTATCAGTTTCTTGTTCACGCGCAATTAGACCAGATGGAGCCAGTATTCTATTAAGCAGTGCGATTTCATCCGATCAAATGGGTAGAACTGGTTTAATTGGGGACGTGGATAATCGTACTTTTGAACGCTATGGCGGTGCATTCATTGTTTCTGCAATTTCAGCTTTAGCGCAAGCCGGGGTGAACCAACAACAAAATCAAGGCGTGCAGAATGCAACGACAACGCTCTCCAACAATTTGGGACAAGTGACTGCTGAGGTTATCAAGCAAAATATTGATCTAAGACCGATCATTACCATTGCTGCGGGTTCCAGGATCCAAATCATTCCACAGACGGATATTGTACTCAGAAAACCTTTAAAGGAACAGCCATGAAGAGAATCGTTGTTTTTTTACTATTTATTTTGTTTTCATTTCCGAACATTTTGTGGGCAAAATTTTCTAAAGAGCAAACGGTTACACTGCTTAATGGGTTTGAAAATGAGGAAAGCATGGGATCACTTGAACAGCTTTTACCACCAGAATCTAATTATGCTAAAAAAGCACGTCTAATTGGAAAAATTAAAATTATACCTGTGTCAAAAGGACTCTCAATCATACAAATTGCGTGGACAGGGGTTTGTTCGATTGACGATCTGAATCAAAGAGTTGCCTTTGATAAGCCCATGACTTCTTTTTTTAAGGCAAAACATAAAAAATTGCATCAAAAACCTGAATTGCCCATTGATGGGGAACTGATAGTTTTACAAAAAGCCCTTGAACAGTTAGATAAGGGCCAGATAGATAAGGAAAATCTCAAAAAAAAGCAATCTGCTAAAAATCCAAGCGTGGAAGGTCGTCATTTGTTGGTGCAAAATACCAAAAACAAAAATAATTCTAGCAACATGCTGTTAGATAAATCATTTAAACAAAATAAAGATTATCAAAAGCTTGAAATTAGAAATACTAACACAAAAAATGTTACCAATAAGGATACAAGCGAAACTGAAACGTCTTCACTGGTAAATCATTCGCAAACGATGGATCCTGCACAAGATAGAACAAAAGGCGCTTTACCCAATTTTCTTGAAGGAGCACTACTGGGAACGGACAACAGAGAAGAGCCCCTGCTTGTCCAACAAGGGTTACGTATTGGTCCGCCAGGTCGACTTTTACCCAACAGGTCCAATCAGCCTCTTGAACAGGGATTACAGTTAAATCAAGCAGCAGTCTTGCCAGCCCCCTCATTACAAAGGCCGATGCTAGTCGACAATAATGCGAATCAAGTTGCCCCCTTGAATGCAAGACAGGGGGTGGCTGCTCCCCTGCAAGGGGCAGAACAAAGGCCGATGCTAGTCGACAATAATGCGAATCAAGTTGTCCCCTTGAATGCAAGACAGGGGGTCGCTGCTCCCCTGCAAGGGGCAGAGAATAATCCTTTGGCAATGGCTAACGCAGCTGTTCCGGCACAGGCACCTGAGGCGGCAGAAGAACACCAGCCAGAAGTCACGTATCAGGTAACTGAAGAAGGGTGCAATCCCAGAGTTGACCGTGTGCATGAGCGTGTAATTATACAAAATCGGACTAAAAAATTTGAAGACGGTACGCTTCGAGAGACTGGAGAATGCACCGATTCTTTAGAAGTCTATCCTATCATGAAAGATTTTTTATGTGCTGGTTGCACAGACAGTGTTAATATGGACGAGCGAAAAGCCTATTCACGCTATCAAGAATATTGGTTTGATAGAGAAAATCAAAAACACGTACTTGGAGAAGCCCTTTACCCTGATATCGGGAGGCCTTACCATTTTGTGGATGAACAGGGTTCTTGTGAGCCTCTGGTGGATTTACAGGCTGGGCTTGTTAATCGCCAAGTAGAATCCGTTTATTACAATTTCAATAATACACGAATGGTAGCGCAAAATTGCCATCAAGCACCCAATCAAACCCCCATTCGAATAGTGCAAACGGCAGATGGTTGTCGTTTAAGTCATGATTTTGCTCGAAATGTCTCTTTTGAGCAGAAAAAATCAATTTATACCCTGGAGGGGGTAGTCCGTGAAGTGCTTGCCTGTCGACCGGTGGGAGATGCCATTCCACATGAGTTTGTGGCAAGCGATTGCCAGCCGGTTACCAATTTATCAAATAATACGGTAACCCAAATGGTGAAACGCAAAATTAGAACTGCGTTAGGCTCTAAAATTATTTCTCAAGAATGCGAGCCCGCACAAGCATCCAATTTGCTAGCAGCACGTGACGAATGTCAGGGCCAATACTATCATGATTTAACTTCCGCCCGGTCTTACATTAAAAAAGCCTATTATTATATGCGCAATAACGCCAGAAATTATGTAACCCCCTGTGTGCGGACCAGTGAATATCTACCTCATCAATCAGAAATTAAGGGTTATGCCCACGATGACGCCAATCGATTCTCTAGGCCCTATATTGAATATTTTATTCAAGCTGAAGATTTAGGTCGGATTACTGCCGATGCGGCAAAAATTCGGGGTGATTTGGGTCTCACCTACTATGTTCTTTTAAGAAATGAACATCGGCCTGTTTCAACTTATTTTGAAGGTTGCTATCGTCGTACCCGAACAACTTCCATCAACATTTATCAGCGGGCGGATGGTTCACTTTATGAGCAGGTTCTGGGTGAGGGAAATATTATTGCTTCTGGTGTGGATGAATGCAGTCGACGACAAGAAAGTAGAGATGTGGCTATTGGGAATAGTGGTGGTAATTTTTGGCGGCATGGAAGAGCAACTTATGCTCAAGAAGTACGTACGATTACGACTTATCCCAATGGAAGTGTTTATGAAGGTGGTTGGGTACGAACTGGTTATGAATGGCAGAACTAATGCATAATGCAGTACTGGATACTCTATTAGAGCCATTATGGCCATTTTTAAAAACACCGGATCTTATTGAACTTTCGGTGGTGAGACCTTTGGAAGTCGGTTTAGAAATAGCTGGAAATGGTTACCAATTCGTAGATGCTCCTCATCTGGATTATGAATATTGGCGCTTCTTGTGCCATGTCCTTGCTAATCGAAGTGGTGTTGCTTTTCACCCCGTGCGCCAGCCAAGGATTTCCACTGCTTTACCCGAAGGTCATCGATTTGAAGCAATGCTGGGGAAAAATGTTGATAAAGCATTATCCATTTCAATTCGCATTAAACGCAATATTCATACTGAACTGGAGGCCTTTGGAGTTTTTGGTGATATTAAAGCACAAATTATACAAATGGTGCAGGAAGGCGTGAATCTACTTGTATCAGGGGGTACAAGCTCAGGAAAAACCACTTTTTTAAACCAATTAATTCGTTATATTCCATTAGAAAAGCGCATTTTGACAGTAGAAGATACCCGGGAATTGGATATACCTCATATCAATCAGAAAAGCTATATTGTCAGTCGCAACGAAACCAATACAGTCATTGGCTATCCAGAAGTTATTGATCATTTAGTTCGCAGTCGTCCTGATGTGATTATTGCAGGAGAAGTCTCAGTTGCTAACGCTTTTCCGATTGTACGCATGCTAAATTCAGGCCATGCAGGTTTTATGGCAACTATTCATGCCAATACTCCAGAATTGGCACTAACCGCAGCAATGCCTCAAAATATTCAACTGGCAGGCCTTAATTCAAGTGGGATTTCTGATTTACTATATCAGACGTTAGATATCGTGTTGCAATTACATCGCTCTGAAAAAGGCAGGCGTGAAGTGACAGAAATTTTATTTCCAAAAAGTCGAGAAACCCTAAATTTAAATATGCATAGGAATCCTACGTCATAAAAACCAATCCATCCAAAATAATGATTATGAATCGGTATAAGATCGTTGAAAGCTTACGATTGTTCAAGTTTTTAATTATATTTTGGCCCATTCCAGTGATATATTTTGGGTTTTTCAAATCTTATTTCTTGTTAAGACCCTTCATGAGCAGCTCGATTGCAGAATGGATCTGTTCCTTAACACCACTCTTTGTCCTGGGGGTAACATTCTGTTTATATGGATTTAAAGATCAAATATCCCCGCTGGTTTTAGCTATAATCGGAAATCTCCTTGCTGGAACCTATAATGCCTGGTATTTCTATTTAGATTTTGGCCGTAATTTCCCCAGAAAATTAAATATATCTTTGCTTGAATATCTTAATCACCAAAATTGGCCTCTTGTGTGCCTTTATCTTTCACCTCTGATAGCAGGTATTTTGGCCAGTCGATATCTCTGGTCGCAACCCACTCTAATTCATAGATTAAAAAATGGCTCATTAAAAAAATCTGACACTTTTGGTACGGCGAAACTTGTAGATAGAAAAACTATTAGAAGATTAAACGATCCAGAAGGGATACCGATTGGAGCAATCCCAACGGTTTCGGATTACAAAGATGTACAAAAAGTGGTCCAGGCGATACAAGACAAATCAGGTGGGGAACTCATACGATTAAAAGCTTACCATACTACAGTTGTTGCACCTTCTGGCGCGGGAAAAGGCATTGGAGTTGTCATTCCTACGTTATTAGAATACAAAGGCCCAGTGTTTGTGACCGATATTAAAGGAGAAAATTATAGCGTTACTCACAAGGCACGAGAAGCAATGGGCAAAAGCGTCGTGGCATTCGATCCATTTGAAATTACAGAGAGTCCGAAGGTTTGCATTAACCCTCTAGATTTTTTGAATTCAGAAAATAAATCCATTGTCGATGATGCAGCAGTCTTAGCTCATCTCATCTGTCAAACCCGAGCCCAGGATGGTACTAACGCAGATTATTTTCAATCTCAAGGTGGGGCAGTTGTGCAGTGTCTACTGCTCTATGTTGTTTGTTGTGATGAGATTAAACAGTCAGAAAAAAATTTAGCTACCGTTTTTGATCTATTATGCTCCCCTATACAAGATTTAATAGAGCTTTTTAAAAGAATTGGGCAGGATGAATCCTTTGGGTATGGCGCTCCTTCGCGCCTTGCAAATCGAATTGTTAGCACCGATCCGCGAGAGCTTTCGGGTATTTTGAATTCTGCTTTTGTTGAAATGCGATTTGTGGACACGCCATATGTAAGAGAGAGTACCAGTCACTCTACCATTAAAATCTCCGATATCACCAAAGGAAATCTAGATTTATTTATTTGTATTCCCCCAGAAAAGCTAGATGCACAAAGTCGATTATTAAGACTTTTTACTGGAATTGTTTTTTTAGAAATGCAAAACGCAAAGGGTAAGATTGGATACTACAATTTATTGATGCTGATTGATGAAATGCCCGCATTGGAACATATCAAACAAATCGAGCAAATATTAAAATATGGTAGAGGGTATGGTATTAGCTTGATGGCAATAGCCCAAACGATAGAAAGTATTCAGGCAGTTTACCCAAAGAGTTGGCGAACATTTTTCACCAATCAGCTTGTATTGTTTTTTGGGTGTACCGATGAGATGACTTGTGAGCTGGTATCTAAAATGGCAGGGGATACGACTGTTGAAACGACTTCTAGTAACCAGGGTACTGGCAAGCAGGCTCGAGCGATGGAAATTTTAGGTAATTCTTCCACTCAGGCCTTTCCCTATAATCAACC
>Ga0207035_1174_pt4 | contig 9838 bp, 7 predicted proteins | sample Alteio_BWMinCont_77_FD_153272 | JGI IMG/M metagenome (GOLD analysis project Ga0207035, IMG submission 153272) | Enriched cells from forest soil in Barre Woods Harvard Forest LTER site, Petersham, Massachusetts, United States -... | ecosystem: Environmental > Terrestrial > Soil > Temperate forest >... | reverse complement strand
CTCAAGCAGATTCAGGAGGGCAAAGCGCACCTCGATGACAAGCTGACGCTGACGAAAGAGAACCAGGTAGAAGGTTCCGGCGTGCTGATGTTTTTTGATGTGCCGCAAACGCTCACACTGAAAGACGTGCTCACGATGATGATCATCGTAAGCGACAATACGGCCACCAATCTTGCGATTGATCATCTTGGACTCAAGAATATTGACGAACGCATTCAGTGGCTGGGGCTGAAGGACACATGGCTCTATAAGAAAGTCTCTCTGCCGCCGGTTGGTCCTATGCCTGCGGATCAAAAGGAGTTTGGGCTGGGCAAGACGACGGCCCGGGAGATGGCTGATGTGATGGAGCGCTTCGCCACCTGCAATCTGAATGCGCCCGCCAGCCCGGCAAAGCCAACTGAGTCGGACCAGAAGCTTTGTGCAGCCGCGATTCATATGCTGAAAAGTCAGTTCTATCGCAATAGCATTCCCCGCTATCTCGAAACACTGGATACGACAGAAGGTGAATCGAATATCGCCAACAAAACAGGCGCTTTGAACGAGGTCCGCAACGACGTGGGCGTAGTTTTTGCGAAGAATGGCCCAGTGGTCATCTCGGAATTTACTTATGGTAACCAGGATAAGAGCTGGACTCCGGACAATGAGGCAGAGGTTCTGATGGCAAAGCTGGCCAAGGTAATCATCGAGCGCTGGCAATAACTAACATATTGGTTGCCGAATCCGTCTACAATATGTTGCAGGGCTTCCGTAAGGCCGAAGAACTGGGCGTGTGCCCTCACTTCGGATAGAGCTGGACTCCCGGTTCTCGATTTGCGAATTGAACGACAGCATCACAACTTCCCCCTTTTTGCAGCGAACCGTGGAATCGATCTCGATGCATCTGCATGATGGAAGTAGAGCTGGAATCCCAAACAGGGGAGGGAAGATGCGCAAGTCTACGAATTTGATAGTAAGAAATATTACGGTGACCGCGATTGCGGCAGGATTGCTGACTGCAGGCGCAGCGATGGCTCAACAGCCAGCGTCGACAGCGGCACCGATACCGGCAAACGTAAATAGCGGAGCGGTGCAGCAGGCGAATGTTTCCGCTTCTACCTGGCAGGCAAAGACGGTCGAAGTGCCTTCGGGAACCAAGGTGCTGTTGGAACTGCGTTCCGCAGTCAATACAAAGACTGCGAAGCCCGGCGACGGCGTCTACCTTTCATCGAGCTTCCCCGTAGTAGTCAACGGTCAGGTCGCGATTCCAGCCGGCGTCTATGTGCAGGGAGTGATCGACCAGGTGACGCGTCCGGGCCGCGTAAAGGGCCGCGCCGCCGTGCGCATGCATTTTTCGTCGATGATTTTTCCCAACGGCTCCGTCGTCAGTATTCCCGGCGTGGTGAACAGCCTTCCTGGCTCTGCCGGACCCCAGGTGCAGCAAGAGGGTGAAATCCAGCAGGCTTCCGGCAAAGGGAAAGACGCAGCAACAGTGGCGCAGGCAACGATTGCTGGAGCAGGTCTTGGAACGATTGGCGGCGCGGTGGCGAGCGATGCGGCCAAAGGCGCGGGCATTGGCGCGCTGGGAGGCGGAGCCGCGGGTTTGATCTACACGCTCTTTACGCGCGGGGACGAGGTCGTCCTGAGCAGCGGGCAGGGGATTGAGATGGTCCTGCAGCGGCCGCTAACGATTACGCAGTCAAATTTGACGGGACCCGATGTTGCCGGACAGGCCTCGATTGTTCCCTCAGCACAGCAGCCCATGGCTAAACCGAAGACCAATGTTTTGTGCCCGTTGGGTGGTCTGGGCTGTTCTTAAACCCCAGAACAGTTGAGCAAACGAGTAGATGGACGAACAAAGTAACGAACAAAGTACCGTAGAAAAACCAGAGAGCCCTCCAAAGAATCCGCGCACGCACCTGCAATTGTGGGTGCGTGATTTCGTGATTTCGATCATGGCGTCGTTCTTCATCATCACTTTTCTCTACCAGCCGGTGAAGGTGGAAGGCACAAGCATGCAGCCCGAGCTGCGCGACCAGGACCGGCTCTTCGTCAACAAATTCGCCTATAACTTTGAGAAAATTTCTCGCGGAGATGTCGTCGTCTTCTACTATCCGCGCGATACGCAGAAGAGCTATATCAAGCGTGTGATCGCTCTGCCGGGGGACAACATTCGCATTGACGATGGCCGCCTCTACGTCAACGGCAAGCGAGTGGACGAGCCTTACGTCCCCAAGCGCTTTTACGACACGCGTTCAATGGCTGACATGGTCGTTCCGCCACATGAATATTTTGTGATGGGTGACCATCGCTCCATCTCGAGTGACAGCCGCGATTTCGGTCCCGTAACCCGCAAGTTGATTTACGGGAAGGCTGCATTCATCTACTGGCCCGCGGATAATATGGGCGTCATACACTAAAAGGCTCTGTACTTCAGCGTGCGTAATATCCGGCTTTGGCGCGTACCCTGAAGCCGCTCTGTTTCGGCTGAATCACTACTTTCCGAAAGGTTCCATCCTGAGTCTTATTCGTTGACTGGTAGGCGATGGAATAGAGAGAGCGAAGCTCGTCGCTGATCTGCTGGAAGGCCTCCGGCAAATTGGTGTGCAGTCCATCAAAGTCCGAACCCCCGGTCTGTGAAGCGAGATGTTCGAGCACGCGTGTCCCGTATTTATTGCGGGCGGTCAGAACGCCGTGATTCGTCTGCGTGTAACGAATGGAAAAAATCAGAACGTCCGAATCCTGCGCCTCAGAAATAGCGTCGAGCAGATCATGCTCGCTCGAATTTTCTTCGCCGTCGGTAAAGAGAATCAATGCGCGCCGCCTATTGTTGTTGCTGCGAAGTTTTTCATCCACGCTGAAATAAACGGCATCGTAGAGCGCGGTCCCAAGCTCGCGCTGCTCTTTGGGGCCAATCTCCGGAAAATCCATATCCCCTTTGTCGAAACGCTTCAGCCCGTCCATAATCTGCGGGACGGAGGATGTGGTGTCGCTCACCAGCCGAAGATGGTTTCCAAAGCAGACGGCGAATGCCTGATCGGAGGGGCGAAGAATCGCTTGCAGAAAGACTTCGATGTCGTGTTGATGGCGTTTAAGAAATTTGTCCTGGCTATCGCTTACATCCACGATCAATCCCAGGGAGAGCGGCAGTTGATCTTCGCGTGCGAAGAAACGGATTTTCTGTGGCACGCCATCTTCGAAGAGATCGAAATCGTCGGCTGCCAGCCCGGGTGCAATTTTTCCATCCGGAGTGCGGACGCTGAAGGTCATATTGACCAGATGGACTTCTGACCGGAAGAACGTTTCCTGAGCCATCGCGGGATGTGTGAAAAAGAGAAGGGAAATGAGGAGGAGACCGGCAATCTGCCAAGGTTTGAAGGAATAGCTCATAGTCCGTACGTCAAAAAATACGGAGAATCTTGTCCTTGAGTTCCTCTTTTTAAAAGAATTTGCTGTTCTTATTGGCTTGATGGATTGGATTTGCCGATCCGTTTGAGCGTGAAGTTCAGCTTCGAATCGATCGGTTTCATATCGCCGTCGAGCTGCTGCAGCGTGTCGTCGTCCACGCGCAGGTAGTACTGCTTGCCCGCTTTGTCCGGATCGAGTTGGTATACCGTCGCATTCGCATCGCCTGGCCTGCCGCGAAGAATCGTCCACGTACCGTAGTTCGTAAAGCTGCCGCGGTCAATATATTTCAGATGCAGCCGGTAGACCGCATCCGTAAAGTCATTCGGAGCTTTTTGATACAGGGTAAGCGTGGTGATGCTGCCGCTGCAGTCAGCGCACGGCGTGGTGCCTTGCCAGGTGCCCAACACATGCATCGTCTTCGCCGTGGCGGCGAGGCGAGCCTGTTGCTGTTTGTTGGTTGTCTGGGATTGCACAGTCGGGGAGTGCATCGATAGCGCGAACGCTATGCTGGCTAATGCGAAAATGCTCTTCCTGCGAAGCATCAGAAGCCCTCCTGTCAAAAATCTCCCCAAGAATATCGCATCCCCATAAGGCCCCGGCAGCGGAAACCTGCTAAAATCTATTGAATCCACCCCATGGAGAAGCGATGCAGGCGATCCTTGCGCTCGAAGACGGGCGCATCTTCCGCGGCGAAGGCTACGGTGCCAAAGGCGAGTGCTACGGCGAAGTTGTTTTCAATACATCGTTGACCGGCTATCAGGAAATTTTCACCGATCCCTCCTATGCCGGACAGATTGTCGTTTTAACAAATCCACAGATTGGTAACTACGGCACCAACGCCGCTGATAACGAAGCCAATAAGCCCTACATCGAAGGTCTGGTAACCCGCGAATTTTCGCCCATCAGCTCCAATTGGCGTTCGCAGCAGGTGGCAGACGAATATCTGGAACGCTTTAACGTTCCGGTGATCTCCGAGATCGATACGCGCGCTCTGGTGCGGCATCTGCGCAACAATGGCGTGATGCGCGGCGTCATCTCGTCCATCGAAACTGATCCCGAGATCCTTGTGCAGAAGGCGCGTTCCATTCGCAAAATGGACGGGACCGACCTTGCAAGCGTAGTGACCACAAAGACGCGCTACGAATGGGAACCGGAACCTGATCCGCTGGAATCCGAAGAGAACGTCACCCCGTTGCCGAGACCCGATCTGCATGTCGTTGCATACGACTACGGCATTAAACGGAACATACTGCGCATGCTTTCCAAGGAAGGTTGCCGGGTGACCGTTGTTCCGGCACAAACCTCGGCTGAAGACGTGCTGGCGATGAATCCAGATGGCGTCTTCCTGTCGAACGGTCCCGGCGATCCCGAGCCACTTGGCTATGCGCAGGAGACGATTCGGCAGCTGGCAGGGAAAAAGCCTATCTTTGGGATTTGTCTTGGTCACCAGTTAATTGGCCTGGCGCTCGGCGGAAAAACATACAAGCTAAAATTCGGGCATCATGGCGGCAATCATCCGGTGCAGCAGACGGAAACCGGCAAAGTCGAGATCACCAGCCAGAACCACAACTATGCTGTCGATGCCGCTACGTTGAACAAGGACGAAGTCGCGATTACGCACATCAACCTGAACGACCAGACAGTGCAAGGACTCCGGCACAAATCGCTGCCGCTCTTCAGCGTGCAGTATCACCCGGAAGCCAGCCCCGGCCCGCACGACTCGCACTATCTCTTCCGCGACTTCCGGAAGATGATGGTTGAATTCAAGAAGTAAAAATGGCGGGCCTTGAGTCCCGCCATTTTTATGGAACAGAAATCAGGCGGAATCGATCCGCCATCGCAGTAAAAGATTTCAGATTCAGAGGGCAGTAGATAAGATGCCACGCAGGAATGACATCACCAAGATTCTCGTGATCGGCTCGGGGCCGATCGTCATCGGCCAGTCGGCCGAGTTCGATTACTCGGGCACGCAGGCGTGCAAGGCGCTCAGGCAGGAAGGCTATGAAGTGGTGCTGGTGAACTCGAACCCGGCTACCATCATGACCGATCCCGAGCTTGCCGACCGCACCTACATTGAGCCGCTCACACGGGAGTACGTCGAAGAGATCATCCGCATCGAGTCGCAGATGCTCAAGGACGAAGGCCGCACCGGCAAGTTTGCGTTGCTGCCGACTGTCGGCGGACAGACGGCGCTCAATCTTGCTGTCGATCTCGCCGACTCAGGCATTCTCGACAAGTACGATGTGGAACTGATCGGCGCGAAGCTCGAAGCCATCAAGAAAGCCGAAGACCGGCTTCTCTTCAAGGATGCGATGACGCGCATAGGCCTCGACCTGCCAAAGTCCGCGCTGGTGAACAACATTCGCGACGGCCTCGAGTTCGCAACCAAGATCGGCTTTCCGGTCATCATCCGTCCGTCGTTCACGCTCGGCGGCTCCGGCGGCGGCATCGCTTACAACCGCGAAGAGTTGATGGAAATTCTCGCGCGTGGTTTGGATTTATCGCCGGTCCACGAGTGCTTGATCGAAGAATCTGTTCTCGGCTGGAAGGAATACGAGCTTGAGGTGATGCGCGATCTTGCCGACAACGTCATCATCATCTGCTCTATCGAAAACATGGACCCGATGGGTGTCCACACTGGAGATTCGATCACCGTCGCGCCCGCGCAGACGCTCACAGACCGCGAATACCAGAGGATGCGCACTGCCGCGATTCGCGTCATCCGCGAGATCGGCGTTGAGACCGGCGGGTCGAATGTGCAGTTCGCAGTGCATCCCACGACCGGCCGCATGACGGTCATCGAGATGAACCCGCGCGTCTCGCGGTCTTCAGCACTTGCGTCGAAGGCCACTGGTTTCCCCATCGCAAAGATTGCGGCCAAGCTCGCCGTCGGTTACACGCTCGATGAGATTCCAAACGACATCACGAAGATGACTCCGGCGTGCTTCGAGCCGACCATCGATTACGTTGTCACGAAAATTCCGAAGTGGCAGTTCGAAAAATTCCCCGGAGCCGACGAAAACCTTGGGCCGCAGATGAAGTCCGTCGGTGAAGTGATGGCGATTGGCCGCACCTTCAAAGAATCGCTGATGAAGGCGCTGCGCTCGCTCGAAACCGGCAAGAAGACCGGAACCGAAGTCCTTGATCCGCGCCGTTTGACGCAGATGCTGGTCACGCCGAAGCCGGGACGTCTTGATTACATTCGCTTCGCCTTCCGCCGTGGCCTGAGCGTGCGCGAAGTAGCACGCATGACTTCGATGGACCCGTGGTTCCTCTACCACATCAAGGAAGTGACGGACATCATCGCAACTGTGGCTGAATTCAATCCGTCGAATGTGTCACCGGAACTGTTACGAAAAGCAAAACGTGCCGGCATCTCGGACGAGCGCATTGCCGCCGTATGGGGTATGCAGGATCATGAAGGCATCGCGCAGGTGCGCCACCTGCGGCACCGGCATGGCGTAAAGCCCGTCTTCAAGCTTGTCGATACCTGCGCCGCCGAGTTCGAGAGCATGACGCCGTATCTCTATTCGACCTACGACGAAGAAGACGAGGCCGCTCCAACAGCGAAGCGCAAGGTCATTATCCTCGGCAGCGGTCCCAACCGCATCGGACAGGGAATTGAGTTCGACTACTGCTGCTGCCATGCCGCCTTCGCGCTCAAGGAAGATGAATACGAGACGATCATGGTCAACTGCAACCCTGAAACCGTCTCGACCGATTACGACACCAGCGACCGTCTCTACTTCGAACCGCTGACGCTCGAAGACGTGCTCGCCATCTACGAACATGAATCGTCTGGTGGCGCAGAAGTAAGCATGATCGTGCAGTTTGGCGGACAGACGCCGCTCAACCTCGCGTTGCGCCTGAAGGCCGCAGGTGTTCCGATTATCGGCACATCGCCTGAATCGATCGATCTAGCCGAAGACCGCAAGAGCTTCGGCAAGCTGCTCGAAGACCTCGAAATTCCGCAACCGCCCGGTGTAATGGTGACCAGTGTCGAAGAAGCGCTTGAAGGCGCGGAACGCATCGGCTACCCCGTGCTGGTGCGGCCCTCCTACGTGCTAGGCGGACGCGCCATGGTCATCGCTTACGACAGCGATGCCGTCTCCCACTACATGAGAGAGGCCGTCGAGTATTCGCAGGAGCGCCCTGTTCTCATCGATCACTTCCTCGAAGACGCAGTCGAGGTTGATGTCGATGCACTCTGCGATGGCAACGATGTGGTCATCGCCGGCATCATGCAACACATCGAAGAAGCTGGCATTCACTCCGGCGATTCCTCCTGTGTGCTGCCAGCCGTGGATCTCGCGCCCGCAGTGCTCGATACGATCCGCACCTATACTCGAAAACTGGCACGCTCACTCAACGTGATCGGCCTCGTCAATCTGCAGTTTGCCATCCAGCGCAAGCCAGGAGAACCTGACCAGGTCTATGTGATCGAAGTCAATCCGCGCGCCTCGCGCACCGTGCCCTATGTGTCGAAAGCAACGGGCATACCGCTGGCGAAAATTGCTTCGCGGCTGATGACTGGCCGCAAGCTACGTGAGCTCCTGCCGGAGCAGGTTGCGAGCGGTAAAGACCTCGAAACCGGCACGCACTACTTCGTGAAGTCGCCTGTCTTCCCGTGGAATAAATTCCCCGGCGTCGACACTGTGCTCGGCCCGGAGATGAAATCGACCGGCGAAGTGATGGGCGTAGCCGACAACTTCGGTGAAGCCTTCGCCAAGGCGCAGCTTTCCGCCGGACTGCATCTGCCGCTTAAAGGAACGGTCTTCATCAGCGTGAATGATCGCGACAAGCAGCCGGTTGTCGAGCTGGCGCGCCAGTATGTTGAACTCGGCTTCCATCTTGTTGCGACCGAGGGCACTGCCAACGTGCTTGAAAAAGCCGGCATGGTGGTGGAGCGCGTTTTCAAGGTGAAGGAAGGGCGTCCCAATGTCGTCGATTTGATCAAGGGCGACAGGATCCAGCTAATCCTGAACACGCCTCATGGGCAGGATCCTTTCTTTGACGAGAAGGCGATTCGGCGAGCCGCGGTTCTCCAGCGCATTCCGACGATCACGACCGTTGCGGCTGCTCTCGCCGCTGCGGGAGGCATCCAGGCATTGCAGAAGCATACGACTACGGTCAATGCGCTGCAGCATCTGCATGCAAATCAGGAAGCAATGAAGTAAGCAAGAAATCCAGGCAGACGCCGGTTTTTAACCCGCGCCTGCCTGACGTACATCGATTTCGCCCGGCAATACGTCGGGCTTTTCTTTTATCCGTGTGCTAAGGTTGGCTTCGGGAGTCGTCGCATTCGCATGAAATGGTACGGTCTTGTATTCGCAGCAGCCCTATATTTTCATAGCTTCGCGGCAAGCGCGCAGACTGCGGCAACACCGCAACCCGCCACGATAGAACAAGGTCTGGCTCAGCTCAAAAGCCATCAGCCGCAGCAAGCGTTGGCTACCTTTCAGCAGGTTCTGCAGGCAAATCCGAACGATGTTGCCACAAACCTGTATGCCGCTGGCGCGGCGCTCGATTTATATCAGGGCGAACTCGCGGTGAAGTACGCAGAGAAGGCGCGGCAGCTTGATCCTGATAACTGGAAGGTACACACCACCCTCGTGGTTGCCTATGCGGTCGCGGGTCGCACGACGCAACGTGATGCGGAGCGTGAGCTGTTGCGCAAGTTACATGCCGATCCCAAAGCGCCGGATGCAATGCAATCGAACGGCTTCTTAATCGACATGTTTCCAGTAAAGCAATATCGCATCGAAGCCGTTGAGTATTTCCAACCGCTCGGCAAATTCCACATCTACTACCGCTTTCTGATTCGCAACCAGCAGGGCAAGCGCGTCTGGACGATCAGCGCCGAAAGCAATGACTTCGACGAGAAGTCCTGGGAGCAGGCGCATGCACAGCAGGTCGCCGATGGTGACAGGCAGTTCCAGATGGTAGGTGAAGGTGACAGCAACCATGTTGACTACCGCATGTTTTCGGGCAAACCCATCTATGACGGTGTGAAAGCCCAGGTATTGCAGATACTGAACGCGCAGACAGCGCCATTTCCCGGCGAGATCCCGTAGCTTTTCTGTTCAGAACAGATTCCCGCTCGTCTCTGCATCGACGGCTTCGAGGAAGCTCTTGAGTGCGGCGATTCTGGGTTCCGCCAGGCGCTTTGCGTTTTCCAGATGAATCTCTCCCGGTAAAGTCTGCAGATTCTTGCGCAGCGTTTCAATGGCATCGGTAAAAGTTGCGTAGCGGGTATCGCGGCCTACTTTGCAAACCGTGCGCAGGATGCCGATGCCGCCCAGCTGCTCCAGAATGTCGGCGTCGCGGAGAATCGTCGATTCGATACTGGTCGGATGGTCTTTCGGCTGATGCTCGCGAATTGCGGCGAGGACGGCGGGTACTTTTTCAGCAGGAAATCCCGCCTCGGCCAGAATCTGTGGGGCGCGTTCGCAGG
>Ga0207035_1233_pt1 | contig 9957 bp, 12 predicted proteins | sample Alteio_BWMinCont_77_FD_153272 | JGI IMG/M metagenome (GOLD analysis project Ga0207035, IMG submission 153272) | Enriched cells from forest soil in Barre Woods Harvard Forest LTER site, Petersham, Massachusetts, United States -... | ecosystem: Environmental > Terrestrial > Soil > Temperate forest >... | reverse complement strand
CGCGTTTGCCGTTTGGGGGTATTAAGCAATCTGGGTACGGCCGCGAGTTGGCAGAGTCAGGCATACGGGAATTTGTTAATGTTAAAACGGTCTACATCAAATAAAAATATAATTCTAACTTCATCTTATTTTCATTTTGGTTTTAGTAAAATAAATCTAGTTCGTAAAAACAGCGTCTGCCTTCTAAAAAGTAAGGCATGGCCAAATTAAACAGGGGAGGTAATACTATGCAAGAAACTTATACAAAAGAAAGTGATCTTTCCAGAACGATGGAGCAAGGTGAAGAAAAATTAAAAAAAGCCGCTTGGGACGTGCAGAGGCAATTAAAACAGGGCCAGGAGCAGGTCCAGCAATTAATCAGTCAGGCGGACAAACAGCTCCACGAAAACCCATGGCCGGTGGTTGCCGGTGTGGCAGTAAGCTGCCTGTTTCTCGGTTTTATCGTAGGCATCACCAGGTCCAAGAGCTAAAGACGATGAAAAATTCAAAAGAGTGCGCGATAGACAACACCCTGAAGGCGTTAGAACAAGCTATTGCCGACAGGAAAATACAAATGCACGGCACCCAGGACCAACCGCGATTCTCCCCTATGGTGTCGCAATTGTATTTCGAAATCCTCAATAAAGCGGGAGGGTATTATGCCCAGATGACAAAGGCATGGGGGCAAGGTAAAGAGATGACCCAAGGAGTTTTGAATAAAGTATTGCAGGGTGTGCGCCAAGAACCTTGGGGGTTTTTACGTCTCGTTGCTATGTACAGTTTTGCCATAGGCTTTTTCTTAAGCCTTCGTCAAAGAAAATCATCAACGGGGGAAAAAGCATGAAAAAAGCTTTATGGTCATTTTTAATGCTGTGGGCCAGCTCGGCTATGAAAGGGCTGCAATCCAACCCCGGCGGCCATCTGGAATTGACCCGCCTTAAAATGGCTTTGATGTATGTCCGGGGCATTAAAACCTTCCGCTTGTTGTTTATGAGTCTTTTAGGCATGGGCTTTTGCATGGTGTTGTTGTTCACGGGCCTTATTCTTTTTCATGCCACGCTTTTTTTATATTCTCCCTGGAGCATGGAAACTAAAATGTTAGTGGGGTTCCTGTGTTCAGCAGTATATTTGCTGCTGACCCTCACTCTATTTTATAAAATTTTTTCTCAAGACAAATGGTTGAAAATTTTTCATTATGATCAGCCGGATCGAAGTGATTTTAAGACGCCTTAAACGCTTCTTCAGCCGCAGCGAATGGACGATACGTTTACTGCAATTATCGAGATTAAAACAAACAACTGCCCAGCCGGGCCTGGTCATGGTCCAGATTGACGGGTTGTCCATGACCCAGTTTAGCCGGGCCCTGCAAAAAAGAAATTTACCTTTCCTTCAAAGTCTATTGGTCAAAGAACGCTATTTATTGCGTTCTTTTTATTCCGGGCTTCCTTCCAATACACCAGCGGTCCAGGGGGAGTTATTTTATGGGATCAAAGGCTGCGTCCCTGCTTTTTATTTTTTCGACCGCCAAACCAACCGCGCGGTCAAGATGTTAGATATGAGCTTTGTGGAGGAATTTGAAAAACGTTTAAAAGCCAAAGGGGCAGGACTAATGGCAGGGGGAAGCTCCTATTCCGATATTTTTAACGGCTCAGCGAAAGAATCCCATTGTTGTTGGTCGCACATGGATTGGGAGGGTGTCTTATGGGCGGCCAATCCGCTTATTTTTCCTTTTTTGGTCATATTATATGCGGATATTTTTGTCCGCACCTTGGTTTTGGTCATCATAGAATTTTTTCTTGCCGTCCTTGATTGCATACGCGGCACGCTTAAAGGGAGATTGTTTTTCAGGGAATTGGAGTTGGTATGGCAGCGTTCCTTGGTGTGTGTTTTGTTACGGGAGTTTGTCACTGCCGGGGTGTGTATGGATATCATGCGCGGGGTGCCGATCATCCATGTGAATTTTTTAGGGTATGATGAGCAGGCCCATGGCCGCGGCCCCTCCTCGAATTTTGCCCATTGGTCATTGCGCGGCATTGATGATGCCATCAGGCGCATTTATAATGTCATCAAAGAGTCCCCATGGCGGCATTACGATTTATGGGTATATTCCGACCATGGCCAAGCCAAGACCACGCCTTATTTTGTAAAATATGGCTGCACCATCGAGGAAGCGGTGAAGGAATTGTTCGATGGTAGCGCTCTGGTGACAGCCATGGGGCCTTTGGGACATATATACGTCAATAAGGCTTTGAACATCGATGACCTGCATGGGTATGCTAAAAAACTGGTTTCACAGGTTAAAATTCCTTTGGTTTTGACCAAGGAAGGGGCCAAGGTCATTGCTTGGACACCTCATGGATCTTTTATTTTTCCGGACCAAGCACAGGAATTATTCGGCCAAGGTCATCCTTTTTTAGAAGACATTAAAGAAGACTTGCTGGGGGTGTGTTTCCATCCGGATGCCGGAGAGTTTGTGATAGCAGGGTGGTGTGAAGGCGAGGAAGCCATCAGTTTCCCGTTGGAATACGGTGCCCATGCCTCCATGGGGCCTGAAGAAACGCATGCCTTTGTCCTTCTTCCTATGGATGCGCCGGTAGAAATCAAGGGCAATAAAAATTATATGCGTCCCCTGGATTTAAGGCAGACGGCGCAGCACTTTTTAAATCAAGAGACCATGGGTCCGTCATTGGTGCCTGGGTCGCGCGGTCCTTCAAAAACATTGACCTTGATGAGCTATAATGTTCACGGGTGCGCCGGCATGGATGGCTGTATTTCCACCGAACGCATCACCCGTGTCATTGCGCGCTATCGCCCTGACATCATTGCTTTACAGGAGCTGGACGTAGGGCGTTTGCGTTCAGGTGGGATCGACCAGGCAGAGACGATTGCCAGGAAATTAGAAATGACATACCACTTTCATCCGGCCTTTCGCTGGAAGGATGAGCAGTACGGCAATGCTATTTTAAGCCGGTATCCCATGGCCTTGATTAAATCAGGGTCATTGCCGATCGTGGCGGATAAAAGGCGTCCGCATGAGTCGCGGGGCGTGTTATGGGTCACCGTCGAGTTCGAAGGGAAAAAGATACAGGTCTTTAACACACATTTGAGTTGGTGGCCCCATGAACGGGTCATTCAAGCGGATGCTTTATTAAGTGAGCAATGGCTGGGGCACCCTGATTGCCGCGGCCCTGTTATTTTGTGCGGTGATTTTAATTGCCTTCCCCGTTCAACAGCACACCGGAAAATTTGCGGTAAACTTTATGACAGCCAGTCTGTCTTGGCCGGCCATCGCCCCCGAGGCACGTGGTTTGGGCATTATCCGGTGGGCCGCATCGATTATGTTTTTATTAACACTCATTTTCAAGTTGATTCCATTACTGTTCCACGCACAGACCTGGAAAAAATAGCCTCAGACCATCTGCCTCTGGTTACGGAACTTGATTTTATCGGAGAAAAAATATGATCAAAGCTTTGGGGGCCCGCTATCTTGGTGATAAAAAATGTGAATTTTGCGTCTGGGCCCCTTCTTTGGAAAAGTTGTCTTTGCGGATTGTTTCTCCTTTAAGCCGGCTGACAGCCTTGTCAAAAGATGAAGGTGGATATTGGAGCATAATCTTGGAAGACATTGAGCCTGGCGCCCGCTATTTTTATCATTTTAATGAGAAGGATTTTCCTGACCCTGCTTCTTTTTATCAACCCGAAGATGTTTTTGGTGCGTCTTGCCTGGTTGATCACGGGGCATTTGCCTGGAAGTCTCAAAATGGCAAAGGCATGGCTTTAGAAGAGATGATCATCTATGAAGTGCACGTGGGAACATTCACGCCGGAAGGCAATTTTACAGGGGTGATATCTAAATTGAATTATTTAAAAGAACTGGGAATAACCGCCATTGAAATTATGCCCATAGCACAATTCCCCGGAGAGAGAAATTGGGGATATGACGGTGTTTTTCCTTTCGCGGTGCAGCATTCTTACGGAGGACCGGAGGATTTTAAGGCCTTGGTGGATGCGGCCCATGCCCTTAAAATTGCGGTCGTATTGGATGTGGTTTATAACCACCTGGGGCCGGAAGGCAATGTCCTGGGAAATTTTATGCCTTGCTTTAGCGAAAAATATAAAACGCCGTGGGGGCAAGCAATCAATTTTGATGATGAGTATAGTTACGGGGTGAGGAATTTTTTTATTTTCAACGCGCTTTACTGGTTTGAATGTTTTCGCGTGGACGCCCTGCGCCTTGATGCCATCCATGGGATTTATGACAGGAGTGCCAAACATTTTCTTGCCGAGCTTTCCCAGGAAGTCGATAAGCTTTCCTTGCAGCAAAACAAAAAGTTTTACCTGATCGCTGAAAGCGATTTGAATGACGCGCGCGTCATTTTACCCCGCACGGAAGGCGGTCATGGCTTGGACGCGCAATGGAGTGATGATTTCCACCACTGCATCCACACTCTTTTGACCAATGAGACGCAAGGCTATTATGCGGATTTCGGGCAGCTTTCTGGGTTGGCCAAAGCGTTTAAAAGCGGTTTTGTTTACACCTGGGATTATTCACGCTTTCGCAAACGTTATCATGGCAGCGCATTAAACGCTCCCTTGCATGCCAGTCAATTGGTAGTCTTTTCTCAAAATCATGACCAGGTGGGGAACCGCCAGTGCGGCGAGAGATTACCCGCCCTTGTGTCTTTTGAAGCCCTCAAGTTAGCAGCTGCGACGGTAATGTTTTCACCGTTTATCCCTTTGCTTTTCATGGGTGAGGAATACGGGGAAGAATCGCCATTTTTGTATTTCATGAGCTTCTTTGATAAGGGACTTGTTGAGGCTGTCAGGCAAGGGCGCAAGTATGAATTTAAGGCATTTGGCTGGAGGGGGGTGGGTATTGACCCTTATGAGCCGGAGACTTTTAGGCGGTGCAAACTTTGCTGGGAAGAATTAAATGTGCCCGTGCATAAAACCTTGCAGCTTTTTTATCAGCATATCATCACCATGAGAAAAAACACACCTGCCTTGTTGTGCCGTCCTTCACAGGATTTTTTGGAAATAAAAGCCCTGGAAGAGAAAAAAATGCTAAAGGTCACGCGCCGCCACAAGGAAAATGAAATAAAAATATTTTTGAATTTTAACCGGTCCGCCAACACCTTCCCCTGGAACCGTCCTAACGAATCATGGAAATTGATTTTAGATACGAGTGACCATCGCTGGCTGGGGCCGGGCCAGTCCTTGCCGGACCAGTTGGAGGGTGAAGAAAATATTTCCATCAATCCTTTAAGCTGTGTGTGTTATGAGCGCAACCGACCTTTGACAGGGGAAGGTCAATCCCCAGCCTATCAATGAAAGATGAACCAATGGCGACGATTGTCAATCTTGAATAAGCCTTGTACGCTTAGGGGTACAGGCTTATTATACCTAGGTATAATTGATAGTTTGTTGAATACCCTGTATTTTTAAATGAGTAAAAATGAAATAGCGAAAAATGAAGCCCTAATCAGAGGAGTAACATGTCTATAAATATATTTATTGTGGATGATGATGAATCGGTATGCCGGGCGCTTAAAACCCTTTTAATGACATATGATTTTGAAGTAAAAACATTTAATTCCGCACAAAGTTTTTTTGCTACCGTAGATCATGATGATCCTGGTTGTTTACTTCTTGATATCCATATGCCAGGATTAGATGGGTGGGAAGTCCAGAAAAGGATTCTTGCCTCTGGGTCGACTCGTCCGGTCATTTTCATTTCAGCCGAGAAAAAGGATGACGCGACAGACCGTGCTATCAAAGCAGGGGCTGTAGGGTTTTTACAAAAACCTGTCAACGGCCAGACCTTGGTTGATCTCATTAATGGCGTCAAGGATTAACAAACGGATATAAATGAAAAATAAAATAATTAGAAAACCAAGGCAGACCCGCGTGATTCTTCCCGAGAAACCAAAAGGACCATTATTGAATATAAGAATCCGTAACAATCTGGAAGAAAAGGTTCGCCAGCAAACAGATGAGTTGAAAATTAGGGAAGGGCAATTAAAGCTGGGAGCGGATCGTGAAAAATTAGGGGCCGATAGAGAGAAGATCGCAGAAGAGCAAATACATATACGGACCAAGGCGATGGAATCCACCCTGGATGGCATTTTTATTATTGATGCTAAAAAAGCTGATTTCCCTATTATCTATGCCAATCCATCCTTTTTTAATCTTACCGGCTATTCAAAAAGTGAGGTCATGGGAAAGAGTTATTTCTTACTTTATGGATTTGATGCCAATTTGCGTATCGTTGAAGAAATAAAACAAACCTTACACCAAGGGAAGTCTTTTCATGGGGAGATGCTAAACTTCAAAAAGAATGGCGAAAAGTATTGGTGCTTACTACGCATTGCCCCGGTACGCAATGCAAAGGGTATCATTACCCATTATGTGGGGATTAAAACCGACACTTCATTGATGAAGCAGCGGGATTCAGAAATTGAGGAACAACGCGAAGAACTTTTGCATGTGACGAGGGTAGGGAAGCTTGCGGAATTTGTTTCGTCCTTGGCCCATGAAATTAGCCAACCTTTGACCGCCATACTTTCTTATGCCCAAGCGGCCCAGCGTATGTTAAAAGACAGGGAGCCCCAACTCCGGGAAATTTTGCAGTACATTATTAATGATGATCAAAGGGCGGCTGAGGTTATTCGGCGGTTGCGATCATTGTTAAAAAAGAATAAACCTACCTTTGAGACCCTTGATATAAATACGCTTACAAACGATACGGTTACGCTTATTATGCCTCATATCACTGCAAAAAATAAAGTCATTAGACTTGAGTTGGACAGTAATCTCATAACGATTCAGGGTGATCGGATACAATTACAACAAGTGCTTTTGAATCTTATCAGCAACAGTTTAGAAGCAATGGAGGATAGTGATTCTCGTGAATTGTTGATTAGGACATCCCTCAAGGATGCGGACACGATTTTGGTGCAGGTCAAGGATTCGGGATGTGGCATACCGGAAGAAAATAAGCCTAAGCTTTTTGCTCATTTCTTTACCAGCAAACCAGATGGTTTAGGGATGGGTTTGTCTATTAGCCGATCTATTGTCGAGGCACATGGCGGACACCTGGAAGCAGAGAATAATCCAGATCGCGGGGCGACTTTTTATTTCACAATCCCTATTCATATGAAGAGTGATCGATGAGTACTCATGGCCCTATCATTTATGTTGTTGATGATGATGTTTCAATATGTAAAGCCCTGTCTTTATTGTTAAAAGCAAATAAATTTAGGGTTGCAACGTTTACAAATGCAGAAGATTTTTTGGGCTTTAAGCATCCTAAGGTGCAATCTTGTCTTGTTTTGGATATCCGCCTTCCGAACATCAATGGTTTTGTTCTTCAGGAGGTGATGGTCCAACGAGGGATTATCACTCCTATTATTTTCATTACGGGATATGGGGATATTTCAATGAGCGTCAAAGCGATCAAGGCCGGGGCCATTGATTTTCTCCCTAAACCTTTTACTGAAAAGAGTTTGCTTAATGCCATCACACTGGCTCTTTCAGAAAGCAAGGTCCTCAATAGAAAGCAAGCAGGGATAGCGAAAATCAAGCAACGGATTGACACCTTGTCACCACGAGAATTAGAAGTCTTCCAATTTGTGGCCCAGGGGATGATGAATAAAAATATTGCTTCCAAGCGGGGGACTTCCCTGCAAACCATCAAGGTCCACCGCGGCAGGGTCATGCAAAAGATGCAAGCGAAAACCGTGACCGAACTCATCAGCTTGGCCCAAAAAGCGGGTATTACTCCCTCCTAAGATTGATTCTTCGTCGCTGTCTTCTATTATACCTTGGTACAATTGATTCATTTTTGTTCATCACTATAATGCCCTCATACAGCCAGAAGAAGTGAAGTCATAGATTTTTTCAGAAAGGAGTGTTCTATGTTGAATTGGGCCGTTACGTTTTTTGTCATCGCGATTATCGCAGCAGTGTTAGGATTCACCACGATTGCAGGTTCGGCCATTGATATCGCTAAGATTTTATTTTTTGTGTTTTTAGTTTTAGCGGTAGTTTCTTTTATTTTTGGCAGGAGAGTTTCAGCGTAATTTCAAAAGGAAAGCCTCATTAAGAGGGATTGAATAAACAGTACAATTTAAGGAAGGAAAGTTTTCTATGAACGTAAATTATGCAAAAGTGTTTTTAGCAGTTATGCTTGGAGTTTCACTCAACAGCGTGTCTGTTCGCGCATCTGAGACGGATGATCGTATCCAATCCGCTGCCCAGGATTCGTATGTGTACAAGACCTATCTTAAGGATGATTCTATCAAAACCATTTCTAATAATGGTATGGTGACCCTGACCGGAACCGTCAGTGAAGAGTCCCACAAAGCATTGGCTCAAAAGACGGTGGAAAGTCTTCCTGGGGTCAAAAGTGTGGACAATCAATTGGTCATTAATGGTGATCAGCCTCCTGTGAATTCAGATGGTTGGCTTAGTATGCAGGTCAAATGGGCTTTATTATACAATCGTAATGTGAGTGCTGTTAATACCCAGGTATTTGTCACCGATGGGGCTGTCACTTTAAAAGGCCACGCAGATAGCCAGGCCCAAAAAGACCTGGCAGGTGAATATGCCAAGGACATTGATGGCATCAAAAGCGTCGATAATCAAATGACCATAACGGTTCCTGGAAACAAACCTGATCAGCCCAAGGATAATAAAATCGATGATGCGTCCATCACAGCGCAGATCAAGATGGCGTTTTTGACGCATCACTCAACCAGTGCTTTTAAGACAGGTGTTGAGACAAATAGTGGGGTAGTCACCTTAAGTGGGAATGCCACGACCTCAGCTGGCAAAGACATGGCCACAAAGGTAGCCAGCGATATTAATGGTGTAACAAATGTAGTCAACAACATGACTATTAATCCATAATTTAGATAAGGATTAGGGTTTATAAGCTGCTGGCGGTGCTTGCGGTTGTATGGAGTTACCGTCAGCAGCGATTTTCAACAGGAGAAAAAATGTTTAAAATATTTAAGAGAACGTTACAAATGTTTATTGGTGTTGCTTTAGTTATGCAGGTGGCAGGTTGTTTTTTTGTGGATCGCGACCATGGCCACGATAGGCATTATGACCACCCAGAACATCATGATGATCATGGCCATGATTCGGGTATAGATGTGCATTTACACGGGTAATGATGGGATATTTCTCGAAGATCGCCAAATGGGTATCAGAAAAAGCCGCGCAATCATATGTGGGCTTTGTGGCATTTATCATTGTTCTTATTTGGGGATTGGTTGGGTTTCCTCTTCATTTTAGTTTGGTATGGCATCAGATGATTGGAACCACCGCTGCGATCATTTCCATCATGATGCTTTTTATCATTCAAAACAGCCAAAACCGCCACACCATTGCGATCCAGTTGAAATTAGATGAAATCATTCGTGCCACCAAAGGCGCGCATAACGAAATGATGGACATCGAAAAGTTGACGGATGAAGATCTGGCAAGGATTCAGAAGAGGTATGGTTTATTGGCAGAAAAAACAAAAGAAGATTTGAAAAAAGGTCGACTTGACACAAATACCCCAGACCTGGAAAGAGCGGCTCAAATAGAAGCAAAAATTTTATAACAATGGAGGGAATTATGACCAAAACATTGGATAACGCATTACGAGTTTTTATTTGTCTTGTTTTCACGGCACAGTTGATGGGTTGTGGGACCCTTATGTACCCTGAACGCAGAGGGCAAAGAGCCGGCAGTGTGGATGCAGGAGTTGCCATTCTGGATGCTCTCGGGTTACTGTTTGGTATTATTCCCGGTGTTATTGCCTTTGCTGTTGATTTTAGTAATGGAACGATTTATCTGCCAGAACACTCGAAGGTCGGATTGATGGATTTCCAGCACATCAAGGAAGTAAAATTCGATCCTAAGCATACCAGTTTGGCAAGCATTGAAAGGATCATCAGAGATAAAACCGGATGCGAGGTCAGGTTT
>Ga0207035_1119_pt2 | contig 9964 bp, 9 predicted proteins | sample Alteio_BWMinCont_77_FD_153272 | JGI IMG/M metagenome (GOLD analysis project Ga0207035, IMG submission 153272) | Enriched cells from forest soil in Barre Woods Harvard Forest LTER site, Petersham, Massachusetts, United States -... | ecosystem: Environmental > Terrestrial > Soil > Temperate forest >... | reverse complement strand
GATATATTAACATTATGGGATTTAAAACAACGTATAACAGCAACGGCTACCCGTCTTTATTACTAAGTATAATAGTTATTGCCGGAAGTTTATACTGCATCAATAAATCGGGTGTTTATGCTCTTGCAAGGGTTATAAGTTGTTTGCATCTTTGCACCCTGTTCAAAACGAACAGGCCCTGATGAAAACCAGGTTTTAATTAATTAAATCTTAAAAAATGTCAACTTTAAAAAAACTAGTAGGAAGAATTTCAAAAGCATTCGGTAGAATGTCTGACGCATTGCTTTCGAGCAAAGCATCCTTCATTTACAATTCAATGTTTACTAATCCCAATTTCCCCACCCCTACACCAGACATGCCCAGTTTACTGGTAGTGCTGAATGCCTACATTGCTGCGCTCTCTAATGCACAAACGAGGGACCGCTCTTCGGTAGCGCTCAAGAACCAGGCAAGGGCAGCGCTTATTGCCAACCTTAAATTGCTGGCAGATTATGTAACCTTAACTGCTAATGGCGATGTCGCAATTCTCGCCACGTCTGGCTTTGATTTGATCAAACCCAAATCTCCTGCTCCACCTATTACCAAACCTGAAAACCTGGTGGTAATTATGGGTAAAAATAGCGGGGAATTGATTGTTAGTGTAGATAAAGTAGCCAATGCAATAAGTTATGCATATCAATACAATACCAGTACGCCAACTGGTGATAGTGCATGGGAAACTGAAATAAGCAGCAGCAGAAAGTATACTATCACTGGCTTAGTTTCAGGTACCAAGTATAATTGTCGTGTAGGCGCCGTTGGTAGTAAAAATCAAACAGTGTACAGTGATATTGTTTCGAGAATAGTACAGTAATTTTTTTCGCATTCATAAGTAAGGTTTAAAGACCGCTCTTTCGAAAGGGCGGTTTTTTTATTGGCAGAAAAAGTAACAATTATAAAAACCATAATCTCTGACAAATTTTGTAACTTTCTTACAAACTTATTTTTATGAGATCTGCCAAACAACTACTGCTTATTGCATTGAGCGTAATGAGCGTTCTTTACACCAATGCACAAAATGTTGGCATTGGTACTACAACTCCAACTAACTTATTTCAGATCGGTAATGTACCCAGTACAATTTCCGATAATAATTTTGCGATTGGTAACGGTGCCCAGGGAATGAGTTTTAATCAATTGGGTTCTCTAAGTCTTTGGAGTTCCAACACCAATATATCGCTTTCCCCATCTTCGGGATTGGTAGGTATTAATAAGATAATTCCTGTTTACACGATGGATATAATGGGACTAGGTAATGCACAACTTAATTTAACGGAAAGTAACGGTGGAAGAACTGCACTTTTTTCCCGCTATACCAATCGGCTGGAAATACAACCCAGCGATGCATTCGAAATATCTATTGGCGCAGTTGACCAAAGAAATTTATGCGTAGCAAGTAATGGTGATGTAGGTATCGGTACAGCAACTCCTGCCAATATATTACAAGTAGGTACTTACACAAATGCAAACTTTAGTGGTAACCAGTTTGCGCTTGGTTATGGCTCTAATGTAACAGTATTAAATCAATATCCAAGTTATTTTAACATGCAAAGCTCTACAGCAATGTACCTGCAATCTACTAGTAATATTTATTTAATGCCGGATTATGGGGCTGGATTTGTTGGAATTAATACAAATGCTCCTGTAGCTCCTTTGGATGTTGAAAATCCTGTTGTCAATTTTAGTCCTAGTGGCGGCTTTCCTAACGGCGGCTTTGGTTATTATACTATTTCGGGTTCCTCCACAACTAATACAGGTTTTTGTGGAAGTGCAAACTGCGTTGCACCAGTAACCATTTATACCAACTACGATATAATGGCACAAGAATTTGATGCTATTTCTGATGCCCGTGTGAAAGATATTGAAGACATAAGTAACTCAGCAAAAGACCTGCAAACATTAAATACCATACAGGTTACCAATTACACCATGAAAGATAAAATGAAAGATGGCAATAAACAATTTAAAAAAATAATTGCTCAACAGGTAGAAGAAGTATATCCGCAGGTAGTAAATAAAAATGTAAATTATATTCCTAATGTTTATCAGTTAACAGATAAAGTTGAAAAAACAGCTAATGGTTATTTATTAAGTTTTAAAACTCCTCACCATCTTGATAAAGATGCAAAAAAATTACAACTGATAGACAAAGCAGGTACACAACAACGTTATAATATTATTTCAATCCCTTCAGATAAAGAGGTCCTGATAAAAGCTCCTGATTTAAAAAGCGATACGCTGTTTGTATATGGAGAACAGGTGAATGATTTCCGTACAGTAGATTATGATGGGCTTACAACTTTAAATATTTCTGCTACGCAGGAATTGAGTAAGCTGGTAAAACAACAACAAGATGAAATTGATATGCTTATCAGCGAGGTGAATGAATTAAAAACAAAACATTAAATAAAACTCTTTTATCGTAAACTTAATTTTATGAAACTATTCAAACAACTACTGCTTATTACATTGATCGTAATAAGTAGTCTTTTTACCAATGCACAAAATGTAGGTATTGGCACTACAACTCCTACTAACTTATTTCAGATTGGTGATGTGCCGAGCTCAATTTTCGGGAATAGCTTTGCAATCGGGGCTAATGGAGGAGGATTTGGGGTTTTTCAATACGCCAACGTTTCCCAATTGGCATCCTCAGTAGATTTACTGCTTTACCCAAATTCTGGATCAGGATATGTTGGCATTAATACCAACCCAGGTCATACTTTGGATATTTTTAGTCACGGCAATGCCCAAATTAATTTATCAGAAGGTGTAGGTGGTCAAACTGCTCTTTTTTCTCGCTATTCCAATCGGTTGGAAATACAACCCAGTGATGCATTTGAAATATCTATTGGTGCTGTTGATCAAAGAAATTTATGTGTAGCTAATAATGGGGATGTAGGTATTGGCACAGCAACTCCTGCAAATTTATTACAGATTGGATCAGTTGGTTCAACAAATTATAGTGGAAATGATATTGCTTTTGGTAGTACTGATGGTACACAAGCTTCAGGGATAGCCCAAACTACAACCCAGGCGCAATGGTATTCAACCAGCAATATTGCACTTATGCCTAAAGGGAATGGACAGGGCAGGGTTGGTATTAATATTACTTCGCCTGGTTATCCATTAGATGTGGAAGATTATGCTAATGATATATCCATATATGCAGAAGGCTATGTTTCTTCTGGAAGCTTTGTATCAAGTTCTGATGCCCGTATTAAAGATATTGAAGATGTAAGTAACTCAACAAAAGACTTGCAAACATTAAATGCTATTCAGATTACTGATTACACCATGAAAGATAAAGTGAGAAATGGCAATAAACAATTTAAAAAAATAATTGCTCAACAGGTAGAAGAAGTATATCCGCAAGTAGTAAATAAAGGTGTTAATTATATTCCCAATGTTTATCAGTTAACCGATAAAATTGAAAAAACAGTAGGCGGCTATTTATTAAGTTTTAAAACTGCTCATAACATAAGCAAAGAAGCAAAGAAATTGCAACTGATAGATAAAAATGGTGCACAACAACGATATGATATTGTTTCTATTCCGTCAGATAATGAAGTATTGATCGAAGCGCCTGATCTGAAAAGCGACACCGTATTTGTTTATGGAGAACAGGTGAATGATTTCCGCACGGTAGATTATGATGGGCTTACTACTTTAAATATATCTGCTACGCAGGAACTGAGTAAACTAGTAAAACAGCAACAAGCCGAAATAGATGCACAAAATGCAAAGATTGCCGAATTAGTTGAGATGGTAAAAAAACTTATGCCAAAAGGCTAATCAATTTTTTAAAAAAAGTGTTTAAATATCTGTACAAGGACAGTCAGCAACAAACTTATTAATATAGTAGTAGTAATAGGAAAATAAAACCGGAAGTTTTCTTTTTCTATTCTTATATCTCCAGGCAGGCGACCTATCCAATGTAGTTTGCTGCTAAAGAAATAAACGATCAGTCCAAGCCCTGTAATTAACAGTCCTGCTGCAATAATATATTTACCTGTTTCGCCGTTCATACTAATACCTAACGGTTAAGAATAGTTGCTGGCCTACAAAAGCCCCATTATGAAAAACCCTATACCTCCCAATGCCAATAACAAACTTATATACCACAATTGCTTTCGCCTGGTTAAAATAGCAATGGCTGATATGGCGATCGCAATCTGGAAAAAGGTTACTGCCTTTGAAAGTTCTTTATGTTTTTCTGCGTGAAGTGCAGATTCATTTTCATGCTCAGTCGCTTTTTCTGATATATCCGTCTGTTCGCTTTTATATTTATCTAGTTTTGATTGGTCTCCTTTCCCTTCTGATATTGCAAATGTCATGATCTCTGCCTTAATACCTTTTGCCTGGTAATAAGCCCATTGATCAGAAGCTTTGATCTGTTCAATCACCGCTTCATCTGAATGATGTCCGGCCAATAATGCAGAGATAGCAGCAAGCACAGCGATCAAAGCAGTTGATATAGCTACATACATTGACCAACCTTTTTCATTTTCCTTGATTGCTTCTTCTACTTTTTCTTCGATCGTTTCATGCAAATGTTCCGTCGGAACTTCTATTTCTTCCATATAAAATTATTTGAACGTAAATTTATATCATCGCTATTAACTTTGATGAAATATTACTCACAAAATGACCAAATTATCTGTTAATATAAATAAGATCGCTACATTACGTAACAGTCGTGGCGGAAATAATCCAGACCTATTGAAGGTTGCATTGGATATTGAACGTTTTGGCGCTGATGGAATTACCGTTCATGCAAGGCCCGATGAAAGACATATACGTTATGCAGATGTCAATAAACTAAAGAAAAAGATATCTACTGAATTTAATATTGAAGGTAATTGTACTGAACAAAAATTTGTTGACCTTGTATTGGCTAATAAACCAACACAAGTAACATTGGTACCGGATGCTCTCGGGCAACTTACCTCCAATCATGGATGGAACACCATTGAATATAAAGATTACCTAAAAGATATGATCGCTTTGTTTAAAACTGCAGGCATCCGTGTTTCTATTTTTGTTGATCCTCTTATTGAAATGGTGGAAGGTGCTGCTGCCACTGGTACAGACAGAATTGAGTTATATACAGAAGGATATGCAAAAAATTATGCTTCTAACAAAGAGCAAGCCATTGCTCCATATATTGCTGCAGCCAAAAAAGCCAATGACTTACGGTTAGGCATAAATGCAGGGCATGATCTTGATCTGCAGAATCTTAAATACTTTTCTCAAAATATTCCGGGGTTGATGGAAGTTTCTATTGGTCATGCATTGATATGTGATGCTATTTATTTAGGATTGGAGAATACGGTGCAGTTGTATAAAAGACAACTTCAACAGTAAATACCTGAGCAATGGTATGCTGTACAAGCGAGTGACACAACAATATTTAATAGAATTACTCAAGCTTGTAACAAAGATCTTCATTAAACAATCATCAATTATCCACTACCCAATTATTCATTCTCAATAATTCTTATTTTCGTATAAACTTTACCGGATGAAGTGGATAAGAAGAATTTTATTTTTCCTGATAATCACTATTGTATCATTACTGATATTACTGGTCATCTTTATTTCGCCGGTAGCCAAGTGGGCTATTGAAAAATATAGTGTTGAATATACAGGAAGACAAGTACGGTTGGAAAAATTACGCATCAATCTATTGACGGGCAGCATACATAGCGCCGGCTTAAAGATATTTGAAGCAAAAAGTGATAAAATATTTTTTCAATGCAATGATTTGTATGCAAATATTGTAGTACATAAATTATTGGCATCCGAATATGAATTGACAGAAATAAAACTGACTCAACCATCTTTAACAATTATTGAAAAAGGAAACCGTTTTAATTTCAGTGATCTGATTGACAGGTTCAGTAAAAAAACTTCTCCGACACCTGCAAATAGCAAACTTGTGGAATGGACGATTGATAAAGTAGAGATCGATGCTGCCACTATTGTTTATACCAACACTTCTCCATTCAACACTATTAAAATAGATCGTTGCAATATTAATATACCCGGTATTTCGTGGAACAATAAAGTTTATAGCATCAATACCGATTTTTCTTTTGCTTCGGGTGGTGATGTAAAAGGAAAATTATTGTTTGATAAAAATAGCTGGGTGTATGCTGTAAGAGCCGACATTGACAGGTTTGATATAAAACCATTTTATATTTATTTAAAAGATTACCTGAAAGTAAATTCATTGGACGGTTTATTATCAACACATTTGAATATTACGGGCAATATGCACAATGCTTCTGCCATAGCGGCTTCCGGTAGTGTTACTGCAGAGGATTTTTCTATCATTGACAACGTAAATGATAAACTAACAGCAGTAAAAAAAATAGATATACTGGTTGATTCAATCAATACTGAAAAGAATATTTATCGCATTGCAAGCATCAGCCTGTTGCAACCATATATCAAATTAGAAATGTATAAAGATGGTTACAATTTTAATCGGCTTTCTACTTCTCCCGCTGCAACTACCGATACTTCTTCTGTTGTTTATTCCAATGTTTTTGTAATGATGTCCGATTATATACAAGACATCGCAAAGAATTATGTAGTGAGTGAATACAATGCTGATAAATTTATAGTTCAAGGTGGGCAATTTGAATTTATTGATTACACACTCTATGAAAAGTTTCATTACAATTTCGATTCGCTTGATATAATAAGTGATCGCATCAACAGCAATAATTCCAAAATATCTTTTACTGCCAGTTCTCTGTTAAATCATTCCGGCCAAATGAAAGGCAAGATGGATATTAACCCAAAAGATTTTAAAGATTTTGATATTGATTGTGCGATAAAGAACTTACCTGTAACAGATTTCAACCCATACACTAAATATTATGTGGCGACACCTTTTTTAAATGGCACTGCCGATTATACCAATAAAACAACTGTAGTAAAACGCCAGTTAAAAAGCGAGAATGAGTTAATCGTAAATAAAATAATTGCGGGCAAAAAAGATAAAACCAATAAGCCCCAATATAATATGCCCATCCGGCTGGCAGTAGCCCTACTGAAAGATGTGCATGGCAATATCAAATTAAGCATACCCGTTGCCGGTAGTTTAGATGACCCTAAATTTAAATTTGGTAAAATAATCTGGCGGGTATTGGGCAATCTTATCACTAAAGCAGCTACTGCTCCGTTCCGCTTGCTGGCCGGTGCTTTTGGTGGCAAAGAGGATGACTATAAAGAGGTAGATTTTAATTACCTGCAAACTTCTCTAACTGATAACCAACAGAAACAATTGGATAGACTTGCTAAAGCGGTAAAAGAGAAATCGGACATTAAACTTGAACTGATACAGGTTTTCAATAAAGACGATGAGGCCGAGGCTCTGGCAATAAATTTAGTAAAGAAAAAATATTTAGGCGTTACCGATAGTATTTCCGATGCACAGCAGCAACAATTAAATGCGTTGAATATTCTTGATTCATCTTTTATAAAATATGTCGACAGTAGTTTAATATCGCCTTCTACATTTTTATCAACACAGGAAAAATGCATTCAACTAATTGGTAAAGAAACCCTGCAGGCTGAAGTTGATTCAATAGCACTGCAACGCAACAATGCAGTGTTGAATTATTTACTGCAGCAACAGGTTTCAAAAGAAAAAGTATTCATTCATAATACAGATAAACCCAATGACCCTAATTTAGGTAATGCTCCCAAATTTGTTATCAATGTGGCTGCTAATGATGACACAACTATGAACAAAAAACCATAAAACATTTATTTTGCCTAAACAAGGTTCCTATATTATTTTTGCGTTAATAAATTATTAACAACGCTTGTTCTATGAAGAAACCATTTCTCACATTTCTTATCTTGTTTACTGCAATTATATTAAATGCCCAGACCTATAACTTCACTGGCAACGGCGATTGGAGTAATGCAGCTAACTGGAACAATAACATTATTCCGCCTGCTGTTTTACCAAATGGCTCTCAAATAAATATCAACCCATCGGCGGGTGGCCAATGTATATTAAGTACACTGGAAACTATTGCACCTGGCGCCTTATTTACTGTTCTACAGAATGCAAAACTTTTAATAAACGGCAATCTCGTATTACAATCCGGAAGTATTTCTTTACCCGGTACAATGGATAAAACAGATACCATAAAAGTGATGGCATATAACGTGCTGAATTTTGGTGATGGTTGTCAGGGCTCATTAACTACATTAGACGGTTATTTAAAAACAATTATTCAATATGTGCAACCTGACCTGATGAGTTGCGAAAAAATGAATGGCTTTACCCTTACTGCCACAGGTGCCAACAATTATGCAGATGTTATCAGGGATAGCGTATTGAATATACTTTACCCAAACCAGTTTGCATTTTGTCCAACAACGAATACAGCCAAGGATGATAAGATAAGCGCCTTATTTTACAACAAACAAAAATTTACATATTTAAAAACAGAAACACTGTATTCGTATATCAGCGATTTTGATATGTATAAATTATATTACAACGATCCTAACTTACCCATCACACACGATACTACTTATTTATATGTAATAGTAAATCATACGCAATCAGGCTCATCCAGTTCAGATCGTGATAAGCAGGTAACAAATTATATGGATACACTGAGAGCTAAGTTTAAATACTTACCTAATGTTATCAATATGGGAGATTTTAATACCAACAATAGTTCAGAGGCAGGTTATGACTCAGTCATCAGCAATACTAATAGCGCTACAATGATGAGTGATCCATCTTTTAATCCGGATAAAATAAATACGTATCCTGCCGATTGGACAAACAATGCCAATTTATATGAACCATATCTAACAACTTCCACAAGAGAATCTTCGAGTGTGCCTAACAGTTGTGGAACTGACGGTGGTGCTAAATCGTGGTACGATCATATTTTTATTTCGCCGTGGTTGGTTAAAGACTCGAATTATATTTCTTACATACCCGACTCTTATACCACTATTGGCAATGATGGCAACCGTTTAAATGTATCTATTAATAGTACCAGCCCGGTAACCAATACCTCTGCTCCATCGGCTGTTATCAATGCAGAGTTTCAATTCTCCAATAAATATCCCATTACAATTAAGTTATTGATAAAAGCAAACAGAACCGGCAACAGCCCAATTGATCCGGTTGAAAAACCCTGATAAAATAATTTGATTTCTTTTGTTACAAGCTTCTGTAATTCTATTGAGCATCGTTGTGTGGATCCGATAGCTATCGGATCACTTGTACATTTGATTCTTTATGTAGCTTTTATTTCAGTTAAGCTTGGATAGCTTTCGTATTTTTATTGTTATACAAGAAGCATTCATTTTAAAAATATTTCATAATGGACAAAAGCGACAGACATAGTAAAATCACTGGTGACTTTGGCGAACATTTTCTTTTATATTTTCTTTCTAAACATAATTACGAAGCTGCTCTTATCGACTATACTGGTATAGACATTTTAGCATATGACAAAACTAGAAACAAGAAAATTGGAATATCAGTTAAAGCTCGTTCGAGAACTTTATTACGTCCTACAGATGGGCTCTTAGTTCACGGTGGCAATTACGAAAAGATTATTTCAAGTTGTAAGTATTTTGATTGTGAACCTTGGATATGTATTATCATTGATAAGCCACAAGAACAGGGTAGTAAAATATTTCTTTTTTTACTTTCATTGGATGCTTTATGTAAGTATTATCCAAATTTTAAAACTGGTAAAGAGTTTACATTTTCTATGGCAACTACACAGTTAAATAAATATAACAACGACCAGAATATATTTAAAATTGAATTTGAATATAAAGCTTCAAAATGGACAAATGCTTACTAATAATACACCACAACACATATACCCGGTTTAGCCTTGTGATTAGCGTATCTGTGCCATAT
>Ga0207035_1232_pt1 | contig 9970 bp, 9 predicted proteins | sample Alteio_BWMinCont_77_FD_153272 | JGI IMG/M metagenome (GOLD analysis project Ga0207035, IMG submission 153272) | Enriched cells from forest soil in Barre Woods Harvard Forest LTER site, Petersham, Massachusetts, United States -... | ecosystem: Environmental > Terrestrial > Soil > Temperate forest >... | reverse complement strand
GTTGCTTTTTATGGGTATTGAAATGGCCCAGTGGGGGGAATGGCGGCATGACCAAAGCATCGACTGGCACCTGCTGCAATATGGCCGTCATCAAAACATCCATCAATGGGTCAAGGACTTAAACAAATTGTACCGCCAAGAGCCGGCGCTGTTTGAGCGTGATTTCACGCCGGATGGTTTTGAATGGATCGACCTTAATGATTACAAGCAAGGGGTGATCAGTTTTTTACGCAAGTCCGCGGATGGCAAGAGTAAAATCGTGGCGGTGTGCAATTTTACGCCCATGACCTGGCACGATTATATCATCGGTGTTCCCGAGCAGGGGCTATGGCGGGAATTGCTCAATAGCGACGCCACCGTTTATGGCGGCAGCGGCCATGGCAATTTGGGCGGCAAAGAATCTGTTGCCAAACCATTTCATGGCCGGCCCTATTCCATCTCTTTGACCATCCCGCCTTTGGGGATTTTATTTATATCTAAAAAGGAGTCATAACTATGAAAGAAAAAGTCATTGATGCAGCGGGAAAGACATGGCGATTTTTGGGCCAAAACGGGCAAACCAAGGTCAGCCAATTGGCAAAGGCCCTTAAAGAGAAAGAAGAAGTCGTGCTTCAGGCGTTGGGGTGGCTGGCCCGTGAGGACAAAATCGACTATGCCATTAAAAACCGTCGTACCTTTGTTTCCCTGGTGGAAGTGGAATTGCGCGCCTTTAACTCGCTTGTCTACAATATGAACGGGCAAACTTCCGTTCCGGGTCCCGGTAACGGCAAACCCAAGGCCAAAAAATCATAGGGAGTTTATCGTGAACAGGTTTGTTTGCATCCACGGACATTTTTATCAACCTCCGCGGGAAAATCCATGGCTGGATGAAGTGGAAGTGCAGGATTCCGCCTATCCTTATCATGATTGGAATGAGCGGGTGACTGCGGAGTGCTATGCCCGCAACGCGGCCGCGCGCATTTTGGACAACAACCGCCGCATCATTGATATCGTCAATAATTATTCCAAGATCAGTTTTAATTTTGGGCCCACCCTGTTGTCGTGGATGCAGGACAAAGACCCTGAAATATATTCGGCCATCTTGGAAGCTGACCGGTTAAGCCAGCGGTATTTTTCCGGACATGGGAGCGCCATCGCCCAGGTCTATAACCACATGATCATGCCCTTGGCCAATTCCAGGGACAAGCGGACGCAAATTATCTGGGGCATCAAAGATTTTGAGTCAAGGTTCAAGCGAAAACCCGAAGGCATGTGGCTGGCAGAGACCGCAGTTGATCTGGAAACGTTGGATTTAATGGCTGAGCAAGGGATCAAGTTTACGATATTGGCACCCCATCAGGCCAAACGCACCAAACAAGGCGACCAGGATATGCTGTGGCGCGACGTGTCGGTCGCCAAGATTGATCCGCGTGTGCCATACCTTTGCCACCTGCCCTCCGGCAGGAATATCAACGTTTTCTTTTATGACGGGCCGATTGCCCAAGGGGTCGCTTTTGAAGGGCTGCTTAACAATGGCGAGCAATTTGCCCGCCGCTTGACCGATGATTATAGCGCCGCTAATTCCGGTGCCCAGGTGGTCAATATCGCTACCGACGGTGAAACCTACGGCCATCACCATAAGTTCGGCGACATGGCCCTGGCGTATTGCCTGCATTATATTGAAAACAACCAGCTGGCCCGATTGACCGTCTATGGCGAATTTTTGCATAAAAACCCCGCCTTAAACGAGGTGGAAATTGTGGAAAATTCGTCCTGGAGCTGCATACACGGGATTGAGCGTTGGCGTTCGGACTGCGGCTGCTCAACCGGAGGTCAGCCGGGGTGGAACCAAAAGTGGCGCGCCCCCCTGCGTGGGGCCTTAGACTGGCTGCGGGACCAGATAGGTCCCTTGTATGAAGTCCAAATGGCCGCTTTTACCAAGGACCCGTGGGGTGTGCGCGAGGGTTATATTGACGTCATCTTAGACCGCAGCGAAGAGAACATCGGACGGTTTTTAGAGAAGATCGCCGGCCGGCCAGTCATGGATGAGGAGAAAATCAAGGTCCTCAAGCTTTTGGAAATGCAGACCAATGCCATGCTGATGTACACTTCCTGCGGCTGGTTTTTTAACGAGATTTCCGGCCTTGAAACGGTGCAGATACTTAAATATGCCGCGCGCGCCATCCAGCTCGCCCAGGATGTCGCCGGCGCCAACCTGGAAGAAGGTTTTGTTTCCCGGATGGCAGAAGTGGTAAGCAATGTCCCGGAGTTAATAGACGGCGCCCATATTTACCGTACCATGGTCAAGCCTTCCGTCGTCGATCTTTTGCGCGTAGGCGCCCATTACGCGATGACGTCTTTGTTTGAGCAATACGCCGCCCAAACCAACTTGTACAGTTATATTGTCAATAGCGAACAGTATGACCTTAAAGAGGCGGGGCGCTTGAAGCTGGCGGTGGGCCGCGCGATGGTGCGCTCTAAAGACACCTGGGAACAGGCCACTGTTTGCTTCGCGGTGCTGCATTTGGGCGACCATAATTTTATCGGCGGGGTCGATTATTTAAAGCCGGAAGAGTTTAGCAAAATGCGCAACCTGGTGACCAACGCTTTTTTAGAAAGCGACATTCCCAATGTCATCGGGGTCATCAAAGATTATTTTAAGTACCATAATTATTCGCTTTGGCACCTGTTTAAGGAAGAGCAGCAAAAGATCCTTAACCAGGTTTTAAGTTCGACGATGGATGATATTGAAACGAGTTTCCGCCAGATTTACGACCACCATTATCCCTTGATGCAGATTAAAAATGAGATCAGTCTGCCCTTGCCGCGCATGCTGATGACAGTCGTTGAATTTGTGCTTAACCGGGACATCAGCGCCGTCCTTGAGTCCGATGATGTGGACATCAAGCGTTTTAAGCAGTTGATTGAAGAGATGAAACGATGGTCTTTCAAGCGTGACCAGGCCAGTTTTACTTTTGTGGCATCTGCCCGGATCAGCAGCCTCATGAAGCGTTTATCTGACCACCCCGATAATATTCATGTGATGGAAAAGATCATTGTCATTTTGGAACTTTTGGCGCAATTAAGCCTGGACCTGGATTTATGGAAGGCCCAAAATATCTTTTTTGCCATGGCGCGTAAAATTTATCCGGACATCGTACCTCAAGCCGGGACCGATGAGCTGGCAGGCCGCTGGGTGAAACTTTTTGAGCATTTAGGCGGCATTCTCCAAGTCAGGGTCACCTTACCGATTTTAGCAGGCAAGTCGTGATATTTTTATAATCTCATGCACAAACGCCACAGCGGTATTCTGCTGCACCTTACCTCTTTACCCTCTTCCTTTGGCATCGGGGACATGGGCCCTTTTGCCTACGCGTTTGTGGACTTTTTAATTGCCAGCGGACAAAAATACTGGCAACTATTGCCGATCAATCCCACCGACGGCATCAATGGCAATTCACCGTACAGCTGTTCTTCGGCTTTCGGGGGCAATCCGCTGTTGATAAGCCCCGAGATGATGGCCATTGAAGGTTTCCTGCGTCCCTATGATGTTAAAATTTTGCTGCCTTTATCCGAGGACAAGGTTGATTACTCAAAAGCGAAGCTGTTTAAAGATAAGATTTTTAAAATTGCTTTCCGCCGTTTTCAAAAAGAAGGGGACCGCGGGGACTTTGATCGATTTGTATCGGAACAGCATTATTGGCTTGAAGATTTTGCTTTGTTTATGGTCATCAAAGAGGTTTTTGGCGGCCGCAGCTGGAATGAGTGGCCCAGGCCCTTAAGAACCCGTCAACCCCAGGCGCTCAAGGATTTTGCCCGCCGGAAATTTTCAGATTTAGAAAAAGTCAAGTTCATCCAATATTTATTTTTTCGCCAGTGGCACAAGCTTAAGGCCTATGCCAACGGCAAAAATGTGGCCATCATCGGGGACATCCCTATTTATGTCAATTATGACAGTGTCGAGGTGTGGCGCCATCCGTCATTTTTTAAACTTGACAGTGAAGGGCATTTGAAGTTTATCAGCGGGTGCCCCCCGGATTATTTTTCTAGGACCGGTCAACGCTGGGGAAACCCGGTGTATAATTGGGCGCAGTTGAAAAAAGTCAAATACAGCTGGTGGGTCGAGCGCATCGCGCATGATTTGCAGATGTTTGATTATTTGCGCATTGATCATTTCCGCGGGTTTGCCGGCTTTTGGCAGATCCCCGCCCATGAAAAATTGGCTGTTTTCGGGCGTTGGGTCAAAGGTCCGGGTGCGCGCTTTTTCAAGGTGCTCTCCAAGCGTTTTAAGGCGCTTCCCATTATCGCCGAAGACTTAGGCGAAATCACGCCGGATGTCACTGAGTTGATGAAAAGGTTCGGGTTTCCCGGCATGCGGGTATTATTGTTCGCTTTCAACGGAGACATGCACGGCAATCCGCATGTGCCTGCCAATTACCCGGTCCACTGTGTCGCCTATACCGGGACGCATGACAATAATACCGTCCAAGGATGGTACCATCATGAGGCCAAAGGGCATGAGAAGGCCAATTTGCACCAAGTCTTGCAAATAAAATTTACACCCCGGATTTTGCATTGGGCGATGATTGAAGTTTTGATGCGCTCCCGCGCCCAAACCGTCATTGTCCCCATGCCTGATTTCTTGGGGTTAAAAGAAAAAGGCCGCATGAATATACCGGCCACCAAGGTCAATAATTGGCAATGGCGCCTAAAAGCCAAAGCATTGACAACGCCATTAGCTCATAAAATCGCCCGTATCACCAAAAAAACTGATAGGTTCCATTAAGGGGGTTAAAGCATGAAAAAACAACAATTGACCATTGTGATCGTCTTGCTTTTGGTAGGGCTTATCGGCGGTGCTAAAATATTTTTGAGCCACCCCAAGAAAGATAGCATCGACGTTCAACAGGTCCGTGCCAAAGGCAACCCTGAGGCACGCGTTAAAATCGTGGAATTTATTGATTTTCAATGCCCGGCTTGCGCCAATGGCATAATATATTTAAAAACTTTTTTTGACCAGCACCCCCATGATATTTACCTGCAGGTGAAATATTTTCCTCTGACGAATTTTCACCATCATGCCATGATCAGCGCTCTTTACAGCGAATGCGCTGCGCGCCAGGGAAGATTTTGGGCCCTTGATGACCTGATGATACCTCAGCAGGCCCAGTGGTCGCAATTGATCAATCCGGAGCCGGTGTTCCAGGCCATGGCAACACAGGTGGGGATGAACATCGACCAGTTAAACGCCTGCTTGGCCTCGGATGACGCGCGCAAGGTAATCAATGACGAAAAGTCGGTGGGCCAGTCCTTGGGCATCATTTCCACACCGACGTATTTTGTCAATAATAAGATGGTGGTGGGGACAAAATCATTGCAGGACGAACTCAAAACCTATTTCCCCAATTGAGCTTATGCACGTCATCCTTCGCATCATCATCGGCGGTATTTTCATAGGGTCCGGAATCGGAAAACTGCTTAGCCCTTACCAGAATTTTTTGTATGTGATCCAGGCTTATCAGGTTTTGCCTTCTTGGGGAGAAGTTTTGGTGGCCCAGTTTTTCCCATGGATAGAATTGATAGTTGGAGCTTTCGTGCTTTTAGGGCTATGGGTACCTTGGGGGTTAAGAGGTGCGGCGATTTTATTCGCTACCTTTGTGGTGGTGGTAGGACAGGCGCTGATACGGGGCCTGCCGCTGGAGAATTGCGGCTGCTTTGGTGAATGGATCCATTTAAAACCGCAGACGGTCATTATCATGGACAGCGCAGGCCTTCTTTTGACATGGGCGATGTTAAGCAAGCTATCACAGGTCAAAAAATTCAGTCTGGATTCTTATTTTGAAAAGTCATGAAGCAATTTATTTTTTTATTGATGGTGCTTATGGTTTTTTCTGCTCAATCCAGGGGAGAAATGATCAAGGAACCGAATGTGGCCGGCGGTTTTTACAGCGCGGACCCTAAAGAACTTTCCGATTCCATTGATTATCTCGAAGCCTTGACAGGCCCTGTACCAACGGACCGAAAAGTAGAGATAGCCATTGCCCCTCACGCCGGATACCCGTATTCCGGGCCGGTGGCCGCGTATACCTATAAAGCCATTGCCCGTAACCATTATAAAACGATTGTGGTCATCGGTCCCAGCCATTTTTTTCCTTTTGAGGGCATTTCCGTTTGGCCTCGCGGGGGTTTTAAAACGCCGTTAGGTGTTGTTGCTATTGACGAGGATTTCGCCCAAGCCCTCTTGAAAGAAAATCCCAAGTTCCAATATTTACCACAGGTCTTTGAGCGCGAACATTCCATTGAAGTCGAGCTGCCGTTTTTACAAAAGACCTTTGTTCAGTTGCGCATTGTGCCTATTCTGATGGGTGACCCTGACCCTCGAGTCTGCCGGGATTTGGCCGCGGCTTTAGATAAACTGATCGGCACGAGGGATGATGTATTGATTTTAATCAGCTCAGACATGTCGCATTATTACACCTATGATGTGGCCAATAGCATGGATGCCCTTACGCTACAGGCAATTGGGGAAATTGACCCCAAAAAATTTTTTGAAGGGAACATAAGCCGCAAAATGGAAATGTGCGGGTTTGTGCCGGTGACCACTGCCTTGTTATTTGCCAAAATGCGGGGCATTAAACATGTGGAAGTTTTAAAACACGCCAATTCCGGGGACACGTCTGGTGACAAAAGCAGGGTGGTGGGCTATTCGTCGGTGATTTTTTATTCGCAGCTTTTGGGACAGGGTAATGCCGAAGATAGTCAAATCAATGCATTAAGTCCGGCAGAGAAAAAAGAACTTTTAAAAATTGCCCGCCATAGTATTGAATCTTTTGTTAAAACCGGCCAGGTGCCGGATATTTCAACCAAGGACGGGCGGCTTAATGAAACCGAAGGTGCCTTTGTCACCATCACCAAGCATGGGGTTTTGCGCGGTTGTATCGGCAATATCATCGGTCAGGAGCCTTTGTATAAAACCGTGCGCGACATGGCCGTTGCAGCGGCTTCCCAGGACCCGCGTTTTTCTCCCCTGTCAGCGACGGAATTAAAAGATATTGATCTGGAAATCTCCGTGCTGTCAAAACCCCGCCGCGTTAAAGATGCCTCGGAAATCCAATTGGGCAAACATGGCGTGATAGTCAGCAAGGACGCTCATCAGGGGGTATTCCTGCCGCAGGTGGCGAAAGAAACCGGATGGAGCAAGGAAGAATTTCTCTCACAGCTATGCAGCCAAAAAGCGGGTTTGCCGCCGGATGCCTGGAGGGACCCCAACTCTGCCCTATTATATGTCTTTACCGCCGACGTTTTCGCGGAAAAAAAATGAATATCCAACTTCGCAACATACTCATATCCATTTTCGTGGTCGCCTGGCTGGCTGTTTTTTATTATGAATCGACCTGCTATTATTATTTACAGCCTATCTTTAAACGCGAATTGCCCAGGATGAAGTTCCTTTTTCCGCCGGCCGGCTGGATCATGTTTTATAACATCGGAGATAATTTCGGGTACACGGAAGTCTACGGTGTAAAGAATGGCAATCCTCAACTGATTGATCCCCATCAAATCCTACAAACCAGGGCCATTGGCTATGATAATATTAACCGCAATGCGTTAATCACGGTGCTGTCGCCCGGAATGTCCGATTCCTTTTGCCCATTTTTAAAGCGTAAGTTCCCGTATTTCGAAAAATTTCTGGTCACCTACGTCGAATACCCGCACCTGACCGAACAACTTTTGGAAAGGAGACAAACAGTCGTCTACACCTGCGGGGAATGATGATGGGAAGGTGAAGTCTAAGGCTAATGTTTTTGGGGGTGCTTGTTTTGGTGCTCTGATGACCACCACATCCATCCTGTAAAGCCAAGCAAAATCACAACTGTTATTGTTACCATTATTACGAGATCCATTTTTAGACTCCTTTTTTATCCATAAGAAAAATACTATAAAAAATTAACCCTATACCTAGTATACCAATAAAGAAACGCAGTGGCAAGAATATGTCTTTGAAGAAATAGCTGGCAAAGCCAATGCTGAGGATATTTTTACCCATATCGTTTAAAGTTTTAGCGGTAAAATCCCAGGTGCCCTTTTTAGTCCACATGAATAGACCCTTTCCTTAGAATGAAATTGAGGTTAAGGGGAATATATTAAACCTATTGGGGGAACAGGATTAAGAAGGAAAATGCAGTTGCGGGGGGCGCAACAACATCATTAAAATAACCAAAAGCGTTACATTTGTCAATGACTTTATGAATTAGAAGCAGTTAGACCAATCAGAGTTAGGAGTAGGTATGAAAAAAATAGTTTCAGGAATTTTTGTTATATTATTTATGGTAACAGCTGGTTATGGTCAGGAATCCAAGATTTATGTGAATGGGGATAAAAAATTATCAAAATGTATGGACAAAGCGAACTCCATTAAGGTCGGCATGATTAGAGCAGATATTGAGAAGTTATTTTATAAAGATGGTGGCCTAATGGGAATATTCAGGAATGAAAGATATGTGTTAAGGGATTGTCACTGTCAGGGTAGCAAATTCATAAAAGTAAATGTTTCTTTTAAACCTTTTGGAAAACAGGTAACAGGCATAGAAAGAGAAAGTCCTAAAGATGTAATTACTGAAGTTACAGAACCTTACTGCCAGTATGGTATATCTGATTGAAAAATTTTGGAAAAAGTGGGTGAATCGATATTTCATGAGCGTTCTATTCGGGCATTGTGTTTCCTGAGCAGGTAGTAGAAGGCTGATTTGGCTTGGTCCCCGCCGAAGGCGGGGCAAATCAGCCTGGAGACTAGCGAGCCGAGTCGCTGGAACGAGGCGAGCGTGCCTGCGAAGGAAATACAATGCCCGAATAGAACGCAGGACTGGATTCCCGCTTTCGCGGGAATGACAGTAATAATTTAGGGAATGACGGATAGCGAAATGAAAAATGTTTGGAACACATTATTTTTAGAAGAACGGCCGTCGATTGGGCTGTCGTTTTTTCGGATCTTTGTGGCTTTGACCGTCGGACTGCATGTCATCCCGTCGTTTTTTTGCCTCAATGACAATTATCTTTCCACGGCGTTTAAGACTTTTAATTATAGTTTCTTCCCACCATCTTTTATTGAATTGGTGCAGAAAAGCCCGGATGCCTTGGTCATCTTTTTTATCTGGGCCTTTGTCATCACCTGGTTTTTCTTTCTCATCGGGTTGTTTTCACAGATAAGCTGCATGTTGATGACAGCCTGCTGCTATTATTTTTACGCGCTCAATGATTTTCATATCGGCACCCTTTCATGGGACATTCTGCTGGTGACCTTATTCTTGATGTGCGTGACCCCATATCACGGAGATTATTTTTCCCTTGATGCTCTGCGCCGCGGGGACCTTGATGCCTGGCGTCGTACGCGTCCATTTTTCATCCAGCGGCTTTTGCAGTTGCAGACGGCATCCACGTTTTTTTTCACCGGTCTTTATAAGATCACCGGCGAAGGCAATTGGATAACGGGTAATCCCATTTATTATTTAATGAACTACCCTCCTCCAGGGGTAACCAAGAACTTCCTTTTAAAGGAATGGATGGCAGGCCATCCGCACTTTTGTTATGTGTCCGGTCTTATGATCGTGGCGACGGAATTGTCATTCCCGTTTCTGCTTTTTTTCTCCAGGACCCGCCGGGCTGCGATTGTTTTGGGCTTATGTTGGCATATTTTACTGGTCTTGACCCTGGACGTTCCCGCGATTTTTTTATTTTTGTTCCCCGCGCAGATGATGCTGTTTATCCATCCGCGAAAAATAACGGAATGGATCGAGGCCAAGCGCTGGCAAAACGCCCAAAGCCCCCGAGCGAAAATAATCTATGACGGAGACTGCGGTTTTTGCCGCTCCAGTATAAGGGTCTTGCAGGTGATGGATTTGTGGGCCAAGCTTGAATATGTGCCAGGCCTCAAGGGGTTAAGTGAAATGCGCCTGGAATTACCAGAGGGCAAGAGCTATGGCGGGTTTTTTGC
>Ga0207035_1200_pt1 | contig 10179 bp, 8 predicted proteins | sample Alteio_BWMinCont_77_FD_153272 | JGI IMG/M metagenome (GOLD analysis project Ga0207035, IMG submission 153272) | Enriched cells from forest soil in Barre Woods Harvard Forest LTER site, Petersham, Massachusetts, United States -... | ecosystem: Environmental > Terrestrial > Soil > Temperate forest >... | reverse complement strand
TGATTTGGAAGCTAGGCAAATTAATTGTCCGGGGTCAAAGGTTTCAAATGGAATGTTTGGAATTCGCAAATCTACCTTCTGACAGGAAGTTGCTGACGGTATAATCCGCTATCCGCCGGAAGGTCAATCTCATTACAAAATCTCAAACTCCGTGTGCGGAATTAGTCGACGATCAAAGCATCCGAAAGGGGAAAGAGTGCCGATATCACCAGAAAATTACGCTCGACAACGAGATGCGCTCGTCGAGGAACTTCGTCGTGTCGCCTCATCGATCGCAAAGCTCAAAAACGAGGACCCCGATCTTGACCTGAGCGAACTGTCGAAGAAGGAAAAAGAGATCGCCTCAATTACCAGACGTGTCTATGAAGATCAGTTCAAGTTTGTCCTCATCGCGCAGTCTCAAGGAGGAAAGTCGACTACGTTTAATGCCATCGGCGGAGGAAGCGTAATATCTCCCATGGGAAATGCCGCCCTGAAATGCAGCGCTGCACCCATCGTCGAGCTGAATGTTACCGATCAGAATGAGGTGGGGGCGTACGTTTACCTGCGGACGGAGGAAGATCTGCGCGATATTTGCGCCGAGTTACTTGGCGCAGCAGTGCACAGCCGCGATCTGAATCTTAGAAATAAGAAGGTGCTTGCGAGGGCACAGGATGAGCATAAGCGTCTCCTCGACGAGTGGCTCAATCGCCGTAGAGAAATCACGGACGAACAACGCGACCTCATCTTTAACGTCGGGCTGATTTTAGCATTTTACGACACGCGAGAGGTGAGGCGCTTGTACGACGAGGCCCAGTCCAGCACGCTGCCGGCCCTCCGGAGATCTGTAACGGAAGCGGGGAAAATGGCTCGTTTCCCCGAGGACTTCGTTCGAAGATATGCACAAGGTATTGCAAGCGCCTTTAGGCCTGAAGAAGTATATTTTCCTTTCATTCGCCGTATCGTCTGCAAGATTGCTTCAGAAAATCTTCGGCGGATCGGCGCCACGGTCACCGATTCTCCCGGTCTGTTCGCCAACAATACCGATACGCGTGTGGCAATGGGCGAGATTCACGACGCCGATGCGGTGTGGTATCTGCTCGATGCGAAACAAATCAGTGAGTATGAAAGACGCGCAATACGGGAATGTAGCGCTGTTTGCCAGGATCGGATATTCTTCTCTGCCAACATTAAAGGCAATTACGCTTCGCGCGATTTCGTGGTGAAGCGGATTATTCCTTCAATTGCAGCTGATATAAGGACGCTAGGCGGAGATGTCACGGACGATCAAATCTATCCATACCATGCCCTGCTTGCACTGCTCGCGACGCAGGGGCCCAGACTTCTCAGCGGCGCGAGCGATCAGTCGGTGGAACAGTTCCTTTTGCAGATGTGCGCGTATCGTGATATCGAGGTGAGCGGCGCAGCCGAAGCCTGGGTAGTTTTAGCTGGAGAAATGCTAAGAAGCCTCAGCCGACAAGCCGAACACCAATTCAACAGCCTACCCAAGCCCTTGTGTTCGGAGGGCATTGAACTTGTGCGGCGCGAAAGCGGTCTCGATCAGATCATCACAAAAATGGAACAGTTCGTGGTGGCTCGAAAAGCGGCATCGATCCTCCTTGACAACGGCGCCTCTCGGGCGGTGGCATTACTTCAAATGATTGAGCAACGCCTCGCGACTAGGGAGGCAACTGCCGGGAAAAGCGTTGAAGAAAGCAAAAAGGCGTTTCAGATGGCCGAGCGAAAGCTTGATGAGGTGCGGGCCTTTGCAGACGATGCGCTGAATCCACTTGAGGGAAGTGCAGGTGAGGTCATCGATTTAGAACTTGCGGCAGATATGTTCGACAACGTTCTAGTTCGCAGGATGGAAACTGTGGCGGATGCAGCCGCTCCTCTCATCAGAGAAGAAGTAAGGTTCGGTCGGCTCGCGGGGACTCTTTTGAACCAGTTAACTGGTGATGGCCCGTCAATCCCGGCCAAGTGCCGATCCATCGTGGAGGGTAAGTTCGAGAGCGAACTGACGCCTGCATTCACTGCTTGGTCTTCCGAAATTCAGCACAGAAGGAGCCGAATTTTTAATAGACGTGTGCTGGAGCAGTCAGAACGAATTACCCGAGCAATACAAACAAAGTGGGCCGCCACTATTGGTAACGACGAACTCCTGAAGGCGTTGCCAGCACCTCCCGCGTTTCGACCAGATACTTTTTTCGACACCGCTATGATCGAGTCGGCAATTGAAGAAACTCACATTGTCGCGAAAGCGTTCAGCAAGATGCTGCTAAGTTTGTTCGATTTCATTGGTACATTGATCACGGACTTTTCCAATGCAGACATTGACTTCGGAGCGATTGACAAGAGCATTGTCGAAAGCGTTAGTAAAGGTCTCGCATCACAACTGCGTTCGACCCTCGAGCGCAAACGTGACCAGTTACTACCCGCGATAGCAAGGACCATCTCCGGGTACCGCGAATCATGCGTGAGCACAATAAGAGCTCCTCTGAAAGATGTCGAAAGGTCGTTCGATGCCGATAAAGCACAAGCCGAGTTGGACTGGGCCCGGGACCTTGCGGAACAAAAGCAAATAGCTGAAAAGAGTAAAAAGGCTAGAGAAGAACACATTCAACCGTTACGCGAAGGCCTTGAGAGATTTGTTCACGATACTGCCATCCTCTGCGATACCTGCACATGAAACGCATAGTGGTAGCCGTCGTGGGCCCCTTCCAGGTGGGGAAATCGACTATAGTCAATTGTTTGCTCGGTCGGGAGATATGTGCGACAGGAAGGGGACTATCAACTACCCACTCAGTCACTCGTTTCTTGCTGGGGGCGGCGCCTTTCGTCAAGGTCAGGATGCTCGACGGTGGAATCGGTGAGCTGACTATAGACGACTTCCAACGCGGCACAATGATCGACTATGAATTAGCCGACGTTAGTCTACCGCTCGAGATGCTCACGCTGATAGATCTCTGGGATACGCCAGGTGCATTGGCAAGCGGCGGGCGTGGCCAAATGGACATGCGGCGAGCGGCGGACGTCTATGAAGTCGCTGATTTCTTCATACTTGTCGTCCCCAACAGACAGCTGGTTCAGCCATTACTTGAGTATCTCGTAGAAGTACTAAAGGGGCGTCTATTTGTTGTTCTTATGAACTGTATTGAGGGGAGTGTCCTCCCCAATTCGAAGCACAATGCAACAACTGCAGCAACAATAGAGGCACAACTGCGACTGGCCGCACTAATCCCCCACACCATCCCCGGCTGTACACCGGTATGGCCAGTCAACGCTGCATGGGATGTTGCTGCAAGGCGTCCTCCCCTGTGGGAGGACCCATCGGACCCCTGGCCGACCACAGAGAAAACTAAGGATGCTGAGATGAACTCGCAACTTCTTGTCGATTATGTGCTAAGTTACTACCGCAGTCGCCGGCAGTCAGTTCCGGACGTAGGTTCTCTAAGAGCCGTGGGCGGCCTGGATTTGGTGAGAAATTCCTTTCTTGTGGATACTCTTGTTATTGGTCATATCCCAGATGTTGTTCATTTGTGGCGGGGGTTTCGGAAATGGTCTGAGGATCTACGACAAGCAGCAGGCGCCTTCACCGCAATCTAAAGCCAGGGGAATAAAACAGATCAATGTCCGAGAGAATTTATATCGAGTCGGGTGTGTTTCAATCTTGGTGCAAGATGCAAAGTTCCGAGATATTTGTGGCGGAGATGTCTGACTTGCGGCAGAGCGAGCATAGAAGCTCTGTCCAAGTAGATAACGCCGTCACTGAGCTGCGGATAGGCATTGCAGAGATGAAAGAAGAGATCAATCAGCAGAGATCTCATTCGCAAAACCAAGCGAACGTTCTAATCTCACATGAAGAACGTTTGAACGGAATTGAGACCACCTGTAGGAATATCGCAGCAGCTATCACCCGCGGCGGCAATCTGCAGCAGATATTCCAGCAAATCACTGATTCCCATTTCGAGCGGGTAAATAGGTTACTCGCAGGCTTTGAGACTGAGGTCAGGTTCGCCATTCAAGAAACAAAGGAAAACGTGACCCAAGCGTCCGAGCATGCTCGTGTGGCGACGTCCCTCGCAGGGAAGGCTGAAATGCTGCTGGGAAGTATGGAGGAAAGCTCTGAACACTTGCGACTCGCCGCCGAGCAACTCGCCGCAAGTATGTTGGAAAGAGAACGAGCGCTCGGCGAACAGACGAAACGTGCGGGCGAATTCTTCGAGTCACTCCGGAACCTCGAAAAGGAATCTCGCCAAATGGTAGAGCACGCTACTAGGTTGGCTGGTCTGTTCGAGTTTTATAAACAGCGGGCGGGATGGGGGCGCTTCTTGGGCCGACTGCGATGGCTGATCGTGGGAACAACTTCCGACTGCCTTCCAAAAGATTAGTTTACACAAAGGATTCTAGGTCGCCGTAACATTTCGTTGGGGTGTAGTTCCACGTTGCAAAAAAAAGTGCCATGTCAATGCGAGCGTAAAATGATGCGTCTTATGGTTTACAACTAATGGTGACTAAGTTAACTAATCCCGATTTCAAAAGTGTCTCGGATGCGATCTCGGAGCCACTCATCAAAGCGTATCGAGCCGGCGGCCTTGTATTGACTGTTTTGACGCTGGGAGCCATCTTGATGCTAACTGCCTTCTTCTGTGAACGAACGGGCCCTATCAGATATATCGTTCTCATAATAGGTGCTATTCTCACTTTTTTTACATTGGCATATGTGTATCTCAAGGAATTTCCGAGGGTGCGACGCGCACGAGCCAGCGTCAATGCCAACAAGGAAATGATCGACGCTATTCAGCAATCCGCTATTGAGCTCACTGAACTGGCTATTGATCTGCAATCCTTGGCTCTCAAGAATGCGGAACAGATTGCAGGAGCTCTAGAATTGGTTCTGCCCGTGATTCGAGGAATTCCGTTTGTCGGACAGATTGCTGATAGTGAGGTCGTCGTAAAAGCCGAAGGACTTTCCCATCTTATCGTTACGAGCACTCGGAACGCTCGCAAACTCATAAGCGACCTTCAACGGTCGTTGATCGAAGCAAATGCTCAGTACCTTAAAGTTCACTTAGAAGACTTAAAACGCTATAAAAATGAAGTGAATCAATTGCTTATAGGTAAGAATTAATGGTGATTGAGGATGGCAGGTGCTTGGGTGATTCAAAGCCTATTGATGCACGGCCGAATGGCTACACTTGGCTTCGCAAGCGGGCGTCTCTTGGCGGTCTACTTACAAGAGTGTCACTTCCCTGCCCCACTATTCCGGTAGTATGAACTGCTTAAAAAGGCGTTGCTCACTTGGCTAAGTGTGTTATCTTAGCGCGGTAATCATCCTCTTGTTTGACAACGATAGCAGGCCCGATTTCAACCTGCTGCAGAACTATCGATCACCGGCAGCGCACCAAGTCTACTTCAACCCATGAACGTGATATAAAGAAGCGCCATACCATAATAGAAGCGTCGTAGCGCCTCCTATACAGAGCAGGATCGCTTGAGTGCGTGTGGGCAATGGTTGTTTTTTTGTTCAACATCGTTCTGCTCCACGACTTTAACGTTCAGAGCAGTGAACTGGTGATGACCCAAAACGATCCCCGACAGACCGAAGCCCCAGTGTGCTAAGTCGGTTTGGGCCGTACATTTTGTTAGTTGGGGAGTCTGGATCTAGATCATCCTTATCCTACCCTAACCTGGGCGGGCGACTGTGAGATCGGCGGTGTGAAACACGTCGAGCCAGTTAGAACAGCCAATCCTTCGGAGGCGAAGGGATTGGCTTTCTTCATTAAAAATGTCTTGCATTCGCAATTTAGAAGGAGGACAACTTGCCTGCTACGACACTGCCGCAACCGTTCGATCAGGCTCTTTGTTTGGCTCTCTTCAGATCGACACCGTTTTGAGGAGTGATCGTCTTTGCCAGTGCCCTGCTGGATATTTTGTCTCCTGGCAAGACAACACCTCCTCCTGTAAACGCCGCTCAGGAGCCAACCGCGTCTGCTTTCTCAACTCCTGTCGCCTCATCAGGCGGCCAACTGACCCTGCTGTCCACTTTAGAGGACCTTCCCGAGAGCAAGGGAAAGGAGGCCATCCTCACATTGGTGAGGCAGGCCGAGGGTGACATCACGAAGACCCGCCAGGGTTTCGAGAGTTGGTACGACGCCGCCATGGATCGCGCAGTGGGGTGGTATAAGCGGAAGACTCAGCTCGTCCTCTTCGCCATCGGCCTGATCGTTGCGGTAGGCCTCAACATGCATTCAATTTACCCTTGGGCAAAAGCAAAAGTGACGCAACTTGTTACAACGTTACAACGATGGAACAACTCTTTGCTGATTTTGACAAAGCCTATTGATCAAGGCGATCTATAGGCTGTTGCTCTCGGAGGAGCGTTCGCCTCGCCGAATGTGTTGAATAGCGATGTGACCCACCTCTCTGTGAGTTCGAGGATGAATTTTGGGTTTGAATTGGCAGCAAGCAAAGCCCGCAGCCGCGCAGAAGGCTCATTTAAATCGGCTTTGATTTCGACTCCGACTAGGCGCCGGCTTCCCTACGAGCACCGCCGATGAGCGCCGCTCTATTGCATTAACATCCATCGAACGAGTCGATGGCTGAGGAGTGACAATTCAAGAAGGATCGGGTCGTTCCATTCTTCAACATCATTCACAATTAATAGTAGCTGTTAGATTCGAACTTACTCTAGATAAGCAGTGGTACGTTGCGCTTAATTAGCGGTTACGGTATCTTCGCTCAGCATTGATTTGCTTTCTCCCGCAGTAGATACCCGTGAGGTGCGGTCCTGATGCCGACTCAAATACAACGTCTCGTCGTTCTTATGCTGGAAAACCGGTCGTTCGACCACATGCTCGGCTTCCTCAAACGCGGCAACCCAGCGATTGACGGTCTCAACGGCGACGAGTGGAACTTTGCAACGGACGAGCGCGCGCCTAATGTCACCGTCAGTCCAGACGCGGGCGACGTCGAGGATCTGAACCCCGATCCGAATCACGAGTTTGCCCACGTCAGCAACCAGATATCGAGCACCGGGGATCCGGTCGGGAGTCCGGACATGAAGGGCTTCGTGCGCGATTATAAGTGCGCCCAGCAGTCACAGCAGGGTCCATCACGATCTCCAAGACAGAAATAAAACAGCTAATAGTGAAAATCACCCTACCGAAAAAGGGTCAAGCGCACAAGTAACTTTCGATTAGAGGGGGAAAAAAACCTGGTCACATATTTGAAACGAAATGCCCCGCCTCGTCACAAGGTCTCTCGTACTTTTGGAATAAAGCATTCAGATACCGCGCGGTCTTTTCTCTGGCACCCGCCGGGCCGATTCAGTCTTCGCATGCGCGTTTGAACTAACTCGCTGTGACGATGGATAAATTAGCGGCTATGGGGCACTATGGCACAGAACGCAAGTCCTGGCTTTTCCGGAGCACGCCCTCAGGCCTCGTGTTTTTTTTTGATTTTGACTGGGTCGAAAATCGCATTCGTCACGCCGGATTTGCCGCGCTTCTCCTCCGTTCCCTGCCCGATTTCCATTTCGTCAGGTACTGGCCGCGTGCTAGATTTTTCAGCAGTTCCCCTTAATGCAAGGGTTACCAGGAGCCAACAAAGCCGTCTAGCCACTGTCTTCCACTCCTCCATCACGGGCCGGCCCTCTCGAAGAAGGGTCATCTCGGCTCACATCGATCTTTGTGTTTGTACTTACCTTGGAGTTCTTCTGCCATGAAGCAAGTCTCTCTATCTTTGCCTACCCGTGCTCTCTCCCTGAAATCTATAAGGCGGCGCAGCCTGCAACTTCTCACTGTCATTGCGGTGAGTTTCTTCGCTTCAGCTACAGTCGTACTGGCGCAGACGAAGACCGCCACCACCACCGTGCTTACCCAGACCGCGGGTGGACAGGCTGTCACCACCGCCAGTTCGGGGACGGCAGTCACGCTCACAGCATCGGTCAAGGCCGACGTAACCTCGCTCACCACGGGCCAGGTTAACTTCTGCGATGCGTCCTCGAAGTACTGCACCGACATTCACGTACTCGGCACCGCTCAACTGACAAGCGCAGGAACGGCAACACTGGTCCTGCGTCCGGGCATCGGCACTCATAGCTACAACGCCGTCTTCCTCGGAACCAACACTTACACGGGTAGCGCTTCAACCGCGTTATCGCTTTCGGTCACCGGCGTGCCTGCTACAACAACGGCGGTCGTGCAAAGTGGCTTTGCTGGCAATTACACCCTGACGGCCACGGTGAGCAGCTCGGGTAGCATCGCGCCAGGACCGACGGGCAAGGTCTCTCTGATCGACACGACGAGCAACAACTCATTGCTGGCCATGGCGCAGCTGCCGGCCGCGACATCGGGACCCGGGCTCGTCAACATCAACAATCCTTCAGTAGGAAACGGTCCGACAGGAATTGTGGCAGGCGACTTCAACAATGACGGAAATCTTGACCTAGCCGTCGCCATCAATAGCACCACGCAGTCGTTCGTGATCCTGCTCGGAGACGGTACCGGTAAGTACACGACGGCACCAGCCAGTGCGACAACAGTTACAGGAATTCCGCTACTGGTGCAGGACTTCAACCAGGACGGGATTCCCGACCTTTTGCTCACTGGTACATCGGGCGAAAGCTCTTTCTCCGTTTTGCTAGGCAATGGAGACGGTTCATTCCATGTAGCCAGCGGCAGCCCCGTCAGTGAACTCTATGGAGACAATCCCGTCGTCGCCGCGGACTTCAATGGTGACGGCATCCCTGATCTCGCACTGGCCGGCGGATATTACCTGGTCGTGGAATTGGGCAACGGCGATGGCACATTCACACAGGTTCCTATCAGCTCGTCTTCCACCCATGAAGCAATCTACGGCTCAATGGTAGTAGCTGACTTCAACGGAGATGGGCGCCCCGACCTTGCGGTAACGACCGTGTTTAGCCCTCTCACAATTCTGCTGAACAATGGGGACGGAACATTTACTCAGGGATCGTCAATAGGAACCTCCTCTACCGAAGGTGACACCATCATTCCCGCCGATTTCACTGGCGATGGCAAACAGGATCTGGCTGTCCTCAGTTCAAACAGTGTCGTCATTTACCCCGGCAACGGCGATGGCACCTTTGGAGCCGCCCTGAGCACTTCCTACCCGGTAGAAGACTTTGCAGATCGCCTCTATCTGGGCGACTTCAACGGAGATGGCATCACTGATCTTCTCGTCGCCGCACAGACCAACGGGATTACCCAGGAGATATTGCTCGGCGCAGGCGAGGGTACGTTCACCCAGATGCAGACCGGCTCGGCGTCGCTGCCCTGCTGCTCCGAGACCGTCCTCGGTGATTTCAACAATGACGGTCTCACCGACATCGCGTCCTCCAGCTTTTACGACGGCGCCGTGCAGATTCTCGCTCCCCAAGACTACGCAGCGTCGGTGACCTTCAACAATATCAACCCGCCCGGTCCAGGCACGCAGCAGGTGGTTGCCAGCTACGCAGGAGACAGCAACTACATCGGCAGCATGGCGGACGCCGTGGCACTCACGCCCGCCGTCGACACACCGCAGATCAGTCCCTCCGCCGGCACCTTCAACGCACAGCAGACCATCACCCTCACCGACGCAACACCGGGCGCGACGATCTACTACTCCTCGTTTGGTGCCATGAATACAAACAACTTAGCCTACAGCGGGCCTATCGTGCTGTCGGCACAGGGCACAACCCAGTTTCAGTACCACGCCACCGAGGATGGATACCAGGACGCCAGTTACCAGACCGCGATCTACATCATCAATCACCTCTCCCCATCCATCACCGTCGCACCCATGCCGGCCAGTGTCACCACAGCGCAGGCGCTCAGCGTAGCGGTCTCTGTCGGAGCCATAGGCGGCAGCGCCGTGCCCACCGGCTCGGTCACACTCACCAGTGGCAGCTACAACGCACAGCAGGCGCTCGCCGCCGGTTCGGCCGCTTTCAGCATCGCGGCAGGCATACTGCCCATCGGCAAGGACACTCTCACCGCAACCTACACCCCAGACTCCACCAGTTCCGCCGTTTACACTACCGCAACCCAGTCCTCGACCGTCACCGTAGCCGCGCCCATCGGTTCAGCCGTCTCGTCTGTATCGGTCACTCCCGGCACGTCCAATATCACCAATGCGCAAACGCTCGCAGTCGCCATCGCAGTGAGCGGTGCAGGCAATTCGCCCACCGGCTCC
>Ga0207035_1119_pt1 | contig 10210 bp, 8 predicted proteins | sample Alteio_BWMinCont_77_FD_153272 | JGI IMG/M metagenome (GOLD analysis project Ga0207035, IMG submission 153272) | Enriched cells from forest soil in Barre Woods Harvard Forest LTER site, Petersham, Massachusetts, United States -... | ecosystem: Environmental > Terrestrial > Soil > Temperate forest >... | reverse complement strand
ACCAGTAGATTTATAAAAATCCAAAGCATGTTTATCTTCTTCATTTGCTGCTACAAAAATTTCTTTTATTCCATTTTGTTTGCAATATTCTTTTAAGGCTAAAAGCAATTTTTCGCCCAGCCCTTTTCTTTGAAACTCGTGTTTAATAGCAATATCATAAATAAAAACTTCTGAGTATTCGGAATAATACATTGGTAATTCATAAGCCGTAAATCCACCGATTATTTCATTGTCATAAAAAATCGTAAAAACAATAAACTCAGGTTTTCCAAGCTGCTTTTTTAAATAAGCCTTTGTGGCGTTTGAAGTTTTTTTCGTTTCAAAAATTTCGTTGAATAGCTGAATAAGTTTTTGAAAAAATAACACATCATCTTTGTCCAAACGTTTTATTCGAATTGCTTCATTATTAAATTTCATTGTATTCTATTTAGTTGTCTCGCCAATAGGAGAATAAAGGTATGCAGTGCAAGGGAGTGACACAACAATGTTTCATAAAGAACAAATGTTTGTTACAAAAATATTCCTACAAACTAATTACTGATTCGGGTCAGTATTTACAGGTGGTTGCGTAAAAATTTCTTTCTTTTCTTCTTTGTGAGCAATTCCAAAATTATATCTTACTGTTAGCCCAAATCGTTGACTGTCCTGTGTTCTGGTGCCATTAACCAGTACAGTTCCCTGTTGCAAATGAAATTTTCCAACGTTCGTCTTAAAAATATCATTGCCGGATAAAATAACACTGAGCTTCTTATCAAGAAAGGTTTTGGTTACACTCATGTTTAACTGTCCAAGATTTTGTAACTCATTAAATGCCCTGAACCCGTTTACATACATCCATGCATTCAAATTAAATTTCAGTGTAGGCGTTACCTTTAGTTCATGACCTGTAAAAAATGTCCAGCTTCCACGACTATAATTCAATGGTAAGTTTTCATATAAACCTTCATATTGAATATGGTTGTATTGTACACCGGTATACATGAAGTATTTACCGCCAGCAGGCAAACCTCCAAATAACCTCCCATATATTTCCTTAAAGTTTCCGAGGTTATCATAAGTGCGATAAGCAATTTTGGTAGTATCATTTTGATACGTAACCTGGCTGAAAATATCTTTGGTATCATTCACCCCAACCGCAAACACCGGGAAGTCGTTGTAGGTAGCATTGATCTCATAATTAGTTGTAAACTGCGGCTGCAATTTTGTATTGCCAACATTGTATGTAAACGGGTCTACAAATTTAGGAGCCGGGTTTAATGCATCATAACCCGGACGGGTAATGCTTTTTCGAAAGACAGCATTGCCTACAATAGGATATCCAAATACCTTAAACAATGGACGTTTTATATAGAAATAAGGAAACAGATCATTTCTTTTAATTGAGAAAGTAGTATCTGTTGGTACAAACTGATTGCCGGTAATATCTGTATTCTCAAATCGGAGGCCAGCTTTAAAAATAAATGTATGATAGGTTTTAGATAACTGCAGGTATGCTGCATTAATGTTTTCTTTATAAGTAAAGGTATTAGTTTGATAAGAATCTACCTGTTGCAGCATACTGTCTGTTTGCGTATAATACAATGCTTTATTATTATTGGTGGCATCACTTATTTTAAAGCCTGTCTCCAATACAAATTTGTGTTTTAATTGTAAGGATAAATCTGATTTAATAGTTACAAAGTTGGAATTGCTATTCACCGTTCCATTTCCATTCTTTACCGGCATTATTGGTAATAAATAATTGTTGGTATATAATTGCGTATTGTTATTATTGGTATAAGTATAATCTACTTCGTTCGTCCATTCGCTGCCCAATGAATCCATTTTATATTTTGATGAAAGCGTATTACTTATATAAAATGATGTACCATTATTATTAATAGGAGTAAAACTTTGATAAAATTCATTTTGAGAAATGTTGTTACTAAAATCATTGCTACTAGTGGCGCTACTGTTATTATTATTGGCAGTAAGTCTCATATCGTAGGCTACATCTAATTTTTTAGTAAATTCTACATCAATGCCACCACCAATATAATTTGTTATAGTAGAATATTTAGTAAATGATTTTTGTGTAAGCAATGTATCTACATCAATAAGACGATCAGATTCAATATTGTCGAAATAATTACGATGTGTATATTGATAAGATAAATAAGTATTGGTTTTGCCAACACTATTATTAAAACTGAACCCGGCAGATGCTGCTCCATAAACTCCCTGGTCGTATCGCACATTCACACTTCCGGTAGTTCCGATCTTAATGCCTTTTTTTAAAACTACGTTTACAATGCCACCACTATTAGCCGCATCATATTTTGCAGATGGTGTTCTTATTATTTCTATTTTGCTAACACTTGCTGCTGGCAGGCTTTTTAGCAAAGAAGCTATATCATCGGTACTCATTCTCATTTGTCTTCCATTAATATAAATAGTTGCAGCCGTAGAGCTATTAAGATAAACATTACCATCCTGGTCTACAACTACGCCGGGTGTTTTCTCTAAAACTTCATAAGCGCTGGTGCTGCTATTGGCAAGCACTTCAGCATCTACAATGGTTTTGTCGTCTTCCTGTTTTATCAACGGTTTTTTTGAAACGATTGTTACTGTATTTAACGTGTCATTTTTTATTTTAAGTTCTATCGCGATGAATACAGGCTTGTTGGTAATAGCTATTGTTTTATATTTTCTTTCAAATCCGATTGCAGATACTTTTATAAGATATTTGCTGAAGGGGTTTACTAAAAATTTATTTCCAACTGATTTGCTAACTTGTGATTTTAATAATAAAGTATCGGGTAATGAATAAAGTTGGATAGTTGCGTTTGCTCCTGAATCTTTACCTGATATCTTTACAAAAATTTGTAAACTGACTGTTTGTGCAGTAACAATATTGTAGAAAAAAATAAATAAAAGGGTTATAAATAATTTTATTCTCATGAATTATGCTATTCTTAGGGACACGAAGGAAGGTATTAATCTTATATAAAACACTAATTTTTCATATTTTTTAGCATTTGTCTCTTAGATTAAAGCTTAATAAAGATATGCCGTATAAGTGAATGACACAACGATGCCGATTAAAGATAAAATGCTGGACACAAAAAATTAATGTGCCATTAACTTTACTATTGAGTTCCAGAGTGTGTTGCAACTGGTTAATATAACTAACGAACCAACGAGGATGAACATAGTTTTTAATGGTAGCTTGCCAACCAATCGTGCTGCTATCGGTGCCGCCACCACGCCGCCAATAATTAGGCCAGCTACTTCGAAAAGAGGTACACTTTTTAAGAGAATAAAAAAAGTTATAGAACTAAATAACACTACAAAAAATTCTGCGAGACAAACGGAACCTATTACATAGCGTGGGCTTCTGCGTTTAGACATTAATGTACTTGTAACTAAAGTCCCCCATCCTCCACCAGCAAAGGCATCGAGAAATCCACCGGCAGTTGCCAACCATCCGGCACGTTTTACTTTTGCATCATGCCGTTTTTTTGAAAATGCTTTTCTAATAATATAATAGCCCAAATAAATAGTATAGATAGAAAGAGGAATGCGGACTTTGGCAGCATATTGTTGTCCATAATACGCCAACGCCGCACCGGTAATGGCGCCAATAACACCGGGGATAACCAATGCTTTGAATAATTTTCGGTTGATGTTTCCAAAACGATGATGACTATAACCTGATACACCACTGGAAAAAACCCTTGCTGAGTGCACCCTGCTACTTACAATAGCTGGCGGGAAACCCATCGCTAATAAAAAAGTAGTAGAGATAGTTCCATAACCCAATCCCAACGAGCCATCTGTCATTTGTGCCAAAAAACCACAAAGCAACATCAGCAAAAATGTTTTTTTATCAATCATATTCGGGATTGACCTGAAATCATCTGCTACCTTACTGAAAGGGATATACGAAAAAAATGCGTGACCAATGATCATCAACAAAAATGCAAGTAGACACACTATAACAACGCGTTGCCATTTTCGTTGTTCAGGTTTATCGATGTCTTGCAATGTGGTTCTCTTAGCAACGAGGACATTAGTGAGTTCGTTTAGTTGTTTTACTTTTTCATCAAAATCTCCGTCTATTCCTTGCCGTATGGCCTGCATATTGTCCAGTATATTTTCCATTTCATTCGGGATCATACTGTTGATCACTTCTTTCAAACGTTTGGCAATCGTAGGAGATTTTCCATTTGTAGATATGGCAATTTTTAAACTGCCTTTTTGTACTACTGAACTTAAATAGAAATCGCAGAGTTCTGGTTTGTCTGCTACATTAATGAGTATTCCTTTACTTTTTGCATCACCACTTATTTGTTTTGCAGTTACTATATCATTCACTGCTGCAATAATAATATCTACATTATCAAGGTCGCTGATATGATACGCTTTTTGAACTAAGGTAATGTTGGGATGCTGAAGTACTAACTGATTAATAGCTTCACTAATATCAATCGCAATAATTGTTATATTGGTTTGAGGAGAGTTAGATAAAACGGCATTCAGTTTTTCCGATGCAACTTTGCCTCCACCTACTATCAGCAAACGAAGGTTCTCTAATTTTAGAAAAAGCGGAAAAAGGCTATTGCCAGTTGAAATTTTGGATGTTATATTTTCCTGATTCGACATAAGTTATTTAAAGAATTACGAAGATAAGGGTATTTTTATTAGTCTACCAAAATTATAGACAAATATATTTAATTTAGTCTATAATTTTAGTAGAGCAAATATATTGATTTTTTTCTTACACCAACTTCAAGCTACTTTCAACTATTAGAATCTAAAAAACTGAAAGCACACTTACAATAAATACTATATCAGCTTTCTTAATCTGAATAATCTCGCCGGTTACTTTAAATTTGCTGGTGACTTTTCGCTCTATTACACGACTTGCTTTTGAGACAGCGAGGCGTTATGGAGTAACACCTGTTTTTAATAAAATTATTAAACGAACAAAAGCTGTAAACTATTTTCTGGCAGCATCGCTTCCTACCCGTTTTAGTAACAGTGAACTACCTTCAATAGGAGGTAATTTACAATTTGGATTTATTTTTAATTGAGAAGGTAATTATACTTTATGGCTATGTTTCAACACTTTTGCTTCTACATAAAAAATTATTTCTTCTGCAATATTTTTTGCCTGATCTCCCACCCTTTCTAATTTTCTTATAATTGATAATGCATATAATGCCATATCTATTTCATCGGGATTCTCTTTCACGTATTCCACGAGCAATTGATTAGCACTTACATTGATATTGTCAAGAAACTCATCTTGTTTGAATACACCTCGTGCTAATTTAGTATCTTCTGTTTCAAAAGCTATCAGGGTTTCATCCACCATATTAATAGACTCATCATACATCTCTATTATTTTTATTGCCCCAATTAATTTATCGCTAAAAGGCTTTTCAGAAACTATAATATGTTTGGCAATTCCTTCAGCTATATCACCTATTCTTTCCAAGTTGGTATTGATCTTTAGAACAGCAAGTAAAAAACGAAGATCAATTGCTACAGGAGTATATAATGCAAAGATGTCTTCACAATCCCTGTCTATTTTTAATTCAAATGCATTTACTCTTCTTTCCTTTGATCTCACTTCACGTGCAAGGTCCTTGTCAAAATTCTGCAAAGATGTTTTAGCTTTTACCAGCTGTGTGCGGACAAGTTCCCACATATTTCTAACTTCTTCTTTCAGTAATTTTAATTCTGTTTCTAATTGTGTCATGATGTATTATATAAAAAAATTAGCTAAATCTACCTGTAATATAATTCTGCGTTCTTTCATCTTTAGGATTGGTGAACATTTGTTTGGTGTTATCATATTCCACCAATTCTCCTACATAAAAAAAAGCTGTCTTATCACTTACACGGGCAGCTTGCTGCATATTATGTGTTACAATAATAAGCGTATAATTTTTCTTCAGCTCATGTAATAACTCTTCAACACTTGAAGTAGAGATAGGATCTAATGCAGAAGTTGGCTCATCCAATAACAACACTTCTGGTTCCATTGCAATAGCACGTGCAATACACAAACGCTGCTGTTGTCCACCTGAAAGAAAAGTTCCTTTTTTATGTAATGAATCTTTTACTTCTTTCCACAAAGCTGCTTTTGTTAAAGACTCTTCTACAATTTTTTCTCTTTCTGCTTTAGAAAGTTTAAGTCCTACTAATTTATAACCTGCGATTACATTATCAAATATACTAAGATTAGGAAAAGGATTTGGCCGCTGAAATACCATACCAATTTTAAGGCGTACAAAAATCGGATGCATATCATAAATATTCTCATTCCTTATCATCATTGTTCCTTTGCTAGTAGCACCCGGAATTAATTCATGCATACGATTGATACACCTTAGATAAGTTGTTTTACCACAACCTGAAGGCCCCATAACTGCTACCACATTGTTTTTTGGAATTTCAATGTTTACATTTTTAACTACATGGTTAGTTCCAAACCACGCATTAAAGTCCTTGCTTTTTATAACTGTACTTTCCATTTTCTTGTTGTGATCTTTGTAATAATGTTTAATGCCAATACGGTGATCAATAATATCAATGCAGCACCCCACGCAATATCGTGCCATTCATCATAAGGGCTGGTTGCATAATTAAATATCAAATGCGGAAGTGTTTCCATTGGTTTAGCCATATTGGTATTTATATATGGGTTCCCAAAAGCTGTAAAAAGTAACGGAGCTGTTTCACCGATCACCCTTGCAACGGAAAGTGTAACTCCTGAAAGAATTCCACTGATACCACAAGGAACAATTATTTTTAAAATAACTTTATGATAAGGCATTCCTAATGCAAGCCCTGCTTCTTTTAATGAGAATGGTATCAGCTTTAATGTTTCTTCCGTTGAACGCACAAGAATAGGTAACATCATTATTGCCAATGCAACACTTCCTGAAATAGATGAGAATGTGCCAAATGGTTTTACCAGCCAGAAATAAACAACAATACCAATTACTATAGAAGGTATCCCTTGTAAAACATCAACTGCCAAACGGCTCCAGTACGATAATCTGCCGGTCCTGTTCTCACTTAAATAGATACCACAAAATATACCAATTGGAATAGCGATTATAGATGCTGTAATTACGATCATTAAACTACCTACCAGTGCATTTACAATACCTCCTCCTGATTCACCAACAGGTGCAGGTATTTTAGAAATGAAGTTCCAGTTTACCTTTGTGATACCTTCTTTAAAAATATAACCGATAATAAAGATCAGTGGCACTGTTGTAATAAAAGCAATGAATACAATGATCGCCTGCACTGTCTTACTCTTACCAATCCTGTATTTTATTTTTACTTTTTCTATATTACTACTCATTAGTGAATTTTTTAATGATACGTTTTCCTATAATATTAATTACTACAGTAACTACAAAAAGCATTAATCCTAATTCGATCAATGCAGATAAATAAAGAGTATGATCAGCTTCTGTAAATTCATTTGCTATCACACTTGCCATAGTATTGCCTGGAGAAAAGATACTTGTAGGTATCATACTTGTGTTACCAATTACCATTGTTACAGCCATTGTTTCACCAAGGGCTCTTCCTAATGATAAAAGAATACCTGCAAATAATCCTGATTTCGTGTAAGGCAATACCACACTACGTATCACCTCATATCTTGTAGCGCCAAGAGAATAGGCCCCTTCTTTCAATGTTGATGGCACCATGCGTATCATTTCCCTACCTAACGAAGCAGCATAAGGAATTATCATGATCGCTAAAATAAGTGAAGATGTAAATATTCCAATACCATAAGGAAGGATACCGAATTTCATTTCCATATCCCGAACCAATGGCACTAATACGATCAGGCCCCAAAAACCATAGATCACAGATGGAACTGCCGCAATCAGATCTATAGTATTTTTAAGAAAATTTGACAACCAGCCCTGGGGTTGATATTCTCCCAGGTAAATAGCGATCGCAAAAGAAAAAGGAATAGAAATAATCAATGCAATGAATGAAGTTAGCAAAGTTCCTAACAGGAAAGGGTATGCGCCATAAACATCATTGACCGGATCCCATGTTTTACCCCATATGTATTTAAGTCCTAATGATCTCATTGAAGGTATAGATTCTAGTACCAAGGTCAGCATTATACCTATTACTAATACCAAAACGATCAATGCAACAACGATCAATGAACGTTTAAAAAAATTCTCTGCCCGTATTTGTCCATACGATCCTTTCATCTTTTTTGATTTAACGCCCTGCTCAGACTTAGTATGAACTAAAGAGTCTTTTGTAGCATGGTTATTACCATCAATTAGCTGATCTGCTGTTAATTCGTTATTCAAGTACTTAAAATTAAACTTATTTCAAAATAGATAACCTATTCTTTTAACAAATAAAGCCTCAATTATCTAAATGTTATAAAATCAATTGCCCACAATAAAGATATGCAGGCAATTGATCATTCCATCTTATTATATCGTTATTCTAATATTACAAAATTGCTTTCCCGTTATAAGTAGCAGATCTTAATATCTTTTCAGCTACTTTCAATGCTGAACCTGATAATGGAGCATAAAATAATGGTTCTGCATATTGTTGGCCATTATGTACGTTCCACCACAAAAGTTTTATTACTTCTGTAGCTTTTGCTAAACTACGGCCACCATAATTTTGTTCCTTATAAACTAATGCCCATGTAAAGCCGCTTATTGGATAACCATCCGGAGCATCAGTATCTGTAATGAAAATTTTTGAATCAGCTGGTAACGTAACATTCCCTGCAGCTGTAACAGATGCAATTGATGGTACAATATACTTGCCTTTCTTATTTTTTACAATTGCAAATGGCATTTTATTTTGCAAAGCATAGATCAACTCAACATATCCTATAGCACCAGGAGTTTGTTTTATAAGACCTGATACACCTTCACTACCCTTACCTCCCAAACCTGTTGGCCAGTTAACAGAACCGCCACTACCAACTTTAGTAGACCATTCTGTACTTACTTTAGATAAATAGTTTGTAAAGATCGCAGTGGTACCGCTACCATCAGAACGATGAGCAACCAATATTGGAAAAGCGGGAATACTTATTCCTTTATTAATAGAAGCAATTCTTGCATCGTTCCATGATGTGATCTTTCCTAAAAAGATATCCGCGATCACATCTGGTGTAAGATTTAAACTGCCTGCTACACTTGGTAAATTATAGGTAATAACTACAGCTCCTGAAACCATTGGAATGTGCAAAACAGGTACACCTATTTTTGCCGCCTGATCATCTTTTAAAGGAGCATCAGATTGGCCAAAATCAACTGTTTTATTAGTTAATTGTAAAATACCACCGCCAGAACCAATAGACTGATAGTTTACCTGGATGCCTGTTTGTTTATTATACTCAGAGAACATTTTAGAGAACAAAGGATATACAAATGTACTTCCTGCCCCTAAAATTGTTTTATCATCTTGTGCATTTACATTAGTATTTGCACCTATTGCCAGAAACAACATTGCCACCAGGGCAAGTTGTTTGCTGAATTTTTTAAATAGCTTTTGCATAATTTTTTATTTAAATTATTTCAATTTTATTTACCAAAAATATAATAAACAGTCATCCTGTAAACTATATCATAATCACCAGCTTGCGAACCTACTGTACCGCTTAGTTGAGATGCATAATGTTCGTACCAGATATTAGGCATAAAGTGTATATTTCTTGCCGGAGTATAATCCAAACCGGCAGTAATGAATTCTTGTTTATATGTTTCATCTGCTTTTTGTGCTGCAGTTCCAAAAAGAGCTCCATCTTTATAATTTGAAGTAGCGGCGGCATAAGTAGCAGCTCCGTATAGACTGTTATTTACTTTGTTCATTGGGTTATAGGCATCGTAACGTGCGAAGAACCTTAATTTCTTTTTGATAATATCTCCATGAATATAAGCAGAAATACCATTTGCCTGATTACTTGTAATAAATTTAGAACCTAAGCCAGCACCAGGAGTGATAGTAAGATCATTACTTAAAGTATTGATAAACCCTTCTAAACCGATTGTAAACCCGTTACCTGGATCCATGCCTTTAGAAGTAGCTGAAGTATTATACGCGATAAACCCTTTTACCATTTGACGCGAATCATTTGCGCCAGGAGTCAAACTTTCTCTTGAATAATCAGCGTACAAATCAATTACTAATTTTTTATTCA
>Ga0207035_1228_pt1 | contig 10213 bp, 8 predicted proteins | sample Alteio_BWMinCont_77_FD_153272 | JGI IMG/M metagenome (GOLD analysis project Ga0207035, IMG submission 153272) | Enriched cells from forest soil in Barre Woods Harvard Forest LTER site, Petersham, Massachusetts, United States -... | ecosystem: Environmental > Terrestrial > Soil > Temperate forest >... | reverse complement strand
GGCAGGTAGAAGCCGCTGAAGGCTGAGGCATAGAGCATAGGGAAGGCGAAATAAAGAGTGCCACCCCCGGCTAGCAGCCATACCTCGTTGCCATCCCACACCGGGCCAATCGAGCCCAGCATGATCCTGCGCTCCTCATCGGTCCTGGCAAGCACAAGGTGCAACACTCCTACCCCGAGATCAAATCCATCCAGCACCACATACGCAACAATCATTACTGCGACCAACCAGAACCAGATGAATCCCATCATGCTCCACCTCCGATTTTCACGGATGTAATTGCTGGTTCGGGGCCATGATCAATCTCGCGATAGACCAGTACCAGAAAGAGCGCGGAGAGCACTGTATAGAGGCCCATAAAGCCAAGCAAAGTAAACAGCGTGTTGCCAGGCGAGACATACTTTGAGTAACCTTGCGAGGTTCTCATTAACCCGTAGACCAGCCAGGGTTGGCGGCCAATCTCTGCCGTCATCCATCCTGCTGTATTGGCGATGTAAGGCAGTGGAAAGCTGAGCATCATTGGCCACAAAACCCAACGGGATTGGTAGAGTTTTCCGCGCCATAACAGGAACGCAGAAACGCCCATGAGCAATACAAAGTAGGTACCCAGCCCAGCCATGATGTGGTAGCTGTAATAAAGCAGCGGCAAAGCAGTAGGCCACTGATCACGCGGAAACTCGTTGAGCCCTTTCACCTCCGCCGAGGTGGTTCCATAGATGAGGAAGCTGAGTACATTGTTTACAAGGATGGGATTGTCGATCTTTTGGGTCTCTTCGTTCGGCTGTCCCATCAAGAGCATGCCTGCTCCCTTGGTTGTGTTGAAGAGGCCCTCCATTGCGGCCATGGTTGCGGGCTGGTTCTTCGCGAGATACTTTCCGTGCAGGTCTCCGGTAGGGAAGATCATCGCCACGGAGGCAAGTACTCCAGCCGTTACGCCCACGCGCATAAAAATACGACCGTACCGTGCATGACGATTTTCCAGCAGATAGAAGGCGCCGGTCGCAGCCATCACAAAGCTGCCGGTGACCACAGCGCCACACATGTTATGTGCATACTGCAGCAGCGCCCAGGGATTGAAGAGCAGTTGCCAAAAGCTGACGACCTCAAAGCGGCCATTGGCCATGATTCGATAGGCCACGGGATGTTGCATCCATGCATCGGTAACGATGATAAAGAAGCCGGAGATCCAGGAGCCTACAAATACCATCAGCGCAGCAAACCAGTGACCAGGCTTTGAGAGCCTCTTTTCCCCCAGGAGAAAAAGTCCAAGAAATGCCGACTCAAGAAAAAAAGAAAAGACGCCTTCCATTGCCAGTGGCTGACCGATTACACCACCCGTGAGCTGTGAAAACTGCGACCAGTTGGTGCCGAACTGGAACTCCATGGGAATGCCTGTGACCACGCCCATAACAAAGTTAATCGCAAAGATCTTTCCCCAGAAGCGACTCGCATGGTTGTAGGTTTCATCCTTTGTGCGCAGGTACATGCTCTTTAAAATTACGATCAGCAGGCCAAGGCCCATCGTCAACTGCGGAAAGAGATAGTGGTATGTGATAGTGAATGCGAAGTGGATGCGATGCATCGTTTCTGTATCCATGCGTGAACCTCCGGCGAGCGGGAAGAAACTGCTGCGGGTCAGGACTAAGAAGGACCAACTTTGCTCGATCGTTCAAAGCCGGACTTATCTGAATTAGTAGATCAAGCGAATTCTACTCCTCGGATACCGAGAGATTGCAGTGAGGAGCATCTTCCATATCCTGAACCTTCCCGTGCCGGAACGCACAAGCACAAAGTCACAAAAACGTGTAGTTTGATCAGGGGGAATCTCCAGCCTTGGAGCCTCACCAAAATCACCCGCTTGAGCCAGGAGCGGATCAAGGAATCGTGTATGCTGATTCATGAACCAAGAGTCGTCGCAGGGGAACGAGAAACTGACTACAAGGCTATGGCGACAGTTACCTCGCTATTTTTTGCCTGGGGTTTCATTACTTGTCTCAACGACATTCTCATTCCACATCTAAAATCAATCTTCCAGCTTAACTACTTTCAGTCCATGCTGGTTCAGTTTGCTTTCTTCACCGGCTATTTCCTCTTCGCGCTGCCCGCCGGAAAAATCATCGACAAGGTCGGATACAAGAACACGATGGTACTGGGTCTGCTGATGATGGCCGTTGGAGCACTCGGCTTTATTCCAGCAGCCACCGTACCCACCTATGGAATCTTTCTTGCTGCTCTTATGGTTTTGGCTGGCGGGATGACGCTGCTTCAGGTCTCTGCCAATCCCTATGTGACTGCACTGGGTCCCACGCGGACTGCTTCTTCCCGACTCAACCTGACCCAGGCGTTCAACTCGTTAGGGACCGCCATCGCTCCTTATTTAGGTGCGCTATTTATCCTCAGCACCACGGAACTTTCGGATAAGCAGATCTCTGGACTCAATCCGCAGAAGCTCCTCAGCTATCAGCAGATACAGGCCGCTACCGTGAAGATGCCTTATTGCGTACTTGCAATCCTGCTGGTTCTGCTAGCCGTTGTCATACGCTTCTTCAAGTTGCCAGTGCTACAAACCACTTCAGAGATCCGCATCCCCGCAGGACAAAAGGTTTCAAAATGGCAAATGTTGAAACGCAGCCACCTGCTTCTGGGAGTCATCGGAATCTTTGTTTATGTCGGGGCTGAGGTCTCCATTGGAAGCTTTCTGGTCAACTACATCAGTCAGCCAAACATCGGCAATATCACAGTGACAGCCGCTGCAAAATTTGTGACCTACTACTGGGGTGGCGCAATGATAGGCCGCTTCCTGGGTGCGGCGGTCATGCAAAAGGCACCTGCTGCGCGCATATTAACCCTTGCTGCGGCCTGTGCCGCTACGCTGGTTATGATCTCGATGTTTACCAATGGCTGGACGGCGGTTATCACCATTCTTTTAGTAGGCTTTTTCAATTCGGTGATGTTCCCAACCATCTTCGCTCTTGGTGTCGAGGGATTAGGCCCATTGACCAGTGCTGGTTCCAGCCTGCTTATTATGGCCGCTGTCGGAGGGGCCATAATTCCTGCCATTCAAGGCACCCTTGCAGATGCCATCGGCATACATCACGCCTTTATTTTGCCAGTGCTGTGCTATCTGTATATTATTTTCTTCGGATGGACTAGCAGCAATAGTTCCAGCGCATCTTCTACCGTTGCCCACTAACATTCGTTTTGTAAATACTGAAGGCTCTCTGAAATTTCGGGGAGCCTTCTTTTTAAAAGAACGGTGAGTCAAAATTAAATATCTGTAGTTTTCAGCAGCTTTCCAGCGGCCAAATCCTTCACTAGTTCGCGGTCGGCGACTAGAAACTCATAGGCAGTTAGTTGCGATAGAGGCGTCCAAATAATTGTGTTGAAGATGCGATTCTCCAACTCTCCCGTAAAGTTGTGTACCTCAAAGAACTGTAGGTCAACAGCCGTGCCACTACGATAGGTATGCAGAATGCGCGTGACGCGGGTACCAATCTCGGCGGTAATTCCCAGCTCTTCGTTCAACTCCCGAGCTAAAGCCTGTTGGGCGGTTTCGCCAGCCTCCACTTTTCCGCCGGGAAACTCCCATTGCATTGCCATCGGTTGGTCTTGCCTGCGCTGGCAGATGAGCACCGTATCATCGCGCAATAGCAATCCGGCTACCACGAGCCTTACTTCGCGGGCAGTTTCGCGTTGGGTTCCGGTTTGTGCGTTCTTCTTGCTCACTCCGTCAACCCTTATTCCTTATTAAGGTGCAACCCAAAATAATTGAAATAATTGAACGATGCAAGCGTTCTGGAATTTGATGCTCACATGGCCTCTTGAGGCAGGTAGACAGGCCATCCTGCTTCGGCTGCAATCACCCGCAGCTCTTCGCTGGGATTAATAGGAAAGGCCTGTTTTGCCATCTGCAGCATAGCCAAATCGTGAATAGAATTCCCGAAAACAGCATCAGGCGCTGTAACTCCGGCCTTAAGGAGTGTCGTGCGCTTGCCCTCGCCCGAGGGAATCTGGATAAGCTCGCCTGCAACCAGGCCATTCACCACCCGTACCTCCGTGGCGAGAATTCGTTCCGCCGGGATGCCAAACTCTTTCATGCCTTCTTCAATCGCCCAGTTATTCGTCGAGCTTACGGCCCAGAGTTCGGTTCCGGCCTTCTGTAGCTCTTTCACCAGCGAACGCATCACCGGGAAGACTGTAGCCGCAATTTGTTCGTGGTAAAAGGTGGCGACGGCAGTACGCATTTCGCTTTCGCGTAGTCCTGCATACATCTGGACCATCTCGCCGCAAATCGTTGACTCATCTACTTCGCCAACCGAGTAGAGCCGATAGCGCGCATTAATCCAGTCGCTCATTCCCCTGGAAACCAGACCATGCTCCAGGGACCATTCCATGAAGCCGAGGCCTGCATCGCCTCCCCACAAGGTCCCGTCGCAATCAAAGACAGCTATGCGAGGGTTCAGCGAACAAACAGCCTGCGTCATTTCCTCGGCTGACCATATTTTCAATTCCATTTCAAGACTTTCCAACACGCTGCTCTTCTTCTCCACTCATCACCGTTGCAACTTTATTATGGAGGAAAGAGTGCCTCTTTGCATCCCTATCTATGCCACGTTGTCAATGCCCCGAACCACAGAGTGAACCCAGGCTGGAACTCCCCCTGATTCTCTTGGTTCGCTCTGTTGAGTTCAAACGGTCACAAAGCACTGGGGGCGCTCATAATCGCATTATGGGAGCCTTGCCCAACAGCACACTCGTCCGAGAGTACATAGCCTATCTCCGTGTGGAGAAAGGGCTTCGACCCCTCACGTGCGAGGCCTATGGCGGCGACCTCTCCACATTTGCTGAATATCTGGAGCTTGCAGGCGACCGGCTATTGATTACAGCCACTCAACAGGATCTATCAGGCTTTCTCGACCATTTGCGGAGTCATGGCATGGAATCGCGTTCGGCGGCACGAAAATTAAGCTGTCTGCGCGGCTTTTTCAAATGGCTGCTGCTGGACAAGCGCATTACCCGCGATCCAACCGTCAACATTGAATCGCCCAGCACATGGAAGGTTCTGCCTAAGGCTCTCGCTGAGTCAGAGGTGAGCGCGATGATGGACCGCGCCGAGTTGGCTGCCACACATCCGCAGGCACAGGCCACCGCTCTGCGGGATCGCGCGATTCTGGAACTACTCTACGCAGGCGGCCTGCGTGTCTCTGAGGTAACCGGGCTTCGCGTTGAAGATTTATCGCTCGATGCCGGACGAATTTTGGTTCGCGGCAAGGGCGACAAAGAGCGTATTGTTCCGCTGGGAAAAGCCGCTCTTAGCGCAATGGAGATTTACTTGCGCGATGCAAGGCCGCAACTCGCGCATTCTGTCCATGCAGATAAGACGAGGCTTTTTCTTTCGGTGCGCGGACTTCCGCTTACACGGCAATGGCTGTGGCAGTTGGTTAAGCAGGCCAGCAAGGACGCTTCGCCGCATATGTTGCGTCACAGTTGCGCCACCCACATGGTGGAGCATGGTGCCGATCTGCGCTCTGTGCAAACTCTGCTGGGCCACGCTGATATTTCGACCACGCAGGTTTATACGCATCTCGCGCTGGGCAGGCTCAAGACGGTCCATCGCGAGCATCATCCACGCGCCCGCCGCGCGCTTTTCCTGGTAAAGGCCTAGCGCGAATGACTGAAGCTAACACCCTCTCAGCGGTCCACACTCTGGTTCACGAATATATGGCAGTGCTTACGAATGAGCGCGCTGCCTCGCCCCACACCCTGCGTGCCTACCAACGGGAACTGGACGCCTTTGCAGATTTTCTAACCGCAAATTACGGCGCAGAATTCAGCGTGGAAAAACTTGAGCACCCGCAGATTCGCGCCTATCTGGGAACGCTCTATGAGCGCGGATTATCAAAGGCCTCTGTGGCGCGGGCGCTGGCCTCTGTTCGCTCCTGGTGCAAGTGGCTGGCGCGAACTGGTCGGGTGGAGAGTAATGTTGCCGCGCTGGTCGCCACACCGAAACTGCCAAAGCATTTGCCGCGTGTCCCCACCATCGAACAGATGAACGGCATGGTGGAGCACATTGACAAAGAGATTGCGGCTTGGCCTGCACGCGACTCCGTCATTTTTGAGTTGCTTTACGGTTGCGGTATTCGGAATGCCGAGTTGGTCGGCATTGATCTTGAAGACATTCACTGGGCTAATGAGGCGATTCTGGTTCGCGGCAAGGGTCGTAAGGAACGCTATGTTCCACTGGGCGATGCCGCAGCGTTATCTCTCCGTCAGTATCTGCCAGAGCGCTCCGCAAAGTTAGATGCAGCACAGAAAAGTGCTAAGGCATTGCTGCTCAATCTGCATCTTCGCGGAATTGGACGGCTGACCACCCGCAGCGTAGGACGAATTGTAAAGCGAGTAGCAATGCTTCGCGGTCTTTCTGCTGATGTCCATCCGCATACATTGCGCCACGCCTTCGGCACCCACATGCTGGAGGAGGGAGCGGATCTTCGCGCCATTCAGGAGTTGCTGGGCCACGAACGTCTATCTACGACCCAAAGATATACGCAGTTGACCAGCACGCAACTGACGCAGGTCTACGACCGCACACACCCAAGGGCGCGATAGCTATACCCAGTTTTGTATTATCGGTTAGTCAAGCGAAGATCGAGGCGTTGCGGCCTTGCTTGTCAGAGTGATGCTGGCCGATGTGAGTCCCGCGCTCTCAACTGTCAGCGTAATTACGCCAGACTTGCGAGAGGCCTGCACAATTGCCTGAGCCAGTCCGTTGAAGGTGCTGTGTTCCGGCCCCTTATCGAGTTCCAGTGAATTGGGATCTCCGTTGCCAAGTCCAAGCAGACGTCCGTCGCCTATAGCCGTAAAGCGCGCCTTGACGCATGCGGTTGGAACTACACGACCCTTAGCGTCCAGCACCTCAAGCTTCAGTATGGAAATATCTTCTCCATCCGCATTGAGGATCGTACGATCAGCAGACAAGCGCAAAGCGGCTGGCTTCCCGGTCGTCTCGCGACGCTCCGTCAAAACAACTTTGCCATCCTTTGTTCCGCGCACTTCCAGCACTCCCGGCTCATAGGCAATCGCAGGCCACTCAAGATGTCCCAAATGCGTAACTGGCTTTGAACCGAGGCTCTTGCCATTCACAAACAGTTCGACAGAATCCAGGTTTGAATAGACCCATACGAGAACCGGATCGCCGGCTTTTTCCCAGTTCCAGTGGGGAAAGACATGCAGCACTGGCTCGTTGGTCCACCATGCTTTGTAGTAGTAGAACTCGTCTTTCGGAAACCCGCACAGGTCCATAATGCCGAACTGCGAGCTGGTTGATGGCCACGCATAGGGAGTAGGTTCGCCGCGATAATCAAAGCCCGTCCACGCAAACCCTCCAGCCAGATAGTCGTGTGTGCCATATATCTTCCACCACTCTTCAGCGGTCTCGCTCCATTTCACTCTATTTACGTCGTACTCGCGTACCCAGTTGCGCGCGGGATTGTTCTCGTAAATGCCGCGCGTTCCCAATACTGATGCCGTTTCCGTCCCGATCAGCGGTTGCTGAGGATGGTTTTTGTGATACTCCTCAATATTGTCTATGTGATAGTTGAAGCCCATTACGTCAATCACATTCGATACGCCTTCGCCCCACTCGCCATTCATTGCCAGCGTGCATTTGCGTGTCGGGTCCAGTTCGTGGGCCAGTTGTTGATTGCGCACCGCAATGCGCTTCCCATCCTCATCGCCCTGAATCGGTTCTTCATTGCCCAGCGACCAGATCACAATCGAAGGATGATTGCGATAGCGCCGAATCATGTTGGCGAGCTCCTCCTGCCCTGGTGCAGAACTTGAGAAGGTACGCGTTTCACACATTACCATCATGCCCAGGCGATCACAGGCATCAATCAGCTCTGGGGCTGGATAGTTATGCGAAGTGCGGAGCGCGTTTGAGCCCATCTCCTGCAAACGTTCCGCACGCCACACCTGTAAGCGATCCGGCTGTGCCGTTCCTACACAGGCGTGATCCTGATGGTTGCAAAGACCCTTCAACTTCACTCGTTTGCCATTCAGCAACATGCCCCGATCCGCCGTGAACTCGACCGTGCGAACGCCAAAGACCGTAGCATCTCGATCTACAGGCTGGCTTGCAGACTCAAGCGTAATCACAACGCGATAGAGGTCGGGCGTCTCCGGTGTCCACAACGCCGGATGGGCAAGAATTGCAGACCCTTCAAAGTGCTGGTTTCCATTGGCTGGCAGCGTGGCCTCTTTGGCCTTTGCGCTGGCAACGAGCTTGTCCTTTGCGTCAAAAATCTCCCAGCGTACCGAGGCCGTTGCATCTTTCAGTCCGCGATTTCCGGCTAAGGTCGAGAGGCTGAGTTTTGTGCTCGCGCCAATGCCTTCGGTGCGGACAATCGTCTCCCACGGTTCAAGAAAGAGTGGATCGGTTATGGTGAGCCACACGTGCCGATAAATGCCTGCGCCTTCGTAGAACCAGCCATCTCCATGAGTAGCATCCACGCGGACGGCAATCGCATTGGGGCCTTTATAATCCAGAAAATCTGTAATGTCATAAGAGCTGGGCGAATATCCATTTTCATGGATACCCAGATAAAAGCCATTCACAAACACCTGGGAGTTGCGATAGATGCCATCAAAATCCAGCACAATCCGCTTGCCTTCAGAGCCGCTGGGCAGCGTGAAAGGGCGACGATACCAGCCCACGGATGTCGCAGGATATTTGCGTCCCAGGGGATGATAGCCATGCCCTTTATTGGCTTCATCGTTGACATGCTCAAGCTCAATGGCCCAATCATGGGGCAGGTCAAGAGTGCGCCACTTTGAGGCATCAAAATCCGCGTGGCTAGCTTCAAAATTGACCTGTTGTTTTGAAAAATCATCCGGCCCATCAAAGTTAAGGTCCTTGGCAGGGTCAGCAGCATTGCCAAGGATAAAGTGCCAGTTGCGGTCCATCAAAAAATGTTGCCGGGGAGCGAGTCCAGCCTGGCCTGTTTGATCCAGAAGGCCAAGAGCATTGGCGATGGGAATTTGGCTTAGCGCAGCAGTGGTTGAAATCGCAAGTGTTCCCTGAAGTAGTTCCCGTCGAGAGAGGCGCATCAATGCTCCTGAAATATCTAGTATGGTTCCAGTTGAGTGGGCCATCAGAAAACGTTCTCTCAACCTGGAAACTTATTCACGGTTCAAGTCTATCTCTCCCAACTCATTTGGGATCATGCGCCTTACGGTGCACCACCAGGCTCGGCCCCACTCTCTGGTAAACCTCTGGCGGAAGAATCCCTTGAGTCTTCAGTTGGAGTTTGGTCGAGTAAGGGCGAAAGCGCACAATCCGCTCAGCCCAAACCGGGGTCATCCCTGGCACACTCAGCAACTGGCGCAGCGTTGCCACATTCGGATCCACTGGGTCATCGAGTTTGCTGGCGGTTATAGCAGGCCTGTGTTCCGCAGAAGAGGCTACCGTGGGAAGCAGCAAAAATCCGATGCAAAGCAGGCAAACGGCAAGTGGCATCTCGCAATTGTCTTCCCCTCGCGAGGCTGTTTGCAACAGCAACGCTGTACTGGGTGAGATGTCCTTGATTATTCTCTATCTCTTTTGTTTTGTTCAACGTGGAACATTCTATCGACTGTAATTGATGGCAAATTTTGGAGATTTATTCCTTGTGGATTCCTAAATCGGGAAAGCCTGCCCCCGCCACGTAAATGTTTGTCATTCCGCAGCGAAGCGAAGGAATCTGCTTTTTAGTGGGTTAACAGCAGATTCCTTCGCTTCGCTGCGGAATGACAAATTATGCCTGATGGATAGACTAAGTCTGGTAGACTAAGTCCAATGAGGTTGCAGGATGAAGTCCGTAAACATACATGTCGCCAAGACCAATCTTTCCCGTCTGGTAGAGGAAGCTGCACACGGCGAACCCTTCATTATCGCCAAAGCTGGCAAGCCGATGGTCAAGGTTGTGCCGATTGACGCAAAGAGCGAGCCCACCCTTGCGCCTCGTCTCGGATTCCTCAAAGGGCAGTTCAAGTTGCCTGAGGACTTTGACACACTGCATCAGGAGGAGATCATTCGCATGTTTGAGGGCGAGGAAGAGTGAAGTATCTTGTGGACACGCATCTTCTTGTCTGGTCGATGACGGAACCGGAAATTCTTTCAAGAACGTCCTCAGAACTCATAGCTGATCGGAACAATATTCTTTATTTCAGTGTT
>Ga0207035_1147_pt1 | contig 10294 bp, 8 predicted proteins | sample Alteio_BWMinCont_77_FD_153272 | JGI IMG/M metagenome (GOLD analysis project Ga0207035, IMG submission 153272) | Enriched cells from forest soil in Barre Woods Harvard Forest LTER site, Petersham, Massachusetts, United States -... | ecosystem: Environmental > Terrestrial > Soil > Temperate forest >... | reverse complement strand
GCACGAAGAGCGTCGTCGCGATGAGGGCTTCGGGCAAACTGAACGCAGCGTTTGGCTTTGCCGAAAACGCACTTGCTGAACCGGATGTGGGGGCGAGGAGTTTCATTGATCTGGGGCGCGGCAGGTTTCGACGGTGTTGGTGAGCAATTGGCCGCCCTTGAAACTCCAAACACAATCGACGCGAATCTCCTTTAGAGGCGGGTTAAGGGAGATCTGCGAAATCTGAGTGATATTTGTCGCATAGATGATTTGATTGCCCGTCGCGTCCTTATCCAAAGAAACCACTTGATCGGGAAAGTTAGTGGCGACCAACTGGTCGACCGGGGGCCAACTCGATATATCCCACTTTGCGCTGCGAGTTTCCTCGATGCGCTCCGACGCCCGAGCGCCGGCGAGAAGCGATAGAGCGGACCTTTGCACTGAAGTAATGCTGAAGAGATAGCCCGTAACGATGGCTGCCACGGCAAGGGCAGAAATGGCCAGGGCAACAACAACCTCCACCAGAGTCATGCCCGCCGTCGGCCAAGCCGAAGCTTTTCGGGGGCTCTGTGGTGGGTGAATCATAGCTGAACGGGGTATGCCTGGATGTTCATCCTCAACTCGCAAGTGCCGACTCGTGCCACAGGGCGTGCACAAGAAATAATGTCGGCGCAACATTTTTGGTAACTTTGAATTTGCAAAGCAATCGTGATCGAGTTCTCCGTTTTTCCGGCGGCATTCCATCGGGCTAAAGCTCCTTCCAGGAAGTCACGATATAGGCCCTGCTTGGGCCAGCGGAGAGCAAATCCTGATCGAAATGGAAGTTGTAATGGCCGTTCATCGTTATCGTCTTGGTGATGCTCGCCCCAATAAGCCCATTGTTATTGCCTCCTCCATTGAGCGTGAGGTCCGCCTCGGGAGCGTAGATGACTCCGATGAAGCTTGAAGTGCCGCCGTACGTAATGCTCGTAACGCCCGGCAGGCCATAATACCAAAAGTTTCGGGCACGGCCGCTATCCACGGTCGTGTTACCACTCATGCTGGCGCTCCCGGACACCTGATAAGCCGTCAAGGTACCTGAAACTCCGTTGGTGGACAGGATGTGAATGTTGGCTGGGCTGAAGGTCGTAGTGTCCACCCTTAGTCTTACACTCACGCCCGGCTCGACCTGGATATCGTTTGAGCCCGTGACGTAATAATCGCCGCTGGTTATGAAATCGTAGACCTGCGTTCCCCCAATGGGTATCGTGGTCGCAGGCAGCCAAGCAGTTGTCGGCAGCACGACGTCGGGAAAGGAAACATTGAAGTCAGTAAAAATCTGGCCCGAAACCTGGCCTGAGGAAACGGTGGTCGTGGCGGTTGGTCCGAGGTACAAATTTCCAGCGATATTGTGGTTGCCAAAAGCAACGGGGCCATAAACGCTCGCCACATTTCCATTGGTGCTGGTTTTGCTCGAATCGTATTGACCGTTGGTGCTCAGGGCCGGGTTGCTCGAGTCGAAACTATCGGAAGCCAATCCACTACCGTTCATTTGGATAGTGCTTACCGCCCCAAAAGCGAGATTGATCAATGGCTGATTCGTGCCTGTGACTTTAGCGGTCCTGGAAATGTAACTGGAGGAACTGAGCGGGGCTGGAATGAACCCTGTCGAGTAGATATACGGAGCGTTGGAGGCCCCGAAACCTCCCTTGTAAATGTTCACCAAAAAATAGCTGCCATCGGCAAACGTTCTTTGCTTTGAGTAGACTTGTTGGCCCGAGATTGTGCCCAAGGCCCAGCCATTGGCTGCGGGGTTGTTGAGGTCATCTTGAAGATGGGCCAACGCTTCCTCAATGCCGGCTTCCAAGACAGGTATCCCAGCGTTCCAAGCCTGTGACCGCTTTGTCACCTTGTAGCGGCTCCCGATGAGTCCGAGGTAACTCGCCAAAACCGCCCCAATGGTCAGGCTCATAATCAGAGTTAGCAGCAAAGTGCTTCCCTGTTGCCTGCTGGTGGTGGACAAAAGCTTCATTACATCCTTAGGGCGACAGGTTGTTGACCGCAGATCCCGGACTTTTGTCCGATGTAGGTATCCATTTTCATTTTAATCTGAACTATTCTTGATAGTGCCATTTGGACCTAGCACTGGAGATGCCACTACCCGTGCAAAGCCTTAAAACCAGTATTCTTTCGGGAAGATGAGTCCGTACTTTTTCGGGTGCAATCGGTCAAACACCGTCCGGAAAGCCAAGGATGAGCACTCGCCGTGCCTTTCTGTACAGATCAATGTTTTGAGCGTGTCCATATTTGGAACACGTATGTCAGTCCTGGGGACAGCACTTCAGCGTTTAGTGGTCCACTCCTTTATGTTTTGAGGCAAGCGCTTCATGTCTGTTCGAGTATCCCTTGATCAGCGAGCAATCAGGCTTGCGGGGGTCTCTTCAGCTTTTCATCACCAGCAGCCATCAGTTCGTCCGCTGGAATCGCAGTTCGTCACAAATGGCTTAGCTCACGGTACAGGTTTGTCTAGAATGATCAGGAAATGAAGGCCTGCCTCACTATCGCAATGTTGCTTTTGTTTAGATCGGCCAGTCCCCAAACCGTGGCTTGGGGAACCGAGACAAGCGTGGCGGCGCTGGCTCGAATGGATTTGCAATTCACGCAAACAGCACCGTATTCGGACGAGACGAATATCAGCAGGCATTTTGGATACACGGTTCCTCTGCCAGAGTACGCAATCACCAATGAATCGTTCGAGCTCAGGGTGCCCTCAAACATATCCAGCAACGCTTGGGGATTATTGGTTTGGATCAGCCCCGGCAATGAGACATCGATTCCCGGCGAATGGGACGTGGAACTCGCCAGGCATCAACTGTTATTTGTAGCCGCCCATCGGTCCGGGAACTCACGCCATCCCCTGGACCGGTTCCGATTAGCGTTGGACGCGACTTGCAACGTGTGCCGTCGGTACGCAGTGGATCGGCGACGAATTTACATTGGAGGCTTTTCCGGCGGCGCCCGCATCGCAAGTATGCTCGGCGTGGCGTATGCGGATGTTTTTACGGGTACGCTGTGCTTTTGCGGTGTTAATTTTTACAAGGATGTGGCGGCGACCGGGAGCCAGTATTATCCGGCTACTTTTACGCCGAACCCAGGGGTGCTGCTGCAGGGCAAAAGAAGCGGTCGCTTTGTTTTGGTGACCGGAGAGCACGACGAGAACCGCGATAATACCGAGCGGATTGCGGTAAAAGGATTTAAACGTGAAGGATTCCGAAACGTGTTTTATGTCGAGATTCCTGGGCTTAGCCACGAAATCCCACCTACGACGGTGCTACGGACGGCACTGGATTACCTCACGGAGGATTCGCGGCGCTAAAGCGGCGACGACGGGAAAATGGCGCAAGAGTCCTTAAGAGGCCTCTGCCACAGCTCGCGGGCGCGGCGTTCATGCCGCTTCATCGTACGACAGTTCGGAAAACGCCGGGCTAGTCCGCTGCCTACCTTATCTTGGCAACGCATAGCGGCGTAAACGCCGCGCCCCGCCCGCTCGCCATGGCTCAACTGTTTCGGATAAGGAATATCGCTTGCTATTCCGCGGCGAAGGTCCATTGTAGAGGCGTCTAGTAGATAGCTTGTCGCTTCCAGGACATGGTAAATCCTCAGGTGAACCCTCGTTCAGTGATGATTTGAAACCCGACATTCGGGAACAGTTTGGATTAAACAGGGTAGCACTAGGGACATTGAAACATCACATGAACACAAAATTATTCGTAGGAAACCTTTCCTTCAACACGACCGAAAACGATCTGCAAGATGCGTTTTCAGCTCACGGCCTAGTGACGGAGACCAATCTGATGATGGACCGAGCGACGGGACGGCCCCGCGGCTTTGCCTTCATCACAATGGGAACGCCTGAAGAGGCGCAGAAGGCCATCGAGGCCTTAAACGGCTCGACACTGGATGGGCGCAGTCTGACAGTCAATGAAGCCAAGCCCCGGGAAGAGCGTTCCGGCGGTGGCCGGGAAAGCGCCGGGCGAGGTAACTACGGCCGTCGTTACTAAGCGAACATTTTCATAAGGGGCGTGGGGCCGGCGGTTCCACGCCTTTTTCTTTTTCGTAAGCGGGCGCAGAAGGTACCCTGCGGTCGCCAAAAATGGCGGATCATCTCTGCACTTAATTTTGTAATGGGCGGCAAGAAAACTCCAAATCTCAAAATGATCAAAAGATCGAAAAACCCCGGGCGAGCTGCCGCGCACAAGACGCGGCCGCCCCGCACACCTTTCGTCTTTGGAGCCAGGGCGGCTGACGGCAAGGGTTTGCAACCGAAGAAAACCCAAGACATGGGGCACGGCGCTGAGAAGGGCCAGGAGAAGGACTTAATTAGCGATGGCCAGTCCGGAACGGCGGACATGGCAGAGGCGACCAAAACGCTAATCCAGATGTCGCGCGAGCAGGGCCATCTGACGTACGACGACATCAACGAGGTTCTGCCCGACGGCGTGTCTCCAGATGCTCTGGACTTGCTCTATACCAAGCTGCATAGCGTTGGCATCGAGGTCGTAGCCCATGCCGAGGTCGAGAAGACCAAACCCGAGGAGGCAGAGGCCGAGGAGGACCGCTCGCTGGACGCGCTGGATGACCCGGTTCGAATGTATATGAACCAGATGGGCAAGGTGCCGCTGCTGACCCGCGAGCAGGAGGTTGAGGTCTGCAAACGGATCGAAGAGGCCGAATTGGCAATGAAACGCCTGGTGTATAGTTTTGGCTTCACGGCCAAGGAACACAGCGCGGTGGCTGAAAAGCTGCTGGCCGACCCGCCCAAGGAACGCTTTGACCGTATCGTCGTGGACAGCAAAATCAGCAGCCGCGAGAGTTATCTGAAGGAGCTCCGGAGCCTGTTGAAAAAGATCCGCACGCTGGATGCCCACGTGGACGAGGAGTACATCCGCTGGCAGAACACCGAATCGCCGCAGCAGCGCGAAAAACTGTTTGCCGAATTCCAGAAGCTTGAAAAACGTCTCCAAGCCACCTTTCCAAAATTCTTTTACAAGCAAAAAGTGCTCGAGGACATGATGGTGGTGGCGGGGAACGTCCACGAGAAGTTCCAAGCGGCGTTGAAGCGCATCCAGCAGCTCGAGGCCGGGCCCAAAACCAGCCCTCAACGGACGGCCCTGAAAGAGGAACGGGACAGGATTCTTGCGCTGGAACAGTTCGTTCGCCGGCCGCAGGAGGAATTTTCCAAGACGTTCGAACAATTGCAGCGGGCGGCAAGCCGGGCGCATGAGGCGAAGAGCCACATGGCGGAGGCGAACCTGCGCCTGGTGGTTTCCATCGCGAAGAAGTACGTTAACCGGGGGCAGTCGTTCCTCGATCTGGTTCAGGAAGGCAACATCGGCCTGCTGAAAGGAGTCGAGAAATTCGAGTATCGGCGAGGCTATAAGTTTTCCACCTATGCGGTGTGGTGGATTCGACAGGCCTTGACGCGCTCAATCGCTGACCAGGCGCGCACGATCCGTATCCCGGTGCATATGATCGAGATCATGAGCAAGCTTTGGCGCGCGCAGAAACAGCTTGCCCAGGAGTTGGGGCGCGAACCGACACCCGAAGATCTCGCGGACGAAATGCACCTGCCTGCCTCGCGCATCAATGCGCTGCTCAAGATGGCTCGCCAGCCCATCTCGCTCGATGCGCCCGTGGGTGACGACGCCGATGTGAACGTGGGCGATTTCATCGAAGACAAGAGCGCGGAGAACCCGGCGGACGGCACCAGCCACAGCCTGCTAAAAGAGAAGTTGGACGATGTCTTGACCAGTCTCAGCCAACGCGAGCGGAAGATTCTCGAAATGCGCTTTGGCCTGGTCGACGGGTACGGCCACACGCTGGAGGAAATTGGCAACTTGTACAACGTGACGCGGGAGCGCATCCGCCAGATCGAGGCCAAGGCCTTGCGCAAATTGCGGCATCCCACGCGGGCACACCACCTCCACGGTTTTCTCGAGACCAGGCTCGAAAGTGTTTAAGGCAGCACCTGGATTTTGCAATACCTCGCCCTGACTAGGAGTTAAAGGCGCGGAGGTTGCAATCAGCGCCGCGCGACCGTGAAATTCGCCGTCACCGGACTGGACCACGGCGTGGATGTTGGCGGGCCACCGGTTTGACGCTGGTTGGGATTTCGTGCGCGGGCAACGACGCGGGTATCGCCTTGGAATGCAATCGGACCGGCATAAATGACGGCGTTGGACGAAATTGCGCCTTGAGTCAAACGCGGGTCGGAACCGTCGAGGGTGTAATAAATAGCGGCGTTGTCCGGCCCGCTTAGGGTGAGTTGGAAACCGGAGGCGACTCGGCCGCCCGGATGGCTGAGCCGAGGAGGTTGAACCAATTGCTGGTCGATGAAATCCATGCGCTGGGAGAGCCAGTTCTTCATCCAATCGATCTCGCTTTGGTAGCTGCCCCCTCTCGGTTCGAGATCCCATCGTCTCACCTGGCGAGGTTGAGCCTCGCGCAGTTCGTCCGTGAGCCGGTCAATCAAGCCGAACAGGTTCGATTCTGAAAAATTCGTTTGGCGCAAGGCCTGCCAGCGGTCCACCCAGAGCTGCCAGAAATCGGGATCTCTGAATAGCCGAGTCCACCACGGCGCGTCAAAGAACCGGCCGGTGTTCCAGCGGCGGGGATAGGCATCTCGATCATCGGGCGATCCAAGGGCGCGGTCAAAATCCCAGTGCGGGCCGAAAGTGATCTTTCCCCCGCGGGGTTTGTAGAGGTAGGTACTGAATCTTAGCGCGTCGACATTACCGCTGAGCACCTCCAGGACGTGAAAGTCGATCCAGGAATCGACATCGATGTAGGCCCGATAGCCCTCGAGAGGATCCTTCCAGTTCGGACCGTGAAGGACACGGGCGAACTCGTCGAAGTAGGACTCGATGTACTCACGCTGAGCAGCCCTTTGCGGCAAGTTGATGACCGGCTCCTTCGGTTCCACGTAAACCATCGAAGTGCCGCCGGCCCAGAAGCCGTTTTCGCCTGGCCCCAGGCGGTCGAATTTGAGCAGGTAACCGCCCGTTACCTCAGGCGGCTTCAGATCGTCGGGACCGAGCCGGTCGATGGCGACCCGGTGCTTGCCGACTTTGATTTTCTCTTCCAGGACGTATATGCCGTAGTAATCGCGGGCGTTAATTGGGCCGGCATGTCGAACCAGGTAAACCTCGAGGAAACGGGTGCGCGGGGAGTAGTGGCCCATGTCGCGGCTCAACTGGTGGACGAATGGGTTATGAATCATCACCGGGTCGAATTCAGTGGGGGCATAAAGCACCCAATCGGAATTGGCAGGCAGACCCAAGGCCGAAAGATGCCGCTCGTGGTCGAATTCATCGAGGAACTGGACGGCGAAACCGGTTTGCGGCATCCGGGCCGAGGTCGAACCTCGGACATGGAAACCTCCACGGGTCGTCAAGGCGGGCCGATTCGTGAGCGAGGTTTTTCCGTCGACCGGTTCGTAGAACGAGAGCTGGACGAATGAAGAACGCAATGAAGTCGCGCGGTACGACCCGACGGTGTCCATGACCAACACCGGCAATGCGGATCTGAATGCCACGACATTCGTCGCGAGCGAGAGGTAGGTTTCGCTTTCCGGCGGCCCTGGGAGCAGGCCATCCTGGTAGACCCGGGCGCGCACACAGGTGGTGTTCGTGACCAAGATCGGCGCGCGATAAGGCGGCGAAAGACGGCCCGGCAGTTGCCCGTCGAGGGTGTAGCGGATCACGGCGTTGGTCGAGTCACAGGACAGATCGAGGGCGAAAGAATTCATGAAGGAACCACTGGACCGGGAGAAGACCACCTTCGGTGCAAATCCTGGCCCACTGCTCTCGTTGGGCTTGCCGGGAGTGGGTTCGAGGAAATAGCCGCATAGTTCCGGTTCGCCGGGTGCGCGGCCATAGGAGACATCGGGTGATTGCTTCGGGTACGCGGGAGCGAATTCGGAGACGACGTTCGTCGCTGGTTGGACCAACGCGAGGTAACCCCCGTCTTTATTAAGCCGGAAATTGGTGTGGAGATGCGCCAAATCGTTGGTGCGACCTTTGGCGGAGGCGAAGACGACCAGATAATTGCCGGGCAGTATTCCCACTGGCGGGAAAGGCCATTTCGTCAGGTTCGTGGGGTTATCGGAAAGAAACCAACCGGCCAGATTCACCGCATCAGAACCCCCGTTATACAGCTCGATCCATCCGGGATAATCCCCGTCACCGTCTTGTATAGTGTGCCGGTTTTGGGCTAGAAATTCCGAGATGTAGACCGAATTGAAGTTATTGGCAGCCCAGGCTGGTGCAGCCAACGCCAAAGCGCATCTCAAGCTTGCCCGGCAAACGCGACCGCGCAAGCCTCTCTTGAGCAATGCCGATCCGGCTCGGTTCTTTTGTTTCTCGGCAGTCATGTCACTGGCCGGTGCCACCATACCATGCACCACCAGCCATTTCTCTTTGGGATTAGCAAGGTAGTCGATTTGGCTGGTTCGGCTAGTTAATCCCTGGAAATATCACCATTGAATCTGGTATGTCGACAGCCGTATTTATTACCTGCCCGCCGGTTCCGGAACCCTCAAACAGCTCAGCCAGGATGATACGCACGTGGGCTGGCTTTTGCGGAATGGAAAGATCAGCGAGCGGGAAGCGCGCCAGCATCCGCGGCGGAACCTGCTTCAAAAGGCCCTGGGCGGCGGTAACCAGTTTGTTGCTCCGCAGGTGGGCAGCGTCGCTTATGAGCCTGGCGACGTCTTTCTGCTCTGCACGGATGGCTTGGTCGACGGGTTATACGACGGCCACTTGGGGGAGTTCCTGAGTTCGCCTGAAGCGACCCTGATGGCCCCGAACTTGGCGGAGCTGCTCGTGGAGGAATCTCTGGCTAGAAATGGGCGCGACAACACGACCGCCCTGGTGATTCGAGCGTTTTGAACCTGGAAAAGCAGTTCAAGAGGATTAACCACGGATGAACACCGATGAACACGGATTAGGAGTCGCCTCGGTTGCTCACCTCTTGGGTGAAGACTTCATCTGACGCAAGTCTTTGGTTTCCGTGTTTATCGGTGTGCATCCGTGGTTAAATGCCTTTTTTAGGTCCAAGCTAACGTTGGGTTGTCCACGGGCCGCCGTTATTTCGGCTCAATCGCAAAAATGTGCCCATCGTTTCGCTCCGAAAATGTCAGTACGTACAGCTCTCCGTCCCTGTCCTCGGCAAAACTGGTGATGGTTTTTGGCTGAGCCAGCAACGTTCCGTACTCGGTCACCTCGCCGTCGGCATAACGAAAACCCCAGAGGGTCCCCAAAACGTAATCGCCGTAAATGTAAATGCCATCCAGGGACGGATACTTTTTGCCGCGGTAGACGTAGCCGCCGATGACACAAATCCCAATGCCATGCTGCGGGAATTTTGACTGCGCCAAAAGCTCAGGCTGGTGAGGGTACTCGATCACCGGCTCTATATATTGCGCACAGGGAGGTCCGGGTTTGAAATGGTGCATCCCTTCTCGCACACACCAGCCATAATTGCCGCCTCTAACAATGAGGTCCACTTCCTCCCAGAACTTTTCGCCCACGTCGCCCGCCCACAGATCTCCGGTTTTGCGGTCCCAACTGTAGCGCCAGACATTGCGCAGTCCCCAGGCGTAAGTCTCCTTGCGAACCCCCGAATTGCCGCCCATGTCCGGCTCGCCGACCCAAGGATTGTCTGCGGGAATTCCATACGGCAATTGTTTGCGGTCCTTGCGCGTGCCCGTCCCAAGGGGCGATCGTGTGTTGACATCGATGCGCAGGATTTTAGCCAGCAGGGTGGAGGTGTTTTGGCCGCTGTTGAATGGGTCGTTATTCGACCCGCCATCGCCTAACGCAATGTAAAGATAACCATCCGGGCCAAAACTCACCTGGCCTCCTTGGTTGTTCCTGAACGGCTCCGGCACTTCCAGGAGGACGCGCTCGGATCCAAGGTCTGCGCGATCCGGGTCGGCCGACGACACCTTGAATTCGCTAATCACGCTGCGGCCCGGGAATTGCCCCGTCCGATTGGTGTTCTGTTGGCTGTAAAAAATGTAAAATTGCCTGTTGGTTTTGAATCCCGGATGAAAGGCGATGCTCATCAATCCCACCCCGGTGTTCGCTCCCGCCTCCACATACGTTTCGCGGTCTACAATGTTCAGAAATTCCTTCGCTTGACTGCCGTCGTTCCCTTTGGGCACGAGGAGAATTCGGCCCGGTTGCTCAACCACGAAGAAGCGGTCTGAGCCGTCCGGCGGTTGAGACATCCAAACCGGGCGGTCGAGCGCCAAGGCCGGGAAGACTGGACGAAG
>Ga0207035_1048_pt1 | contig 10408 bp, 9 predicted proteins | sample Alteio_BWMinCont_77_FD_153272 | JGI IMG/M metagenome (GOLD analysis project Ga0207035, IMG submission 153272) | Enriched cells from forest soil in Barre Woods Harvard Forest LTER site, Petersham, Massachusetts, United States -... | ecosystem: Environmental > Terrestrial > Soil > Temperate forest >... | reverse complement strand
ATGCTGCTTCCGGTTCTTATACCATTCAGCTTATTGTTACTACCATAAATGGCTGCAGTGATACAATTACTAAAATTAATTTTATACATATTAATTCCTTGCCAAAAGCAAGTATAACCGGAGATACTCTTTCATGCGTTCCAGCATCATTGATCTTTAGTGGCGTTTGGTCTAATCCTGATACATCAACTATTACATGGAACTGGAATTTTGGGAATGGAAATTCATCTATACAACAAAATCCTCCGACACAACAATACAACACAGCAGGAAATTTCCCTCTACAACTGATCTTATCTACTGCAAGCGGTTGTGCAGATACTGTAAATACGAATGTTATCATTCATCCATTACCTACAACTGATGCAGGAAGCAATGCCGATGTTTGTTTAAAAACTCCGATACAATTGCAGGCAACAGGCGCTGATAATTATACTTGGTCACCACCAACCTATTTAAGCTGTACTAATTGTTCAAACCCTATCTCTACACCCATTACTGATATCATTTATTATGTAAAAGGAGCTACAATTTATGGTTGCGAAACAACAGATTCAGTTTCTGTAAATGTTAGAAAACCTATTAACCTAACGGTAACGCCTGTAACAGATTCAATATGCATTGGCCAATCTGTACAGTTAACAGCTAATGGAGCCGATCAGTATGTATGGATACCAAAGTCGGGATTAAGTAATCCCCAAACCAATAGTCCTATTGCAACTCCTGATATTAGTACATCTTATAAAGTTATTGCCACAGATAACGCAAATTGTTATAAAGATTCTGCCACCATTAATATTTCCGTATTCCCTTACCCTACTGTAAATGCAGGGCCAGATAAAAATATTTCATTTGGAGAATCAGTAACACTTACACCACTTTACTCGCAAGATATTTCAACATGGCTATGGTCGCCTCCAACAGGTTTAAACTGTACAGATTGCCCTAGCCCCATTGCTTCCCCGCAAAGCAGTACCAGCTATTCAATTACCGTAACCAACGCTGCAGGATGTTCTGCAAAAGATGATATTTCTATATTTTTGCCCTGTCAGGGAAGTATTTTTATACCCAATACTTTCTCTCCAAATAATGACGGGGTAAATGATATTTTCTATCCAAGAGGTAAAGACATCTATCTTATTCAATCAATGGTAATATTTGATCGCTGGGGAGAATTAGTATTTCAACGTAGTAATTTTGCTCCAAATGTTGCATCATTAGGATGGGATGGAACATTTAATGGCAAACCTGCAAGTTCGGATGTGTATACTTATATTATACAGATCATTTGCGATAATAGCAATATTTCAACTTTTAAAGGAAATGTTACACTAATACGATAATAAAAATGAAAGACATTCGTTTATATATTGTAGTGTGTGACAACTGTAGCAGTAAAAAATCCAACTCCATGAAACCAATTGTTCATAGCCTTCTGTTGAGCCTGTTTATAACGCTTACCCTAAGTTTTGGGGGCTACGCACAGGACATTCATTTTTCCCAATTTTTCGAAACACCTCTTCTTCGTAATCCTGCATTAGCCGGTATTTTTTCAGGAGATATGCGTCTTCAATCTGTTTATCGCACCCAATGGCAAAGTGTTACTGTACCTTATCAAACTGTTTCTTTTAACGGTGAATTCAAATTAGCTATCGGTAAAGCTGATGACTTTATTACACTCGGCGGAGAAGTATTATACGACCAGGCCGGAACTGTTGCGCTTACTACAACACATATATTGCCTGCTATAAATTATCATAAATCATTAAGCGCAGATAGAAATATGTACATCTCTCTTGGCTTCATGGGAGGATTGGTGCAACGTAGTATTGATCAAAGTAAAATAACCACCAATAGCCAATTTGATGGTAATGGATATAATGGTGCATTACCAACCGGTGAAACATTTACCAAATCGGCTTACTCTTATTTTGATGCAAGTACAGGTATAAGTTTTAATACACAGGTAGGCGATAAAGAAGATAACAATCTTTTCCTTGGAGTTGCATATCATCATTTTAATCAACCACGGGATATATCCTTTTATGGTGTTGCTGCCGATGAGTTGACACCTAAATGGGTTTACTCTGGAGGACTAAGAATGAGCACTGCTGAAGATTCCTATGTAACTTTCCAGGGAGATTATTCCACGCAAGGACCATATACTGAATTTGAAGCAGGTGCATTATTAACTAAAAAATTAGATGATATAGATGACCCTAAATACTTAATCAATGGAGGGCTTTTCTTAAGATGGAACGATGCATTAATTCCGGTTGCAAAAGTTGAAGCAAAACCTTTATCCATCTCCGTTAGTTATGATGTTAATATTTCACAATTAACATCAGCAAGCAGTGGTCGGGGTGGTTTTGAAATGGCATTATCATATCAAAAATATTTCGAACATAATTCAAGCAAGGATGCTGTAAGGTGTCCGAGGTTTTAAGTAACAATCGTATATCTACAAAGGTCGTGTACTAACAACCAAGAGCTTTTGTTTTTATGGATTGTTTGGATAACAAAACCCCCCGTTCTCGGGGGGTTTGACTTTTATATACATTTAATTTTTTGTTCCCGGCTTTATATTTTCATAGCAACATCCTTGCGTAGCACTCTTGTAGGGTATACCACTATTTAGCTTTTCAAGAAATCCGAAGGAAATGTTTGTAGCTATACAATAAGCTAAGTATAACAAATCTTAACTTCACCGTTATTAATAATCTTAAATTCATGCAATACGATTTACTTAATTTATTAAAATGCCCACTGAGTAAAACGGCTTTAATATTTAAATCAATATCAGAATCAAAAAGAGTATATGAAGACAAAGAAGTCAATGAAATTAATGAAGGGCTTTTATTTTCTGACACCGGTTTTGTTTTTCCCATTATAAAAGGAATTCCAAGAATGTTATTAGAATCTATTTATGATTATTCAGATTTTTTACAAAAGTATTTAGAGGATTATAATGATACTAAAATAAAATTGGAGCAAACGTTCCCTTCACTTTTAAGTTATTGCAGTAAAAAAAATGAAAAAACAAAAAAGAGTTTTGAATTCGAATGGAGTTTTTTAAGTTCAGAAAAAAAGGATAAAATCTGGCATGATGACATTACAAAACTTACTACAGTATTTATAGATGAGGTTGGAAAAGAGCTAAGTTATTTTCAGGATAAAATTATTATTGATATAGGTAGCGGACATGGAGTGATGACAACCCAGATTGCAAAAGTATCAGAACTTGCGATTGGCGTAGAGTTAAGTAATGCTGTTGAAAATGCTTATTTGAGAAGTACATATAGCCGGGCTTTTTTTATTCAGGGAGATTTACAATTTCTTCCTTTTAATTCATCTACGTTCGATGTATTGTATTCAAGTGGGGTTATTCATCATACCAACAATACAGAATTGTCGCTTTCTTCAATAGAAAAGGTTTTGAAAAATAATGGCAGGATATGTTTATGGCTATATCATCCGCAAAAAAACATTATTCATAACTGCATGCTTTTTTTTAGGAAGATAACAAGCAGGCTACCTTTAAAAATGACATTTTTTCTTTTGACAATATTTTTATTTCCCGTAACATTTTTAATTAAAAAAATGAAAAATAAAAATGCCCCAAATTACAGAGAAGAAATTATTGATTTATTAGATTTTTTTACACCAGAATTCAGATTTGAAACATCACATGACATCGCAATGGTATGGTTACAGGAAAGAGAATATAAAAATATTAAAATCACTACTTCCAATCAATTTGGATTTTCAATTTCCGGGGGGAAATAAAACTTATGAATGATGAAAGCAACAGCTTTTTAATTTGCTCCTAATTGTGTTAGGAATTTTTCAGAGTTTGCCCTAACATTAGGTAGAGGATTCATACTCAGTGATTTTTTGAAATTAATGATTGCATTCTTTTTATCTCCTTTTGTAGCATAAGCTTCCCCAAGGCTGTCCCATACATTGGCACTATTCGGATGAAGTTTTGTGTTAAGGATAAAAATTTCAATAGCCTTATCCTGTTTGCCCGAATTCAACAATTGATATCCATAATTATTCAGTTCATTTTCAGTTGTAATTGCAGTAGCATCTTTCATAACTGAATCAGCTTCTGATGTTCTCCCCATTTGTTGTAAAATATCCGATTTTGTAACCAGCGTTGCGAAAGTTTTATTCATTGCTATGGCCTGGTTGATCCATGAAAGAGCCTGATCGTAGTTAGTATTATTTTGAAGCGCATAATTAGCAGCACTTGAATATCCTTGTGCACTAAACCCTATACTGTTTGTTAACTCATCGGAAGCATTAGCCATTACAATACTATCTATATTGAATTCTATTTTCACCGGAAATTGTTTCTTCTCCCAGTTTAGTACCAACTCTGCTGAGTTCTTTGTATCATTAATAAAATCATAAGTAAGCATTTCCGTTTCAGGTATATCACGTAATGTTATCTTAGCTCTCATCAAATCATTCTTAGGATCATACCAAAAGCTTCCCCATGATTTATAATTCTTTGATAATACCACTTCTCCTGTATTGTCTTTATTAATGACGAAGAATAAACCGTAAGAACCTGCCGGAATACTTTGCCCTTCAACTTTTGCATTATGAGAAAATTGTATCACCGTATTTTCATTAGCCCCGGCACGCCACGGTGCTTGATTGCCAGCTCCAAAATTCTGAACATTGTATCCATAAGGAACAAGGGCTCCCCATATTTCTCTACCTCTTACTGATGGCCTTGAATATTTTACCGTCACAGTGGAGATACCAATCGTTTGTGTTACTGTAGCAGCAGGACTTGGAACACGGGGTGTAGTAATTACTCCTTGTGCAAATAACATTACTGACAGATGAACAGCCAATATTGTAGCACTAAGCCTTAAAGCAAATAGTTTTTTCATTGTAAAGTTTTTTATTGAATGAATATTATATCTATGTTACGGCAATTTTTTAAAATTGAGTAGCGGTAATATTTAAACGGTAATATTGATTGCCGAGAGGTTATAGAAAAAATAAAAGCCGCTTTAATAAGCGGCTTTTATTAATCTTTTCAATAACGGGTTATTGAACGATACATAAGCTTAATAGTCTGTTGAACATTTCACCTGAACGGTTTTCACCAGGCGAACAATGTGGCAATATAAAAAACAAATTGAGTGTTCGCACAGTGTGTTAAGTTATGATAAATAATATATACTAACTACCTATAAAAAAAGCTCTCTATTAATGGAGAGCTTTTAAAAGATAGAAAGGTATTATTATTTTTTGCTGCTGCCACCAAAGTTTTTAGAAACTCCGAAAGATGCGCCACTACCAAATGAAATACCAAATGAATTACTTGAAAAGCTGGTTCCAGAAACTGTAGTAGAAGTGCTGGAATATGAAATAGCTCCAAAAGCGAAGTTCAAAGCTAATCCATTATTTACATTAATTGAAATTGCAGGCCATACACTTGCAGCAAACCCACTTGCTGAAGGTTCAGGAGATGGAAAACTGGTGCTCGTAAAGCCAAGATCAAGTTGTCCGTAAACTGAAAAAATGTTAGATAAAGGTTTTGTGTACCTTAAAAATGGACCAACGTTAAATGAAGTAGTAGTAGAACTTGATCCGCCATTAGGCGTAGTTGAAGTACTTCCAACTCCAATATTCAAACCAGCTGTCCATTTGTCATTAAACTGGTAACCAACCCCTGGCATAATTGCGAAGTTTGATGTTTTGTCTCCAGCTTCATCTTTTGTACTGGTAATACCTAAATTACCGTACAATAGAATGCTACCTTTTTGTGCATTTGTTGTTTTTGCAAGGCTCGATAAAACGAGCATTGCTAAGAATACTTTTTTCATGTTTTTAGAGTTTTAGTTGGCGCAAAAGTAACAATAAAATAATATTGAAAACAAGTTCTTTTTAAAACATTTTTGTACACCTTGTTGATAAATAAAATATAACGGCAACAAACACACGAATATTTACCTGATTAATTATAAATGAACCATTTATAATTAAAATATTTTTTATCTAACCTTCTTGTAAGTATGATATAAACAATTAAATACAAGGCTAATTCCCTGTCTATCATGTATATAAAAATAAAAGCCGCTTGTTACAGCGGTTTTATTAATTTTTTCAATAACGGGGGTTATTGAACGATCCACGAACCTAACGGGCTGTAGAACATTTCGCCGTCAGAAGCTACTGCAGCCGTCTTTCCCCAATACTTCAACCCGGGCTGAAGATCGGTGAACGTACACTTACCGGTACGTGAAGAAAGGCTGATCCACTTGCTATCTGCCGTTACCGAATCGGTAGTAACAGAATGCAAAAAGCTACTTGCAGCCTTCTGCGTAGGCACCACCGTAGTTAACTGACCGGTAGAAGGACCGTTCTTAATAACGATACCTTCGGGTGCAGTAACACTGCCAGGCTGAGGCACTTTCGTTAACGTGTACCCGCTGCTGATGAGTATTGCTACATCACCATTGGCAATAAACATAACGTACATGCCTAACTGACTCAATATACCTTCCAGTATCTCCCGACACTGGTTCTTTTGAGCCACCGCATTACGGTCAAGTGTAGACGCAGTTGTAAGCGCATCACCAAAATTGGTAATGGCCGTCTGCAGGTCTGCTAATGTCGGTATTGGCGCAACAAATGCTGCATTACCTGTCATTGATTGCAGAATAAAATCTGCCTTTGCTTTTAAGTTCGCGTCGGAGTAATGACTGAAACTGACGCTAATCTTTTGTAATCTCATTTTACATTGGATTTAATAATTGCAAAATTGCATAACCCAGAAACGGCATGAAAAATATAATTATTATAAAAATGTCCGTAATTGTCCGTTATTATCCGCTTTTATCCGGCGATACTAACGGTTAGCCATAATTTTTTTTATAAAATGATTGTATTGAATAAGCTTTTCTTATATATTTGTTATATATAACGATTGTTATATTCCTTACTTCTGAGCCGCTCATTAATTAACGTACAAAAAACTAAACGGCACATAAAATGACAACCCCCAATTCGTACCCGGAAGGATTCTCCGGTGGCAGACGCTTAAGCACAAATGATTTAGCAGATTGGTTCGACGTGGACGAACGCACTATCAGAAGATGGCGGAGTGATGAAGGCTTGCCCTATGAGGATGCAGGAATGATTGCCCATTACGAAATGGCAGTAAGGGAATGGGTGAAGAACCGTAAACGGAAAGGTAGAAAATAAACTATTATTTTATAATAGTAATAATATCTAAGCGAATGGTTCGTGGGGACACGAACCAAGGCGGAGGGTACGTATCATTTATTTACTAAAATATTTTCTGCGAATTTTTTCGATACAGTAATCTTATTACGATTATCAATAGTAATAACAATTGATTCGTCAAAAGGAATTCTTTCCGCTACAGTGATTTTAGTACCAATACCGATCTTTAATTTTTGAAGATATTGCAAAAAAGAATTACTGCTATCCTTAACGCCAACAACCTGATAGGTTTCCTTTTCTTTAACTTCAAATAAAGTCGTTTTGAATGTTTTAGCCATTTTGCCATTGACTTGTGGAATTGGGTCGCCATGAGGATCGTATACCGGATAATCAAGATATTTATCCAACCTATCCGCCAATTCTTCATGTTGTACATGCTCCAGTTGCTCTGCAATATCATGAACCTCTTCCCAAGAATAACCAAGTCTTTCTAATAAAAAAACTTCCCAAAGACGATGCTTTCTAACTATTTGCAAAGCAGCTTTGTGCCCCTTTTCACTAAGTTTTACTCCGGTGATCTTATTATACTCTACCAATTTTTTGTCTGCCAGCTTTTTGATCATATCGACCACAGACGCAGCATTATGAGCGAGGGTTTCAGCTATAGCTGTTGGAGTAATTTTATTCGCCGCTTCCTGAGATAACCGGAAAATACATTTCAAATAATTTTCTTCTGAAACAGTAAGCATGTGTGGATATTTTTTATGACTATGCGAAAATATACATTATTAACTAATTAATAAAATTAGTCTAGACTAATAAAATATATTTGTCTAATAAAAGTTTAATTGTATGTTTGCGCTATGAAAATAAGAAATGTAATAATTCATTTTGCTTTAATCGTATTTCCAATAAGTTATTCTTTCGGACAAACCGATTCAGCTTTACAAAAGTTGAATTTTCATTTTCAAACCACTTATATCTATCAATATAAACCGGCATTTCATTCACCTTATAGTGGTACTAACAGTTTGCAGGGAACTGAAGAAAAACAAAATTCAGTAACAGCTACCTTATATGTTGGTGCAAGACTTTGGAAAGGATCTGAACTATATATAAATCCTGAAATAGCAGGAGGCAGTGGTCTTAGCGGTGCTTACGGATTAGCCGCTTCGACAAATGCAGAGACTTTTCGTGTTGGCAATCCTGCCCCGGTGTTATACCTAGCCCGAGCTTATTTGATGCAGACCTTTGCTTTGGGGAAAGGAAAAGAAAAGTCAGATGATCAGACAAATGGATTGAAAGGATACCAACCAAAAAATTATCTACGTCTTTTTATCGGAAAGTGTTCACTTGGAGACTTGTATGATAATAATAGTTATAGTAATTCTCCCCGTATTCAATTTATGAATTGGTGCTTGGTGAATAATGGTACCTGGGATTATGCCTCTAACGTTCGGGGATATACGAATAGTCTCACTGCAATATTACATCTTAACGATATTACCTGTAAGGCAGGATTTGCCGCTATGGCAACGATTGCCAATGGCCCTGATTTAAGTACAGACTTTAATAAATTCGGCAGCATCAATCTAGAAATAGATAGATCGTACAAAATCGGAAATAAGAGCGGTAATATTGGATTCTTAGGTTATGATAATTATGCAGATATGGGTAATTATCAACAGGCCATAATAAATGCCAGTAAATCTGACAGCAGTAAAATTCCTGATATAATATCTACAAGAGAGTACGGGCGACACAAATTTGGAACAGGGATTAATATTGGTCAACAAATAACTGAAACAATTGGAGTATTTGGCCGTGCCGGTTGGAGTGATGGTAATAACGAAACCTGGTGTTATACGGAAGCTGATCATACCGCAAGTATCGGGATTTCATTTAACGGTAAACAATGGAAAAGAGAAAATGATAATGCAGGAATGGGAGTTATAGTGAATGGTTTATCGCAATACCATAAACTCTATTTGGAAGAAGGGGGATTAGGTTTTGAACTTGGAGATGGAAAATTAAATTATGGTAATGAATATGCCACCGAACTATATTATAGTTGCAAGCCTAATGTATCAGGAATATTTCTTACCGGCGACTACCAATTTATTATCAACCCCGGCTTTAATAAAGACAGAGGGCCAGTAAATGTTTTTTCTTTCCGTTTACATATAGAGTTATAAGCCTTTAAATAAAGAAGCATGATGAAAAACGCATGGAGAAAAGAAAATACTACTAATACACTCTCTGAAGTATTTGCTTCTATCAGGGTACCAATTAATAATAATTTCTGGAAAAATTTATTGGCTTTTTCTGGACCAGGTTTAATGATTGCAGTGGGATATATGGATCCCGGTAACTGGGCTACGGATATTGCCGGTGGTTCCCAATATGGTTACACACTTTTGTCAGTGATCTTTATTTCTAATTTATTTGCAATCATACTTCAATATATTTCTTTAAAACTCGGTATTGCAACTGAACGTGATCTTGCTCAAGCCTGTCGTGATCATTATCATCCCGTTATCAATTTTATTTTATGGATATTATGTGAAGTAGCCATTGCAGCTTGTGATCTTGCTGAAGTAATTGGCTCTGCATTAGCATTGAATTTATTATTTCATATTCCGTTAACAGTAGGTGTATTGCTTACTTCATTAGACGTGCTATTGATTTTATTTTTTCAATATAAAGGATTCCGTTTTATTGAAAGTGTCGTTGCATCAATGATCCTTGTCATGTTTATATGTTTTTCTTATGAAATAATATTGTCGAAGCCTGATTTATTTCCAATGATAAAAGGCCTGTTACCCCAAAAAGAAGTAGTGACTGATCCCTCCATGTTATACATTGCAATTGGTATTCTTGGTGCTACTGTTATGCCGCATAATCTTTACCTGCATTCAAGTATTGTACAAACCCGTAATTACCCTCGTACTGAGGAAGGTAAAAAGAAAGCAATTAAATATGCAACCATTGATAGTACTGTGGCGTTGTTGTTTGCATTTTTTATTAACGCCGCCATACTGATAGTAGCAAGTGCTAGCTTTCATACAAGCGGACATAAAGACGTAGCAGATATAACAGATGCTCATAGATTACTTGCACCATTATTAGGCTCATCACTTGCAAGTGTAGTATTTGCAGTTGCACTTCTGGCATCAGGTCAAAACTCAACATTGAC
>Ga0207035_1224_pt1 | contig 10465 bp, 11 predicted proteins | sample Alteio_BWMinCont_77_FD_153272 | JGI IMG/M metagenome (GOLD analysis project Ga0207035, IMG submission 153272) | Enriched cells from forest soil in Barre Woods Harvard Forest LTER site, Petersham, Massachusetts, United States -... | ecosystem: Environmental > Terrestrial > Soil > Temperate forest >... | reverse complement strand
ATCAGATACTGCCGCTGCGCGTCACCTTTCCTGACGGAAACACGCGTCTGGTCGAAGTGGTGACCAACGACGATCTCGATGGTGTAGTCACGGCTCCAGCCAACGCGCAGGTATATGCATACGGCCAAGCGTTCTTCCCATCGCGGGGACATTTCGCCGCCGGTATTCATGATGTGCATTGCTCCACGCATCGCGGCGCAGACAACGGGTGGGTCGTGGTAAACGGCCAGCAGCATCCCGCGAGTTGCCAACACTAGGATCAGGCGATGGAAGCATTTACTCCAGCTACGATTGCCGCGCTCATCATCGCCGCCAGTTTTGCCGCTGGTCTCAACGTGTATGCCACTCTGCTCACGCTCGGTCTACTGGCGCGCGCGCACTGGGTTGAGCTGCCTGTAGGTCTGGACATCCTCACGCACTGGTGGGTGATCATCGTCAGCGGAACGATGTTTGCGATTGAGTTTGTCGTTGACAAGATTCCCGCATTCGACATGATCTGGAACGCGCTGCACACCTTCGTGCGTATCCCGGTCGCAGCGCTGCTGGCCTATCATGCCAGCGAACAGCTTTCACCGGAAATGCAAATTCTGGCCGCAGTCGCCGGGGCCGGCATCGCCATGGTCGCCCATAGCTCGAAGACAGCCGTGCGCGCCGCAGTCACGCCCAGTCCGGAACCCATTTCAAACATTGTCCTCAGCACCGGCGAAGACTTTATGGCGGTTGGCGTCACCTGGCTGGCAACGCGCCATCCTGTGATCGCCGCGTGCATTGCATGCGGATTTCTATTGCTGGCCGTGATCACGGTTCACTGGCTGGCAAAGTTCATCCGCAGAGCATGGAACAAGCCAAAACCGGTCGATGCTCATTAAACGCACTATGAAGAGGATGGAATCGTTTAGGATCGCATGGGCTGGAACAAAATGACACACGAGCACTTGAACCTTACCGTAGCCATTACAGGCGCCAGCGGAGCCGCCTTCGGTCAGCATCTGCTGCAGGCGCTGCACATCGATCCGCGCGTTTCGCATGTGCATTTTGTCGCCTCCGAGAGTGCCCTGCGCGTGCTTGCCGAAGAGTTGCGCTTCAGCGGCCGCAATGGCCTGGTGGAAAAGCTGCTCGGCCATCCTTCCAGCAAAGTGCAGCAGCACGCCGAGTCCGATATTGGAGCGTCCATCGCGAGCGGCAGCTACCCGTCAAATGGCATGATCGTCCTTCCCTGCAGCATGGGCACTCTGGCAGGTATCGCGAATGGCCTTGCGCAAAACCTGATCGAGAGAGCCGCCGACGTTTGTTTGAAGGAGCGGCGCCCGCTGATTCTGTGCGTGCGCGAAACGCCCTTCAACAAAATCCATCTGCGCAATATGACGCTCGCCGCCGATGCCGGCGCTACGATCTATCCCGTCATCCCCACGTTTTATAACCACCCTATTGATTCGACCATGATGGCGAAGCAATTCGTCGCCCGGGTGCTTGCCCACATCGGCCTGCCGCAATCGGACGCCTATGTGTGGAAGGGCGAAGCGTAAAAGGGCAGGAACCGCGCACGACGGTAACTATGCAAACATGTTCCCTAACGAAGATTGACGCTGTATCCTCCCGGTGAGGGAAATCCATGCAGCCTGCACAAACTCCAGATGTCCTTCATCGAGTGATTGGGTCGCAACCGGTGCGCAACGCGCTTTCCTGGATCGGCAGCACCGATTCCGGAGTCAACCTTCTAAACCGCGTGGCAAAAGAGAGGGGTATTTACGCAACCTTCAACGATGCCCAGGAAGCGGCGAAGCATCTGAACGCGAAAGGACACGAGGCAGAGCTTCTCTCTCAACTGCCGCTTAACTATGGCCTGCGGATGAGCGACTACCCGGTTCTCGTTTGGCTGAACCAGGTTCGTCCCAAACGGCTTTTCGACTTCGGCGGATCTGTCGGAAATCTGTATTACCTCTACAAGGACTATCTTGACCTGTCGCCCCCTTTTTCCTGGATCGTGCACGATCTGCCCGAAGTCATCGAGAGAGGCCAGGCGCTCGCCGCCACTCGCGACGCCTCAACGCTTTCTTTTTCCTCGCAGCTTTCCGATGGCAAGGATTGCGACTTTTTCCTCGTCTCAGGTGCGCTGCAATTCTGGGAGCCCTCGATGGCTACTTTGTTCGCAGCCATGGGCACCCGCCCCGAGCATGTCATCGTGAATCGGTCTCCGCTTACTGAGCGAAAACTCTCGTATGTGATCCTCGATATTATCGGCAACGCCGCGTTACCGAAGATGATTCGCAGCCGCAGCGGCCTCATCGAAGAATTCGAGTCCCTCGGGTATGAGCGTGTCGCTGACTGGATAGAACCGGAGCGCAGAATTACTCTAACGTTCTATCCCGGCTACGAAGTTCCCAATTATTCCGGCCTCTATTTCCGGTTGAAAAAGGCGGACGCACTAGGAAATGGGAACGCTCCACACGCTTAGTGCATCCATTTCACTTATAACGATTGCACAGCTTCCACCCCGGCGCTCTGCATCTGCTCGCGTGGCAGGAGCCTGCCCACATAGCTCAGTAATAGATGAGGATTCAGCGGCTTTGGCAAAAAGGCATTCGCGCCCACCTCAAAAACCCGCTCCGTCTCTAACCGCGCACCGCGCTCGGCAATCATGATGATCGGCATCCGCGCGAAGGCCGGCAGCGCGCGCAAGCGCTCAACGACGACCAAACCGCTGCCCGCCGGCAGGCTCAGATCCACGATCATCAAATCCGGATTGTGCTTGCGCGCCTCAGACACAGCGGCAACGGCATCGAAAGCAAAAAATACAGCACAGGCTTTTACCGACAATGCCTTTTGAATCGCCTGGCACACCTTTGGGTCGCTATCAACAATCAGGATGCGCTTCATAAAATCTCGTCCTCCACTGCATTCCCTTTGCTGTCTTCATCGGTAATCAACAGCGGTAGACGAGGGCTTATTTCACACTTTGTTCTTTATTTTCTTTGAAGCTTCTAAACCTGCAGACGGAATGCTTTTTCAATCACAGCAATGGTGAACGGTGCGATGCGGTATCTGCCATGCGAGTTCAGCTCCTCGCGGTTTATCCAGCGCGCCGCGGCTGCATCGGAGGCGCAGCACAAAGTACCGCCGGTCACGCTGCAGAGAAAATCCACCAGCACATAGTGGAAGCGCACCGCGCCCACTTCATCGTGAACGATCCGATCAAAGACTTCGACAACCTGCAGCGGCTCGGCGCTAAGCCCGGTCTCTTCCAGCACCTCGCGGCGAATGCCCTGCTCGAGCGTCTCCCCCAGTTCGAGCGCGCCTCCGGGCAATGACCACTCGCCCTTCAGCGGCTCCTGTCCACGCTGGATAATCAGTACCTGATTTTCATGAAGAATGACGGCTCCGACACCGACGATAGGAGCCTCCGGATATTCACGCCGCATATGAAGAGTCTACGTGCTGGAAGGATGCATATCCTGGCACGACCGTCATTCTGACGACCAACGGGAGGAAGAATCTCAGCGATGCGGAATAAGAAATATCACTGGATTCTAGCGCTACTCAAAAAATGATCTAAAACTTTATCGGCTTGCCAAACTCTTCGGCGAAAACCGTGCGCGCAAGATTGAAGCGTCCGCCCTGAAATTTGTCGTTGCCCTTCAGATGTCCAATGCCCAGCAGCGCCACTACGTGATAACTCAAAGGCAGCTTCAATATCTCGCGCACCTTTTCCTGCTCAAAGCCTTCCATGGGAGCCGTATCGTAGCCCAGCACCTCAGCCATGAGCAGCATGGTGGTAAAGGCGATCATGACATGGCGATTGAGCCACATCGCGAAATTCGGATGGTTCGAAAGATAGTTGGGAATATTGACCTTGGCCTGCTCCGCGTAGTTCTCCGGCATTCCCCCCTCTCGCCCCATCCGGAGCATCTCTTCCAGATCGCCGCTGCGCCAGCCATCGGCATCGCCACAGGCCACAATCACCGCGGACGCTTCTTCTACCTTGGCCTGGTTGAAGCTGGCCGCCCGCAGCCGCCGCTTCTGCTCTTCGGAACGGACAACAATAAAACGCCACGGCTGCATGTTGTAACCGCTCGGAGCCTGCAGACCGGCATCCAGAATTTTCTTCAGATCTTCGTCGGGCATGCGGGAACCATCAAAGCTGGGCGTAGCGCGGCGCTGCGCAATCGCCTGAGACAAGGTTTTCTCCATGACATTAGCCATCCGTAAAGCTTCTTTCTTTTTGAAGAGTGCTACCGCTCAAATGCTACTGAATCTGATTCATCGGTAGCTCAATCGCGAAGGGGCGCTGATTCTCCGCGTTTGCATATACCCAAAACCCGTGAAAAGCCGAGCGCAATTCAGGATGCTGCGTCAGAAATGCCTTCATGACCTCAACATTCCGGCTGCGCGTCGCCACCGGATCGGAAACATCATTTGATTTATAGTTCACGACCAGATCGAGTCCACCCAGCGAACCATCCGTGTGAATGTTCGTAACGTCGAAGGTCTGGCCATTGGCATCAAGTTTCATCGGCTCCGCATCCGGCAGTCCATCCGGGCGAACACCGCTCATCTCCTTTTGCAGCTTTTCGAGGTTCGGGCTGGAGAGAAAATCCACAGGCGTCAGCAGATACGCCGCCGTCTGGTAGTAGAAATACGCATTCCACCCCTGGTGGCTTTTGGCGTATTCCCGCGCCTTGGTCCAATACCAGACCCCGTCATGTCCGGCCACAGCCAGTGGGCGCGCAAAAAATCCGGCCAGCTTCCACTGCGCACTGCCGGCCGGGTCGTTCGCCAGAATCATTGCCAGCTGCTGCGGCTGCTTGACGCCGGTTGCATGCACCACAACCAATGCGTAGTCCCCCGGCGGCAGCTGCGGGATCGAAATGGTAATGAGCAGTTGCGATCCGGGAACGCTGCAGAAGAATTGCGTGTCGGCAGGGGATTTGAGATCAGTAGCCTTCAGGCTGTAGATCGAATCGACCGTCAGCGTTGCCCCTTGCAGATTCGGCGCAATCGATTGAATGGTGCCGGCAATTGAATCGAACTGGGCGGCTACACTGGCGATCGTGTTGGCTTTCACCGCCGGTAAATTGCCCATTTGCACATCGTTGGCCAGCGTCCGCGCAGCCTGAACGTAAACACTCCTCTGCGCGTCTGTCATCTGCGATTGTGTGGTACAGGTGACCGCGCTGGCCATTCCGCCAGAAAGGAGTACCGCGAAGAGAGCTAATGAGCGCCAGAGAGTCATAAATGGCAACAAACAATTTTTCGTGAGCAAATCCAAACCACTGCTAGTCTAGTACATAGAGGCATGCCCGCAGAGCACCTGTGCGCCCGCTTCCGGATTTTGATGCGATTCCAGCTGCAAACCGGGCTTTTTCTTCTCGTTGTTGCCACTGCAACCATAGCAGAGGCGCAGGTTGCGCCCATGCCGCAACAGCTTCAGCAGCGCCGGCCTCATCAGCGTCCGTCGCTCCCGGAAAACTCATCCGCCCCCGGCCTGAGCCCGACACCACCCATTGCCCCCCAGCAGGCAGCCGTCACCCCGCTCACAGCACCCCCGCCAGCCGCACCGCTGACCGCCTCATCCCTGCTCGATCAGCCTGCCAAGCCCGCGCAAGTCCATGTAGATGATGGCAAGGTTTCCGTAAAAGCGGACAATTCCGCCCTGTCTGACATTCTTCACGATATTTCTTCCAAGACCGGAATGACGGTTGACGGGCTCTCCCGCGATCTACGGGTCTTCGGCAGTTACGGCCCGGCCAGTCCACGCGAGGTCTTATCGGCCTTACTCGATGGCGCGGGCTACAACATCATGATGGTGGGATCGCTCGACAATGGCGCGCCACGGCAGCTGATGCTGACTCCGCGTACCGGTGGCGGCGCCGCGGCTGCCCCAGGCCAAGGCCCAGGCGGTGGTGGTGGCCGTCAGATGCAGGGAGTCCGGTCGAACAGCGGGGACGACGACGACGATTCAACGCCCGATCAGCAGGATGCGCAGCCTCCAAGGCCAGAGCCCAATCCGCCTGACACAGCGCCGCAGCCGGATCAGACACCACCGGCAGGCCAGCCCGGCCAGATAAAGACGCCGCAGCAGATGCTCCAGGAGCTGCAGCAGATCCGTCAGCAACAAATGCAGCAGCAGCAAGCCAATCCGCAGTAGAAGGTAGAAGCACCGGGCTTCAGCCCGATGGATACGCGGCAGAGTTAAGATGGGCTTCAGCACCGGACCGTTCACAACCTGTTCTACGCGTCCATGAAAAACCGCTTCAGGCTCGAAAGATAATTCTCCAATCCCAATAGAAAAGGCCGCCCGATGGCGGCCCCTCGTCTTCTTCCTCGAATATTTTCTATTTACACCACGCGTGCGATTTCCGTCTTAGCCTGCGGAGCCTGCATGGCATACGAGCGCGCATGCATCTTCAATGCGGCAAAGGCCACACGGCAAATCACATACGCCGCCAGCACTCCAAAAGCGAGCGCAGCCACTGCCGCGCAAATCAACATCACCAGATTTAATGCGTCCTGCATCCTGATTTCTCTTCCGGCAGCCGCTTCTTCAGTTTCTGGCCCTGCGATCTGCCTGATGTGTCACGCTTTACTTGTGCGTGTACTGACTACGATGCTCATTCTCGCAGAAAACAGGCATACATTGACCCGGTTTTCTGTTGCCAACTAAGATACCTATAGGATTCTTGTTCCGATTCTGAACGGCCACCAGTGCATTTGCAAGGGGTGGAACCCTCCGCATCTGCAAGTTTTTCCCAAATATTCACCCTTCATGTCGATCACTCACATTACCGTGCGCGGGGCGCGTCAACACAATCTACGCGACATCAGCGTACAGATCCCGCGCAACACGCTTACCGTTGTCACCGGCCTTTCCGGCTCCGGCAAATCCTCGCTCGCCTTCGACACCATCTACGCCGAGGGCCAGCGCCGCTACGTGGAAACCTTATCGGCATACGCGCGGCAATTTTTAGATCAAATTGAGCGGCCCGACGTCGATTCGATCGAAGGCCTCAGCCCCGCCATCTCCATCGAGCAGAAAACCACCAGCCGCAGCCCGCGTTCCACCGTCGGCACCATCACCGAAATCTACGATTACCTGCGCCTGCTCTATGCCTCCGTCGGCATTCCCCACTGTCCCAATTGCGGACGCCCCATCTCGCGCCAGACGCACGAGCAGATCGTCGAGCGCATCCTGTCGCTCGCTCCCGGCGAGCGCGTCACCATCTACGCGCCCGTCGTGCGCGGACGCAAGGGCGAATTCAAAGACCTCCTCGACGAATTGGACCAGCAGGGCTTCCGCGCCCGCATCGATGGCGAACTGCGCGACCTGGCTGAGCCCATCAACCTCGAAAAGCGCAAGAACCACACCATCGAAGCCGTCATCGACCGCGTCGTGCTCAAGCCTGGCGTCGAAAAACGCCTCGCCGAATCCGTCGCCAAGGCATTGCAGATGGCCAATGGCCTCGTTCTCATCGGCATCTCCGGTGGCACCGAGCAGCTTTACTCCTCGTCGATGGCCTGCCCCGATTGCGGTCTCGATGTCCCCAAGCTCGAGCCGCGCAGCTTCTCCTTCAACAGCACCTACGGCGCATGCCCTGAATGCCACGGCCTCGGCAGCATCTACGACTTCGACCCGGCCAAGGTCATTACCGATTGGTCCAAGCCATTGCTCGACGGAGCGCTTGGCCCCGGCTCCGCCTCGCAATATCTGCTCAAGCTCATCCAACTCGCGGCGCAGCGCTACAAGATCGACCTGAAAAACCCTTCGAGCAGCTCGCGCCAAAGCAGCAGGAGATTCTGCTCTACGGCCCAGGCAAAAACGAAGCGCCGCGCACCGGCTTTCACGGCATCCTCGCCTATCTCCGCGACGCCGTCGAAGAATCGAAGTCCGACACCTACCGCGAGTGGATGCTGAACTACATGTCAGCCTCCACCTGCCCGGTCTGCAAAGGCAAGCGCCTGCGGCCTGAATCGCTCGCCGTCAAGATAGGCAGCTTGTCCATCGCAGATTTCACTGCCCTGCCGCTGCGCCGCGCCGTCGACACCGCGCGCGGCCTGCAATTTTCGCAGCGCGAAGCATTGATCGCCGAACGCCTGCGGCGCGAAGTCGTCGAGCGGCTCGAGTTTCTCAATGCCGTCGGTCTCGGCTATCTCGCACTCGATCGCAGCGCAGCCACGCTCTCCGGCGGCGAAGGCCAACGCATTCGTCTGGCCACGCAGATCGGCTCGCGCCTGCGCGGCGTGCTCTACGTGCTCGATGAACCATCCATCGGCCTGCACCAGCGCGATAATCAGCGCCTCATCCACGCGCTCGAATCACTGCGCAACCTGGGCAACACCGTTCTCGTCGTTGAGCATGATGAGGACACCATCCGCCACGCCGACTATGTGCTCGACCTTGGCCCCGGCGCGGGAAAACTTGGCGGACACGTCGTTGCCGAAGGCACGCCGCAGGACATCATGCGCGCACCCGGCTCGCTCACCGGACGCTACCTCGCCGGCGAAGTAAAAATCCTGCATCGCTTCGAGCCGCGTGCCACCAACGGCAAATGGATTACCGTCGAAGGCGCGCGCAGCCACAACCTGCGCAACGTCATGGCAAAATTCCCGCTCGGCGTCATGACCGTCGTCACCGGCGTCTCCGGCTCGGGAAAAAGCACTCTCGTCAACGACATTCTCTATCGCGCCCTGGCCAAGCAGCTCTATGGCTCGCGCGAAGAGCCCGGCGAGCATGGCCGCATCAGCGGCTTTGAAAATATCGACAAGGCCATTCGCATCGACCAGTCGCCGATTGGCCGCACCCCGCGCTCGAATCCTGCAACCTACACCGGCGTCTTCTCCGCAATCCGCGACCTCTTCGCCATGCTGCCCGAATCGCGCGAGCGCGGCTACAAGGCCGGACGCTTCTCCTTCAACGTAGCCGGTGGACGCTGCGAGGCCTGCCAGGGGGAAGGCCAGCGCCGCATCGAGATGAACTTCCTGCCCGATGTTTACGTGCAGTGCGAAGTATGTAACGGTCGCCGTTACAATCAGGAAACGCTGGCCGTCAAGTTCAACGGCTATTCCATCGCCGACATCCTCGACCTCGCCATTGAAGACGCGCTGCCCGTGCTGACCGACATTCCTCAGGTACGCCAGAAGCTGCAAACGCTGGTCGATGTCGGACTCGGATACATCCACCTCGGACAGGCAGCAACGACTCTAAGCGGTGGCGAAGCGCAGCGCATGAAGCTCGCCCGCGAGCTGTCCAAGCGCCAGACAGGCCGCACCCTCTATCTGCTCGACGAGCCAACCACCGGCCTCCACTTCGACGATGTGCGCAAGCTGCTCGAAGTGCTGCATCGCCTCTCTGATCTCGGCAACACCATCATCATCATCGAGCACAATCTTGACGTCATCCGCAATGCCGACTGGATCATTGACCTGGGACCGGAAGGCGGCGAAGATGGTGGACAGATCGTCGCCGAAGGAACGCCCGAGCAGATCTCGCGCATCAGCGGCTCGTATACGGGCGATTTCCTCCGCCGGTACTACGCGGAACATCAACCTGAGCTGGAGCTGAGTTCGAATGGCAACACCACGCCCCGCGCCGTATCCAAACGGCGCAAATCAGCGAAGAAAGAGATGATTCAATGACGCTCGATCCCGTCTCGCTGACACCCCTGCCACCGCGCGAGGAGGCCGTCGAACCGGCGTTGCCGGAGACGGAATATCTGTATCAGCCATACGCATTGCAGTCCGATCTTCCGCAACTGGATCCTCCCCATCTCGGCCACGCGATTCTCTTTTTCGTGCTGACCGTGCCCATGTTGTTCCTCGGCGAAGCGCTGAGCCTTTTCCTCGCCAAGCAATCGCACCTCTTCGGCAACGAGAGCTACCACGCCATCTTCGAGCGCCTGGGCACCGACGCCCGCCTCGCCATCCCTGCCCAGATGCTCACCTACGCGCTGACGGCTCTGGCCGCAGCCGCGATCTTCCCCGTGCTCTGGCGGCAGCCGTTTTTACAGGGCATCCACTGGAACGTGAGCGCCGCGAAGACAAAGTTCTTATGGCTCTTAGCGCTCGGCTTGGCACTCGGATTCGGCATCACGCTGTTAGGCAACTACCTGCCCATGCCAAAAGATCCACCCATCATGCAGGACATGATGGGCTCTCCCTTGGGCGCATGGATGATGCTGCTCTTCGGCATCACCTTTGCGCCGTTACTGGAAGAACTGGCCTTCCGCGGCTTTCTGTTACCGGGTCTCATCCATGGATTGCGCTGGCTGATGCAGCGCGACATCCTTTCTCCGGAAGCTTTTTCCTGGATGACGCTTCCCCTGTCTGTCGTCCTGACCACCATTCCCTTCGCACTGCTGCATGCCACGCAGGTGTCGCATGCCTGGGCGCCGCTTCTGCTCATTGGCATCGTCAGCGTCGCCCTGTGCGTCATTCGTCTGCGGCTAAAGTCCGTCGCCGCCAGCGCCGTCGT
>Ga0207035_1222_pt1 | contig 10490 bp, 5 predicted proteins | sample Alteio_BWMinCont_77_FD_153272 | JGI IMG/M metagenome (GOLD analysis project Ga0207035, IMG submission 153272) | Enriched cells from forest soil in Barre Woods Harvard Forest LTER site, Petersham, Massachusetts, United States -... | ecosystem: Environmental > Terrestrial > Soil > Temperate forest >... | reverse complement strand
TTGCTAAGCGAACATATTTTGTTTGATTTAATAATTTCGGATTATTTTCGTAAATTTTTGTAGCTTTATTAAGAATAATAATCATATAAGTTAAAAGATAGAGTGTATGAATTACAAAAATAAAATGTAAAGCGCCAGCTTTAGGGTACATATACCAGGGATAATAATAAAAACCCACGATTATTAATTTTGTAAATAATGTAAGGCAGACAACAATAAAACCAATGATGAGATTTATGGTAAACCATCTTTTGAATTTTTCCAAATTAAGAAATTTTGTGACGAAAGTAAAAATCATTATTGGAACGAAGGTAATCGCAGCATATATGACCCTAGTGATGGTTAAGAATAATTTCTCGGATATATTGAAATTAAGAAATAAATAATATGCGAACCAAATACTCATTATTAAGCAAAGAAAAAAGAATATGCGATTAATATCTGGTCTGTAATTTTTAAAAATTACAAAAATTCCTACGGAAAAGGAAAGAAGCATAGTACATATTGGCAGAATTGTATAAAGATTAAAATGCATGGTTTATGGGTAATATGATGTTAAAAGTTGTGCCTTGGTCTATTTGACTTTTGACTGATAGTTTGCCGCTGTGTTTCTCAATGATCCCTTGTGTAATTGCCAGTCCTAATCCGGTTCCTTTTTCTTTTTTTGTAAAAAATGGTTCAAAAATGTGGGGCAGGTCTTTAGGAGCAATGCCACAGCCGGTGTCGGAGATTTCGATAATGAAATGTTCTGGATTCCCGACAGAAGCATTCGGGAATGACAAAGAGGTTATAATGGTTAATGTCCCGCCATTAGGCATGGCTTCGAGGGCATTAAGAATTAGATTGAGTAGGGCTTGTTTGAGTTGGTTGGGATCAGCTTGAATAGGAGTGTTGGCATTAAGCCGCATTTGAATATCGATTTTTGCAGAATCAAATTTTTGTTTAAGCATGAGGGCTATGTTGTTGATAATTTCATTGGGATTGACTGATTGCATTTGAGGTGGGGAAGGTTTGGCAAAAAGCAATAGTTCATGTACAAGATTGTCAATACGATCGATTTCTTGGGGTATGATTTTTTGGTATTGCGCCATGAATTCAGGGTCGTTTTTCTTTTGAGGGACAAATTCGGAAAAGGTCTTCAGAGTAGTAAGAGGGTTTTTGATTTCATGGGCAAGACCGCTGGCTAAAGTCGCTACTGCTTTGAGTTTTTCATTCTGATTGGCTATTTCCATAGGAGTTGCTTTGAAAAAGGCGCGGTCGACTAAGTTTTGTATTCTATTTTTAAGTGGAGTGAAAACTAAAGCAATGAGGCTAGCAATAAGGATAGAAGTAGTTAAATTTTGATAATGAACCATGTGATGAAATAAATTTTCTGATATAAGCACAGTTATAAGGAAGATTAAAGTAATAGCAGTTACCAATAATGAGTAAATTAAACTGCGGCGGATGACTATATTGACGTCCATGAGATTATATTTAAAAATGGCATAAGTCATAATGATTGGATAAATAGCTACAGAAAAATTTCCCCATGGATAAATATCAATTCCTAAAGCTGGAAAAAAATTAGTCAATCCACCACTAGAGCCTAAGATTGTTGCTAAAAAGAAATATTTGATTTGATTACGTTTTGTATCAGATGCTGATTGCATGCCATTATATAGCAGGAAGTTGCTATAGATAATCAAGGTAAACCATAAAGTTAACATGATTTTATACAAAAAGGTCGGAGGACGGCTATGGAAATAAAAAGAATTAAAGACAAATGTGACGTGGTTTATAAGATGATTGGTAAAAATCGATATGAGAAGCAGTGCAAATATTATGTAAGAAAAAAGAATCAATGTTTTATTCTTTATGTCTAGAAAACGGCAGAGAAAGTGAAAAAAAACGATGGGAATCAAAACGATACTGATGTGAGTTAATTTCCAATACCAAAGGGCAGTTTGTGGATCATGGACTGTGCCAATTTTGAAAGCGCCAAATCCCCATCCAGCTACGACAAATGTAAAATAAGCCCACAAGCGGTTTGTACGGTTTCGAAACGATTTGATCAATACAAAAACGCCTAAGCTTGCGTTGGTCATGAAAACAAGTAGTCCTGAAATGGCGAAAGGGTTCATATTAATGGAAATTCGATTGTAAATTTTGTTCCTTTGTTTAATTCACTATGTACTTTAATTCTCCCACCATGTTTTTCGATAATTCCCTGTGTTATCGCCAGTCCCAAACCCGTACCTTTTTCTTTTTTGGTAAAAAATGGTTCGAAGATGTGGGATAGATCTTTGGGGGCGATGCCGCAGCCGGTGTCGGAGATTTCGATAATGAAATATTCTGGATTCCCGACAGAAGTATTCGGGAATGACAATTGGTTTTCAATCGGTAATGACAGAGATGTTGTAATGGTTAATGTCCCGCCATTGGGCATGGAGTCGATGGCGTTTATGATGATATTTAGTAATGCTTGTTTTAATTGTGCAGGATCAGCTTGAATGTTTGTGGCAGAATTTGATAAATTTAATTGTGACTGAATTTTGGATTTTGTTATTTTTGATGATAGGAGTGTAATTAAATTTTGGATTAGAGTATTGGGATTAATTGATTCAAATTTTGGTTCCGAAGGTTTTGAGAAATTCAAAAGTTCTTGGATAAGGTCGTTGATACGTATTGCTTCTTGACTGACAATAAGGGTGTATCGATCAATAAATTCATTATCATTTCTTTTTTGAGGCAGGTATTCAGTGAAGGTTTGGATGGCAGTTATTGGATTTTTTATCTCATGGGCCAAGCCACTGGCAATCATGGCCACCGCTTTCATTTTCTCCGTGTGAATGAGCTCTTCTCTCAATCTTGTGTTTTCTTGAGCTATTTCTAGATGGGTGCCTTTAAAGAAAATTTTGTCAACATAGGTTTGAATTTTATTTTTTAAGGGGATAAAAATTAGGGCAATAATTATGGAAAGAAATATAGAAGAAAGTAAATTTTGATAACCGATATAATTTTGAGAGATTTTTTCTATAACTATTACAAAAGTAAGAAATATAAGAGTTATCAGAGTAATCAATATGGAATAAATGAGACTTTTGCGAATGACAATCTTAATATCCATTAATTGATGCTTCACAATTGCCAAACTGATAATCAATAAAAAAATTGTAGAAAAAATAGGGCCTACGGAATAAAAATGTATATTATAATTTCCCAAAAAATCTAATACACAAAAACTCACAACGATAGTAGCAATCAACAAATATCTTATATGGTTAAGATTTTTTGTAGAAATCGTTGGATTTGATATAGCCTGGAGCATAAGCTGTATTCCAAAAAATAATAAATAAATACAATGAATTATTAGAAATTTATGAGCTATGCCAGCTTTTGGATAGGGGTACCAAGGAAGATAATTAACTCCTTTAATAATCCAATCAGTAAACAAACTCATGAGACAAAAAGAAAGACCAATCGAAGTATTGATACGATACCAAAAGAGATTTTTTGGAACATTAAGGTAAGTTGTTATAAAGGTGAAAAGCTGAATAGGAAGGAAAGAAATGAAACAATAACAAAACCTAAAATAAAAAGTCAATTCTCTCTCAGAAATTAGAAAATTAAAAGGAATATAAAAAGAGAACCAGATGGCCATGCCTATACAAAGAAAAAAGAAAATTCGGTTTAAGCGAGCTGCAGAGTTTTGGCTTAATACAAAAATGCCACAGCCTAATGCTAATAATAGGCAAATTATTGGCAGAATTGTATGAGGATTAAAATGCATGATTTATGAGTAATATGATATTAAATGTTGTGCCTTGGTTGATTTTGCTTTCTACCTTAATCGTCCCACTATGTTTTTCGATAATTCCCTGTGTTATCGATAGTCCCAATCCTGTTCCTTTTTCTTTTTTGGTAAAAAATGGTTCGAAGATGTGGGGGAGGTCTTTGGGGGTGATGCCGTGGCCGGTGTCGGAGATTTCGATAATGAAATGTTCTGGATTCCCGACAGAAGCATTCGGGAATGACAAAGAGGTTATAATGGTTAATGTTCCGCCATTAGGCATGGCTTCGATGGCATTGAGGATTAGATTGAGCAGGGCTTGTTTGAGTTGGTTGGGGTCGGCTTGGATTGGTGTGTTGGCATTAAGCCGCATTTCAACGAGGATCTTTGATGATTCTGTTTTTTGTCTAAGCATGAGGGCTATGTTGTTGATAATTTCATTGGGATTGACTGATTGCATTTGCGGTGGAGAAGGTTTGGCAAAAAGCAATAGTTCATGCACGAGATTGTCAATACGATCGATTTCTTGGGGAATTATTTTTTGGTATTGTTCCATGAATTCAGGGTCATTTTTCTTTTGAGGTACATATTCGGCAAAGGTCTTAAGAGTAGTAAGAGGATTTTTAATTTCATGAGCAAGACCGCTGGCTAAAGTCGCCACTGTTTTAAACTTTTCTGTATGGGCAACTTCTTGACGCAGTTGTTCATTTTGCTGGGCCATTTCTAATGGAGTTGCTTTCAGGAAAAAACGGTCTACAAAATTTTGGATTATGTTTTTTAATGGTATAAAAACAATTGCGATGATGATGGATCCGATAATGGTACTGGAATATCCGAAATATTGACGGAAAAACTGTTGGGAAATGAGCACACTTAATAAATAAGTTATTGAGATTATGGCTACCAATAACGAATAAATAAGACTGCGCTTAATGACAATATCTATGGGTAAAAGGCGATGATAAAAGATTCCGTAAGCTATGAGAAGGGCGTAGAGGCAAATACTTATTTGATATCCAGGATATATCATTATTCCATAATTTGGAAATAAAGTAGATTCACCTCCTGTGAAGCCAATCAACATAGCCCAAAATATAATTAGTGAAGGTATTCGACGGACTTTATCTGTTTTGATTTGAATGTTAAATTCATAAAATGCTAATATAACAATTATATTCCATACGCCCAACCATAGGTTGAAGCAGGAGGTAGCCTTAAATTCATAAAAACTGTTAAAGGCAAAATATGCTTTATTAATGTATAAACCAGTGCAAAGAATTATGAAGGAAAAAATGATTCCTTGAGCATATATTAGGATAAGAATATTTTTTCGGTTGACATTGCAGTAAGCACAAATGAAATGATAAAAAAGAATGGAAATGAATGTTACGTTAAAATAGGCCATTCTCCAATAGAATATAGCTTCTTCTGAGGTTTTTGAGATGCTTGCCAGAAATGACCCCAAAGACCATGTGGCTACCGCGCAATTAAAATAAGCCCAGATGCGGTGGGCTTTGTTTTCGGCGTATTTAGCGATAAAACAGGCGAGGGTAATACAGAAGATTGTTATTAATAAATGTTCCAGGCTAAATAAATTCATAATTAGCCCAAATTTTTCTTTACCGTCTCCAATATTTCCTGCGACTTGAATGGTTTGACGATATAACCGCAGGCGCCCAGGCGGGTGGCTTCGGCAGCGGTTTCGACCGATTTATAGCCGGTGACCATGATGATTTTCACGTGGGGGTATTTCTTTTTTACTTCTTGCAGGACGTCGAGCCCATGGGTCTTGGGCATTTTGATGTCCAAAAGCATGACCTTGATGTCCTTGCTGTTGGACAAAACTTTCATTGCCATCTCACCGGAATCAACCACCACCAGGTTGTAGTGGTCTCCCAAGACGAGTTTTAAAGATTCGCGGATGCCTTCTTCATCATCGCAGATGAGGATCTTAGGGTTTGCCATAAGAGACATTCCTTCCTTGGCACCCCGCTGTTAGCGGGGCGGCTTGATGTTCGTTTAAAGGGACACAGGGGTCCCCACACAAATAAGTTTGACCACACCTTTGCCGGTATTGCGGAAATAATGGGGTAGGGAGGCATCGAAATAAAGGGTATTGTATTTATGCAATGCAAATACCTGGTTATTGATGTTGATCTCCACATGTCCGTCCAGGACAAAAATAAATTTCTCAACGCCGCCATTGGCTTGTTCTTTGTTGGTCTTGCCGCCTTCTTCGATGCGCACCAGGGTGGGCATCATTTTTTTGTTCATGATATTTTTAGTCAGTATCTCGAATGAGGCCGCATCGCTGTGGGTGAAGACATCCGTGTTTTTATCACGGCCAAAGTCTATGATGGCGTTTTTTTGGCTCAATCCCTGGTAGAGTTCGGTGACATCGATGCCAAGGGCCTTGGCGATTTGCATGTGGGACTCCAGAGTGCCCACCATTTTTTTGTTTTCGATGCGGCTTAACGTCGCCATCTGGACCCCGCTTTTTTGGGAAAGCTCGGTCAGCGATATCCTTTTGGTTTTGCGAAGTGCTTGTAATTTTTCTCCAATGTACATAGGCGGTCCTTCCTTAATATTTATGAATGACTGGATGATTTTAAGTGTAACACTATTTTGATGAATTTACAAGTTAATTTTATGGATTAATTCTGAGTCAAAATTTGCTTTGACAAATAATCAATCATATTTTATAATTCAAATGTGAAAATCAAAATATTTCTTTTCTTGATGGTAATATTCACGGTGAATTCCCATGCCGCAGTCACACCTCCTCCGCCTGCAACAACAACGCTGCATGTAATCAATCCTGATGGAAGCCCTTCCTATAATACGGACAGTATTAAGTATTTTTTAGCGGCCAACGGAAATACGACAATCAAGATTTATAATGCGAATGGCGCCTTGGTAAGGACATTGTTAAACAATGTCGCCCAAGCAGCAGGATCACAGAGTGTGATTTGGAATGGTAATAACGACGCAGGGGCAGTGGTGCCGGATGGGGTGTATACGTTTAAGATAGATGCTAAGGACAGTAATGGAAATAATGCGCCAGAACAAGCAGGGACTTTGACCGTTGATAGCGGGTATATGACGCTTCAAACTCCAGCGGCGAATGCAATCCTGACAGGGACTGTGCAGTTTAAATGGAAGCCGTCAACCTATGTGACAAGCACTGCGTATTGCGGTACTTTTAATTACAGGGTCAATAGCGCTACCAATTGGTCAGGCAGCAATAACGGAACAAAAAATACCGATGGGAGTTGTACATTTAATTGGGACACGACAACTGTCCCTAATGGCAGTTACCAAACAGAGATGAATATCCAAGTTAATTATGGTAATGAATATCATTCTCAAGAAACTCCAATCTTAGGAGCGTTTACCATTGCCAATGGCATTCAGATCACTAATGTAACAACACCGCTTCAAGTAATCAACCCTGATGGAAGTAGCCAGTATAATACGGAAAGTATCGGGTATTTGTTAACAACCAGCGGGAGTACGACAATCAAGATTTATAATGCGAACGGCGCCTTTGTAAGGGCATTGTTAAATAATATCGTCCAAGCAGCAGGATCGCAGAGTGTGATTTGGAATGGAAATAATGATGCGGGTATCGTAGTGCCGGATGGAGTGTATACGTTTAAAATAGACGCACAGGACATCAATGGGAACAAAGCACCGGAAAAGACAGGGACAATAAAGGTCGATAGCGGGTATATGACCCTGACGACACCTGCGCCCAATTCGACTTTGACAGGGACTGTGCTGTTTAAGTGGAAGCCGTCAACGTATGTGACAGGCACGGTGTTTTGCAGTACTTTTTATTTCAGGGTCAATGGTACAATGAATTGGTTAGGCAGCAGCAGCGGAACAAAAAATACAGATGGGACATGCACGTATAATTGGGACACAACAAGTGTGGCCAATGGCAGTTATCAAACAGAAATGTTCATGGGTATTGATTATGGCAGCGAAGAACATGCGGAAAATACTCCATTCTCAGGGACGATTACCATTGCCAATGGCATCCAGATCACTAATGTAACAGCACCGCTTCATGTAATCAATCCGAATGGGAGCATTTCCTATAACACGGACAGTATCGGGTATTTGTTAACGACCAATGGGAATACAACAATCAAGATTTATAATGCGAATGGCACCTTGGTAAGGACGTTGTTAAACGCGGTGACTCAGATGGCAGGGGCGCAGAGTGTGGTGTGGAATGGCAATAATGACGTGGGTATCGTGGTGCCGGACGGGGTGTATACGTATAAGATAGACGCGCAGGACATCAATGGGAACAAGGCGCCGGAAAAGATGGGGACAATAACAGTTGACAGCGGGTACATGACCCTGACGACACCGGCAGCGAATGCAACCTTGACAGGGACGGTGCAGTTTAAGTGGACGCCGTCAAAGTTTGTAACAAGTACTGTGTTTTGCAGTACTTTTGGTTACAGGATCAATGGTACAACGAATTGGTTAGGCAGCAGCAGTGGAACAAAAAATACAGATGGGACATGCGCGTATAATTGGGACACGACGAGTGTGGCCAATGGCAGTTACCAAACAGAGATGTACATGGGTATTAATTATGGCAGCGAAGAGCATGCGCAAGAAACCCCGGTCTCCGGGGCGTTTAATATTGTCAATTCCGGCGGACCACTTTTTATTGATAATCCGGTATTTTCACCCAATGGAGACGGCGTAAAAGATACAGTGACTTTTTACGCAAATTTTGGCCAGAATGCGAATTGGACAATTACGATAACAAATGCAGCTAAAACAGTGGTAAAGACAATTTCCGGTACCGGTCAAATCCTGGACCAGCCATGGAATGGCATGAATAATTCCAATCTTGTTGTCCCTGATGGGAACTATAATTACCAAGTCACTGCCGCGAATGGGGCAAATACTGTCATTTTTAATCAATCAGGAACGCTGGTCGTTGATACAACCCCGCCAACCATTGCCATCACGTTCCCCACTGTTTCCCAACAAATTACCGGGGTTTACGCGATCAAAGGATATGCCAACGATTTAAATTATTCATCTGCAAACACCAATCTTTATTGGGGGCAGGGGACATCTCCTGCTTCATGGAATTTGTTACAAAGTAATATAGCATTATCGACCGCTCCGGTTACACTTTATTCCTGGAACACGGCGACACTGCAGTCAGGCATATACTCTTTGAAATTTACTTCAACAGACAATGCCGGCAATGCCAATACCATCACCGTTCCTGTGAAAGTTTATAATGTCCACATACTATCTTATTCAAATACACCCAGCTGGATTGCGCCAAATGTCAATGGCAATAATAAAGTGGAAACCATTACCGCTAATTTAAGCATGTCTCTTAATTGGACAGTCACTATTAAGGACCATTTGGGAAATAGTGTTAAGACATTTACAGGTATTGGCAGCGCAATCAGCATCGTATGGGACGGCACAAACACCGGGGGCCAGGTCGTGGCTGACGGAAGGTACACCTACGTTATCAATGTGGTGGATCCAGCGACGAATATTTCAAATTCAGCCAGTGGTACGGTTGTCGTGGATGCTTTGGCCCCTATAGCCATGATCTCCAATCCGGCGAGCAATCAAAATATCTCAGGTCAGGTGCAGATAATCGGCACAGCGTCATCTAATAATCTTGCTAATTATATTTTGGAATATGGCTTCGGATCGCAGCCTTCGTCTTGGACCCAAATTTCAAATTCAAGCCTTTCAATCACAAATGCTGCTTTGGGGACTTTAAACACCTTGAATTTGGCCAATGCGCCTTATACGGTCCAATTGATCGTCACTGATTTTTCCGGGAAGACATCAACAGCTTCCGTGACGGTCATGGTAAATAATATCCTGATTACCAATGTTTCGGCTTCTCCGCAGTTTTTTAATCCCGGTAAAGCCCAGAGGACAACAATTAATTTTACTCTGAATAGTACCGGGACAGTAAAAATTGATCTTTATAAAGCATCTATGACCAATGGAGTTTACACAAGCATTTTTGTCCGCACATTGACAAGCACTTTTGCAGGAGTTGCCGGTGCCAACCATTATGTTTGGGATGGGAAGGATGCCGCAGGGGCGATAAGTCCCGCTTCAGCTTATACCTATGTCATCAGTGTCACAGGCGGCGGATCGATCGGGCTATATGATCCTGAATATGTCCCAGGAACTGTTGCTATTTTAACAGGGACTGTTTCGCCGTCCGATTTTAATCCGCAAAAAGGAGAAACCGCAACTATCCAATATAGTTTAGCGGTGCCCAGTTTTGTAATTTTAAAGATTGGTTTGTATAACACGTCGACAACGCTTGCTAACCGTACTTTAATCAATAATGTGCCAAGGGATGTGAGCAACAATGTTGAGTTGTGGGACGGGAGAGATGATAATGGAAATGTTTTGACCGGCGCTGATTATGCCGTATTCGGCTGGACAACGCTTTTGCCTGATAATTCCATTGTTATTCAAAGCAATCCTGTTTTAAGCGTGGACCTTGTGCAAGCCGATGCCTATGCGATCTTCCCTATGTATCTTGCTTTAACAACGATAAAATATTCAATTTCGATTAATGCCCAAGTCAGTGTCAGCATTCAAAACCCTGCGGGTTTGGCATCAGTCAGGTCCTTGCTGACCAATTATTCCCAAGGCGCCGGTACCTATACACTGACATGGGATGGGAAGGATG
>Ga0207035_1221_pt1 | contig 10548 bp, 5 predicted proteins | sample Alteio_BWMinCont_77_FD_153272 | JGI IMG/M metagenome (GOLD analysis project Ga0207035, IMG submission 153272) | Enriched cells from forest soil in Barre Woods Harvard Forest LTER site, Petersham, Massachusetts, United States -... | ecosystem: Environmental > Terrestrial > Soil > Temperate forest >... | reverse complement strand
CCGGAAATATCTTTCCCTAATGCTAAACTTAAAGGCGCTGCAGAATCGATATATTCATTCGATTCTAAAATTTCTCTTAATCGTACAAGTTCGCGGTGTTCATTGGGTATTTCTAATCCAACCACAGATTTGCCTGGAATGACTTCGACTACCCGCACTCTCGAAACCGATAATGCCCGCGCTAAATCTTTAGAAAGTCCCGTAATTTTGCTTACTTTTAGCCCTGCGGCCAATTCTAATTCAAATTGAGTGATCACAGGTCCAGGCGAAACGGCCACCACCGTTACTTGAACACCGAATTCTAGCAAACGTGCTTCGACTTCTCGAGAAAGCGCTTCTAATTTGGCATCAGAAAACCCTTCTTCTGCATTTAACGCTTCATCGGTTTCTTCTAAGAGTGTCACGGAAGGCAATTGAGATTCGCCTGTCGAATAAACGCGCGTACTGGTACTATTGATACTACTGCTACTGGGTTTAATAACTTTTGCAACGCCTTCTATGGGTTTGCGGTTGACCACGGATAAAGCCGTGGGCGTGGGTCCAGAGAGTGTGGGCGCTATTCGTTGATTTTTTTGATTTGGCCATACAGTCACAGATTTAAGACTAACCCTACTAACCCGTTGCTTTAAACGAACCAGATACGTTGGTATTTGTGGTATTTGAATTCGAAGTCGCTTAAACCCAACGACGCTGCCTTTACCCAACACATCCATTAAACCAAACCAGGAAAGACCGGTTGCCAGCGTAATGCCCGCTAAAAAAACAGCCAACAGTAATAAAGAACTGCCCAAATACCCGACAACGGGTAACAGTTCTGCCCCAACCATTTGACCGCAGATCCCGCCAGCCCCCATGGGCAGGCCTTTATTCCAAAGATTAAAATGAAGGCTCGCGAGTCCGCACCCTGCAATAATGGATAACAAGAAGCCTACAATACGCAAACACCAAAGCAAACGATGCAAACGATGAAATTCGCCGCTTTCAAAGCGATTTTGAAAGAGTCGAATGCCGCCATACCCAATCATGGTTGGAAACATATAAGAAACATAACCAAATAAATACAAAAATAAGTCCGAAAACCAAGCGCCTACTCGCCCAGCGGCATTGAGAACGCCTTTATGAGTTGCCGTGTGCGACCAACCGGGATCGCCTTCATGATGGGTAATTAATGAAATCAGTAAAAAAATAGATAAGGCAGAAAGCAAAATAAATCCGCCTTCCTGTAGCCGACGCCATAAAATGGTCGTAATGGCTTCTGCATGAGAACTTGATCTGATACCGATTGCACGACTCATCGATGCTGCGTCCTTTTGACTGTCTGTGATTGGCTCTTAAATAAGCATACACACTATACCGCTTCCTTGCAGGTTTTGACCAGTCGTTAATCAGTCGACAATCAGTCCGCTTTAGGCAGATCGCGCAGCAGTATTTCTTCTGGGTGCAGCTTCCATAGCCTTCCAAAGTCGATTGGGCGTAATGCCCGCACGCGTTAACCCTTCTTGGATTCGTTCCACCGCCCAAGGGGACAGCTTAACCGCATTATGTTTCTTTCCTTCTTCTCGATTAATCCGCCAACCATTCAGCGTCGTCATCTGTCTAGGCGTTACAATAAAGCCTTCCCCACTTCTTGCCCATGCTTTTCTTGTATTGGGAACATGCATCGTAAAATGTGCGCCATCTTTAACCAAAGAAAAACCTTGATGTTTTTCAGGATCGATTAGATGGGTGGAAAGATGTTCGACCACCGTTTTAAGATCGGAATACTTTATCTCTTTATTAGTAAACCAATTGTGAACCATTTCGAAAAGACCATGAACTTGCCCCAAAATAGAATTTAATTGTTCAACTTCAAACGTTTGGAGTTCGGATTCTCTATCGTTAACGCAAACACCCCGAGCCTCTAATATTTCTTGTGAAAGATCTTGTTCTAAACAGTCGGTTCTGTGTTGATTTATTATTTCTAATTTTTCTCGCGCCCTTTCTACTTCTTCCTTACGCGCTTTAAGCTCTTTTGCTTTGTTTGCCTGATAAGCAGCAACACTTTTCGCCTGTTCTTCCGCCACTTTACGTTCTTGTTCTAGCTGCTTCTGAAGCTGACTATCTGTATGAGCCAGTTGTTTTTCTTTATTAACAGCAACCTTGTCATCACTGCTTTTATCAATACTGTCCTCTTGTTTTTTGGCTGCCTTGGCTTTTTTGGCTATTTTTGCTTGCTCTTTCTTCTTAGTCTCCGCATCCTTCAAAATTTTGTTAATTTGCGCTTCTATATTTTTAACTTCAATATTAATATCATAGGCACAATAAAATGGTCCCTTATGCACAAGACCAAGGTCATAGATAAGCCCTGCCGCATTATCAGGATTAATATCAAAAGGATTTTCAGGCATTACACCTGCAATCTCGCAGGTCCCCGTATGCGAAAACTGTTGTTTGAGAACTTGTTGTTTTAAAGGGGAACGTTTTGCGGCTTCTAGTTTTCTTGTATAATTACTTTCTCTTGGGGTTGCAAGTATAAGCTCTTTACCTTCTGCCTTCATTTGCTGTCGTTCCTCTGCGCACATTTGAAGGACCTCAGCTACCGCATTTAAACAGTAATCAAGATCAGCAACCATTTTTGAAAGCGCCGCTTGTAGACTTATATAGCTAGGAATACCTACCTCTTCCTTTAATATTTCACTATTTGCATTTACCTTTTCTTGAAAAAGTTGTACTCTTCCAAGCTCATCCTCAATATATTTTTGAACACCTTTAAACATTGGCTCTGTCGTTAAATGTGGGTCTTGAAAATCGCGCAATGCAAAATAGCGTTTAGATAGAAAAGGTCCCAGCAATGCTTTCATCTTGGCAACATGCATATATTCAAAGGCGGGATTGCTTTTATCTTGCGCAGAGGTGTTTCTTTGTTCTTTTTCAAACACAGCTATAACAGTATCAAATATCACATCCAACAACAAAGGTTCTTGCGTATTAAGACAAAGAAATTTCTTAATATCGCTATAACTATTAATATCTTCTTGTATTAAAGGTTCAAAATGCAACAATATTTCTTCTTTCGAAACAAACTGAATCCTTTTGCCTTCAATACTGAATATACCAAGCCCTTTAAGATACTCACGTACCTGCTCAATCGATTCGTTTTTCATGACCGAACGCATTATTTCATTAAAAGCGATGCGCTCTTCGCAAATTTTTAAAATTTCAGCCAACACCTTTGCTTGTTCTTCTGCCAGTTTGCGCCCAGCTTGCGGGATCTCCAGCAAGTCTTGCTCTAATCCTTTAGCATAATCTTCTGCAGTATCCTCAAGGAAGGTAGGGAAAGTAGGATCTTGCCCTTGATAGGGTTGGCGCTGCAAATAGAATCTTTTCCATTGTTCGGTAAATGATACCTCTTTCGGGGCGACATCAGGCCATCTTGTTTCATCGTCTTCCTTTTTTTCTTTTATTTCATTTGTTTCTATAACTTTATTTTTTATTTCGATCTCTGAACTTGGTACCATTGTGTCTCTCCTATTAGTCTTTCTTTAACGATGTTCGGCTTTTTTCTGAAATGCCTTGCCCGCTTCAATAAACCCTTCGATAATTTTACGTGTCCCCATATTCTGAACCAAACGACCTCTGCTGATACTTTTTGTATTCACTGGACTTTTAGGACATTCCCCTTCCGCTGTCACGCATTCTTTTTTAGTTAAATACTCTTCTAGGCTTTTTAATTCGTAGGTATGACCATCTTCTGCCATGACAGGGTTTCGCATTATATCTAACGTAAACGCTGTACAAGTAATTTCTGTTATTTGTTTTTCAAATGCTGCGCGTTGGCTTTGCAATAAACTCAGCACCGATGGCTGTAAAAATTCTGGCCTGCTTAATAGCATTTGATATTCACTACGCGTTTTCTCAATATATTGATTGACAAATGCAATTTCTTCTTCTGTAAAAGCCGGCAATACGTGATTTGGCTTTGGAATAGCTTGATAGGGATCTTCTTTGTCCCCTTTTTCTCTGCTCTCTTGTCCAAATTGAAAGTGTATTGGCGGATGTGAATGCTGTCGTTGCTGCGCCTGTTGCTGTTGCTGCTGTTGTTTCTGTTGCCCTTGTTCTGGCAAATCCGATCGCCTCCGTGCCTGAAGTGCACTGGTGACTGACGCCAAGATTGTGGGATTGTCGCGCTGCTCAGCTAATACTAAACAATAAGGTTTAAGATTGGCACCACAGGCACTTCTGGGAACAAAAGCCGCCGCGGCTAAAACATTTGCACCATAATTGATAAGCAAATCAACAGAATCCGAAGACCATCTTGTTATTGCACGCATTAAAACAGTTTCCCCAGATCCTAAAACCTGTTCTGGATGAGCACCATATTTTACGATTAAATCGCACGCTGTATTTTCTGCGTTACTTTCAGCAGCCTTTACTAACTCAGCAACCGGTAAATCGTGTACTAATTGTATGACTTCTTCTAAAGTGGCATGTTGACTTCGAACTTGTTTATCGCCGGTTAACCGTTCATACCCATTAAAACTAGGTCGAATCCAAAAATAAGAAGGAAATTTACGTTTACCTGCCACAGCATTGTCAAGCAAGCATACCGTTGTTGTTAATTCAAAAACGCCTTCGCCCCCTTTTTGACTTGGACTAAAAATATAACCAAGCCTTGCCCAATCTTCAAAATTCCTTCTAATATCCTCGGTGGTTTTATACGCATCGCGGTAATGCGCATGTGCCATGATTCGCCTTTTATTGGAGGCTTGTAGCACGACTCCTACTGCTGCCTCTGGAGAGGGATAAGTCACAAAAATATTTCCCTCTGCTGCAAGTACAAATCCGTTCTCTTTCACTTGAATAAGGCACCCTCTTGGGTTTTCTGGCATCGCGATAGAAAAATATTCTTTAACGCCGGGCACTCGCAAAGAGCTCAGTCGAAATATAAAAGCAGGCGCACCGGCTTCTGTCCAAGCCCGCTGATCACGAAAAAATGCCGTGGCCTCTTCAAAACTAAAGGCTTTATAACTGGCATGTTCTGTTATTTTCTTGACATTTAATGCAAGATTTGAGCTATTTAGCTGAACCTTAACTTGATCTTCCGCTGCTGCCATCTGTGTCCCCCCAGGTTCTAATTTCTAATTTATGTATTAAAATCAATTGGTTATAAATTATTATTGGTTAGTATATTCATTCATATACGCATTATTAGCATCTAGCATACTATCAAAAATTGGTTTATGATGCAATCCGTGTAGTAACCGCTTGCGGTAACTGTCACGCCAACATTTTGGGACCCGGTACCACTATCTGGAGTTTTAATGAATCCAACCAAACATTGTCGATTATTAATCTTAGGCTCTGGCCCAGCCGGCTATACGGCCGCTGTTTATGCTGCTCGGGCTAACCTTAACCCAACCCTCATTACAGGCCTAGAAAAAGGCGGACAATTAACCACAACAACCGATGTTGATAACTGGCCTGGGGATGTTGAAGGTTTACAAGGCCCTGCCTTAATGGAACGCATGGAAGAACACGCCAAACGTTTTAATACAGACATTATTTTCGATCACATTACTCAGGTTAATTTAACTGTACGGCCTTTTCAGTTAATCGGCGATTCTAAAACACAGTACACCTGCGATGCCTTAATTATTGCCACCGGCGCTTCTGCAAGATACCTTGGGTTACCGTCAGAACAAGCTTTTATGGGCAAAGGCGTTTCTGCTTGTGCAACCTGCGATGGTTTTTTTTACAAAAACCAAAAAGTCGCCGTGATTGGCGGCGGCAACACGGCCGTTGAAGAAGCGCTCTATTTATCGAATATTGCTTCACATGTTACCGTGGTGCATCGTCGAGATAAATTTAGATCCGAAAAAATATTGAGTGATAAATTACTCAAAAAAGCCGAATCTGACAATGTGACCATTTTATGGAACAGTACTTTAAGTGAAGTTCTAGGGGATGAAACCGGGGTAACCGGAATACGACTCCACAATGAAAAGGATAATACCACTCAAGATATTCCCATTAGCGGCCTCTTTATTGCTATCGGGCATACACCCAATACAGCAATTTTTGAAGGCCAACTTAAAATGCACAATGGTTACCTTGATGTTAAAAGCGGCACCCAAGGCGGGGCGACTGCCACCAGTATTCCTGGGGTATTTGCTGCAGGGGATGTGGGCGATCACGTGTACCGTCAAGCAGTTACCTCGGCAGGATCGGGTTGTATGGCGGCTTTAGACGCCGAAAAATACTTAGATGCGCTTGAGCAAAGCCGAATAAATCAGGCCACTGGCGTATCAGCCTGACTTCTGCTAACATCCATTTGTTAATTAAACTGAGGATTTACGTTTTATATGGCGAAAGAAGAAGCAATTGAAATGGAAGGCACAGTCACCGAGACTTTGCCAAATACACACTTTAGAGTTCAGCTGGATAATGGGCATATACTGATTGCGCATATTTCTGGTCGTATGCGTAAAAACTATATTCGAATTTTAATGGGCGATCGGGTTACCGTTCAGCTTACGCCCTACGATCTTACTAAAGGCCGCATTATTTTCCGAAATAAAGACAGCAAAGAGGTAAAAGAAGCCAAGGATGCAAAAGAAGCTGCTGATGCTAAAGAAGCCGCCGACAAGGCAAAGGCAGAAGAGTAATCAACCGTCAGTAATTATTTTTATTTTTAACACTTTAACACTTTTAAACTTTGTACATAAAGTTACGGTTTTCGGGTACGTGAGGTTAAGGTAGTCGGTTTATCGTCCGGCGCAGGTACATCCGGTGGAGGGGCTTCCTGATTTGATTTAGTCGTTCGAACATTTGCTTCTTGTTCTGCTGCCAATGGAAGACCCTCTGTAATATGCTTAACCAAACCCTCTAATGAAAATTGCTGATCCACTCGTTTTCCACTTGCATCTCTCGGGTTTGTAATATCATTGATACCCCCCGGCGCTTTAGGATTCGACGGGATTGTTTGTATCGCTTCTAGTTTTTTGTCAAAATCAGGAAATTTTTTAGATAAAATGGCTTGATACTCCGGATCCACCATCACTGGCGGTTTATCGCCTCTTAATTTTGCAGCAACCACGGTCTTCAATACATTCATCATATCGTCTTGATCAATGTCAGCAGTGGTTGCTTTTTTCCCATCCTCAAACGTTGGAATTTGAAGTCTAATTCTTTTCAGCGCTTGGTTACCGTCTAGCATGATAAGGATCGCTTTGTCTCCTGGTGGATTAATTGAAATATCCACTTTCTTATCATTTTCATTGTAGTGACTTTTAACAACACCCTCGTTATTGGGTAATTTAATTTCCACGGTGCCTGGTTTTGCATCAGACCTTCTAAATACTACACCTTGATACAACTCCTCCCGCTCTGCTTTTCTTTGTGCAGTATCTCTCGCACCCCTTACCCAACTATCAGTACCAAATGAAGAATGCATGTAAAATGCCTTTTGTGTTCTCTCAAGCGCTTTACTGGATTTGTCTTGATAGTCCCTAAATGATTCCAGGTAACCAGGATCACTCGACACATCAATAGATTTTTTCTTTTTTCTTAATTGTCTTGCAAGATCAGAAGAAATCATAAATCCTGTTGATTGGCCTTGAAGAGATCTTAAACTTTTATAACGTAAAAGCGGGCTTTCTTTCAGTGTTTTTCGGGCGTCTTTTAGTTCTTCATAAAATGTTTTTTTCTCCGATTCCCAATCACTAACATATTTCCCTAGCGGTCTAAATTTCGTTGCTAAAATACGTTTCTTTTCTAAGCGATCAATTTTTTCTGTCAGCGCCTTTACTTGTTTTTCGCGCTCATCCCTTCTCTCCTTTTCACCTGTTTGATCAAAATATTGGAAACCGCCTTTTTCATGCTCTTTAACTGCATCATCATATTTTTTAATATCTGATTCTGCCTTATCTAAAGCCACTCTAGCCTGTTGCACAAAATGATCGAACCTCTTATTTGCAATTACCCAAGAAACACCAAGATCAGCTTCATCCTTGGCAGCCTTAGTCTTTTTAAATAGCTCTTTTTGATATACCTTGCTGGAAATTGCGTCTTGCACCCTCTGCTTAACGGCACCTTTCCCTTGCAAGTCTGCCCTACTATCTAGGTTTGAAAGGAATTCCTTTTTGAAAGCATCTTTATCTTCAGCTTTTTTTAACCCTTTATTATATTTATTCACCAAAAGCTTAGCTTTGTTAAGGTCAGCATAATTCGTAATATCTCCCGTAATTTTTACAATAAATGATTTATATTTCTCTTTATCTTCTTCACTTGGATTTGCAGCCACTCTGCGACGATATAAGTCATTCAGATCTGAATTATTACCGGCATAAAGTCTTGGACGAATACTGTTAACTTCAGCGTTCCTTTCTTTTGCTGTACTTGGACGTTTTGCCTTATTTTCAGGAGGCACTTGTCGTTGCGACGTTAAAGTGGTTTGAGAAGCCTGAAGTCTTGCAGCCAAATTCGCTTGTGCAGTGCCAGCTCCACTAAAACGTAACTGATTACTACTGGATGGAGCTGCACTTGCTTCTTGGGTTTGTGCTGGTGGCTGTCCTGCTGCGTTAGGAACCAATTCATATTCTTCATCCTCTTCTGCACTTTTAGGAGCTTTGCCTGCCGTTGTAGATTTTGGTGGTAAAGAATTAGGTTGCGCTGTGGAATGTGGGGGAGGCGCTGGTTGTTGAGTATGTGCAACGGGACTTGGGGGTGTTACTGTGCGGTTAAGTGGAGGTTGATCTTTTGCACTTACAGGTTTTGGTGTTGCTACTAATTCTGGTTCGTCATCATTGGGTTCATTTGGTGTAGACATTAAATTTCTCCTCTTTGCGTGCAACGACCCCTAATACTTAACCCTTCGGCAAGCTTTGTCACATAAAATTAGAGTTCAAAATTGCTTCCTAGTTCATTCCAAACTATCATCAAAATCACCCGAAATTGCCTAATAGGTGTGGCTGCAACAATAACTCTTACATTCGAGTGGTTATTCTCATACCCAATCAACTCGGCTTTGTTTTTGTTGTTTGCCCTTGATTTAACGCCTCAAATCGAGTTTTTTGTGCTAGATCCATCTTCAACACATCATCCGGATGCAAAGTTAAACTTACCCCTTCTTTTTTAAAAATTTCTAAAGTTTTAAGTGCATAGTCAGGATCACCGCAAGGATTCATCGCGATTGGCGGCGGAACAAAAGCCTTATGCGTTTTCGCCATAATAATTAATGCTTTATCTTGTGGATTTTCTACCACTACGTGCGCAGAGGCTTTTGCGTCATCATACTGATGGGTAATGGTGCTTTCTTTATTTGCAACGCCATGGCTGTCTACACCATTGTCTACCGTAATTTTCAAACCTGTCTCACCTAAAGGCACAAACTTCACACCCTTATATTCTGGTTTTATTGCGGATTCTGGTGCTGCCAACTCCCGATTTAATATTTGAACCACCTCTTGATGTGCCGCAATATACGCTAATTTTTGCAGTTTTGATGTAAAATCGACACTAGCCACTGTACTTGTACTGGCTGCTGGTCTTGCATCTGATTGTGGGGCTGGGGCTTGTACAGGTCCAGAAGGTTTGGGTGCTGATACAGGAGTTGGGCGCACAGCACTTTTTAACACTGTAGTCGTAGGCTTTGCCGGTTTAGTAGATCTAGAAGAATCCGCAAACTTAGTAGACTCAGTATTTGCACCCGGATTAACACGGTTAAAGCTACTACTTTCCTCTGGAATGGGGGGCAAAGCACTAGATGGTGATGCTGCAGGCATACTAGGTGCTGGAGGCGTAGGTGCTGGCGGCGCAGCAGCAGCAGGTTTTTGTACCTTTTGCTGTTTCTTTTTTGCGACTTGTGCTCGAAGCTGTGCCAATGTGGCTTCAAGAGCAGAATGATCAACTGCAGCAACAATCAGTTTACTTGGAATGTCTAATCCCTTTACCCTTTTTATCTCATCATTTATTAATTCGCTTACCAGTGGGGTTGATTTTGACACCATATCCTCAAGCTCTTTTAAATACAAGGTTTTCATTTCATCTAATGTTCCATCGCTCTGTTCTATTAACTCACTTATTCTTTTTATGTAAGCAATTTCAATGTCATCGGGGTCCTTCCGTTCTGCCCAATTATCTCCTCGCAGCTCTTCATATTTTGTGATAATACTTTCATATGAAGAAAGATGCTCATCACCCGGTTCTAAAGCTCCCCCATAATCTTCACCAGTGCCTTGTTTAAAAACACCAAAAATTCCTGACTTTGCAATTTCTATTTTTCTACTGTCTGTCTTGCCCTCGACACCTAAATTTTTAAACATAGCTTCCTGAGTGGCAGCTTCATCAATTCGAGATAAGGGACTGCTTTTCCGCTGCTCTTTTCTGTCTTGCTCTTGTTGCTTTAAAACTTGCGCACCCTGTATACCCATTACATCAAAAGCTTCTGTTTTTTTACTTTTCATAGAATTAGGCTCTTGAATACTTCTAACTCTGTTAAGAGCAATGCTTTTAGCTTCCCTTTCAGCTGCAACTACAGCTTCACTTGCAGGCACTCTTTTTCTTTTTAAA
>Ga0207035_1216_pt1 | contig 10554 bp, 6 predicted proteins | sample Alteio_BWMinCont_77_FD_153272 | JGI IMG/M metagenome (GOLD analysis project Ga0207035, IMG submission 153272) | Enriched cells from forest soil in Barre Woods Harvard Forest LTER site, Petersham, Massachusetts, United States -... | ecosystem: Environmental > Terrestrial > Soil > Temperate forest >... | reverse complement strand
AGGTGATTAAAAATAAAAAGCTCAATAACGTGGGCATTTCAAAGATGCTTTTGGAAATAGGGTAGTCCCAATCATTATCCACGGTCATATTAAGACTATTGGCATTAAAAGTCCCTGAGGTATTTGTAAAATTTGCGTTGACTGCTATATCGTTACTGCTTAATTGCACCGTGCCGGCGGCATTGTGAGTGAGATTATAAAAGGCGTCGGAGGACCCAGCCCCGCCGCTATTAAGGGTCTGGGTACCGCTTGCCGCGGTAAACTTCACGGTGCTTGTTCCCGCGCTGATGGTGCCTGAATTGGTCCAGTTGCCGCCTACATTGATGGTCCCTGTCGTCGCTGAAAGGGTCCCGGCATTGGTGATGTTCTCGGGCACTGTCAATGTCCCGGTATTGATATTTAAGGTAGACCCAGCAGGGATGGTGATGCCTTGCGCCCATGCTTGGGAAGGGATAAAAGCAGTAAGGATGATGCAGGCAATAAATTTTTTGAATCTGTCAAACAGACGCATAAATGAGGTAGACTCCGTCCTAAGATAAAATAATTGTCGTTTTATTTTATTTTAATAAAAGGGGTCTAACAACCATTCTTTGATATATTTTTTCTAAATAATATATTAGAATATTCCTCCACACAAGGGAGAGGGAAATAAGGAAAAATTTATTTTGAAGCCCATCCATATCAAATTACTTTCAATCGTACTTATCTCGTGTTTGGGAATCATTTTATATTCCAATTCCTTCCTTTGCCCTTTTCAATTCGACGACAAAATCTATATCATCGATAATCCTGCCATCAGGGACATGGCGAATCTGCAAAGCATTTGGGACTACATGCCCAGCCGTTTTGTGACTTTTCTTTCCTTTGCTTTTAATTATCATTTTTACCAGCTTAATGTGTTCGGCTACCATTTATTTAATTTGGCCATTCATTTAGCCACAGCCATCTTGGTTTGGTGGCTGACTCTTTTGACTTTTTCAACTCCCGTCATGAAAAAAGATAAAATCTCCCAACATGCCAATCTCATTTCTTTATTGGCAGGTCTGGTATTCGTAAGCCACCCTCTCCAAACTGAATCAGTAACCTATATTTGTCAGCGGAGCGCTTCTCTGGCGGCATTGTTTTACCTGGCGTCCTTATGTTTTTATATTAAGAGTAGAGACGCCATTAATGGCGTCTCTACAAGTTTTTATTACGTTGCTTCGTTGATAACAGCCATTTTGGCCATGTTCACTAAAGAAACAGCCATCACCCTGCCTTTGATGATTTTGCTTTATGAATACTGCTTTCTAAAGACCAAAAAAAATCTCGAATGGAAAACCCTTACCCCTTTTTTGCTGACCTTATTGATTATTCCCGCAACCATGTTCCTAACCAAGTCAAAAATGATCCAAGCCATTCAAGGCATTACACAGGGCCCCGGCGGGATTTCCCCCATGCATTATCTCCTGACCGAATTCAGGGTCATGATCACCTATATAAGATTGATGTTCCTGCCTTTAAACCAAAATCTCGATTATGACTACCCTATTTCCAAAAGCATCTTTGAAATGCCCACGTTATTGAGCTTTTTATTTTTAATCACCTTGCTTTTTTGGGCAAAACGTTTATTTTCTCAATACAGATTTGTTTCTTTTTCCATCTTTTGGTTTTTCCTGACCTTGCTGCCTGAATCGAGTATTTTGCCGGAAATTGATGTCATTTTTGAACACCGGCTTTATCTGCCATTGGCGGGTTTTAGTATGTTTTTGGCCGGCGGCGTGTACTATGTCTTCTCCCAACGTCATTCTAAAGCCCAAGGGCGAAGAATCTCTAAAAAATTGTACCTGTCACCTCTTTTGATAATAATTGCCTGTTATTCAGTTTTGACTTATCAAAGAAACAACGTTTGGAAAGATGAATTTACTTTATGGGATGATGCGGTACGAAAGTCTCCTCATAAGCCCAGGCCCTATAACAACCGTGGGTTTATCCTTTTCAAACAAGGAAATTTGACCCGAAGCCTGTCTGATTTTACAAAGGTCATTGAAATAAAACCTGATTATGCCAACGCCTACTACAACCTTGGCCTTATCTACTACAATCAAGGTAACTTGACCCAAAGCCTGTCTGATTATAATAAAGCCATTGAAATCGACCCCAGCCAAGCAGTGCCTTTTTACAACCGCGGTCTTTTATATGCCAAACAAGGGATTTATGCTCAAGCTATCTTAGACTTTACCAAGGCCATTGAATTAAAACCTGATTATGAAGAGGCCTATAATAATCGCGGGAATGTTTATAAAATACAAGGCGATCTTGTCCATGCCCTGTCGGATTATGATAAAGCCATTGGAATAAACCCTGATTTTGCAGAGGCCTATAACAATCGAGGACTGATCTATCATCCACTCAATGCCGCGCCTTACAAAAAATAATCCTGTTCCTTCAATGGCCCCGAAATATGCTTTGGCCCATGCTGAAAAAATCATGTTAACAGCGTTATTTTTGTTGATCGCCTGGATTTCTTTTTTTCACGTTGATCAAAGCATTACAGTCATCAAATATAATTTCTATTATAAAATAGCCAATTTATCCAAAAACTATTCTCTTTACCATCATTCCTTTAAGGATTTCCTCTTACAAACTTCCGCTTTTCATCCGGGTGGTTCAGATGCCGGATGGCGCACGGTATTTTATTTACTGCCTTTGTTTCTTTTTTGTGATCTCCTGGGGGGTTTAAGCCTAAAAACGATATGTTTTTTTACGGTAACCAGTTCTTTGTTCATGCTATTTTTGTTTTACCGCTGGATGCTCAAGCAATGGGGCAAGGAAGCTGCATTCTTGGGGACATTATTTTTTGGGCTCTCCGCAGTTTTCCAAGAAATAGCCAGATCAGGCAGTTACATTTCTTATAGTATTTTCATGGCAATGGCCTGGGCCTTATTGTTATTTGAGTGTGCCAAAAATGGAAAACCGGTTCTTTATGGGATGCTTGGCCTTTTTACGGGATTCATCTATTATGGACACGCATTATTGAGAAGTTCACCTTTAATTGTTCTCATTCAGGTATTATTACAACCTGGACGCAAAATGTTGTCAATTGCACTTTTCTTGATGGGCATGACAATCATCGTAGCACCGGGTGTCCTTGTTTTATTGTTGCATTTGAAGGATTATCATGATTCATTACACGTGTTGTTCGTAAATAAAGAAAATATATTTGATTGGACAAAAGGAAACTTAAATTCCTTTTCCGGTGAACTTTTTAGAAATCTAACAATCTTTATAAAACGTATGCTTGGGGGCCAACAACATTTGGAGCCAGTTATGGGCTACGTCCCCCACGCCGGACTTTTTCACCCATTGTTAGTGCTTGCGCTGATCATAGGATTTGTCAAAACCTTACGGTCTTGCCGCCAACCCTCCTATCAATCGTTGCTGATATTAAGTTCAGTGATTTATGTGACCCCTCTGTTGACATCGTCCATGGGATATAATGATGTCAGAAGAGCACTGCTTTATGTCATCCCTTCTTATTGTTTTATTGGCCTCGGAATGAAAGAAATCCTTGAGTGGATGAGAAGATTGCCTGAGGTGGCGACTAAACGCATATTGATATTTTTAATGACAGGGCTCATGGGGTGGGTCATCATTTCAGAAATGATTTTTGTCCATCGGCATATATTAACTTCCGGACGTGACCCGGGACTTTTGGCATTTGCCGATAAAATCAAAGGGATAAATACTTGCGGAACAATTTATTATCTTGAAAAACAATCATTGTATATCCTGACTCCGGAAAGCGATATTTTAACCATAGCTTTAATGCAAAATGGAAAAAGCTGTTACGAAGTACGAGGCATATTTTCTCCTGATACTAAATTAGTTTTAAGCGACCGAAATAATTTTCTTGTCAAAAATCCGTTTATTACCGATAAACAATTTAATAGCTGGTGCGACTACCAAAAGTTTATATGTAAGCCTATTTTTGAATCTCCCTTAAATTATCAATTGGACAAAACATTGTCACCATTCAGACTTTATGACGCGTCTTACAAAAAATAATCCGGCCGTGTTGGATATTGGCGTATTTTTCGTATTAATCCTGTGGGGGTTGGCGCTATATTTTGTTCCTTTGCACAGCAATTCCTTTTATTTTGATGATGTTTCGTCCATCGAGAGCAATGAAGCGATCAGGACAATTGACCTGCCCAAGATATTCAACGCCTTTAACACCAGGTCCTTGGTGGGCCTAAGTTTTGCTATAAATTACAAATGGGGTGGCTTGCACCCTTTTGGTTACAGGTTAATCAATCTCCTCTTTCATTGCCTTAATGCTTTCCTGGTTTTTTTACTGATAAAATTAACCTTACAATCTAAATGGCCCGCGTTTTTCGCGTCGATATTGTTTTTATGCCACCCCATCCAAACAGAACCGGTCAACTATATTACCCAGCGTTTTGTGTTAATGGGCGCTTTTTTCTACCTGTTGACCTTGGTCCTCTATATTCAATACAGATGCTGGTCCCAAAAAAATTATTTGATAGCTGCTTTTGGATCTGCCGTGGCCGCCATGTTTTGCAAAGAATTCACGGTCACCCTGCCGCTTATGCTCACTTTGTATGAACTTTATTTTCTCAATTGTCATTCTAAAGCCCAGGGGCGAAGAATCTCAATTTGGATGAGATCCTTCGCTTCGCTCAGGATGACAATTCCCTTTTTTGTCATAGCGCTTATTGTTCCCATCCTATTGTTAAGAACGCCCAAAGAAATGATAGGGGTCGCCTCTATCGCGGAATCCCGGACGCATCATATTGATATCACAAGGGCCCAGGGAAACATCAGCCGGAAGCAATATTTTTTAACCGAATTAAATGTGGTGCGCACCTATGTCCGGCTGCTGTTTTTACCGATCGACCAGGATTTAGATTATGACTATCCCCTATCTCATGATATAGACAAAAAAACATTACTGTCAGGAATATTTTTACTCTGCCTTTTAGCCATAGCGGTAATAACCTATAAATCATACCGTATCGTTTCATTTGGTATTTTGTGGTTTTTCATTGCCTTAAGTGTGGAATCAAGTGTTATCCCAATCGGGCACCCTATCGCTGAATATCGTCTGTATTTGGCCAGCGTTGGTTTTGTTTTTTTTCTCACGGCCTTGCTCTATATGAGGCCAATCGACCAAAAAAAGGTGCCAGGTACAATTTCTAAAAAATTGTTCCTGGCACCTTTTTTGATCCTTATTGGCTTCTCGATTTTGACGTTTCAAAGAAATAACATCTGGAAAGATGATTTTTCTTTATGGAATGATGTGGTCCAAAAATCTCCCCATAAAGCCAGGGCCTATAACAATCGCGGGCTTGCCTTTGCCCAGCAAGGAAATTTAACTCAGGCCATTGCTGATTATGACAAAGCCATTGCCATAGACCCTTATTATATAAACGCCTATATCAACAGCGGCTTTGCTTCCAATAAACAAGGCAATTTCGCAGCTGCGTTGTCTGATTATAACAAAGCCATTGCTCTAAACCCCCAATTAGCAGAGGTCTATATTGACCGCGGTAATACTTATTTTTACCAGGGAAATTACATCCTGGCCTTGTCTGATTATAACAAGGCCATTGAACTCAAGCCCAACTTAGCGGAGGGCTACAATGGCCGCGCTAATGCCTACTTAAAACTAAACAATTTCACCCAAAGCCTTTCAGATTATAACAAGGCCCTTGAGCTAAAACCTGACTATGCCGACGCCTATTACAATCGGACTATTTGCTATTATCAGTTAAAAAAATATGGGTACACGATTAAAATGACACCAGCTGCAAAGGAGAACCATTGAACAGGTCCTTTGTCCCATTCTTATCATTTTTCTTGATCATGGCAGTGGTTTACTCGCCGGTTTTATTTTTTAACTATGTTTTCCATGATGACGCTTCCTTGTGGATCAAATTAAAGGAATACGGGTTTAAACATATTTTTTTTGATACCTGCATGTCTCAATGCAGGTACGGCGATGCCTTGCTGTTAAATTTAGAAAACACCTTTGTCCACAAAGTTTCGGATTTAAGATTTTTAAGATTTTTAAGTTTAGTGATATCAAGCTGCAGTGCTTTGTTTTTGTTGCAACAAATGCGCCGAATGTCCTTCCGGGACATTCAAGCCTATTTAATAATCTCAGCCATGTTTTTTTTGCCGGGGTTTGCGGACATCATTTTATATGGCATTTCCTCGTCTATTTTTACATTCTGCATATTATTAGCTTGCTGGTCATTCCATCAATTACAGACCAGCAAAGGAATGATTGTCCCGGTCTTTTCTTTCTTATTGGCCATTACGATTTATCCGCCGGCCGCCATGTTTTACTGGACCATGGTCGGCATGAATGTCTTGTTTACCCGTGACAGATCTAGCAAAGTCTTTAGAAATAATCTATGGCGTTTTATGGGCGCTGGAGCAGCAGGTCTTTTGATTTATGGGTTTTCTGTTTTTTTCATGCATTATTATTTTGCCCATAAAATGGCCAACCCTCTTTATAACCCCTATGAGATTGCCAGCAACTGGCCAAATAAATTCCAGTGGTTTTTCCGGGAACCTTTAAACAATGCCCTGAATTTATGGGACATATTCCCTAAAGCGGGCACGTCCATTTTTGTTATAGGTTTTATAGGTTTTACCGCGCTGTTTGCAATAATAAAAAGATTTAAGCAAGTGGCGCCCCAACAAAGAAAAGATACCGTTTTAACTTACACATGGCAGCTGGGACTCTTCATGGGTGTTTTTTTCCTTACCTTTTTACCCAATTTGGCCGCCCAAGGGAATGCCGCGTTTTACCATTGCCTGGTCCCTTTGACTTCCTTGGTTTGGCTCATTTTGGTCTGGGCTATTTTAAAATGGACGGACTTCTTACCGACGATATTTAACCGATGGGGTCTCATTGCTTTATTATCCATCATCGTAGTTTCAGCAGGTGTAACGACATTTAACAATGTCTTGCATGACCGGGTCTTGCCCAGCACTGTTGAATGGACGGCCTATAAAACGATGGCAGAAGAGGTCCGTTTTAAAAAAATAAACGCCATCCATGTTATTCTCCCCTTTCATCATCTTTCAAGAGAGCGTTACGATGAATTCGGCGTTTTGACCTCGCATTATAGCTTTGATATATACCCCATGGTGCGTTGTGCATTTAATGAAGCGGGATGGCAGGGGCAAAAGTTTCCTTTGATTTATTTTTCATATCCAGAAGACCCCCTGTTAATTGAATCAAATGAAATTTTGATCAAAAAAATGCCCGACGGGAAATGGGTCGGCAAGGACATTAATAGGGCCGAAGGGTTTCATGAAATCAATGGCTCTTTGTTCGGTCATTCGTTAGACCGTGCATTGTTTTATAATTATTCACCCGCGCCCATAGCTTTAAAAAAACAAAATTGGTATGTTTTAGACTTAAATGACTTCTTTGGCCCATCGAATGAACGTAGCAGGATAAATCCTGACTTGGCGCAGGCCTATAATATCCGCGGCAGCATTTACTTCAAACATGGCAATTTCACCCAAGCCCTGTCTGATTTTACCAAGGCCGTTGGGTTTAATCCAGACTCTGAAGAAGCTTTTTACAATCTCGGGCTTACCTACTACCGGTTAAAAAAATACGATAAGGCTAAGGGTGATTGGCGGGTGACGGCCAAGGTCAATTAATTTGCCGTTGGACTGCTTGACGGGGAATTTAAAAAATCCTGCCTTTCCTTGGTCAATTTCGCAAAGAAAGCCATCTTATCACTCTGCTGTTTTGCTACAAAAGCTGCTAGCGTGCTTTGTTCTTGGGGTGTTAGCTGCCAAGAAGGGGAGCTACCTGCCGACAGGCCTTGATGGCCTTGCCCACTGCTATGCGTTAGCTTCCATTTTCCTATCTGATCTTGCTTGGCGATAATCGCTTGATTGGCTTGTATAAATGCCCCTCTTTCCTGGCCTTGCTGGTTGAAAAAAGCGACTGATTCCGCGTCCTGCTTTTGATTGAAAGCTGCCAGCGCGGGGTCTACAAGGGGCGCCGGATTGGGCACCACGGTTGTTTGGTTCGCCCCGAAGGACACTTGAGGCAAAAATAATAACATGAAGACTGGTCCTAAAAGAATGTTTTTCATATGGCTCCCCTATTTTTAGAAAATTATAGCAAGGAATTGAGCAAAAAATGCTATTTTTTTAATATTTTTGACATCACTAAATTTAGAATATAAACCAATTCGAACCATCGGAACAAACATCAATTTCCTGATAATTATCGATCAAGGTTAAGGTGAGATTTCCGTCAATGGTCTGTGAATTAGATGTATTAATGAGAATATTATTCGTGCTTGCCTGCCCTCCCGAGTCTTTGATCTTATAACAACGTCCACCGATGCCGACCGCGGTTGGAAGGGTTATGGTCCTGGCCGCGCTGGAATTCACATAAACAAGGTAATTTGTGTTATCCAGGGTGGTGGAATTAACAGTCGCGTAAGCCCCTGCTTGGGAACCGTTAAATACAAAGGTGGAATTTGGGACCCATGTTCCAATTCCTACATTGCCATTCATCACCGCTAACGCGGAAGTGGTCAATAAGGTTGTCCCGATACCGACGTTCCCTGAGCCTGTTTCATATACATTGGTCCCAGATGTTGTCCAGCCGCTCACCCCCCCCGCCGCTGACCATGTCGTGTCTCCGCCGGTATCACTGGCTGTTAACACATACCCAACCATGGGTGTCTGCCCGGTCATGGTAAAGGTCGTTGTGCGTATCGAGCCGGTGACATCCAGCGTCTTGCCCGGCCAGGCAGAGCCGATGCCCACATTACCCCCGCCATTGACAATCAAGTTGCCGCCTCCCGCTGTCCATGTGCCGATTCCTACATTGCCGCTTATAACAGCTAGTCCTGTCAATGGAGCTGTTGTACCAATGCCGACATTGCCTCCGGTAAACAAGGCTGAATATGTTGCATTTGAAAATGTTGGTGTACCTGTAAATGTATTGGCTGATGTTCCGCTTTGCGTGTAGGCGCCATTGGTGGTAAATGCTGTTGAGCGCACTGTCCCTTGCACATCCAACACTTGGCCGGGCCATGCAGATCCAATGCCCACATTGCCTCCACCATTGACAATCAAGTTACCGCCCCCTGCTGTCCATGTGCCGATACCCACATTGCCGTTATTCACCGCCAAAGCAGTCTGAAGCGCTGATGTGCCGATACCAACGTTCCCTGCGCCTGTTTCATAAACACTGGTACCTGATGTTGTCCAGCCGCTCACCCCTCCAGCTGCCGACCATGTCGTGTCTCCGCCGGTGTCACTGGCTGTTAACACATACCCAACCATGGGGGTCTGACCGGTCATGGTAAAGGTCGTCGTGCGTATCGAGCCGGTGACGTCAAGCGTCTTACCCGGCCATGCAGAACCGATACCCACATTGCCACCGCCATTGACAATCAAGTTGCCGCCTCCCGCTGTCCATGTGCCGATACCGACATTGCCATTAGTCACAACTAAACTGCTTTGTGGCGTTGTGGTGCCAACTCCTACATTGCCTGTAAATGTCGCTGATGTCCCTGCCGCTGAGAATGTCGTTGTCCCTGATAAAGTATTTACCCCACTGCCGCTTTGCGCATACCCTGCAGTGTTGGTTATCACACTGCCTGAGTTGCTGATCCCTGCTGCTGTTACTGCACCTGCTGATGTGACATTAAATGTATTCGCACCGACTACCAACGCCGCTGTCGGGGCCCATGTTCCAATGCCTACATTGCCGTTAGTTACCACAAACGCGTCTTGCGGGGATGTTGTGCCAATGCCAACATTACCTGAAAACGATGCTGATGTCCCTGCCGCTGAGAATGTCGTTGTCCCTGATAAAGTATTTATCCCACTGCCACTTTGCGCATACCCCGCAGTGTTGGTTATCACACTGCCTGAGTTGCTGATCCCTGCTGCTGTCACTACTCCCGCTGATGTGACATTAAACGCATTGGCCCCAACCACCAACGCTGCCGTCGGTGTCCAGGTCCCTATTCCCACATTCCCGTTAGTCACGGTAAGTGCGCCTTGCGGCGTGCTCGTACCGATGCCGACGTTGTTGCCGTTAAATACAAAATTATTGCTGCCTGTTAAATTGCCGCCGGTATTATATTGTACTTGATTCGGGGAACCTGCCGCACCACCTGCTGGTAAATTCGACAACTGTGAGCCGTCGCCAACAAATGCCGTAGCGCGCACAGTGCCACTGACATCCAGCGCCTTGCCCGGCCATGCAGAACCAATACCCACATTGCCCCCGCCATTGACAATCAGGTTACCACCCCCCGCTGTCCATGTACCGATCCCAACATTGCCGCTGATAACAGAGAGTCCTGTCATAGGAGTCGTGGTGCCGATACCCACATTGCCTCCGGTAAACAAGGCAGAATATGTCGCATTTGAAAAGGTTGGTGTCCCTGTAAATGTATTGGCTGATGTTCCACTTTGCGTGTAAGCTCCGCTGGTGGTAAATGCTGTTGATCGCACCGTCCCTTGCACATCGAGCACCTGACCTGGCCA
>Ga0207035_1220_pt1 | contig 10574 bp, 8 predicted proteins | sample Alteio_BWMinCont_77_FD_153272 | JGI IMG/M metagenome (GOLD analysis project Ga0207035, IMG submission 153272) | Enriched cells from forest soil in Barre Woods Harvard Forest LTER site, Petersham, Massachusetts, United States -... | ecosystem: Environmental > Terrestrial > Soil > Temperate forest >... | reverse complement strand
TTTCTGTTTGGTCAAATGACGGCTGATCTTGACCATGGCTATCTTGATAATGTCCGCGGCCGTGCCCTGCATGGGCGCGTTGATGGCTTGGCGCTCGGCAAACTGGCGCAATCCCATGTTGCGGTTATGAATGTCCGGCAAATACCGGCGGCGGCCAAAAAGGGTCGTTACATACCCTAAATCACGGGCTTTCTGGATTTCCCCGTCAAGAAATTGACGCACCTTGGGGTAACGCAAAAAATATTTATCAATAAAATCCTGTGCCTGGGAAACGGGTACACCTAAATCCTTGGCCAAACCAAATGCACTCATGCCATAAATGATGCCGAAATTGATCCGCTTGGCCGCATATCGCATTTTTTCGTCCACCTTACTTTCAGAGACCTCAAACATTAAGGAAGCGGTATGCCGGTGAATATCCCCCTCACCGCGACAAGCTTTTTTTAACTCCTCATCCTTGGCTAAATGTGCCAAAATCCTTAATTCAATCTGGGAATAGTCTGCGGAAAGTAATACATGCCCTTTAGCATACGCCACAAAAGCTTTGCGGATGCGCTGCCCGAACTCCGTGCGTATGGGAATATTTTGCAAGTTAGGGTTATTTGAACTTAAACGCCCGGTCTCGGCCCCAGCCTGGTTGAAGGTCGCGTGCAAACGATGGTCTTTAAGATCAACCAAAAGAGGCAAGGCATCAATATAGGTGGATTTTAATTTCGCCATCTGCCGGTATTCCAAAATCAAGGCAGGTAAAGGATGTTGGGAAGAAAGTTTGGTCAAGACCTCTTCATTCGTCGAGAAGCCGGTCTTTATCTTTTTGACCGTCGGCAACTTGAGGCGTTCAAATAAAATTTCGCTTAATTGCTTGGGGCTGTTGAGATTAAAAGGCCCGCCCGCTATCTTAAATAAAGATTTTTCCAAATCAGTGATTTTAATTTGGCATTCTTTGGACAATTCATTGAGCACCTCGACATCAAGCCGGACACCGTTGGACTCCATTTCAAAAAGTACATCGGACAAGGGTATTTCCACTTCGTAAAAAAGGAATTCCAGACCCTGCTCTTTTAACAAACGTTTTTGAATGGCGTAGAGCTGGCGCATTCCTTCATCAGTGGCCCTGAGAGTGGGCATATGGTACTGGCCCTGTCCGCCGGACAATAAATAATCTGCCAGATAGACGTCAAAAATATTGTGCTTTAATTGCTTCTCGTTGGTTTGACCATCCTTGCGCAATGTTTTTAAATCATAAGCAATGAAAACAGACTTACCTTCATCACTTCCCTCCACCCAAGTCTTCAAGTCTCCGGCAGGTTCTAAGGGCAGGGTATCCAAAGGCGCGTATTCTTGTGCTAATTTACGGAATTCCAATTCATTAAAAAGCGCGAATAATTTGGCGCGGTCAGGTTTCGGAAATGCCAGATCATCCAAATCTGCATCTAATGGCACATGAGTATCCAGCGTTGCTAATTCCTTGCTTAAAATGGCTTCTTGACGGGAAGACTTTAATTTCTCCTGCAGCTTGACGGGGGTGACTTGGTCAATATGTTTGTATATCTCTTCCAAAGTTTTAAACTCTTCCAAAAGCTTGCAAGCCCCCTTCTCACCAATGCCTTTGACACCCGGGATATTGTCGGAGGTGTCACCTGCCAAGGCGATATAATCTGTGATTTGTGAGGGTGTCACCCCAAACTTTTCCTTCACATCGCCCACGTCGACCACTTTTTCCTGACGGGGGCTGTATAATTTGATATGCTCGCCGACTAATTGGGCCATGTCTTTATCATCACTGGCAATGAAGACCTGGGTATTTTTATGGGCGAATCGCTGCCCCAAGGTTGCCATCACATCATCCGCCTCAAAACCCTCCTGTTCAAAAATGGGAAAACCATAGGCCTTGATAATGTCACGGATCACCCTAATCTGGAGGATCAAATCATCCGGCATGGCTTGCCGCTGGATTTTATACTCCGGGAACTTTTTTTGGCGATGGGTGGGTTTTCCCACGTCAAAGCAAACCGCCACGTGGGTGGGCTTGCAACTCTCAAGTATTTTGCGCAAAATATTGCAAAAACCAAAGACCGCGTTGGTCGGCTGGCCTTTGGAATTCTTCAAGGCCTTGATGGCGTAAAAAGCACGGTAACAGAGCCCATGGGCATCAATGAGAAAAACACGTTGGGACATAAAGGTAACGGCTAAAGGATCTCTTCTTCCTTGCCGGTGATGTTATCTTGACGCTGCAGCATTTCCAAAAGGCTTTCGCTCACCTGAGGCGCGTTAAAGACCACCACCCCGGCCAGATGATCGCCGTGGGCGTAAATTTTCCTGTAAATATTTTGAGGGCCGTCGAATTTTAAAAATTCCCGGCCGCCTTCAGGCAGTTTGGTCCATCCGGCGTAAAAACCATCCAGCACATTGAGGCCGAAACGGACCGGCGCAAAGGGCATGACAGGCGGTTTGAAACTTTCTTCAATGCAAATTTGGTCCTGGTCAGTCAAGGTGGGCTCTGAAAGCATGCGGATGTCTGCCTTGGCTTCATCAAAAATGACCGTATCACTGGCCAGGACCTTGCCTGACTTAAATTTTACCGCTTTAACTTCCGCATCTCCTAAAATTTCTTCTACCGCACTCTCGCTTAAAACACGCATTCCCTTGCCCTCTAAAATTTGTTTGAGCAGAAGCCCGGTTTCTTCATCAAGGATATCGGGCAAAAGCCCTAACCCTGAGGTAACCACAGTCACTTCTTTTTTAAGCTGGCTGATGGCGCAGGCCATGTTTATTCCTTGGGGTTTGGTGGCAACGATCGTCACGCACTCCGCCAACGGCAAATGTTTCTTGATCGCTTTGATGGAAGACAAACGCCAGCAGTCAAAAACACCTGTCCGTTGATGGCCCTTCACCGGCGGCAAAATCAAATGACCGGTATCCACCAAGACCAGGCGGTCATAATCAATCTGCTTTTTTTTATCGGTGGTCAAGTGCCTGCGTTTGACGCTGATGCGCGCCAGGTTTTCAGCGGTCACGACCTGCGGATGGTACGCCGCTAAAAAAATTTCCGAAGTTTTGAATATCTCCCGCTCGTTGTCTTGGGAAGCCACCAAGGCCGGCAAAAAGGAACGGTCATACGGCAAGACCCCTTCGGTGGTAAAGAGCGTGACCTGTTCATCCTTGCCGCGGCTAAAAATATTTTCAATGATGGGAAGAACATCTAAAGAATTTCCAACGACAAGGGTTTTCATAATTGTTCAACGAATTGTTTTAAGCAGTTTCTGCTATATCTCCGGCAATGGGAAGCTTAAATTTCTCTCCCTGATAGGCCTTGATCATTAGGATAATCCATAACGCAACGGCAGCAAGCCCAACCAACTGAAAAACAAAAAATAATTCCATATAAATCCTAAACAACGATAAAATCATGGAAAGAACTATGTTCAAAACAGTCAGGCCTCCAAACACCACCATGGATTGCATGGCGTGAAAACGCACGAATTTATTGTCTTTTTCGATAAGAAAGAAAATCAATCCTGTTACCCATCCTAATAAATAACATAACAAACCGGCTGCGTTAGGTTTAATCCCGGTACTTGTTGTGCCAAGGTCTTTATTTTCCATAAATTATCCTTTCTTGATCTATCGAGACGTTTGCAATTTAAAAGCTTTGATGACATTGTTCATGAGCATCACCGATGTCACCGGGCCGACCCCGCCGGGGACCGGCGTGATATAAGAGGCCTTTTCCTGGGCAGAGGCAAAATCCACATCACCCACCAGCTTGCCATTGACTTGATTAATGCCTATGTCAATCACAATGGCGCCATTCTTGATCCATTCGCCTTTGACAAAACCGGGCCTGCCCAGCGCCGCAATCACCACATCCGCATCATGCACCACAAAGGGCAGATCAATGGTTTTGGAGTGGCAGATGGTGACAGTCATGTCTTCTTTGAGCAGCAGCAGGGCCACTGGTTTTCCCACAATTTCAGAACGGCCTATCACGATCGCGTGTTTGCCTTTTAAGCTGACACCGGAGGATTTCAGCAATTCCAACGCCGCCGCCGGCGTGCAGGGAAATATCCCCTCTTCTCCCATCAACAAATGCCCAAAATTTGTTAAATTCATCCCTTCAACGTCTTTATAGGGAGTAATGGCATTAATAATAGTTTTAAAATTCATCTGCGTCGGCAGGGGTTTATTGACGATAATGCCGTGGACATGGTCATAGCTGTTTAATTCGCTGATCAAATTCAACACATCATCCTGGGAACTGTCAGCCTTGAAATTTTGCAATTCAAAATGGATGCCCACGTTTTGCGCGGTCTTTTGCTGTGAGGCCGCGTACGAAAGGCTGGCCGGATCATTGCCCACCACGATGCTAAAAACGCGCGGGGTGTCTTTGACAGAACTCCTCAGGGAATGAATTTCCGCTGTCAAACGTTCTTTTAGCTGGGCCGCTAATAATTTACCGTCGAGAATATGGGCGCTCATGAATTGATCCTCACCATGACTCTGGCGCCATTAAAGGCAGACATCAAAAGCTCAAGGGCAACTTCGATATCCGAAAGAAGATACGGATTTCCTTTTTGGGCCAGATAAGGGGTTAATTGAACGGCTTTGTAACACAATTTGCAAACTTCCTGGGGCACGGCACGGGCTTCACGGGCCGCTTGTCTTTGGGCCTTTTTATCCAAAGAGCGAGCCGCAGTAAGTTTTAAATAAACTTCGCTGTCAAGGCTGGTCAACTCAAGTAATCTTTGGCGCATGGGCTCGCTTTTCTCCAAGATCTTGGCCAAACGCTTTTCAATGGCCTTGGTATTGGATTTGCGGCCGATGGAATAATGAGTCACCATGGAAATCAGGCCCACCCCCATGGCCCCGGTCAAGGCCGCTGCCGAACCGCCCCCGGGCACCGACTCCCGACGCGAAAGCTGGTCTAAATATTCTTGTAAGGTTTTGTCCTTAAAATTAATTGTCATGGGGAAAATAAAAGTCCGGGAAATCTTTGTAGCAAAATTATCTTAACGGAAAGCCAATCTTATTTCAAATCAAAAAGTAAAAATTCACATTTGCTTTTGGATATAAATTGCAGGTTTGTCTCTTTTTCGATTAGCGCGGCGTCCCCTGGTCCTAAGGGATTTGAGTTGATGGATAGTGAGCCGGTGATGATTTGTACCCATGCCCCGCGTTCTTTGCTTAGTTTATAGGAGAGGTCATGGCCTTTGGAGAGACGTCCTCGAAAAACTTTCGCGTCCTGGTGAATATGAATTGGAAAAGCAAATAAACTATTTTCCTGGTCCACCGGCAGTAAATTTTGTTCGTAAGAGGGTTTAAGGCCTTTGGTATCCGGGACGATCCAAATTTGCAAAAAGTGGACTTCTTCCTTGGAAGAAGCGTTAAATTCGCCGTGCATCACACCCGTGCCGGCACTCATCTTTTGGACCTCACCCGGTTTGATAATCCCTTCATTGCCCATGCTGTCTTTGTGTTTTAATTGGCCTGAGAGGACATAGGTGATGATTTCCATGTCTTGGTGGGGATGGGAACCAAAACCCTGGGCCGGGCTCACTCGGTCTTCGTTGATGACCCGAAGCGTGCGAAAGCCCATCCATTTGGGATCATGATAATCCGCAAAAGAAAATGAATGATAGCTGTCAAGCCATCCATGCTGTGCGTGGCCGCGGTCTTGGGATTTTCTGATGATAATCATAGGCTCAAAAAATGTTCAGCGTCAAGGGCGGCCATGCAACCGGTACCAGCGGAGGTGACGGCCTGGCGGTAGACCTTGTCTTGCACATCTCCGGCGGCAAAAACGCCTTCGACGCTCGTTTTTGTGCTGCCGGGTTTGGTTTTGATATACCCTGTCTCATCCATTTCCACTTGACCTTCTAAAAAAGAGGTGTTGGGCAAATGCCCGATGGCGTAAAATAAACCGCCCACGGACAAGGTGTTTTCAACATTAGAAAGGGCGTTTTTAATTTTCAAGCCGGTCACACCCTTCTCGCCTATAACTTCCAAAGGAAGGGTATTAAACAATATTTCAATCTTGGGATTATTTTTAGCGCGCTCCTGCATCACCTTGGCAGCCCGCAGCACGTCACGGCGCACGATCATCAGCACCTTGGAAGCATACTTTGTCAAGAAGGTCGCCTCTTCGACAGCGGAATCACCGCCTCCGACGACTGCCAACACCTTATCGCGAAAAAACGGCAGGGCGCCGTCACAAACGGCGCAGGCAGATATACCCTTCTGCCATAAATTCTCTTCTCCCGGAAGATGCATGCGCTTGGCTGTGGCGCCCGTGGATATAATCAAGGCCTTGGCTTGGTATTCTTTACCGTCGGACCATACTTTAAACGGCCTTTGGGACAAATTGACTTTGTCAACGGTTTGGGTGACGATGCGGGCCCCGCAATGCAAGGACTGTTCACGCATTTTATCCATTAAAAGCGGGCCGGAGATCGTCAGAAATCCCGGATAATTTTCCACTTCGGTGGTGGTTGTCAACTGGCCGCCAGCGGCAACACCCGCGGCTAACATCCCTTCAAACATCAAAGGGTTTAACATGGCACGGGCGGCATAAATGGCCGCGGTATGGGCTGCGGGGCCGGAGCCGATGATGATAAGATTTTCCATTAAACTAAAAAGCTGTCCAAGATTTTTGACCGCTCTTTTTTAACAGCTTTGCCTATCAGGTTGTGCAGGATTTCATCGTAACGGGGTTTGCTTTTATTTTGGAAAAACAACCCAAAATACCGGCGATCAGCTGACCCGTACTGGAACGCTTGGGCCAGATTCGAAGGGTCATGTTCAATGACCTCGGTCTTGTCCGCCAAACGGCGGTCCGGATCAATGCCATTGGGGTGTTTTAAAAACGAAAACCAAGCTGAATTTTTATGATCAAAATTATTCGGATCAAAATGCGGGCAGCGCTGGGAGATGTGCACAAAGGCAAAACCCGGATGATCAAAAGCGATTTTCATGGTATTGGTCAAATGGTCCGGGATCCAGTCCGCGGTTGACGCCACAAAAGACGCACCCAACCCTAAGGCCACGGTAACAGGATTCAAAGGGTTTAAATACGAACCCTGCGGCTGGGTCATGGTGGGATGGTCCCGACGGGTCGTCGGTGATGTCTGGTTTTTGGTCAAGGCGTACATTTCATTGTCATACATCAAAAACACGCATTTAAAATTTTTGTTGATGCCATGGATCAAATGATTGCCACCGATACTCATGGCATCCCCGTCACCGGCATGCACAAATAAATTCAAGTCCGGACGGGCCAGGGCCACACCTAACGCAATGGGGATCGGACGGCCATGGATGGAATGCACGCCATAGGTGTTAAAATAATTAGGTGCCCGGCCGGAACAGCCGATGCCTGAAACATTCACGGTCTGGGCGGGTGCCAGTTGACGTTCAACGATAAAACGTTTTAAACCCATGATAATACCAAAATCCCCGCAGCCCGCGCACCAGCGCGGATTTTCGGTATTCAACTCTTTAATAGTGATCGGCACAGGGGCCGGTTTAGATACTGTATCGGTCGTCATTTGAGGACCTCCTGAATTTTATTCATGATAATTCTGGGACGCAGCGGACGGCCGGTGGCTTGGGCAATCAGCGGGTGAATGTCCTTGAGAGTTTCTGCCCTTAACAATAAAGCCAAGGGTGAGGGTTTGAGCATATCACCATAAGCCACTTCCACCGTCATTACTTTTTTATATTTGGCAAAAATATCCTTGAGCATCAGCGGCAAAGGGTACACGATGCGAAAATTCATGCCGGAAGCGGGCACGCCATTTTTTTCGCACATGGAAATGGCTTCTTCAATGGCCCCGCGGCTCGAACCCCAACCCACGATCAAAACTTCATTTGTATCTTTGCCAAACATTTCCGGTGTTGTCAAGGCGCGTCGGACATGGTGGATTTTTTCATTACGCACCACATGGGAGCGCTGATGATTGTCGGAAAAATAACTGATCTTACCGTTCTCATCGGTATTTAGACCGGTGATACGGCGCATCCCGCCCTCCATGCCTGGTGATGTTTGTTGGGTGCGGACCATTTGGATCGGCTCAATCAAACGTTTCATATGAAAACGGTCAAATACAAAATCCGGGATATCATCCACATTGCCGTCTAATTGTGCCAGTTTAAATTTAGCCACGACTTTATAACTGTTGGCCGTCTGGAAATCGCTCAAAATAAAAACAGGCACCCGCAATTTTTCCGTCAAGTAGCGGGCCAGATGCGGCGCGTAGAAGCAGTCAATGACATTGGCAACAGAGATGATGATCTTGGTGTAATCACCGTGACTGCCGCAAAGGGCTGCCAATAAATCGGACTGCTCGGTCTTAGTGGGCATGCCCGTCGACGGGCCTGAACGCTGGACATCAATCAAGATCAGAGGGATTTCCGCGGCCGTGGCAAAACCGATAAATTCCTGTTTTAATGAAAGGCCAGGGCCTGAGGTGGCAGTCACCGCAGGCATGCCGGCATAATAAGAGCCCACCGCGGTACCGATGGCCGCAATTTCATCTTCCGCCTGATGCACCACCCCGCCATAAGAGGGAAAAGTTTTGGCCAGGGTATGCATGATGGAAGAGGCCGGTGTGATGGGATAGCCGGAATACAATTTGATACCAGCATCGATGAGCCCCATGCTCATGGAAGTGTTCCCGTCGATGAGGATTTGTTCACCCTCACGCTTATGGCTTTGCACCTCAACACGAAAGAACACTTTTTCCTTGGCCAATTGGTAGCCGTTATGATACAGGGCGACATTTTTGGCCATGATATCTTCTTTGAGCTTCTTGCCGAAAGTTTTAATGATCTCTTTTTGGACAATTTCCTCATCGATGTTGTAGATATACGCCAACATGCCTAAGTAATGCAAATTTTGCCCCTTACCGCCCAACTCTTTAACGATAGTCTGGGATGCCGGGTCCACATGAAAAGGAATGACGCTAAGCCCGAGTTTTGTACAGCGCTTGAGCACCATTTCATAGGAATCGGGATTGGCCTCCTGGTCTCCCAGGTCCAATAATATCTTGCAGGTGGGGTTAAATTCATTATCATCCAGACGGCGATCGAGGACAATTTCATGCGCCGCTAAAATCAAGTCCGTATCATTACCGATATTGGTGACATCAAAATCCGCCAGGCGGATAATGACACCCGAAAGGGCCGGACGGCTCCTGGCCGGCGGGGATATTTCAGCAGGGATCATCGGCTCCACATAAACATATTGGCCCATACCCACAAAAGCCCCCAGCAGGATGTCCCCTGCTTTTTGGGCGCCTGTGCCGGCATCCATGAGCAATTCAAATCTGGTGACTGGACGTTTTTCGAGTGACATAATAACCTCTTCCATCTAATGAAGTTAGAGAAAAATAGCGTATTAATTACTATAGCACTGCGAATGGGTTTGGCAAGGAAAAAGCTAAGGATTAATCGCAGGGCGTAGTTCTTTGAGGGTCATATTCCCTATTGCTTTGCTTGGCCGTAGTTCTTTAAGGGTCTTTAGTTCTGCCTTGGGGTTATCACTATCAATAAGCCCATCTAATTCAATTTCCGATTTTATGCTAAAACCAGCATCCTTGATCATGCGTAAGGTGTTGGCATTCAAGCTTCCTTTGGCATTTAAATACCCTTGCAAAAATAAGGAATTGGCCGGATATAATGCCATCACTTCCATGGAGCGCAAATGCAGCTCTCGTCCGGCAGCCACCCTGATTTCTGAAGTAGGATTTAAAAATCTAAACAAACACAAAACCCTTAAAATAAAATCCGGGGTCAAATAAGTAGCCAAATTGTCACCCCCGAATATTTCTATCGGGGGTCCAGTTAAGACATTACCTTCAATGGGTACTAAAAGATTTACCGGAATTGATTCTGCTTTCAAAGACCGCAGGCGACGGGCCACCTCAATAATATCCGCATGTTCTTCGCCCATGCCAACAATCATCCCTGAACATACTTTAAGGCCGGCGCTCTTAGCTGCCAAGAGGGTATTTAGCCGGTCAGCAAAGGTATGGGTGGTACAAATTTGCGGATAATGGGACTCGGAAGTATTTAAATTATGGTTCAGTCGGTCGAGCCCTGCCTGTTTTAATTCAACGGCTCCTTCATTGGAGACAAAACCTGTCGAAACACAAATTTCCTTATTAGGGAATTCAGATTTGATCTGGGCCAAAACACGTTTGAGACGGTCAATGCGGGATTGGGAAGCCGCGCGCCCTGCAAAAACCATGCAATAGCAAGAGGCACCCTTGGCATACGCGCTGCGTGCTTCTTGGAGCATTTCCTCGTCGGATTTCATGCCGTATTCTTCAATGCCGGCCTTCGATGATTTGGCCTGGGCGCAATAATGGCAATCTTCCGGGCAATGCCCATTTTGGGCATTATTAAGGATATGCACCCTCACTTCCCGTCCAAAATAATGCTTTCGCACTTGAAAAGCAGCATCCAAAAGCGGCAAAATTTCAAGGGTAGGGTCGGACAAAATCCGCGCGCATACGGCATTGTCCAACTCTTGCCCTTCTAAACTTTTACGTGCTAATTCTGTATAAAAGAAACGA
>Ga0207035_1209_pt2 | contig 10584 bp, 8 predicted proteins | sample Alteio_BWMinCont_77_FD_153272 | JGI IMG/M metagenome (GOLD analysis project Ga0207035, IMG submission 153272) | Enriched cells from forest soil in Barre Woods Harvard Forest LTER site, Petersham, Massachusetts, United States -... | ecosystem: Environmental > Terrestrial > Soil > Temperate forest >... | reverse complement strand
TCAGGCCGATAATCGTCTGCCAAAGCATGTTCTCCGGCACGCCCAGTTGGTAAAGAACAACAGCCTGCAGCGCAAGCAAAACCGGCGCGAAGAACGTATTCGTGACGGGCGCAGCCGCGCTACTCGATGAAAGTATGCCTAGCTGCGCCAGAGTCTGCGATCCGATATTGGGGTTGAAGGAACCGAGAAACGCGCTATCGGCGGGGCTGCTTCCTTGCAGAAATTCATACGGAACTCCTACCCAGGAACCTCCTGAGACGGTAGAGAGCGCTTTCACTTGCCCAAGCATGCTGTTGCCGTTGAATGTCAGGTAGCTGAGAGCTTGCAATCCTCCCATGCCGGCTGTGAGCGCGCGCGATCCGCCTCCTGAGAGGCAAACTCCGATCGATCCAGCGGGCGGAGGTGAGTCTGGATAAAACTGTTCAATAGAGAGTGGAGGCGTGGACGTCAAACTTGCAATCAAACTTTGAGAAGCCATGTTTCCCTCGCGATCTAACGCCCGAACTAGGGAAAAATCCATCGTATTAAGTCTTGGAATTCGACTTTTCGTAATAGCCAACGCCGGAGTGTGACATGACCCGGACTCGCTGTCAATCAATAAGGGCAAACCCTTGGGAATAGGGCCGTGAGATACCCGTCTGAAGTAATGACGATCTTCTGAGACGTTCGGTGCAATTTCTCCGGCAATGTAGGACCTCGGCTAAACTGTGACCGGTGATACTTAAAGGCGAACTGCTATGCATACTTTTGACATGGAAGCTTTGCAAGCGGCAGTCGACGAGAGGCGGCGCGCTCAGGGCCTGACCTGGGAGGAGCTTACGGCGGAGATCAATGAGCCATTCAAGGGCACGACTTCGATACCGATCAGCGCAAGCACAATCAAGACCATGTCGAAGAAGAGCTCTGTCACAAGCGCTGTAGTGCTTCAAGTTCTTCGATGGCTTGATCGTTCACCTGAGAGCTTCCTGTCGGGGCGGCCAGGACAGTTGGATGTGAGTGAGAAACTGCCGAACGCGGGTGCCTCCCGTATTCTGCGCTGGGAAGTGAGACGGCCTATCTGGTTGCCAGTGGCGGCAGCCGCACACCGCGGCCGTTTTTGGTGTGCAACATGGCGATGCTGATCAACGAAACCGGAACCAACGTCAAGTCCTTTGCTCCGGTGCAGGCGACGCCGTTTATCACAGGCATCATTGGTGCTCCTACCGGCACCGATAACAACGGGTTAACCCCGGGCGGGGGCGGAGTTACTTCCTTTGCATTCAACTCGATCCTGGAGGCAGTAAGCGCAAGCAGCGTTTCTGTAAGTCAGACGCGTCAATGGTCACTTACCGATATCGCGGGCACCAGCAGTTCGTTCTTCGCCGGGATACTGCAAAACCAGATCGCTCAGTGGGAGCAGAATCCGACCCAGTTCTTCGCCACGATGGCGTATTACCTTTGGGAGATCTACGAATGGATCAAGAGTCACCTGTTTGGTGAGGCTGAGGCTGCGGCCAAAGAGTTTGTGGCGAGCCTGATTGCAGCTTCACCGACGGCTGCGCTGACATTCAGATTCCCCAATCCGCAGGACCTGATTCCACAGTACAACTATTGGCCTGTGGCGGATCCGACGGTTGTTTCGAACCCGCAGACCACGGGCTTTGCGGATGGTGGGAGCCTCGAAAACACGGGCGTCAATGCCCTGCTCGCTTACTCCGACATCAATGCGTTGATTTCCTTCGTCAACTCAAATCAACCTCTGATGATTGGAACGTATGGTGTTTCTGATGGCAACGGGGGCTATATTGCGAACACTTACATTGTTGTGGATGACGCCATTCCGCCGCTATTTGGATATCAACCGTATGGAAACGGCAACATTAATGAGTGCAACAAGGGCTACGTGCTATATGCGGGTGCCACCTGCGTGGACAGCCTGGCGGCTGGTTACGCCAACAATCAAGTTTTTGCGTCAGAGGATTTCCCCGCACTGCTGCAAGGACTTTGGGCTGCGGCCAATACCGGCGGATCGAATGTAGGGCCGGCTATCTTTACCCAAACGTTGAATGTGCTGCCGAACGCATGGTTCGGCATTGGCAATAGGGCGCCAGTTACTATGGTTTGGTGCTATCTGAACTATCTCCAGCCATTTGTCGACCAGTTTGCGAATAACATCGATGTCGCGAATTTCATAAGCAGCGACGTTTCACTCAACAACTTCCCCAACTACGCAACCATCAATACGAACCTATCTGCGACGCAGGTCAATCTGATGTCGAGCCTTGCGGCGTGGGCGGTGGTTGCTGCGGAACAGGCAAATCAGACCTTTACGAACCTGTTCAACAGCTTTGGCCCCGGTGCAAACGCGCACTTGCAAGCCGCTGTTGCAAGTGAGTCACTGGCCGTTTGAACCCGGCTCCTGCGGGCGACGGAACGAACAACGCCCAGGTCCGGATTGTGGACCTGGGCGTTGCGTTGGCCTGAAACGTATTTCCCAAATAGTCAACGTGCTCATCTCGGATTCCACTGGGACTTTTTTAAGCAGGAGCGTCGTCGCCGGGGTTCTCAAGAAACTCGCCTCGTGCTGTCTTTTCGCTTCGGCTAATACCCCACAACGGATGCTTTCAACTCGCCATTCTTCGTGACGGGGTATTCTGAGCGATCTCGCCAACTTTAGCATTGAGTGACTGACTAGTAATCATAAAGTAAAGCCTTCGTCCGCCACATTCCTCGATTGATAAGATTTAACGGGCAGTTCCCCACATCAATCGCCAATTAAGCGCAAGGCCGCATCTTACTAAATATGCAGTTTGACCCGATATCATGGAAGTACCCGACCGCCAGAGTCTTTTCGTTGCTCTCGGACGGGGCCTGGAAGTAACGTGGATCTCAGATGGTAATGCCAACCTTAAAGACTGGCCATGGCGCCGCTCGCCGCCGATTCTGGTTTGCGATGTCGGGGTTTGTCATGGCGCTCGCGCTGTTGCCCTTTTCCTATAAAGTCGAACGCCGCTTGGAGACGGCAGTTCACATCAAGGGCGCAGAATCCGAAAAAGTTGACATGGAATTGAAGCAGCGTTTCCAGTCTCCATACGTTCAACGCCTGGTTCTCGTCATCACCGGTATTCCCGATCCGGATTCAGCAAAAGGCGCAGAAGCATTGAGCTTCTTAACCAGTTCACTGCGCAGTATGCCTGGCGTCGCGGGTGCCGTCTCCAGTGTGGATTGGCCGGATCCTCTGTTCACCGGAAACAATGGCGGGGCTTTGATCATCGTCGGGTTGAACCCGCACAATGAAGGTGTCGAGGCGTTGGTCCCCAAGCTGCGGGAAAAAGCAGACTGGATGGAAGGTCAGCTCAGGTCGCAATACCCCAATATCAAACTGCAAATTACAGGGGAAACACCGCTAAACTTTGATCTTCGCAAGGTCAGTGCAGATGACGTGAACCACGCCGAAGAACGGGCGATGCCGGTGACACTTCTGCTGCTGTTGCTCGCCTTCGGCAGTCTTGTGGCTGCGCTCTTGCCGTTGGGAGTCGGAATGCTCTCCATCTCCATGGCGATGGGTGCGGCTGCGCTCCTCTCGCATTATTTGCATCTGTCGATTCTGGTGCAGAACCTGGCGACGATGCTCGGCCTTGGCCTGGGCATCGACTATGCGTTGCTGATGGTAAGCCGGTTTCGCGAGGCCTTGGCCGAGGGATATCCTCCCGGCTGCGCTGCCGACATTGCTGCCAAGCAAGCGGGACATACTTTAATCATCTCGGCCACGACAGTTGCCATCGGATTTTCAGCACTGCTGACCGTGCCTATCAGCGAACTGCGCTCCATCGGAGTAGCTGGCCTGCTGGTAACCGTTTTGAGTGTCATGCTGTGTACCTTCATTCTGCCCTGGGTGCTTGGTCTGCTGGGGCATCGCATCAATGCCGCCAGAGTGCCTCTTCCAGCCAGACGCTTCAAAACGGAGGAGAGCCTATGCGCGCCAAGTGAGCGGTGGGCGCGATGGGGAGGCATTGTAACCCGCAGGCCTTGGAGGGCCCTGCTTGTCGCCGGGATTCCGCTACTGGTCCTTGCGTACCAGGCACGCAGAATCTCTCCCGGGCTTCCTGACCATGACTCGTTCCCGGCCTCAGCCGCATCGGTGCAGGCGCTGCACACGCTTCAAGGCATGGGGCGATCGGGTATCGTGGACTCTCTCCGCGTAGTCCTGGAATTGCCGCCGCAGTCTCCGCCCCTCTCGCCTGCTGGCTGGCTCGCAGTCAGTCGATTGACGAAAAGCTTTCAAAGCGATCCCAGAGCTCAGGAGGTCCTATCTCTTCCCACCCTCGCGGGAATGTCTGACACTGCGGATCCTGTAAACGATGTTCCTGAGGCAATCCGTAAAACTTTTCTGAGCAGCGATAGCCACGCTACGTTGATTGAGTTGTTGCCGACCTCCACTCTTACGCCTAACGAACGGATACGATGGGTAAGAGACGTCCGCTCCTCCGATGTCTCAGCAATAACCGGTGTGCCCGGCGCTGTCCTGCGCGTCGGCGGCATTTCCGCACTCGACGCGGATTATGACTCGGTCGTAAAAGAGCGGTTGCCGAAGGTGATCCTTGGCGTCGTGCTGGGGAGTCTGCTGGCTCTCCTGCTTGGGTTACGTGCCCTGTTTGCGGCTGTGAAAGCAATTCTGCTCAATTTGCTCTCTGTCGGCGCCGCATTCGGTGCACTGGTTCTCGTTTTTCAGGAGGGCTACGGCAGCAGACTCTTTGGGCTTCACGAACCGACGGGCGCCGTATTTCCGATCGTACTGATTCTCTCGTTTGCCATCGTTTTTGGATTGAGTATGGACTATGAGGTCTTTCTGGTCGCCCGCGTCCTCGAAGAACGGCGGCGGGGCTTATCCGAAAGCTCAGCGGTGATCGAAGGCCTTGCGCGGACTGCCAGGCTCATTACCAGCGCCGCGGCAATTATGATTGCCGTCTTCACCGCATTCACCATGGGAAGCTTTCTGGTTGTTCAGATGTTGGGCTTTACGCTCGCTGTAGCGGTGCTAGTTGATGCTACCGTGGTGCGAATGGTGGTTGGGCCGGCACTCTTGCAACTTGCCGGCGACTGGAATTGGTGGCCTTATGGTTTACACGGAGCTTCAGTAACGTGTGAAAAGGAGCCTCCAATGACGCTAACTCCTGTGGATGATGCGGAGACAGCCCAAGCCTCGCATCAGCCTCATTAAGCAATTCGATTTATTTCCCTTGAGCGCTGGAAGGGGAAAGATCAAAGTCCTTACGTCCAAGATTCGCTTTTGGGGAGCCTCCTTCGATCACCATCATCGAGGAGCCGGGTTTGTCCTGTATCTTTGCCTCCACTTGCGACGCTGACCAATCGCCGCGGACCTGCCGCAGGGCATAGTAAATGAATTCCTTTTGCTGTCCCGTCCCGCGAAGCGTCTTCACCTCATGCACGGGAAACAAAATGCTGCGGTCAATCCACGTTGTTATCGAACCATAGTGAGTCTGGTCCTGAGGGCCGGACGTGCTCTTAAGAACAAAGCAATCTCGTGCGCCGTATTTCGCCGGTGGCAAAAATTGCTGATTCTTCCAGAAGAACTGGCTTTCTATCAAGTCCTCATAAGAAAAGTCCGTTCCCACGACTGGATCGTTCCAATGTTCGAAGGGCAATACACTCGAGGTCTTCTGCCCGGGAAGTATCGCCTCGATGGTCACGTGGCCGCTCGCGCTCATATGCAGAAGAAGGGTCGTCTTCGCTGAGCCGGGCCCCGAGATCTCGGACAGCATGCGCAGGCCATCGGGAAACCAGTGAGCCTTGCCGACAAACTTGTAGTTCGTGCGCGCGCCATCGCCTTCCACACGTGTAAGTCGCCCGGTCACTCGGTAATCCAGCTTTTGAATTCGCTGGCGAGAGGCAGTCAGCACAGTCTCCAAGTCAGAATCCGCCGCGAATGCCCGCGATGGATGCACCAGCAACATCAGCACCAGCAAAACGGCAGACGCTTGAATCGTCCCAAAGGCGCAATTCACCCATCTGGCCTCTGGATACCGGCCAAATTTGCGGCTGCGAGAGAGCATTATGACGCCACGCAGGAAAGTCATAGCTTATGTATACAGCCAAAGCCCGTGGAGTGCCCATTCAGGGCAACGGGAGTTTCCTGCTACTTCGCAGCAGGCGCAATTGATTCGATCACCAAAGCATGCGCGCCGTTGCGAACATAGTCCTCACCTTGGATCGACACGCGCTGGCCCGCAAACGGCAGCAGCTTAGGATTGACCGAAGCAGCCGGAGTCTTGTTATCAATCGGCATAAAGATGGTGCCATCATCACGCAGCACAACCAGCGGCGAACCGTTCTTCGCGCATGCTTTGGCACAATCTACGCTGATTGGCTTATCGAGGCCTTTCGTGTAAGCGCAAGCCGAGTCCAGCACCCACCCCTGCACCGTAATGGCGTGGCCATTCCCACTTTGCGCAACAGCAGTGAGTAATCCTGCAATCCCAAATACAACGCCAGAAATGATTGCTCGCATTCTTTCTCCTTATGCTGCTTCTACGTCGCGTGGCTGCCTGCGAAGGCAGCGGGTCATGCAGAAGAATCAGCGCATGCGGATGCGATCCTACGTGGAAAGGAGCGACGCTGGCAACCACCAAAAGGTGGAGGGGCGAATTTAGATTTCCAGGGAATTTTATTCGTACCGCAGTGCTTCAATCGGATTGAGATTCGCTGCCTTGATCGCGGGAATCATGCCGCTCACCATCCCGACAACGATGAGAATCCCTGTCGCAACAAGAACGATAGCGGGCGAGATCAGCAGTCGGATATCGGCAGCCTCCGCATTCGAAGCCAGCGCACTGTAGAACGTAATGCGACCCACTCCAATCGCTACCGCATAGGCCAGCACAATACCAATTGCGCCTCCTACGCCGGTGATGACCAGAGCCTCCGCGAGAAATTGAATCAGGATATGCTTCTTGCGCGCGCCCAGCGCTTTTTCAATGCCGATCTCACGCGTGCGCTGCTGTACCGCAACCAGCATGATGTTCATGAGACCGATGCCCGCAATACCCAGCGTAAGGCCGCCGATAAACAGCAGCAGAATTTGCAGCGCAATGATGATGATGCGGAACTGCTTCAGCTGCTCCATCAAATTCGCCACAAAGATCGCGTTGTGATCTGAAGGCCGGAAGTTATGCGCGGCCGCCAACGTATTCCTGATCGCTTGCTCCACGATCATGTGGTCGCCGGTGTAGTTCATCCAGATGCCATCAAGATATTTCAAGTCTTTGATATCACCCATGGTGTTGAAGGGAATATCGACCTGCCGGTTATTATCATCATCATCGCCCTCCTGCATCTTGGGCTTGAGCACGCCGATCACGGTAAAACTGATGCCGTTCAGCCGAATCCGCTGGCCAATGGCGTATTGACCAGAAAAAAGCTTGGTCTTCGCCTCAGACCCGATCACGGCGACATGGCTGCGCTGCTGGTCGTCAAGATCGGTAAAGAACCGACCGGAGTCGATGTCGAGCTTGAGAATGTCCTGAATGTCTGGGCGGTATCCGTTCACCGACCATGTATAGGTGTGCAGTTCGTTGGCGACCGGCACGTTCTTGCTCAGCATCGGTGATACATGCTGAAGATTCGGCACCGTGTTCCACAGCCGATCAAGATCATCCTGTGTAAAGCGCACCTGCACGCCCGCCTTGGTGCCGCCCGCCTGTTCGCTCGTGCGTCCGGGAAAAACTCCGATCAGCTGTGTGCCCCATTGCGCAAAGATAGCCTCGATTGCGCGCCCGAATCCCGCTCCATACGCAAGCAGCAGCACGACCGTCGCAATCCCCCACGCCATGCCGATAATGGTGATCGTAGTGCGGCGACGGTTGTAGACCATCGCACCATAAGCCTGTCCCCAAAGATCACGCAGCATGACGACTCCTTGCCAATTTCTATTCGCGCCGCAGCGCCTCTACCGGCTCCAGCGCTGCAGCCTTGCCGGCCGGGTACAATCCGGCAACAATGCCGCTCACGCTGAGCGAAATAATCGCCAGGGCCGCCGACCATGGCACCAGCTTCGGTGGATCGAACCCCTGCACGCTGCTTCCCATCAGCGCATTGAGCACATACATCAACAAAGCCGCTCCGCCAATCCCCACAAAGCCGCTCACCCCGGTCAGCAGCAATCCCTCGAGAAAGAATTGCGTAAGAATACTCCGTGAAGTCGCGCCAAGCGCCTTGCGCAAACCGATCTCCCGCGTGCGCTCCGTCACCGAAACCAGCATGATGTTGATGATCCCGACCGCGCCCAGCGCCAGCGTCACAATCCCCACGCCGCCGAGAAAAACATCCATGGCCGTCCAGATCTTCCCCACCATCTGCTCGCTCTTGATTGTGTCCCACTCATTGAATGCGTCCTTTGAATTGGGATCAAATCCGTGGCGACGCGCAATGATCTCGTGCACTTGCCGCGTGGCCTGCAAATTATCGCCGCGAATGCGCGGCTGGTACTGGATCGAAGTCACCGAATCGGCAGGAATGTTCTCGCCTTTCAGCGGAAACATCTCGAGCATCGTGGTCAGCGGAATATAGATCTTTTGGTTTTCGTTCTCGTTATTGCCGCGGCCTGATTTGTCCGCAACGCCAATCACCTGGAACCGTGCACCATTCAAAAGCACGATCTCGCCCATCGCCGGACGTCCGGGAAAGAGCAGCCTGGCGCTCTTTTCCCCGAGCACGACCACGCGCCGCCGGTCGCGCAGGTCATCGTCGTTCAGGAAGCGTCCTTCCTTGAGCGGCAGAAAGCGGATGCCGCTATAATTCGGCTCCGCGCCGATCGCCTGGCCGCCGGCGCTCTCATAGGCGCTCTGCTGCTTGATGTCGTCACGATTGATGAACGCCGTCGCAGCGCGCACCTCGCTGCCCTGGGTGCGGATCGCTTCCGTATCGGACAGGGTGAGGTTGTAAGGACGCATCCCCGTATGCTGGTTCGCGACCGCGGGGATCGTGCCGCCCCACATCATGATGAGGTCGTTGCCAAACGTCGCCAGCTCGCGCCTCTGGCCGGAGCGAAACCCTTCGCCCACGCTGATCAGCAGCAGCATCGAACCAACGCCCCACGCAATGCCGAACATGGTCAGGAACGAGCGAAGCTTATTCGCCCATATGGCGCGGAAGACCTGCCCGAAGATATCGCCGACGTTCTGCATGTCTTAACCGGGAAATACGCACCGGTCCACTCTCCGGTTCCAACCTTTTAGACGGAGAGGGATGAAAATCCGTACCGACCAGCACGAAAAAGAGTGCTTCATCCTGACAAACCCTGCCGGTGTAAGAAATCAGGATGAAAATCATCAGATCTAAAGCAGAAATGACACGGTCTACTTACCTTGCAGAGAGCTAACCACCGTTTCCACGCTCGGCTGCGCATTCCTCAGGTAATCGCTCACGCGCTTGCGCTCTTCAGGAGTCAATGTCTGTGCCAGTGCAAGCACGCGGCGCAAAGTAACGCTGACATCGTCCACATAATTCATCAATCGGATTGCTTCGCCGGAAAGTGGCATTGGTTCCTCGGAGTTCGGATTTCTTCTCCTATTGTCTGCGCGACACGTGGTTTTCGTAAAGTCAGCCGCACGAAAACTATTGCATCCGTTCCTGCATCCTAACGGTTGTATCCGCACCACAACTTGCTCATGTCTGAATTGAAAGAATGCATTCATCGGGTAGCGCACAGCGACGCGCGCGCGCCTATCTCCACCTATCGCCTGCAAATGCGCAAAAGACCCTTCCCTACCTGGCGCAGCTTGGCATCAGCGACATCTACAGTTCTCCCATTTTTGAAGCACGTCCGGGCAGCCAGCACGGCTACGACGTCATCCGGCACGACCGTCTGAATTCGGAACTCGGCGGCGACGAAGGCTTCAACCAACTATCCGCTGCGCTGCAGAGCGCAGGCATGGGCCTGCTCCTCGATATCGTGCCCAACCACATGGGCATCAGCAATGACTCCATCTGGTGGCAGGACGTGCTCGAGAATGGCCGCGCCTCTGAATACGCCACCTATTTCGATATCGATTGGGATCCCCTGAAGCCCGATATGCGCGGCAAGCTGTTATTGCCGATTCTCGGCAACCAATACGGCGAAGAGTTGGAAGGGAAAAAAATCCAGCTTGCCTTTGAAGACGGCCATGCACGCATTCACTACTACGATCATTCGTTTCCCGTCGCGCCGCGCACCATCCCGCTTCTCTTCCCCGAAGAAGATGACGCCAAAAATGGTGTTCCCCGATCCTTCCGTGACCTGTTCAAAGAGCTGGCGCACATCCCTCCGCACGATACGGCCGACCCGAATCTCGCCGCCCAACGCAGAGAACAGCTCAAGGAACTTCTCCCTCGATTGCGTCAAGCGCTGCTTTCCCCTGAACTCCAGCCAATTCTGCCGCGCACTGCTGATCGGGTAAACGGAGTCGAGGGCGACCCCGAAAGTTTCGACGAGCTTCACGCTTTGCTTGAGACCCAACCCTACCGTCTCGCCTACTGGCGCGTCTCTTCCGAGGAAATCAACTACCGCCGCTTCTTCGATGTGAACGACCTGGTGGGACTGCGCATGGA
>Ga0207035_1219_pt1 | contig 10602 bp, 3 predicted proteins | sample Alteio_BWMinCont_77_FD_153272 | JGI IMG/M metagenome (GOLD analysis project Ga0207035, IMG submission 153272) | Enriched cells from forest soil in Barre Woods Harvard Forest LTER site, Petersham, Massachusetts, United States -... | ecosystem: Environmental > Terrestrial > Soil > Temperate forest >... | reverse complement strand
CTTTTAATTTATCTCTTAATTTATAAAGGGATTCAACATTATTTTCGGCGCCCTCTTTCAAAAGAATACAGCTAGAGACTGCTTTGTTAATAACCGACTCTACTTCCGCTTTCAATGATTTTTTGTTGATTTTTTTATATTCATTAAAGTAGGCAGCGGTTCGGTATTTTTTAACAAATGGCACAATATAAACTTGTGCTTTTTTAGACAACTCTGGTGTTTTTACTTTCTTCCTTTCTAGTATATTTTCTAAGTCTTTAAGTTTTTTAAGCGTTGCTTCAATTGTAGTACAGACTTTTACAATGGCCGTTTTATGCATTTCATCGCCTGCGTGTTCCATTTTCCCTTTCTGTTCTTTTAAATGATCTTGCATGGTTCTAATATATCGAAATGTATCTGTATTTTTAAGGTAAGTTTCAACACTGGTTTCAGAGCCAGATATAATTAAATCAAATTGCTCATCCACCTTTTTCTGTATATCTTCGACTGCTTTTTGTTCATTTTTAATAGCCTCTAATTGTTTACGGCTTAATAAATCGGCTACTGTTTTAACCACTTTTAGATTTTCAGAAGCCTTATTTATTTTTTCCGATAGGGCTCTGGTTCTAGCAGATGCATCTCCTTCTTTTACTTGATCTAATCGTTTTGCCAAGGGCATTAGCACTTCATTCAAACTGTCTAATTGACTTCTCTCGTTGTCTAACGCTGTCACTTGTGCTTTCATTAAGGTAATATTTTTATAATTTAAAACGAAATTAGGATCGTTTAAATGATGATGAATACTTTTAACCCCTTCTTGCATCGCCAAAGCCATTTTGGCATGCTGCTTCATTTTGTTTTCTAGTTCTGTAATTTTTGAATCAAGCTTTTGTGAAATTTTATCCGTTTCTTCTTTGCAAGCCTCCTCAAATCTACTTAAGATTTCCTCTAATTCTTTGGGGTTAAATTGTGCAAACGTTTTTAATTGTTCTTCAGAAAAACTTTTATAGATTTCTGTTACCCTTAATTTCGTTTCTTCTAATAACTTTTTCAAGTTTGGGATATCAATTGTATTTTTAGCATTTATAAAATCTAGAGCATCACCCATTTGTTTTTCATTGCTTTTTCTTAGCTCTTTAACTTCTTTTGCTGCCAACTCCGATGCCTTTTTAAAACGACTGTTGATGTCGTTCATTTCTTTTTTGGCAAGCTCAAGCCTTTTTTCTTCTAACTCTTTAATTTTTTCAGATAAGGCCTTAGCATTTAATTTTAAAGATTCTGATTGTTTAGAAATTTCTGCCAAATGCATTTTAATATCTTCTATTGGTCTCTCTTTTAATCCACTTTGTAAAATTGCATCTTGCAAATCCTTAACTGATATTTTTTCAATGTGTGCTAAAGTGTCATTCACTTTTGTTTGTTCATTTATCAAACGTGACACCAGCTGTTGATTAAGCACCAAGTAATCTCCCTTTTTTTCTGGGATCTTTAATGCAGCATTGGCTGTAAAATTGGTTTTTGTTGATTGTTCTCTGAGTATACTGATCTCCGATACCAAACTTCCCAACATCTCTTTTCTTCTTATTTTTAGTTTATCCATCATACTGGTTGCCTCTTTTAATCTTTTTGTGACGTCAGACTCCAATAGTGTTAGTCTCATGGCAACCAAATTACTTATTTTTTTTAAATCCTCTGATATTATTGGTACAAGATTTCTATCTATTTCGTCTCTTATAATTTTCTTTTCTTTTTCCGCCTCAGAAATTATTTTTTCTAGAGATACAACACTTTTATCTATCTCTACCAAGGTTTCAACTTTTGCTTTATCAGTACGAATGGTTTTATCGGTACGAATTTTATCTATTTCGGATTTTACAATGCCAACCTTTAATTGTAAATTTTTATCTAACGCTATGTATTGAGGGCTTAGTTTTTTTTCAAACTCTAGAATGCTTCTCTGTTCTTTAGCCGCCGCTGCCTCAATTAAAATCCTATCCTTTTTGACTGTTTTTTCGCTATACTGTAAACCTCTCGCATAAGCAAATCTAAAATTATTAAATAATTCAGACTTTGTTTGTATTTGGGCTGCTTTTGTCCCCTCGCACTCGACTTCAAATCTTAATTTCGGGTTCACCTTTAGATCAAAATTGAATATTCCAGAATCACCCGAAATCTTAGTTATCAACTTAATTGCATTATTTACTTCAAGGTGACTGACAGGCCGAAAAGTATCAGAAGCTAACTTAAATTCTACTTCCGATCCACTTTTTCTATCTATGATTAAAACAGGCATATTATTTTTATCATTAATAACTATTTTATTACCTAATTTTTCATCTACGGTATAGACTTCCCCGCTGGCAGCCAAAAATGCCTCTATTTGTTTCTTTAAAATAGCAGCATCATTTACCTTATTCAATCCATTTGCTGTCACTGTTAATTTTGGCAAATTACCCATCGTAAAACTATTTGCATTATATTCTGCATTTTTTAATATGGTATTAATTATCTTATGCCCAGAAAGTTGCTTTATTTTTCCATTATCCAATTCTCCTAAGGTATCGATTAATTTTCTTTCCTCATCTGTTAATAATTTATTCTTTTCAAGAAAATCTCTTTTTAACTTGTCTAATTTTTTGCACGCTTCTGGCGTATGTTGTGCCATATTTGAAAAAAGCAAATAAGCTCTTTCAAATTGAACAGCAGCATCTAATGCTTCTTGTGTGCGTTTTCTGAAATTTTTTCCTCTTTTTGCTTGAAGCAATTTGGACACATCGATCCCTTCTGGTTTTGATGCTACCAATTTCTTAATGCTGACTACTTTAATTTTATCTTTATGCACAATAGAAATATCATCTACTCTTTGCTCCTCATTTACTATCAAACTAATTTTTTCTAATTGCTTAAGCGCTGGAACTAAAGATTCACTTAAGCTTTTTCCTTGATTTCTTTGATCTTTTTGGCCTTGCAATTTAGCCAGATTATCTGAAAGCTCTCCTAAGGGAAATTTAACCTTTGTGGGTCGCAACATTGGCATTGATAAATAATCAAAAACATTTCTACCCACCATTCCCATTGAAGCCGTGGTCCATCGTTTGCTTTGTTCATCATCGTGCACCAAAATATCATATAGACGTCTGGCATCCCTAAGCCCATGGCAGTACTCAGCAAAGTGTTTACCAATATTTTTGATAGGTTCTACTAAATTATTAAATAAGTTTTGATCGCTTTGCATTTTAGTTGAAATTCCATCGGCTAAGCGATCTTTTTCCTTGGTTTTTTCCAGCATTTTTGTTTCCAAACTTTGTATTTCTGCAGATAATTCTTTATTGGTGGCCCAATTTGGATTTTTTGCTTTCATGCTCATTAAGGTTGTTTTTAATGTTTCAATTTCTTTATTCACAGCTTTCCAAATCTTCGCATCCCGAACCATCTCTTCGGAAAACATTTTTTTCATTTTTTCTGCTTCTTCAAACATTGATTTTGAGCTTACTATCGCTTTTTGAATACCACCTATTTCTGCCAGTATTAACGAATCTGGGTTTTTAGATCCCTCCCCGCTTTCTTTAAGTTTTTTTAATGTCCGAGCAGCTTCTACAAGACCCTGATGGTAATTTATTTCATTTTCAAAGGTTTCGACCAAAATAGAATAAATTCGAGTATATAACACATCTAATTTTTGTTTTCTCTCTTGCTCTTCGTTAGGTGTAATAGCCATGGAAATCCCCTATTTTTACTCTTTACTTAAGGTTTACTTTAGGGTTAGACCTTTAAGTTAGTATTTAGTTTATAGGTAGATACACGCTGGCGGGGTCAAGTCTCGACTACGAACTTAACTCTGGTTCGAAGTCGAGACTTGACCCCATTATGACCCCTTACTCATTACCCCCCTCACCCAAACGTAAAAGTATAAACTTCCAATCCTGGCTCTTCAGAAATTAGTTCAAGCACCCCTTCTGTGGGCTCTGGCATTTCCGCTAATGTATATAAACTATGTCTACTGATTGTAATACCGTCAGTTTTGATTTCTTTTCCATTTAGTAAAACTTTAACTTTAATGGATTTCGCAAGATCGCCAATACCCATTACGCCATAAACTTTTTTGGCATTAAAATGAATTTTAAGCGAAGCATTTGATTTAGCTGCTGTAATTTTTTCTGATCCAATCACCCACTCCCCTTGAAGGGCCCAAGCGTTTTTAGGCAGTTGTGCAGGATAGGTATATAATTTTTCTTGGTTTCTTTCAAACGATTCTGGACTTTTAAATTGATCTGCTCTGGCATAGCCAAAGTAGGTTTCGGGTGTCTGCTGATAAGAGTAACCTTCCAATGAGGTAGGTTTTGTCATTGGTTGATGGGAATCTAACAAAGCCTGAATATTGTGTTCAGTGATATCATAATCTCCTTCGCCAAAGTGTTTATAAACCACTAGACCGTTTTGATCAATTAAATAATGTGCTGGCCAATAAAGGTTATGGTAATTACTCCAGGTGCTAAAATTATTATCTAATGCCACTGGATATTCTATTCCAAATTCTTTTACTGCATTTTTTACGTTACTGAGATCTTTTTCAAAGTCAAATTCTGGACTATGTACGCCAATAATCACTAAACCTTTAGAACTGTATTTTTTATACCAGTCTTTTAAATATGGCAAAGTGCGGATGCAGTTAATACACGAATAAGCCCAAAAATCAATTAAGATCACCTTGCCGGTTAGAAGATTTAGCGTCAAAGGCTCAGAATTAATCCAATCCGTAATCCCAATCATTGCAGGCGCTGGGTATGGCACCCAAACCCCATTTTTTAGATCGGCGGGAGCGGAAGTTGCGTTTGCTTTAAGATTTGTCACCGTTTGATTTTGGGTATTAGGGTTCGAATGGTTCGACGTTAATGAACTTAAAGATAAAGCTAAATCGCTGCTATAAAACATAAAAATAACACTGGCAATAATAAGGCTGCCTAAAATTTTACGAATAAAAATGGCATTCTTTCTAAATAAATTTACTTTGGTGAGCAGCGCTCTTCCAAAGAGCACTACCATTAACATTGGCAAGGACACGCCGATCCCAAAAGATAAGACGGTTAAAAAACTCGCTATAGAAGTTTTTTGAATAACCGTTTGCACAATAACAGCCGCTAAAATAGGGCCCGCACAAGGTGTCCAAACCAACCCCACCAAACTGCCAAATAGTAAGCCGCTAAAAAAGCCATTGGCTTTTGGATTTCGATTTGATCCTGCCTGTCTTAAACCAAAATCTGAAAATATCTGCGTTAACTGTTCAAATTTTGTAGTTAAATAATCCGATATCATTACTATTCCGAAAATAATTAAAATAATAAACGAAATATTTCTAACCTGATTGAAATCTATCCCTAAAAGCTGAACCAATTTACGCGAAAAAAAAGTAAATAAAGCAAACGTAAGCACGAACCCTGCAATAATACCCAAAGGACGTCTTTTGCCCTCTTCCAGTGAGCCTGATAAAATAATAGGTAAGATGGGTAAGATACAAGGTGATATAATCAGAACAAAGCCTTCTAAAAAGGCGAGTCCAATATTAAGCAAATCCGTTTGCATTTAATATCCTAATTTCTAGCTTATTGAGTTTGTGCTATATATTATCTGCGCTTTAATCCGCACTGATCTAACGACGATTGGTATCTTTCTGTGATAAAAAATAGCGAAAGTAAACTGATAAAGCTTGCGACAATTAACAAATAAGCTGGCGCAGCCAAATCTTTTGTGCTTTGAATAAGGTGTGTTGCCACAAATGGCGCCCCACCCCCAAAAATGGCCATGCTAATGTTATGTCCTATCGATAAGCCCGAAAAACGAATTTTAGTGGGCATAATTTCTGAAAGTGCTGTTGGGATAGTGCCAAAAAATAAGCCCATCATGACTGCCAATACTGCTTGCACACTCATCACGGTATAATAGTCGCCAGTTTGTAACATCTGAAACAATGGGTAAGAAAAGGCAATAAACCCAAGACACGGATAGGCTAACACAGATCTGCGGCCTATTCGATCGGATAACCACCCGCCCAATAAAATAGAAATTGCAAAAACACACATATTAACGGTATTAATAGATAAAGCATCACTGGCGCTAAATTTTAAATAAGTTTTAAAATAACTGGCCATAAAAATAGCAACAATAAAAAAGCCAATGGCCGTTAAGAAATCGAGTAAAATTATAACGCCAATTTTAGATTTATGATTAGAAAATAAATCTTTTAATGGCACCGATTCTTCTGTTCGCCTTTCTTTGACTTCTAGGTAAATACCAGGATCCGTTAATTTTGTGCGCATATAGCCGCCCACGACACTGCCGACGATGCTTAACATAAAGGGAATGCGCCAACCCCAAGTTTGCATCATTTCTGAAGATAAATAGGTGTTCAAACCGGCAACCAAGGTAGAACCTAATACAACACCAATAACCGCACTAAAAGAAGCCCAACTACCCCAAAGCCCTCGTTTTGTTTGAGGCGCATGTTCTACAAGGAATACCATGGAACCTGTAAATTCTCCACCAATGGCAAAGCCTTGCAGGGTGCGAAGAATGATGAGCAAAACGGGTGCTAAGAGACCAACTTGAGCGTAGGTAGGTAAACAACCCATTAATGCAGTTGGAATAGCCATCACATAAATAGAGAGTGTTAGGGCAAATTTTCGGCTTACTTTATCCCCAATGTGTCCAAATACCATCGAACCCAAAGGACGTGCCAAAAAACCAGACCAAAAGACGCCCCAGCTTGCCAAAATTTGTGTTAAAGGATCGGCAGAAGGAAAAAACAATGCGCCTAATATGACCGCAAAATAGCCATAGATAACAAAATCATACCACTCCAAAGCATTTCCAATCATACAAGAAATCAGTACCTGCTTAGAAGTTTTAGGTTGTTCAAGAATATCTGCGAAAGTCGTTGCACTCATATTAATACTTCCTTACATCACTTCCTCTAACCAGAGTGCAGACTATCAAATATTTACAAAACAATCTACAAGACTTTGACCCTTAAAAGCATCTTCTATATGATGTAGAATACCGTGTAAAAGAGAAATCCTAAATGATAGGTCAAGAAAATCAAAATTGTTATTTTATTATTTTAGTTAGCGTATTAGTTTTCTTTTCGGCTGCCGCTTCAACGCACGCTGAAGAGAATCCTCCCAAACCCAAACCCTCAACGTGCCCTTGTAAGAAGGATTATATGCAATCCATGAACGCATTCAACCATTTATTACCGCCTAAAGCAGAGAAAATTCCCCATATCACAAAAATGAATGGTGAAACACTCGTTGATAACTATGCTTGGTTGCGAGACAAACACTGGCCAAAAGTGGATGATCCTAAAATCCTTGGATATTTAAATGAGGAAAATGCCTACACTTCTGCATTTATGACTCAAGGAAAAGTCAATTATGACAAGTTGTATGCCGAAATTATTGGCAGAATAAAATTAGAAGACGCTTCTGTTCCCATTAAAAAAGATAATTACGATTATTATAAGCGCACGGAAAAAGACTCTAATTATCCTATTTATTGTCGTAAATTGAATACACATCCAGAAGCTAAAGAAGAAGTTATTCTAGATGCCAACGCACTGGCAAAAGTTAGCCCTTATTTTGATTTGGGCACAATGGATATCAGTCAAGATCACACAAAGTTACTGTATTCTGCGGATTATAACGGTTCCGATCGTTATACTGTCAAAGTGAAAGATCTTACCACTGGCCAACTATTGCCAGATTCCATTGAAAATACGATAGGAGAAGTTCTTTGGAATAAAGACGGTACGGGCTTTTTTTACGCAAAACTCAGCGAACAATGGCGATCTGAAGAAATTTATTTCCACAAGCTCAGCGATGCACAATCTAAAGATATATTGCTTTATAAGGAATCCGATCCACTCTTTATGGTAGACGTTGAACAATCCAGCAATAAACGATTTATCTTTATTAGTTCCAGCAGTAAAAATACTTCGGAAGTTCGATACATTGATTTAGATCAAAACAAATTGGAGCCCATTTTAATCCAAGCAAGAAAAGAAGATCACCTTTACACAGTCGATAATCATGGAGATCTCTTTTATATTCTAACCAATGATAAAGGCAAAAATTTTCGTTTAGTCACAACAACGATCACTCAACCTGATCAATCCCATTGGAAAGAATTGATTGCTCATAATCCCAATATCTACTTAAACGAACTGTCGTTATATAAACAGTATCTTGCTCTATCAACCAAAGAACAAGGGCTGACGCAAATCAATATTATAAACCTGAATACTCAAGAAAAAGACATACTTAAATTTCCCGATCCTACCTATGACGCCTCCCAGGTTTTTACAACCTTTGATGACAAAGCACTTCGAATTAGTTATTCGTCCTTGGTTACGCCTAACTCTATCATGGCCTATGATTTTGCTACTAAAAAATTAGAGACCTTAAAGGTAACAGAAATCCCCAGCGGCTATACGCCATCAGACTACGTATCCGAAAGAGTTTTTGCAACCAGTAAAGATGGTACAAAAGTACCCATTTCATTAGTTTATAAAAAATCTTTATTCAAAAAAGATGGCAGTAACCCGCTGTATTTATATGGCTATGGTTCCTATGGTTTTGCAATCCCTGCTTCATTTATACACCATGCCTTGTCACTTGTAGACAGAGGGTTTGTCTATGCCATTGCGCATGTGCGAGGCGGCGATGATATGGGTTATTTATGGTATGAAAGTGCTAAGTTTTTAACTAAGAAAAATACTTTTGACGATTTTTTAAGTGTTGCAGATTATCTAGTGCGCGATCAGTATACCTCTGCTGGTAATATTACCATATCGGGTGGCAGTGCTGGCGGCATGTTAATTGGTGTCAGCGTCAACGAAAGGCCCGAACTGTTTAAAACTGCCATTGCAGATGTCCCTTTTGTCGATGTACTGAATACTATGTTGGATGATACGTTACCACTGACACCCAGCGAATTTAAAGAATGGGGCAATCCAAAAGATCCTAAATATTTTGATTATATTAAGTCTTACTCGCCTTATGATAATGTTAAAGCTCAACATTATCCTGCCATGTATGTTAGTGCGGGCATTAATGATCCGCGTGTAGCCTATTGGGAGCCCGCTAAATGGGTGGCTAAATTACGCGAACTGAAAACAGATAATCATTGGTTATTACTAGATACCAATATGGATTCCGGACATGCGGGTGCCACTGGCAGGTTTGGGCGCGCAAAAGATGTTGCAAAAGAATATTTATTTATCTTGACTGTGCAAGGTCTAATTTAGAGGTACTACTTGTAGACTGAGGTGCAGTGGACAGCGGTGCATCGAGCTGAGCTGCAGTTTCTGCAACAGTAATAGCTGTCGCAGCTGCTGCTTTGTTATATTGGCTTAAAATAGGCTTCCCTGCTCCTTGCGCTTCTGAATCTTGCAAACGAGCATACAATCTTTGGTTTGCAAGAGAAACCGATCTCCCTTTCGGGATTTGATCTTCTAAACCCTCTTCCACAAGCTCATCATTGGTTAATTCATGAACACTAAATTTTCCGTCACTTTCTGTCCTTTTATAAATTTTTCGGGCTTTATTTATTGTAAAAGCCAATCCAAACGATACCATTGCAAACAAGAATAAAGCCCTAATGGTTAATAGCCAAATGGGCGGTCCTGTTTCTTCAACAGCGTAATAAGTTTCTGCACCGACAAGCCCTGCAGTGAATGTATCGAGCACCAGATCCAGCGATTGCCTCGTCTTTCTCATGGCACGACTATAGGCTACTGTGGTGGCAATTCCAGCAATGGGCGGTATTACTTGACAGATAATGAATTTATGACTGGCTTCAACAATTGGCACAGGTGTAGCTGGATCTGCCATTTTAAAGGGCAGATGAATAATGCTTGTAATATAGATCCACTTAAAAAAACAATCTATTGCTCTGGCAAATTTTTTCAGCTTATTGTGTCCATCACATCGATCTATTAAACGGTGCATCCCTGTTTGCCAACCAAAATACAGTAAAAAAGAAAAGGCAAGCGGCCCTGCAAGCACTTGAAAAACTCGAGAATCGTTAACATGAGGGCCTGCATCATTAGGATTTAGGTACATATCCAGATAAATTACATTACCAACGGCATAAACTGAAATTAGTGCACTCGCAAGCAGATCGTTGATAATTTTTTTATAATTAGATCGTTCAAAAATACTGTGTACCGAACGAGCGCCTCTCCATAAGCCATAAGCACCAGAAGCCATTCCAGCAAATAAAAAATAGCGTGCATAATTTTGTCTAAATGGAGGGAATAAGCGGCTAAATTGATCAAGTACAAATTCCACTGAAGCGTATTTTAGCCCATAAACCAATAAGTTTTCTACCAGGAGCGTATAGCTTCTTTGGATTTTAGGGTTTTTAGAATTTCTAGGAAGACAAGCGCTATAACTAACCATTACCCTACGCGGTGGTGTTGGTTGTGCTATTGATTGCACTACTGATTGAGGCGTTGGTGCTGATTGTGTTGCCGGTGCTGCTGATCGGAACGCCGGCTGTGACGCTTGCACCAACAATTCTTGTCTTTCTGCTTCTTGTTTTCTTTCCATCGCAAGACTACTTCTTTTT
>Ga0207035_1208_pt1 | contig 10613 bp, 5 predicted proteins | sample Alteio_BWMinCont_77_FD_153272 | JGI IMG/M metagenome (GOLD analysis project Ga0207035, IMG submission 153272) | Enriched cells from forest soil in Barre Woods Harvard Forest LTER site, Petersham, Massachusetts, United States -... | ecosystem: Environmental > Terrestrial > Soil > Temperate forest >... | reverse complement strand
GGCGGTAAGGTTGTTCAGGTTGATCGTTGACGGGTCGAGATAGTTCGCCGGAAAACCCTGCTGCGCGATCATGACCGGCGTGGTCGATGTCGACGCGGCGGACTGTGTTTTGTTGATGAGAAACGGCGGATTCAGCGAGAGCTGGTCTTCACTGCCGTAGCGCTCAAGTACGGTGTAATAGATGCCGTATCCGCCGCGTACCACCGTCTTCTGGTCGGGTGAGTAGGCGATGCCGATGCGCGGGCCGAAGTTCTTGTAGTTGGTGTCGACCAGAGAGCGTGACTTCAGGCCACCGGAGCGGGCGAAGACCAGCGATCCGCTGTCGGGATCGAAGTTGGCCATCTGGTTCTTGCCATTGAGCGCGGGGGTTGCGAAGTCGTAGCGGATGCCGAGGTTGAGGGTTAGCTTGGGAGTTGCCTTCCAGTCGTCTTCAAAAAAGCCGGACGCCATCCACAGCCTCTGATCGACGAAGTGCACGTTGGTGAGCTGGTTGCTTTGTACCTGGCCGAGCAGGCCGTCGGCGTAAGGGAATCCGGTGTTCGAAACGCACTGGCTGGCTGCGTTGCGCTGGCAGGTAAAGATGCCGGTGAAGGTCAGGTCGCCGCGCATGCCGGGCTCATCCTGGAAGAGGTTGCGCATAGGAGCATACAGCGAGGCGCCGATCTTGAACGTCTGCTTGCCATGCGTCATCGAGAGCGTGTCGTTGTACTGGAACTGCTGCGGAACCTGCTGTTTGGGCAGAAAGTCAGGCGATCCGACGAAAGCTCCAATGGAGCCGCTGAACGTGGTGAGCGGTACACCGCCGCCGACGGATGGATTGATGGGAATACCGGGAACGAAGTTGCCCGCGTATGTCGTGAGGGCAAACGGGTCCTGTTCCGCGAAGGAGAAATTGCGTACCCAGCCGAACCGGAAGTCGTTTACGAGGCTCGGGCTGAAGATGTGCGTCCAGCCGATCACGAGGCTGTGGTTCTTCAGGATCTGACGGCCCCAGGCGGAGGTGCTGCTGCCATCGGCAAGTCCGCCGAAGTAGCCGGGGATGAAGCGGAAGCGGTTCGAGTAGTTGTAGCGGGAGAAGACGGTATCGCTCTGTGAAGGCGTCCAGTCGACGCGGCCGTTGTAGCTGTCGTTGTTGTCCTGCACGCCGGCGGTGCGGAAGTAGTTGTTGGTTTCAGCAAACGAGCCGTTCGAAGGTACATTTGGCTCGGGAAAGAGCGCGATGAGGCTGGCGACGACGGGGTCGATGCGGCCCGCCGGAATCTGATTATTGGCAAAAGGCTGACCGGTCTGTGGATCGTAGATCGTCGGATACTTGATGCCGACTCGTGCGCTGGTTGCGGGACTGAAGTCGCCGATACGCTCGTTGTCGAGAGGCACGGTGGATGTACGGTTCACACCCTGCTTGATGCGTGTGCCTTCATAGTTGAAGAAACCGAAGAGCTTGTTTTTCATGAACGGGCCGCCGAAGCTGCCGCCGAACTGGTTCTGGTTGTTTTCCGCCTTCGGCTGGTCGTGCTCCTTGGTGATGAAGTCCGTGGCGTCGAAGAACTGGTTACGCACATACTCATACGCGAGGCCGTGGAACTGGTTGGTGCCGCTCTTGGTGTTGACGGAGACCGCCGCACCGGGCGCGCGTCCATATTCCGCCGAGTAGGGGTTGGTAATGATGTTGAACTCGGAGATGACGTCAACGGAGGGGTGAGCGGATTCGGTGCTGAGCTCCTGCACGTTTTCCGAGAAGGTGTTGTTGTCGATGCCGTCGAGGATGAAGTTATTCTGCAGCGAATGGATGCCGTTGACGTTAAAGTCGCCCGTGCGGCCAGCGGAAGTAGAACCGCTCTGTTGGGTGAAGCGGCTGATCTGCACGCCGGGGACGGTGCGGAGCAGGTCATCCCAGTTGCGCAGGTAAAGCGGCGTCTGTTCGATGGTGCGCTGATCCACGACTGTACCGATGGAGGCGTCGTCAGGAGACAGGCCGACACCTTGTGCCTCCACTTCGACGGTCTGCTGCGCGGAGCCGACCTGCAGCGAAAAGTCGCGGCGTCCCTTTTCTGCAACGTTCAGCGTTACATCTTCCTGTGCCGTATTGAAGCCCGCCGACTCTACCTGGACCGTGTACTGGCCAATAGGCAGGTTCTGGAACGAATAGTATCCGGCGTTGTCAGTAGTCACGGTGCGGATGTATCCGGTGGCGGGACTGGTAGCCTTCACGGTTACATTTGGCATGGCGGCGCCGCTCGGATCGGTAACCAGCCCGGAAAGACTGGCTGTATTCACCTGCGCGGAGAGCGGTGCAGCGAGGATAAGCGCAGCAGCGAAGAGCAGGGTGTAACGATACCATGCCCATAAGCGATGATTTTTCATAAGTAGCCTCGGAAATTTGGAGTGTTACGTGCGGAAAAGACAGGACGTACGCGCAACAGGTATGAGTAATCGCGTAATAACTACAAATACGCTAAAAGGTAACTCTGAAGATACTATGAAAGTCAGATGAACGAGAGATGAAAATGGCGCGAACGACGGGGTGAACTTGATCGGAATTGTGGTCGTCATCTGAAAGAAAAAGGCCCGCAGTGCGCTGCGGGCCTTTTGTTCGAGATGGAAATGTTGGGGTTATGTCGTGGTGCGCGGCTGGACGACGATGAACTGCACCGGCGCGTACGTGGTAGGCGTGCATACCGGAGTTCCGCCCGACGGATTCACCACACATGCCGGCAGCTTGGGATCGATCGTCTGCGTGTCGGTGGGGGTGGATGAGGTCACGTCTATGAGGTGCAGCAGGTTGTCGCCCGTTGTACCGACGAAGAAGGTCGAATCGTCGGGACTGAAGACGCCCGAGACCGGAGCCTGCGGCGCAGCATAGTTAGGCGCAGTGGAGAGCTGCACGTTGGTCAATGTGCCTGCCGTTCCAAATGTTGTCGATGGCGTGTAGGCCGGGAGCAGACCGCTTGCGCTGGTGGCGCTGTAGGTGATGAAGGAGATGGCCGAAGTCGGCGAAGAAACCACCGCGTTAATCTCGGACGGAGAGATGTTGCTCAGGGCTGTTGTGTTGATGGTGTAATTGCCCGGGGTTGATCCTGAGCCGCCCTGCTGAAATTTGATTCCTGCAGCAGGGCATGTTCCAGTTGGCACGTTGACGGAGATGTCGGCGATCTGCGCCGGGCTGGCCGATGCGCCCAGGATGTGGTTGCCATCATTGGTAGCCGTCAAATGATCTGTCTGTGCGGCTACGGTTGCTGCCAGGGGATAATAGTCCGAGATCGGGGTTGCCGTGGTGTTCGGGCAGAAACCATAGGCAGTCGTATTCGCGCCCGTGATGAAGGGGCCTACGCTGGGAATGGTAACGGTGATGTCCGGCGAGCAGAACGGATCGTACGTAGTTGGGTCGTTATTGTTATTCAGCTTGGCCGTGGTGCAGACATTGTTGCCGGTATTCGTGGTTGGCGTGGAGTGCCACCCGGTAGCCGTGTTGTAGACGTAGAAAGCATTCGGGCCGGTGATGTACAGGTTCTTGCCATCGGGCGAAAACTGGGCGCGCGTGGCAAGTCCGCCAATGCTGCTAAAGGTGGCTTTGCTCTCGTTATAGAGATAGATGGTCTGGTTGATCTGGTCGTTGATCACAGCCGTCGAGCTATCCGGCGAGACCGCCAGCACCACGCCGGGTACGTTGGGATCTTCTTTCGCGAGCGTATTCGTCGCCGCGTTGTAAACCATCAGCTCGTGATAGCTGCCGAAATAGAGATTGGCGCCGTTCTGGTCGAGCACCATGGAGTTCGGAATATAGGGCAGCTTGATGGGCGTAGGCGCGCCCGTGGCTGTCAGATCGATTGGCGTGAAATAAGAGGACTGCGACGAAGCCAGCCACAGTTTGGTGCTGCTGCGTCCCGGCGTGTTGACGATGATCTTGTCGCTGGCGACCGGCAGGCCAGTCCCCAGCTGGCCAATGATGTTAATTGGCGCAGGATTGCAGGTGCCGGGCTGGCAGATGGCTGTGACGGTGGTTGTGGTCGGGAAAACCGGCGTGACCAGTCCCGCACTGCTGACGCCGATCTGCTTCGGCTCGGTAGAAGCGTAGTCGAGCGCGAGACCGCTGAGCGTTGCGCCGGTCGTGTCTGTAACCGTCGAAGTCACGGTCTGGGGGCTGCTGGCGTTGACTGTCACCGGCGTCGGAATGCCGTTGGACCCGTTAAGCTTGAGATCGATGTTGGCCGGCGGGCAGGTGAAGAAGTATCCGGCGGCCGAAGTGACTCCTGAAATGGTCGCGTTAACCACTGTCGAGCCCGGCTGAAGGGCGGTGGCGAGTCCGTTCACCGTGCTGGTCGTTCCGGTGGTTCCAGTGGTCCCGGTTGTACCGGTCCCGGTCGTCGTGGTGCCGTTACTCGTGTTGTTGATGTTCACGATCGTGGCGTTGACCGGCGTATAAGTCACGGTCCCCACATATTGGGAGGGAATCAGCACGCCATCCGGTCCAAAGACGTTCGTTCCGGTGGTCAGTGGATTTTGCAGCGTCTGGTTTTGCGAGACGCACGCTGTCTGTGTCGGAAACTGGATCGCCGTGATCGGCGGATGGATATAGACGTTGACCGGATTACTGGTGACGGCGGAGGCGCTGGCCGTGACCTGGCCTACGCCGGGCCCTGTAGGCGGCGTGCAGATGGTGAAATCGGGAATGCCGGAGGCACTGAAGCGGTTCCAACTGCCGGCGCAGACGGCGCCCGTAGCCGGATTAATGTCCGCAATGCTAAGGTTCGTGGTGCCGTACACATAATGTGCCACGCTGACGGTGCCGCCGATGCAATTAAATCCCGTAGGCTGGTTTACCTGGCCAGTCTGCCCATAGGCAAGCGAAATGCCGGTCGATGCCGGCCCAAGACTGATGTGATCGAGGTCCGTGGTCTTCTCACCGTAACCGAAGCCGTTCTTAAGGCAAAAATCTTGAGGGTTGGTGCCGCCGCAACCTGCGATGGAAATGCCGACGGGAATCGAGAGAATGAATAAAGCAATCAGGGCAAAAAACCGCTGCATGAAACCTCCCCGTCTATGTGGACGCACCACGCAGACGGTTGTTACTGCCAGAGATCCTCTGGGAGTCTTTCCAAGGATATAGTTCCGAAGTTTGAGTGTAAAAGCTTGAAAGGACTTCAGCAAGCGAGGAGCGGCAGATAGCCGGTTCGAAAAAGCCTGCCAGGGAGCGGCAACAATCTTTGCGGACATCAAAATTACAAACGCGAAGTCCGCGCATGTGTTGCGATCCTGGCCAAAGAAATGCGGCAGCCTGATGGCAAGCTGCCGCGTTTCTGTTGCAGATGCTGCGAAAAGCCGGGTTACTTGGCTTTTGCCGCGTCGTTGATGAAGGTGAGGCCGTTGGGAACGCCCCATCCGGTCACGTTGTCCCAGCCCTTGGTTACGGTCAGGGAGGTATCGGTTCCGAAGCTCAGGTCCACATATTCGCCGGTCAGATTCCAGAGCGAGCTGAAATACTGGGTCGTCGTGTAGAGCGGAGCCAGCAGGGTATCGGAGGAGTAGAAGGTAGCGCCGCTCGTATCGAAGACGATGCCGGCTACATTGGTTGGGCTGCTGAGGGGAACGACGTCATGGATGGCTCCCGCAGGAAGTTTAGCGAGCAGAGGCGCGGCCTGTCCCAGCGATTTCCCGGCCTTCTGGTCTGCAATCGCCCAGATAGCAGAGAAGATGGGCGAAGCAAGGCTCGTTCCGCCGATGCCGGCCAGCGGCTGGCCGAACTCGAAAAAAACCGCCCCCGTATAAGGATCGGCAAGCGCCGAAATATCAGGCTCCTGCCGTCCGGTTCCGGTGAAGGATTTCTGCCAGGAAGGCTTTGCGATGAAGGTGCTCTCACCGCCGCCCGAACCGCCGAGTGAGCCAAGCTCGAGCGGTGGATCGAAAACACTATCCACTGCAACGGAGAGGATGGCTCCATTGTTGCCCCAGCCCACTTCCGCTCCGTTGGTTGTGCCATTAGGGATACCGATGCTGGTGCCCCCGATGGCTGTTCCATAGGCTGAAGTGGCCGGATACGACTGTCCGCCGCCGCTCGGCGACCCGGTGCCTTCATCGCCGCCGTCGCCGCTCGAGAAATTCACGGCCAGGCCTGCTGCTGCCGCCTTCTTCAAGACCTGCTCAAAGCCCTGGACGGTAAAGGCTCCGAAGAGCGCCTCAGGAAGTCCATAGCTGTTCGAGATGACGTTGCCGAGCTTGTTCAGCCGGGCGTTGTCGATGGCGAATTCAAATTCAGTCCAGTCTTCTGTTGGCATGATCTGGATCACGATCTTTGCCTTGGGCGCAATGGAGTGGACCCATTCCACGTCGAGCGATGCCTCATCCTGCCAGTTGTCGACTTCGAGCGATAGAGCAGTCGGCTTACCGTCGGGATAGAGGACCTTGAAATTGGAGGTGGTGATCGCCGGCAGGCCTGCCAGAGTGGCGAACTGCGTCAGGTCGGCGGTCAACTGGGTGCCGTCGGTTGGGCCGTCCACGATCACGACCGTCTGCCCGGTTCCATCGAGGCCAGCTTTATAGGCAGCGGTCAGGCCGTAGTGGCCTTGCACCTGCGACGGTGTCCAGGAGCAGGTCAGAGGACTGTTGTCGTAGATGTTTCCGAAGTATTGGCCAACCGGTAAGGAGGCTCCGGCGGTTGTAAGGGAGACAGCTGCGGCGCTGGAAAAGCAGTCGTTGGTTGCGATGCCGGAGAAGCCGCCGGTGGCCTTCTTGATCGTGAGCTGTGTTGACGGCGACGAGGCAGGCCGCACATTCGGTTTCCCTGTTCTGGGATTGATCTGGAACTTGACGTAGGGCTGCATTTTAAAGCTGGTAAGCCCGGTCACACCGTGCACCAGCGCGCCTGCCGGGCCTGCAAGCGTTGCCGGTGTCACGTTGGCATGGAAGGTCTTTCCCTGCCGCTCGAATTCGTGGATCTGCGTCTGAAAAGCGCTCTCAACGCTGGATGCCGGGCCGCGCGCGCGAATCGAGAGATTATCGGAACTCACTGAGAGAACGGAAAGGCCATGCGATTGAAGCTCTTTCCTGACTGTTTCCACTTCAGCCGATGATGGCGCGTAGCGAGCGATCTCGTCGTTGCTGAGCCACTGGTGGTAAGTAGAGGAACCGGGCGTGTAGAGATCCTCGACCGCTTTGTCGAAGGCCGCCTGGTTGTGCATTTTCAGGTGTACGGTAAGCGTGATCTCCTGGAGCGGTTGGACTGGGCCGTGATCGGAAGAGACATCCGCGACTTTCGGGCGCTCGATTTGTGATTGGGCGTTAAGCACGGGACCGCCAAGCAAGGTGCATGCAAGGGCGGCGGCACTGGATGCCAGCATCCATTTGGAAAGGTCTAGTTTTTGAAACATGGGGACTCCATCTCCTGCGTGGGGTAGGGGTGGGTGTGTACGTTTGCCTGGAAAGCGGCGAACGCAGTGACAACAAGGCACCACTTACTGAACTGATGGACTGGACGGATTAAAAACGTCGGCAGAAGAGCCGGGGATCGGTCAACAACGACAGGAATGAACAGCGGGTTGTTGCATACGTGTCATGTAACAGCCACACCAATCTGGCACAAGGTTTCCATGGCGTCAACAGAAAAACTTCCGTACTCTACCAGAAAGAAAATCGACGTGATAGATAGGCTGGCGGCAAATCGAGGGTTTTTGACGCGACAAAGCTTTACCATCCGGTACTTGGGACCGCGTGGCCGAGGCGTAATCAGTGCACCGAATGCCCGGGGTGCACAAATGTGGCCAGATCATTCAAGTCCTTCCCTGCTCCATCCGGAACCACCCCGAGCTCCTCTGCCGCAAATTGTGCGCGATTCACCCAGAAAGTAGGATAGCCGAACCACTTTGCGCCCACCGCATCCCAGCCCGCAAACGCTGCAAAAGCGATCTCTTCTTTCCTTAGCCCAAAGGCGCTCATCGCCATTTCGTAGGCCCGCGCATCAGGCTTGAACACTCTCACCCGATCGGTGCTCAAGTGGTCTTCAAAAATCCCCTCAAGCCCGGAGTTCTTCACCGCCTGATCCAGCATCGCTGCAGTAAAGTTCGAGAGAAACGCCATCCGCATTCCGCTGGCCTTCAATCCCTTCAGCGCCACCAACGCATCCGGCCACGCCTTCAGCTCAAGATAACTTTGCATCAACCGGTCGCTGTCCGACTTCGTCAGCTGCAGCTTCAAAGACCTGCACGAGAAAACTAGCGCCTCCTCTGTCACCTTCCAGAAGTCGACATATTGCCGTCCCATGGTTCGCAGCCATGTGTACTCAAACTGCCGCGTCCGCCACAGAGTGCCCAACTCCTCCCCACGCCCGGGAAAGATCCGGTCGGCCAGGGCGGCGACAGGCCGCAGATCGAAGACCGTCAACGCATCGAACGCAATGCCCTTAATCCTCGGTCCAACGAAGCCTACCGTCGCTGGTTCTGCGTATAGCGCTGCCGCCGCTCCTCCTGCAAGTAAGCTCACAAAATTTCTTCGATTCAATGTTGTTTTGACCTCCTAGGCTTTGACGAGCACCTTCGCCGAAACGCGAGCCTGGCGCCGATGCGAAGTACTCGGTGAGGAGAAATCATCATCCAGTGATTGACCGGCCTGCAAAACGCCACAGCCGCAAACGCACCTATCCCTGATGTTTAAACGCCAGATCTGTGCTGGGATATTTGCCGGCCAGGGTCATATGCAGGTGGTCCCCGACCATGTACAGCCGCACGTTGGCCGTGTACCCAGTGCGGATGAAGTGGCAGCCCGGATTGGCCGGCTCATCCCACACCATGAAAAAACCATTGTTCGTCAGCGGGACATATTGGCTTCCGCAGCCCGCGGTTGTGCGGCCGTCGCCCGCGCTGGCGTGCATCTCCACCACGAACTGATTGCCATGCCTGCCTATGTAAAACACCACCGGCGTGCCATCAGGGATCGATTGTGGCGGACCGGCGAGGTACCACCAGCCGAGGAATGCGCGTCCACGCTCCACAGCCTCGGAGGCTGCCGCGGAAGTTGGAGCCGGAACGGAAGAGGAAGCGGCGACAGGAGCTTTCACGAGCGCCTGTTCGCTGGCTTTGACGGGTGTGGCGTGGCCTGTCGCCTGCTCCGTCGACGACGACGGGATGGGGGCCGTACTGCCACCGGCACTCTGTCCCTCAGTCGACGTTTGCGTCGGCGTTTGCTTCGACGGGTGGACTCCATCCTCTTTCCGTACCTCGAGCTGTCGATGGACAGAAACGATGCCCCACACGCTGGCCACCACTACGGCAGCGGCGAGCACGAACCCGGCAGCGAACCGGAACCAGGGTTTGGCCGGTCTGGAAGATGCAGGATCGGCGGTAGCACCTTGAACCGTCGGCTTGCTGGCAGCGTGCTCACCGTCACTCACGTTCGGAATCGACCGCTTCGCAAATCCGCGCTTGGGGCGTACATACTCCCGAAGCGTACGGCTGAATAACTCAATCTCCGAGTTCCAGCGAGCATGCGTGAGTTCGACGCAGTTCCGATAGGCAAGGTTCTGCAAATCCTCCGGCAACTCCGCGGCAGTGGGCATGCGCGCGCCGTGCACCAGGACCGGGATCACATCGATATCACGAGCCAGAGCCGCAGCCACTTCGAGGCGGACGAAGTTGTTCGGCTGGTCGAGCCGGCGTACACCCGATGCGTCCGTGACGGACGTCCAGTTGGGCCCGATGATGGCCAGCAGCACCGCGCATTTGGACACATTATCGGTGAGGACCTGGCGGAAATCCTTGCCCGGATGGATATCGGAGACATCCATGAAAATGGCCGCAGCGCCGAACAATCGGACCAGATCGTCGTAGAGGCGCCCCGCCTCGCCTTCCGCGTCCGACCTCCTGTAGCTGATGAAAATGACGCCGCTCATCAAATCATCGCCTCACCGCCGACCTTCCCCATCACGAGAATATAAGTGGGCAATGTCGATTGCGCAATTTCAACCCGCGACTCTGATCTCAATCCATTCAGATGTTCTTGTCGGCGTCGGGCTGAGCGTTGCACGCTTCGGCGGAGATCCTCGGCCAGCCGATTCGCTCACCGAATCAATTTAGATCGGTCTACACTTCGCCAGGTGGCAGAGAAACCGACTATTCGGTCAAATGGATCGTTTCATTCTTCCTCGGATCGTACAGCGAGTCCCGTCTTGTCAATCGATAAGCCAAACTGAAGAATCATTCATCCGCGACTGGAGTCCAATCATACAGTTAATTCTGGCTGGCACTCGTCGAAGGATGGAAATCTCTCATGCCGCGTAAGCAGCTCGCAATCTGGTTTGTCCTATTCGTTGCAGTGTTGTCTCTGGCAAGGCGAGCGCCGGCTCAAAGCGACCAGACAAGAGCGGTCCATGTTCAGATTGTCGACAGCCAAGGTCACCCTCTCACCGGAGTTCAACTCCAGCTACATAGCAGTAGCACTGTCGTTTCAACAGTCGTCACCGATGCTCAAGGTCGTGCATCGATCACCTGCAAGGTTCAGCAGGCCTGCACGATCATGGCTGATGTTAGCGGTTATAACCATGTTCAGATTCCTTTAGAGTCGGCAGACGGTTCTGATTCGACCATTGAGATCACGATGTCACAGATCATCAAACATGATGAGACAGT
>Ga0207035_1218_pt1 | contig 10650 bp, 10 predicted proteins | sample Alteio_BWMinCont_77_FD_153272 | JGI IMG/M metagenome (GOLD analysis project Ga0207035, IMG submission 153272) | Enriched cells from forest soil in Barre Woods Harvard Forest LTER site, Petersham, Massachusetts, United States -... | ecosystem: Environmental > Terrestrial > Soil > Temperate forest >... | reverse complement strand
GTGAAAATGTAATGGTGGTTGATTTGGTAAGAAATGATTTGAGTAAAATTTGTAAAGAGGCTACAGTAAAAGTGGAAGAATTGTTTGGTGTTTATAGTTTTCCACAGGTGCACCAGATGATTAGTACTATTAGTGGCGAGATGCGTAATGATATTCATTGGGTGGATGCAGTGCAAGCAACTTTCCCGATGGGTTCGATGACAGGTGCTCCCAAAAAACGTGTAATGGAGTTGATTGAACAATACGAACAAACAAAACGTGGTTTATTTTCGGGTTCTATTGGTTACATAAATCCCGATGGTGATTTTGATTTTAATGTAGTGATACGAAGTATTTTATTCAATGCTTCTACTAAATATCTTTCCTTTCAAACCGGTTCTGCCATTACATTTTATAGTAATGCTGAAGAAGAATATAATGAATGTTTGTTGAAGGCAGAAGCGATGAAGAAGGTGTTGGGCTAATTTGTTCTTATTTTTCTCTTTAAATAGACAGTTTAATAGTAGTACCACTGTTGCAGTGAGTGACACAACGATGTTTAATAGTAGCACAAATGTTAGGTCCAAAAAAAATCCATTAATTGTTGATGACGTTTTATTTTATATTGATGCAAATTCGCTGATTTGTATTTAGAGCGTTATATTTAGGGTTAAAACAATATTATGAATAAACTAAGATTGCTATTGGTATCAGTCTTTTTTGTTAGCATTAATATTTGTTCTGCACAAAAAGCAACCACACGCTATATTGAAAAATTTTTACCGCTTGCTAAAGAATTATCTACACAATGGGGTATTCCGGTTGCCATTATTTTGGGAGTTTCGATACATGAATCGGGTAGCGGTACTAGTATTAATTGCCGGCAATTGCATAATTATTTTGGAGTAAAAGGGCGTAATCATTTAAAGAAAAGGCATACTAAATACAAACAATATGATTCTGCCAGAGCTTCTTTTGAAGATTTTTGCAGAATAGTTTCAACAAAAAAATATTACCCCAAACTTAAAGGTACATTTGATTATAAAATATGGCTATCGGCTATGAATAAACGCAAATATGCCAGCGCAAAAGAAGTATGGATACATCGGATTAAATTAATTATTGCAAGACAGAAGCTGTATCAATATGATCAGGCTGTTGATTCAACTGCCCAATAGCCATTTACTGGCTTTTATTTTTTACTGTAGAATGTTTTTTTGGATAAACAGTTTGCCTATCAGGAATAGTAAATCCTCTTAAAAGTACCTGCACACTCTCATTTAATATCAGGTATTTGTTGGTAACAAATAAATTCATTTTATCAGAAGGTAAGCGTAAATCATAATTACCAATAGTAGATAAAATTTTATCCATATTGGGATTGTAATGATCAAATAATGACATATCCATTGAAAGATCTTTTGCAATAACTACTGAGTTGTATTTGCCTGAAATAGTTAATACTTGTAAATTATTTTTTTCTGTAACTGATAAAGCCGGTTTACTATTATAAGGATTCGGACCGCTGATTTGTTTGTAACTGGTAAAGGTTACATCATTGGAATTGTTTGCAAAAAGATCATTAGAACTATCAACCCATCCACTACCTTCCATAATATAATGTGTGGCAATAAAACGCTTTACATAATTCCTGGATTCTTCCGGTAAATAAAATTGTAAGTTCCAAAAATCATTACTCTTGCATTTTATAATAGCGTTGGAAACGCATCCTGCGCCTCCGTTGTAAGCTGCCATTACTAATAACCAATCATGAAACTGGCTATAAAGTGAAAGTAAATACCGTGCCGCTGCATTGGTACTTTTATAATAATCGGTTCTTTCATCAATATAGTTATTAATAGTCAAACCCAACCGCCTTGCAGTGCCGGGCATTAATTGCCATGGACCACTGGCGCCTTTATTTGAAAGAGCTCGAGTTTTTAAATTGGATTCTATTACAGCAACATATTTTAATTCACGGGGCAATCCATATTGTTGCAATATGTTTTCTATTAAAGTAAAATACGGCTGTCCCCATCCCTTCATTTTTTGCAGATAACTACCGTGCGATCTCATATAATCCTGTACAAAATTTTCTGCATTTGGATTTACCTGTGCTGTATATGGCATTGAAGGATCATAATCATAATGAGAGAAGAGATTTTTAAAACCGTATTTAGTTACCTGGCTAAAATATTGAATCTTATCTTTTTTAGGAACTGTTTTTGATTTAACTAGTTCACTGATCAATGTATCTTCTTTAGCAACATTTTCAGTAATAGTTGTATCATTGGAAGATGTTGTTTGCGAAAAACAATTTTGTGCAATTAAGATCCATGCAATAAAATAACAACTGTGTATGAATGATCTTCTATTCATTTTTTTTAAGATGCTGATAGGTTTTATATTGTTGCATCAGCAACTGCGAAAACTGCAGCAAAGTTACTTCATCTTGTTTATTTGTAATAGCCTGTAAGCCAAAAGGTAAGCCATTACTATGTTTGAAGAGTGGGACAGAAATAGCCGGTACTCCGGTAAGATTGGCAAATACAGTATAAATATCAGCCAAATACATTGCAATCGGGTCATCCATTTTCTCCCCTAGAGGAAATGCGGTGGTAGGCGATGTTGGTAAAACAATCACATCATGATCCTTAAAAATATCTCCAATTTTATTGGTAAGTAAGCGACGAACTTTTTGTGCTTTACTGTAATAAGCATCGTAATAACCGGAGCTTAATACAAATGTTCCGAGCAATATTCTTTTTTGAACTTCTTTACCGAATCCCTCACTTCTTGTTCGTTTATAGAACTCCGTTAGATCTGCAACAGGCCCTTTGGTTCTGTGTCCAAAACGAACACCATCAAATCGACTAAGATTACTACTGGCCTCTGCAGTAGTTAGCATGTAGTAAGCAGGAACAACATAATCGAGCAAATCAAATTCAACTGCTTCTACCTGATGTCCATCTGATCTTAATTTATTTAATAAACTACCAATAGAGCTGCTTATCTCTTTATCTAAAGATGGATGTTCAATGGCTTCTTTAAAATAAGCTATTCGATATTTTTTTGTTGAGTTCTCTGTTGAAGAAAAACTTTTAGGTAGTTCCTGAATTGCAGTGCTATCAAATTCATCCGGACCAGATATAACTTGCAAAGCAATCTCAATATCATCAATACAATTGCCAAAAATACCAATCTGGTCAAAGGAAGAAGCATAAGCAATTAACCCATACCGTGAAATTCTGCCATAAGTAGGTTTGATACCAACGACACCACAAAAATCAGCGGGTTGTCTTACAGAGCCGCCAGTATCACTACCTAAACTGATCATACACATACCTGCCTGCACGGCCACAGCACTACCACCTGAAGATCCGCCCGGAACCTTGGTTTCATCCAATGCGTTTAAAACTGGTCCATAACACGAATTCTCACTGGAGCTTCCCATTGCAAATTCATCACAGTTACATGCCCCGATAATAATAGCATCTTCATCTAATAATCGCTGAACGGCAGTTGAGTTGTATACAGATCTGAAACCTTTTAAAATATTTGATGCTGCAGTAACTTCATGGTCTTTATAACAAATAACATCTTTTATTGCAATAATAACTCCATGTAATTTTTTTAAAGAATTGCCCGTTGTACGTTTTGCATCCAAAACAGCAGCTTGTTGCATTGCTTCTTCAACATATACATTGATAAATGCATTAAGACCTTTATTTTTGTTTATTTGGGACAAATAATGAGTTACAGCTATGGTGCAGCCATTAGGATCATTAGCTAAGAAAGCGTGATATTTTTTTATTGAATCAAAAGAAAACAAGTCTAATTATTTAAAAGTTAAAAGAATATTTTTCTACTCATTTTTATAATGATAATTTTAATTCCATTCAATTGTCTTTTCCTTATTATTATTTTTTTCAACCTTGACACAAAGCAAAATACTTATTTCATATAAAACAACTAATGGAACAGTGCAAATTATTTGACTGAGCATATCGGGTGGGGTAATGATTCCTGTAACAATAAGCATAATAAGAATTGCATATTTACGTACCCGACGCAAATATTGAGCACTTACAACTCCCACTTTTGCAAGAAAGAACACAACAAGAGGAAGCTGAAAAGCAAGCCCCGCACCTAAAATAAGAGGCACAATAGTATTGAAATAACTGGCTATTGTCCATATATTCTCAATGTTATCATCTAACGAAAAATTGGAGAAAAAATTAATTGTATAAGGGGCTACAACAAAATATCCAAATAGAACTCCAATAAAAAAAAGCAATGAGACCCAAAAGATCACTCCCCTGCTATTTTTTAATTCTTTGGTAGTTAAGGCAGGTCTGATAAATTTCCAAAACTGCCGAAACACGTAAGGGAACGCAAGAATAAAACCTCCTATTAAAATGATATTAAAATATACACCGAACTGCCCGGCAACTTCAGTGCTTTGCATTCTAACATGTATCGGGCTCATGCTAAGTTTATTTCCAAGGCCTAAATGCTGGCTTACCTTATATAATAAACGATAAGTAAAAAAATCCTGATGCGTGGGTCCCATTAGGATGTTCTTTACAATAAGCTTATTATAAATAGCCATTAATATGGCGCCCAATGTAACAGCGATAGCCGATTTAAAAAGATGTCCTCTTAACTCATCTAAGTGTTCAAAAAAAGACATTTCCGCTTTCGCCCCACTACCAAGGTTTCTATTAAATAATTTCATGAAAATTCGAGATACTAAATAGTATAAAAATATTGCAAATAAAACAAAACCTCGCAGAAACTAATTGCGAGGTTCAATATTCAGTGAAATAAAATTTAAATCTTAACAGAAGAGTCCGATGAAACCTGCTTAGTAGGGGTTGAAATAGGGGCATTGTTATTTTTATCAGTAGGCTCACTATTCATTTGATCTGTAATTTCTCTTTTTACGTTGTCTTTTGCATCTTTAAATTCCCTGATACCGGTTCCTAAGCCACGCATCAATTCAGGGATCTTTTTACCACCAAACATTAGGAGCATAAATAAAACAATTATTATTATATGCCCACCACTAAATAAATCTCCCATAACTTTTTTTTTGATTAACAACCGTAAAGGTAAAAACAAAATTGACAACAAAAAACATATTTAACAATACTTCGACATAAACCCAAAAGTTATAAATATGCAAGCGAATTTAACAACCTGAAGTTACCTGATGTACCGGCCACATTTTGCTTTTCCATTAGCAGCTTCATATGGCGTAATACCCCTAGAGCAAGATGTAAAAGCAAGAGCCATTCCTACAATTACAGCAAATAAAATTACTTTTTTCATTGTGATTCTTTTAAATTAATAAACCCAAAAATCATGCTTAGGGGAAGTCTTATTAAAGATATTGAGCCGGACTATGAATGACAAGAATCATTCCAGATACGTCGTAAGGGTAAATTACTGGTTATAAAGAAAGTGAAAATAATTGATTTTCACAATGTTTTGGATAAAAAAATCTATTTGTTAAGGGCAACAGCCATTCTTTTTTCCTGGATACGAGCACTTTTTCCACTTCTTTCACGCAAATAAAACAATTTTGCACGACGAACCTTACCTACTTTATGTAATAAAATACTCTCAATATTAGGAGAGAAAACAGGAAATAAACGTTCTACACCAATGCCATCACTGATTTTACGAACAGTAAAGGTAGCAGTAGCACCTACACCCTGACGTTTGATAACATCACCTTTAAAGCTTTGGATACGCTCTTTATTTCCTTCCACAATTTTGTAGTTAACGGTAATATTATCACCGGCTTTAAAAGCGGGTAATTGTTTTTTTGTTGTCAACTGCTCGTGAACAAATGCTACAGCGTTCATAACTTTAATTTTTAGGAGTGCAAAGGTAACTAACTCTGTGTAATTTTCAAAACTAATTAATCATGCTGATGAATAAAGTAAAAAAGTACAAGTGAGATTATTCTTTCTTTTACTAAAAGAAAAGAATAACAGAACAAGTTCACAATAATGTTGAACAAAGTGATACTGCTTGTATCAAAATTACCTCGCAATATTCACAGCTCTTTTCTCCCTGATAACAGTCACTTTAATTTGACCGGGAAAAGTCATTTCTGTTTGTATCTTTTGTGCGATCTCAAAACTTAATTTATCACTGTCGCCATCGGATACTTTATCAGCTTCTACAATCACACGTAACTCACGGCCAGCCTGGATAGCATAAGCTTTTTCAACGCCGGGATAACCTAATGCAAGATTTTCCAAATCTTTAATACGTTGAATATATTGCTGCATCATTTCACGCCTTGCACCGGGCCTTGCACCACTGATAGCATCGCAGGCCTGGATGATTGGCGAAATAACATATTGCATTTCCATTTCATCGTGATGAGCGCCAATAGCATTTACTACTGCAGGATTCTCACCATATTTCTCTGCAAGCTTTGCACCAAGTAAAGCATGGCTTAATTCTGTTTCTTCATCAGGAACTTTTCCAATATCATGTAACAAACCTGCACGCTTTGCTAACTTAGGGTTCATGCCTAATTCAGAAGCCATAATGGCGCAAAGGTTGGCTGTCTCACGACTATGCATCAATAAATTTTGTCCGTAGGATGAACGGAAACGCATACGTCCAACCATGCGGATTAGTTCTTTATGTAAACCATGCACGCCTAATTCCATTGCAGTGCGTTCACCAATTTCCATCACCTGGTCATCTAATTGTTTTTTTGTTTTTTCCACTACTTCTTCAATGCGTGCAGGATGAATACGTCCATCTGCGACTAACCGTTGCAGTGATAAACGTGCAATTTCCCTACGCAATGGATCGAATGAAGAAAGTACAATTGCTTCAGGGGTGTCATCTACTATCAGATCTACGCCGGTAGCAGCTTCTATCGCACGGATATTTCTTCCCTCACGTCCAATAATTGAGCCTTTTATTTCGTCACTTTCTAAATTAAATACAGTGATAGAGTTTTCAATTGCTTGTTCTGCAGCAGTACGTTGAATAGTTTGAATAACTATTTTACGGGCTTCTTTATTAGCTCTTGCTTTTGCATCTTCGATAATCTCTTGTTGAATGCCAACTGCTTTTGCTTCGGCTTCATGTTTCAGGCTTTCTATTAATTGTGATTTGGCCTCTTCGGCAGATAAACCTGCTACTTTTTCAAGTCTGCGGATATGCTCTTCCTGGTGTTTTTCCAATTCGGTGCGTTTGCTGTTTACTACTGCGATCTGGCGATTGAGCGTTTCTTTTATTGCATCGTTTTCTTTAACCTGTTTATCAAGATTTTGTTCTTTTTGATTAAGTGATTGTTCTTTTTGTTTAACACGGTTTTCGCCTTCTACAATTTTTTGATTGCGTTGCATTACCTCACGGTCATGCGTAGACTTTAATTGTACAAATTTTTCCTTAGCCTCAAGCTCTTTTTCCTTTTTAAGGTTTTCAGCCCTTAATTCGGCTTCTTTGAGAATAATTTGTGATTGTTTTTCAGTTTCTTCTATTTGTTTTTTAGTGTTTTTGGCAAAGACAATTTTGCCCAGTATGATGCCCACAATTAGTGCAGCTATACCAATTACAATGTATATTATTGTTGGTTCCATTTAATGATTCTTTTTTAATACGGTTTACAATCTGATATGTTTCACTTTTACCCATAAACTGTTAAGTTGTATAGTATCTGCGAAGATAAGATTTTTAATGTTTAAACGGAGAGTATAAACTTAAATTACATTTTCAATAAGTTAGAACCGGAAAGATATTTAAAAGGTTTTGTCAAGCTGCTGCTCTATTTTAAGCAAGGCATCGGTTACTTCTTTTTCCAAGGCAGGGTTATTGTCGGAACTGGCCTGTGTTGCATACCAGATAAGTACCATGGCAATATAATCCTGCATATCCTTACCGGCAAAATGGGTTTTAAACTCAACTATTTTGTCGTTTATTATTTTTAATGTTTTACGAACGGCTTCTTCATTGGAAGGGCTAGTTTTGATGCGATAGGTTCTGTCGCCGATCACGATATTTATGGTGAGGAGTTCTGACATATTTATTCACTTAATAGTCCAATACACTTGTCAATTTCTTTAAGGTATTGGTTAATATATTTCTCAAACTCTTTTTTATCTGCTTCTTTTATTTCGCCTGCAGCGGATTTTAATATTAATACTTGTTGCTGTAATTCTTCAATTCGTTTTGATTGGTTTTCTTTAGCTTCTTTTAATGCGTTTATTTCATTCGCTTTTCGTTCGTTTTCTTTTTGGGATAATTGGTATTGCTTCAGCAATTGCTGAAGTTTGTTGTTGATCCTTTTAATATTTTCTTCTAAAACAGACATAAATTAGCACATTAGAAAAATCAGCCAATTACTTTCTCACTTCTGCATTCAACTCTTTTTCATACGATGCAATTATCTTGCTCATCATCATATCAATATCATTATCCGTCATTGTCTTTTCTTCATCTAAAAAAGTAAAGCTCATTGCCATTGATTTTTTGTTGGCTCCCAATTTGTCGCTTTCAAAAATATCAAACAAGTTAACGGATTTTAATTTATTTACTTTAGTATTCCAAGTAGCTTTTTCCACTTGTTCATAAGTAAGTGATTTATCTACAATGATTGACAGGTCACGGTGTACAGCAGGGAATTTAGGTATTCCGGCAAATTCAATTTTTATTTTTTTGTTTAGTTCCAATAATTTTTCCCAGTTCAGGTCAGCAAATAATACTGGTTGTTTAATATCAAAACTGTTTAAAGTTTTCCTGTTCACAGAACCAATGCTAGCAACTACCTGATTTTTTGTTTTCACCTGAACAAAATTTTCTAACTTATCATCAGTTGCCGAAACATATTCAGTGATCTTTAATCCCAATGATTCAATAATTTTTTCTGTAACAGCTTTTGTAAAATAGTAATCAGTATTGGAACCCTTGCTTTTCCATCCATCCAATGTTTTTTTACCGGTAATATAAATCGACAAATGCTCCTGTTCAAGATATTTACCAACTTCTGATGACTTATAAGTTTTGCTAAATTCGAATAGCAGTAGGTCTGTGTTCTTTCGGTTAAGGTTATACGCAACTGTATCCAACCCCGTTTCAAGCATTGCCGGACGCATAACATTTAGCTCAGCGCTTAGGCTATTGATCATTTTTACAGATGTCTGTAATACTTCATCGCTAAAATAAGCGCTATTAGTTATTGAATTGGTAAATATCTCTGAAAAGCCTGTACCAGTAAGGAAGTTCGCGACCTTTTCTTTATAAGATGCTTCGTGAAAAAGGCTTTCTACTGAAGGTGAGATGGTAATTGCAGAAGGGATCTCGATATTATCTAGTCCATCAATACGCATTATCTCTTCCACAATATCTGCAGGAATACTGATATCAGGTTTACTAAATGGAACGGCTAAACGCATTTCATCCTGACCCTCTTTACGCATTTCAAATCCTAAAGCAAGTAGGATCCTTTTAACAGCATCTGCATGATAATTTTTACCACTTAATTTTTTTAAATAATGATATTTGATCGAAACTTCTGTTTTATCTTTTGGTCTTGGATAAACATCAATGACCTCAGAAGATATTTTACCTCCTGCTATTTCTTTTATCATCAAAGCAGCTCTCTTCAAAACATTTACTGTATTGCTTATATCAACACCTTTTTCAAAACGGGCAGCAGCATCGGTTCTAAGATTGTGCCGAAGGGATGTTTTTCGAATATTTATCGGATCGAACCAGGCACTTTCTAAAAAATATTTTTTGTTGTATCTTTTACTCCACTATATAACCCGCCAAATACGCCCCCAATACACATTGGCTCTGATTCATTACAGATCATAATATCTTCAGCAAATAATTTTCTTTTCTTTTCATCTAATGTAATAAAAGATGTTCCTTCTGGCAAATTCTTTACAATTATTTTATTCCCTTTTATCGCATCGGCACCAAATGCATGTAGCGGTTGGCCAGTTTCATGCAAAATAAAATTGGTGATATCTACGATATTATTAATGGGGCGTAATCCAATACTTTTTAATTTTTGTTGAAGCCAAACAGGACTATCGGCAACGGTTACTCCGGAAATACTTACACCGGCATAACGTTGACAGGCTTCAGTATTTTCAATGGTTACATCAATTTTAAGGGTATTATTATCAGCTTTAAAATTATTTTTAAAAGGTAATTTTACCTGTATATCTTTTTTATTATGGTGAGATAAATAAGCGCTCACATCTTTTGCAACACCCAAATGGCTCATAGCATCTATACGGTTAGGCGTAAGGCCTATTTCAAAAATGTGATCATTATAAGGTTTAAAATATTCAGCAGCCGGGATCCCAACTTTTGTATCAGCAGGTAAAACAATTATTCCGGCATGGTTATCATTAAGACCGATCTCATCTTCAGCACATATCATTCCAAAACTTTCAGTACCGCGTATCTTGGCTTTTTTAATAGTTAATGGCTCTTCTTTTAAAGGATAGAGTGTAGCTCCAACAGTTGCTACCACTACTTTTTGTCCGACTGCAACATTCGGAGCTCCGCAAATTATCTGCAATGTTTCTTCATTTCCAATACTTACTTTGGTAATACTTAATTTATCTGCATCAGGATGTTTTATACATTCCAAAACCTCACCTACCACTATGCCTTCCA
>Ga0207035_1217_pt1 | contig 10728 bp, 9 predicted proteins | sample Alteio_BWMinCont_77_FD_153272 | JGI IMG/M metagenome (GOLD analysis project Ga0207035, IMG submission 153272) | Enriched cells from forest soil in Barre Woods Harvard Forest LTER site, Petersham, Massachusetts, United States -... | ecosystem: Environmental > Terrestrial > Soil > Temperate forest >... | reverse complement strand
ATGGCGATATGTGGAAGGGCAGGGCGATTGTGTTTGTTGAAGCTTTAATGAAATTATTGGTGTATATGCGCGATCAGGGAGCGATTTTACTCGATGTCAATATCGTTCGAAATTATTTTGAATTATCGCGTGTAGAGAACATCGTTTTAGATAAAATTTTCCCACGTGATGGTCAGGAGCCGCTGAAGTTGAATGACGTTCCTGATCTTGTCTTAGAACCTATTACAAATTATTTGATCAACTTACCAGGCTATGATAAATCAAAAAAAGGTAAGCAAGTTTCCCAAGTTTTAGAGCAGCATGGTTTTATCACCATGCAGTTGACACGGGTTTTTGGATCCTTAGCTGATACTTACGGACACATTTTGCGAACAAATTTGGCCGAAGTGGATTTAAAAGACGTCGTGTTAAATCGTCGAATTATGCTAGTTTTATTACCCGCGTTTGAAAAATCTCCCGATGAATTATCCAATCTAGGAAAAGTCATCGTTGCTTCTTTAAAGGCGATGTTAGCCGCTGGCTTGGGTGAAGAAGTAGAAGGTGAGTACCGGGATATCATTGAGCGCAAGCCAACTAACTCTGCAACGCCTTATTTATGCGTTTTAGACGAATATGGTTATTATGCAGTTCCTGGATTTTCTGTCGTACCGGCACAGGCACGTTCGCTTGGATTTTCTATTGTTTTTGCGGGACAGGACTTGCCAGCTTTTCAAAAAGCCTCGAAAGAGGAAGCAGCATCCATCGGTGCTAATTGTAACATCAAGTTGTGTATGAAATTAGAAGATCCCCTAGAAACTTGGGAATTTTTTTCTAAAAGCGCAGGAGAGGCGTGGGTTACTAAGGTAGATGCTTTTCAAACTCGCACAGAAAGCATTATGAATAACTATGCGGATACTCGTAGTGCATCTAGCGAAAAGCGTGCTCGAATAGATTTATTAGATCTAAAAGAGCAGCGTGAGGGTGAGGCGCATATTCTGTTTAAATCGCAAATTATTCGTTCGCGCTTGTTTTACGCGAATCCCAAAGCGGTGTCGCGTATGCGCTTAAATCAGTTTTTAAAAGTTGGATTACCCGCCAATCGCGTGATGGTTGATTTACAAAGACGCCTAGAAGATTTTAGCAAAATAATAAAAAAGAGCTCTTTTGCTCTCAATAAATTAGATGATTCGTATATAATCGCTGAATTAAGCGATAGTTTATCTCAACATACGGGTGAAGAGCCGATACAAACCGCTTTCTCTGCATTACAATCAGTTCATCGGACAGAGACCAGTAACAAAAATGAACTACCGCAAAATCTCATAGAAGAGGAGATTTTGGATAGTGGAGAGCTCAATTTATTTACTAAACTCAGTGTTCCTGCCAGATTACACGAGCTACTGTTAGCGGACGATTTAGGACGATTTAGTGAACCATTTTTACATCGTAACGTTACACAAGAGAGAATCGCTGTAATAGAAAGAGTATCGGGAAAATTTGAAAAACAGGCTAATGGCATCGCCCTTGAAATTGTTAAAGATATGGGTTTGGTGACGCATTATCCGCCGGTTGTACCGCATGTTTTTTCAGCGGGTGAAGTAGCAAAAGCGACAAATGAACTCGTTGCAAGCATTGCACAGGAACGCGTTTCCAATGCAAAAGAAAAAGAAAAGGGTAGCACGTGATATGAATTTATTTTATCGTTTCCTCGTTTTATTTTTTTTAAGTGTAGTGGTTTCTAGTTGTGCTAGCCACTCGAGGCACTCTGTGCCTGTTCCGATTTCCATCGCTTGTCAACGGCAAATTTTGATCGACCGTTTGCAGAAATTTGGCCTGCAAGTGATACAACTCGGCGACGAACTCAGGATCATTGTATCTACACAACAGCTCTTTGCTGGGAATAGCCCTTGTCTACAAATGACTTGTGGTCGCTGTTTAGATGAGATCATTGCTTTACTAAATTTAAGAAAAGTTTACGGTATTGATGTTTTAGCACATACTGCACCTTGTGGAGATTTTAGGGCAAGTTTATGTTTAGCTCAGCAACGAGCACAAGCCGTGGTTGATTATTTTATAGAACATGGTTTAAATACCCGCTTAATAATAGCAAACGCTTGTTCTGGAGTCAGTGATAGACCGTTATACTTACAACCATGGAATTTTCAGCAAGGTGCTGTCACTGTGAACAACCGGGGCGTAAGAGTATATGGGGATTGTCAACCAAGCACCAACACAGCTGAAAAATCAAGTGCGCAGCGTATGCAAAGCGCAGAGTGCGGAAGAAATCGTAAAAAACCCGGTGTTTGTTATTTTTATTCGGTTGAAATTAGCACTCGTCTATTGCAACCAGAGGATAGTGAATAGCGTAAAAAGCTTACGAAATAGGCTTTTTTTAACAAAAAATTAGCTAGTAATTTAAGTAAATTAGACGATAAAAACCGGCTTTATCTGGCTTTTATAGTTAGATAAGTATATAGTCCATTAACAGTACATCCCAGTAATAAATAATGATAATGCAATGATGAGGGAAAAATGGGCAACCGAATTGAGTTAATTCGATCTCGTAAAGGGTTTTATCGAGATAATTACGATCAAGTTTGTATTTGGCTGCTTGTGACTTTGGTCGTTATTTTATTGCTCAGCAGCCTCATTGTATATCTTGCTACCTCTTGCCCTATTTCAGATTTTTATGCCACTTCTACGGATGGTAAAGTAACGCGCTTGATCTCTTTGGATTCTCCCGTGCAGGCGAGTAAGTAGTGAATGATACATAGCGAATGAGCACAATGGTGAGGAAGAAGAATGAAAGAAGATGCACTGCAAGTCGTTCAATTACGCAATGAATTTTATCGTGATAATTATCGTAAGGTAGTCACTGCGTTACTGATCAGCTTCGTGGTTATGCTAGTTTTAGCGAGTGCTTTGCTTTACATTGTTAGCCATCCGCCAGCGCCACGTTATTTTGCTAGCACCAATGATGGCCGTATCATCCCGTTGATCCCCTTTGACCAACCTAATTTAAGTAACTCTGCCTTACTGGAGTGGGCTAACACCGCCGCAACCGCGGCGTACAGTTACAATTTTGTCAATTATCGACAAGCTTTACAGCAAGCAGCGGATTATTTTACACCAGAAGGCAAGCAAACTTTCTTCAATGCTATTAAGAGCTCAAATAATCTGCAAGCCGTGATTGCAAAAAAATTGATTGTTTCATCTGTTGCGACCGGTGTGCCTGTTGTACTTGAGCAGGGTTTATTGGCGGGTCGTTATACATGGAAAATTCAAATTCCTCTATTGATTACCTTTCAAAGTGCCAGCCAATTTTCTCAGCAATCAGTGACTGTTACGATGCTGATTGTACGTGTTTCACCTTTGGAGTCTCCTAATGGTATAGGGATAGCACAATTTATTGTATCGGGGGGTGGTGGTATTACCGGTTAATGTATGAGTAAGTTTTTTTTAATGACATTGCTGCTATGGGCATTACTGTTAAGTCCTGTTGTACAGGCCGCTGAATTACCCGAAACTACAGGGCAGGGGGCGGTGGGGCAACAAGGAACGGCGACGTCTCAGCCTGGCTCGACAAGCACTTCAGGCGATAGCGCTCCCGCTCCTGAAAAAACGAAAGCAGCCGGTGATTCCAAAGTGAGTGATAGTACCCAAACCCAAGATGGTTCCGTTTCTGTGCAATCCATTAATAGAGCAGCCTTTGGTTCCATGGAACAAAATATGTTACCCATGACACCTGATCAGATTCGGCGATTAAGACAGTTGTTTAATCAAACACAAGCCGCTGCAGCAACTACGCTGGGTACACCACCTCGGCCAACTATTTCTTCACAGTATGTTAAATTAGAGCCCGGCGCAACACCTGCCGTTATTCGTTTAGCTCAAGGTTATGTAACGGCATTGGCATTTCTGGATTCTACAGGTCAACCTTGGCCAGTCGATAATTACGATATTGGCAATCCACAAGCATTCAATGTGCAATGGGATAAAAAGAGCAATTTGCTCATGATACAGGCAACTGCTTTATATAACGTTGGAAATTTAGTTGTGCAATTATCTGGCTTAACCACTCCCGTTATGCTCACGTTGATTTCTGGTCAAAAAGCAGTGGATTATCGTATTGATTTGCGTATCCCTGGTAATGGTCCTTATGCAAAGGCCATGTTAGGACGTACTTTACCAAATAACGCTGATCCTATTTTGTTGAATATTTTAGAAGGTATTACTCCAAAAGGGTGCACCATCTTACAGGTCTCCGGTGGTCCTGCTCAAGCTTGGTACGACGGAGACAGTCGTTTGTATCTACGCACGCGCTTAACACTAATTTCGCCAGCTTGGATTGCTACGATGTCGAGTCCAGATGGAATGAAAGCGTATCAAATGCCAAAAACACCACTTATATTGGGTTTTGAGGATGGTCAATCTATACAGTTAAAAATTGAAGGATTTTGAGCATTTCATGGGTCTTAGATTACAAAATATTGTAAACCTGTTTCAAAACGTCCGTACGCGGACTATTTTGATAGTAACGATATTACTATTGTTGTTTGCTTTGGTACTTGGGTTAAGCCATGTAATGAAAAAAACACCTCCTGCTGATGCTTCAGTACAATTGAGAAGTACGCCAGATAGCATTGAATCTATTCCGGGTGGATTGCAGGGATCGCCTTCAGCAGATTACCAGCGTCTACAAGAGCAACAAAACATTCAACAAGCGGCATTAGCGGAAAAAAACGGGTGCTAGCGTCATTCCCACTTTATTAAATACGTCGTCATTTGACAGTGCATCAAAACAACAGCAGTTAGGAACCGCTGCTTGTTGCAACCCTTGTTGTTCTCCCTGTAGTCGTGGTGGAATAAGTACAGTTTGCTCCAATTCAGTTTTAAATCCATCAAGCGTGAGGACTGCTCTACTACAGCCTAGTCAGCTGAAATCAGGAACCCTAGCCTATGATTTGCATGGAAACGTCATAGGTCGTTTAGGAAGTGACGGTAAAGTACGTAATCAAAACGGAGACGTTATTGGCCAGGTTGGTCCTGATGGTTTGGTACGTGCTGCAGATGGTACTGTGATCGGTGCTGCTGCGGTCCCTGCTGTAGGTGATCCTGTTTATGATGGAGCGGGTCACTTAATTGGCCGGATTGGTGCCGATGGAAAAGTACGAGACGCGCAGGGCCGTGTCATTGGCATGGTAAATCCAGATGGGACCGTGCGTAATTTAAAGGGTGGTATTTTAGGAAAAGTCGGCAGCAATACCAATGTGCCAACAGGGAAAAACAATGGAGTAGCCGTTTACGATGCGCAAGGTCATTTTTTGGGAATCGCTGGAGCAGATGGTAAGGTTAGGGATGCTAACGGTCATGTCATTGGTGAAATGGCTGCTGATGGCAGTGTACGTGATGCCAATGGTAAGGTGATTGGCCATGCAAATTTGATAAAAGGTTCCTTGAATAAAGAAAATCCTGTTATTCCAGGGGCGCCCGTTTACGATGATCAAGGAAAATTGATTGGAACCGTTGGATCAGATGGGCGTGTGCGGGATTCTCAGGGTAAGGTCATTGCCACTGTTGATCGAAATGGTGTTGCTTATGGGCCGAATCATCAAATTTTAGGAAAAATTGGTGCCACAGCGCCAGGTACACCGATTTATGATAAGCAAGGCCACTTAATTGGCACGGTAGATAGTACCGGTATCGTCAGAGATAGCCGAGGTATGGCGCTGGCCACCGTTGGTGCGGATGGGGTTGCACGTGATGCACAGGGTAATCCTATTGGCAGTACCGTTGCGCCTACTTTTAACGCTTCTGGATCTTTTCCAAACAATGTACTAGGTGCGGGACTTGGAGTAAGCAATCTTCCTGATCAAAATGCGGTTAGTTTGATACCGTCGGCATCGGATAATTCAAATCCAGCATTACAAGCAATTCTGGAGCGACAGGCGCAGCAGATATCTGCACAAAAGGCAGAACAGTTACAACAACAAATACAAGCATCAATGTCGACGCAAGCTACTCAGTTGTTCGCAGCATGGGCTTCCCCAACGCAGCAGTACGTCACCGGTGCCTCATCGTTATCTAATCAGTTTATTGGTGGTGGTACGGCAGGGTTTGCGGCAGGCAGTGAGGTATCAAAATCACCTCCGGTGGTAAAAGCAGGGACGATCATGTACGCTGTGTTATTGACAGCAGTAAACAGCGATGAACCTGGCCCTGTATTGGCAAAAATCGTGGAAGGTAAGTTTCAAGGAGGACGTTTGCTGGGTACGTTAACCAATCAAGGCAAAAAAGTCTTACTGGCTTTTAATACCTTAACCTTGCCCAATGTGCCACAGAGTATTGCGATTAACACAGTGGCTATCGATGAAAATACAGCGCGTACTGCTTTATCGAGTTATACAAATAACCACTATTGGTTACGTTATGGTACGTTATTTGCTGCTGCGTTTCTACAAGGCTATGGTCAGTCTTTCTTGGCTGCAGGTGCAAATTATTCAGGAGCGGTCATCATTAATCCATCGAGCACTGTGCTAAATTTAAATCCTCGTCAGCGAATTTTTGTTGGTTTAGGTCAAGTCGGTGTTCAGTATGCTTCGGTACTTGGCAGTGTTTTTAGTATGCCGCCGACGGTGCATGTTTATTCAGGTACCCCTATGGGTATTTTATTTCTTTCTGATTTATTCTCTGTATCCGCATCAAATGGAAATGAGTTAGGGTGACAGATATCTACAATGTGAGGTTGTGATGGATAAAAAAAATGATCATGTAAATGATGATGAAGAGTACTCGTTGCAGCAGCCAGAATCAGCTGCAAGCTTTACAACAGTTTCTACAGCGGCACACAGGAATATTTTTGAACAAATTAATCGGCGACATATTGTTTTAGGTATTATCTTTTTATTTTTAATCTACGGAGCTTATGGGTTGATTAAACGATTCATTCATACTTCGTTAACAAGATCAACACAGATAACGAAAGGAGTACAACGAGTAGCCGAAAAATCTAATGCAACGGATGCCGTTGTCAATGTCAAACCTGCTGATCCAACAATGGTTCGCCTTGATCATCTTGCGCAGGGACAGATCGATATCCAGTCAGAAATTCGTTCCCTGGATTCAAAAATATCCGCTGTTCAGACATCATTGCTAGATTTAGATACGCAGATCGCACAAGTTGACGATCAGCTGCAAAGCTTACATGCAACCCAAGAATTATTCATTCAAAAACAGATGCAGGCGGCAAAGAAGATCGAAAGGAAACATAGGTTACCAAACACAGTGTACTACGTTCGTGCGATGATTCCAGGCCGCGTCTGGTTTACGACGCAAGACGGTTCAGTGCTTACGCTAGGGGTAGGAGATAATTTAGCTGGTTACGGTGTGATCGATACTATCGATCCTGATCAAGGAATTGTTACGCTAAGCTCCGGCGCTGTGATTGGTTATAATCCAAATGATAGATAATATACCGCTCGTACTGGAAGATGCGAATCTTTTTAACTTACAGCAAGCGGTATGCTTGATCACATGACTGGCAAAAGCAAAGCTTCCGCGCAGTCATTCAAGGAGAGAATCGCGGTTCTTTCCTTGAAAATCCTCATCGCGCAAAGAAAGTACTTGAAGTGGCGCATTCGCAACTTCAAGTACAATGGGTATATATCATGCTGATAATTAAATCGATGAAGCATGTTTGTTTACTGTTAGTGTGCTTCTTGCTCAGTGGATGTGGTGTTAGCGTGGGCTTTCCACGCGTTGATAACATGCTGATCAGCCTGAGTCGTGAGTTTCCCAGTATTTATCGCTTGGTTACCGCAACAGCGTATCTAATGGGAATTTCATTTATTTTTCGTGGTGTTTATCAGCTAAAAGTATACGGAGATTTACGAACGATGATGTCAGTACAAACCAATTTTAAAGCCACGATGATGCTTTTTGTAGCGGGTACTGCCCTTTTGTATATGCCTGAAGCTTTCAAAATTATGTTATTCTCTACGTTTGCAACCACCACTGTGACAGATCCTATGAGTTATCATTCTTCCAAGCATCTTTTGAATCCACTGGCTATGCAGGCTGTTTTGCGCTTTATCCAATTAATAGGTAGCATCTCCTTCGTACGTGGCTGGGTTTATTTGACACAATCATCCAATCCTAACGTTCGCAGCGCGTTTGGGAAAGCAGTAACGCATATCATTGCCGGAGTATTGGCAGTCAACATTGAGGGAACATGGGAGATATTACAAGTAAGTTTTGGCATTACATAAGATTACCTTATAATGACATAGGTGTTACGAGGTATTTAGTTTTGGAGAAAGAGGTACATGAAGAATATATTTTTGACAGAGCAGTTATCGAAGCGCGTGTTGACTTGGCAGACCAAATTAGGGATGTTGGTGGCTCCGTTTCTTTATGTAGAACTTGGCCATGCCGAAGCTAGCGATCTAGGGTCGGTTGCCAGTACGCTAACGAGTTCTTTTGCAAATTTAGCCAAGCTAATTACTGCCGGTGCTTACATGGCAGGGCTGGGGTTTGCTATGGCGGCGATGTTAAAATTTAAGGCACATAAGGACAACCCTACGCAAATTCCTATTGGTACGCCAATTGCACTTTTATTTATCGGTGCTGCTTTGATATTTTTGCCAAATATTTTTACTATTGCTGGAAATACTATTTTTGGTGGAACGAGCGGAGCTGGTGGAGTGACAGGTACAACGGGTCTGTAGCGCGGTTTGGCCAAGTTAATTACCGCGGGTGTTTAATACGTGTATCCACTCAAATTAAATGTCAATCCTGAAGGGTGGCGCATTTTTATGCATCGTAGATCAGATCCGCGCTTTATCAATTTTACTCAAAAGATTCTGCGCCGCGATAATTTTTCTTGCCAATATTGTGGACAAAAATCTACGCAGCATCAGGAGATGATTAATTTAGATCAAAATTATTTCAATAATAAAATATCAAATTTAGTGACCAGCTGTAGCTTTTGCGCACAGTGTTTTTTTCTAGAGTCTGTAGGGGCTGGATATGGCGGCGGAGTGCTCATTTACCTACCTGAAATATCACAGAATCATTTGAATGCACTTTGTCATGTGCTGTTTAGTGCTATGGACAATGACACTGAATATAAAGGGACCGCACAAAATGTCTACCGTCATCTCAAGTTGCGTGCGCACGTGATAGAGGATGAGTTGGGTGAAGGTATGGATGAACCTGCTTTATTTGGGCAGCTGTTGATCGAGTTTGATACCAGAACCTTGTTTGTTGAAAAAGTTTTTTCGTCGGTTCGTTTACTTCCTTCACATGCTGTATTTAAAACGGAAAAGAGATTGGATGCACCTGAATCTCTCAATCAATAGTATTTATCGGATAAGTGATGGCTAATTTTTTCAATTCTTTTTTAGAAGGGGTAGACACCTTTCTGGCTTGGTTAAGTACCTCACTGAAACAAACCACAGAATCTTATTGTGATTTAGAAACCGCCGATAGTCCCACGGTTATCGTTGCACATGACGGTTCACTAATCTCTTTATTAAAAATTTCTGGCGTAACACAATTGATAGGTAGCAGTGAATTTGAGCGTTTGAACGAGGGTTTAACGCTTAGCTTACAAACTGCCTTGTCTCGTGCCGGACATGCTCTGCAAGTGTTATTTCATTATGACGGGCAAATTGTTGCTGGCTTAATTCAAGATACCCTGGAACCGGGTCAACAAACTAGTCAACGTTTAGGTTTGGATTTAACAGATTTGTTTAAAGAGCGGAACGCTTTTTTATCTAAACATTGTGCCTATGAAAGTGTTTACTTTGTTTTGTGGACACGACCTAGCAGTTTAAGTCATGAACAACTTCAGCGTGCGAACAAAGATAAATTGCGGCTTATTCGTGATAAAAAAATACCTCCCTCTCGGTTTACACAAAATATTATTGCCGCTATCCCTGATTTACGTGATGCCCATGATGCCTTTATACGGTCACTCATGCATGATCTGTCCACGTTGAACCTGGCGGCAGATCTTTTAGAAGTACATGACGCCATACATGCTATCCGATCTGTTGCTGATTCTGCTTTTACAGATAAAAATTGGCAACCTGCTTTGCCAGGCGATAAAGTGCCGCTTAAAGAATATGATAAATCACGAGATAACATTTTCGATCTGCTTTGGCCATCACTGGCACGGCAGATATTGCCGCGTGACGCCGAAAACCTTGATTTAAGAACGGTTCGTCTTGGCGATCAAATTTATTCCTGTGTTTTTATTGATCTTTTACCGAAAGAAATCAAGCCTTTTAACGCGCTATTGCAGCGAGTATTGGCAGCGAGAATTCCTTGGCGAATTTCATTTTTTATTGAAAGTGATGCTTTACGCACAATAAAACTCAAATCAGTATTAGCTTCTGTGCTAAGTTTTTCATCTGCACAAAATCGTCTGTTGAGCGATGCAAATAATTTATTGCAGTACATTGCTATCAATACTGATGATGCGGTGGTACGTTTACGTGTGGCGGCGTGCACTTGGGCGCCAGAGGGTCAACTTCCATTACTCAGAACACGCGCTGCCGAATTAGCAAAAGCAATGGAAGGGTGGGGTTCCTGTGATATTTCAGAAGTATCAGGTGATCCATTCGCCGGTTTAGTCTCAACTATGCTAGGGGTATCGGCATATAGTGTAGCGACATCGACGGTTATCCCTTTTTCACAGGTGGTATACATGTTACCTATCACGCGTCCTGCTTCTCCGTGGAAGAC
>Ga0207035_1179_pt1 | contig 10801 bp, 7 predicted proteins | sample Alteio_BWMinCont_77_FD_153272 | JGI IMG/M metagenome (GOLD analysis project Ga0207035, IMG submission 153272) | Enriched cells from forest soil in Barre Woods Harvard Forest LTER site, Petersham, Massachusetts, United States -... | ecosystem: Environmental > Terrestrial > Soil > Temperate forest >... | reverse complement strand
CTCAATATTTGCGTTGATAAAATCAATGCACAGGAAAAACCTTTATCCGAACGCTTAGCAAAAACTGTAATGACAATATGGAAAGATTCATTGGCTTTTAAGCAGGATAAACCAGCACAATGGACGTATGAACAGGGTGTTGTTTTGAAAGGAATAGAAAATGTATGGAGAAGAACTGGTAATGGAGAATATTTTAATTACATACAAAAGAACATTGATCTTTTTGTACGAAAAGATGGCGGCATACGAACTTATAAACTGGATGATTACAATCTTGATAATATCAATACCGGCAGGATGGCGCTTACGTTATATAATACTGTCAATGATAATAGCAAGTACCTCAAGGCTGCAAGATTGTTAAGAGATCAGCTCAACTATCAGCCACGGACAAGTGACAGTGGCTTTTGGCATAAAGATCGGTACCCTGAACAAATGTGGCTGGATGGTATTTATATGGCAGAACCTTTTTATGCAGAATATGCAAAACGGTTTAATACGCCTGAAATATTCAATGATGTTGCCAAACAATTTATGTTATTGGAAAAACATGCAAGAGATCCTAAGACAGGGTTATATTATCACGCATGGGATGAAAGTAAAAAGGAAAAATGGGCTAATAAATCAACCGGGCTTTCTGCTAATTTTTGGGGACGCTCGATGGGCTGGTATGCGATGGCGTTAGTTGATGTACTGGATTATTTCCCTATGGATAATCCTAATAGAGATTCATTAGTAAGGATATTAAGAGATGTTGCTGTTGCTATTAAAAATGTTCAGGATAAACAATCAGGCTGTTGGTGGCAGGTAATGGATAAGGGTGGAGAAAAAGGTAATTACCTGGAAGCGTCTGCTTCTTCTATGTTCGTGTATGCGTTAGCGAAAGGAGTTAGAAAAGGTTATTTGGATAGATATTTTCTTCCCGTTGCTTTAAAAGGATATGACGGTATTGTGAAGAATTTTATTTCAGTTGATTCAACAGGACAAACTAATTTAAACAAGGTTTGTGCTGTTGCAGGACTTGGTGGCGACCCTTATCGTGATGGCAGTTATGATTATTATATTAATGAGCCTGTTGTAACCAATGACCCAAAGGGTTTGGGTGCAGCTATCATGGCGGCGGTTGAAATTGAAATCATAAAAGATGAAAAAGTTGGGAAAGGTAAAAAAGTAATATTAGATAGTTATTTCAATGATGAGAAAAAGAAAGATGAAGTAACGGGGCAAACTTTATCCTGGCATTATAAATGGGAAGAAACGATGGATGGTGGGTTTTCTTTTTTGGGAGATATTTTTAAAGACTATGGTGTAAATATAACTACCTTATATGAAGGGCCAACAACTCAAAATTTAAAAGGCGCAGATATTTATATTATTGTTGATCCTGATATTCCGCAGGAAAATCCCAACCCTGAATATATTAAACCGGAACATGTAAAGGTCGTTACTGATTGGGTAAAAGCGGGTGGTGTATTGGTTATGCTGATGAATGATACCGGTAATGTAGAATTTGATCATAGCAATACGTTGGCAAAACAATTCGGAATTCAATTTAATAAAGACAGCCGTAACCGTGTAGAAGGCAAAAATTATGATATGGGTAAAGTTACCTTGCCTCCATTGATCTGGTATAAAGCAAAGTACGCTTACCTTAAACAAATATGTACACTAACGGTAACACCCCCTGCCAAATCTATCTTAACAGATAATGGAGATGTAATAATGGCAGTGTCAAAATTTGGCAAGGGAACCATTTTCGCTGTAGGTGATCCGTGGTTTTATAATGAATATATGGATGGAAGAAAATTACCGTCATCATTTCAAAATTTTACAGCAGCGCAGGAATGGGTTCAATGGTTATTAAAACAAATCCCGTTAAAGAGTAAATAAAAATTGAAGAATAAACTACATATCGATATTATCCTTTTCGTAATAGCAATTTTATGTTGTTTCGGTAAAGGCTATGCGCAAAAAAATATTGTTGTAGCTGCAGACGGCACTGGAGGTTTTAAAACAATACAAGAAGCTATTAATAGTTTATCAGATGATGCAAAAACTCAACGCATCATCTTTATAAAAAAAGGAATTTATAAAGAAAAGCTTTTTATCGAAAAGAATTTTATTACGCTTAAAGGAGAGGATGTTAGTGGAACGCAGATAGTAGCTTCAGAAGCAAGAGATATTTTTAAATGTAGCCATCCTGATGATTGGGGCGTAGCAACTATCAACCTGAAAGGAAGTGATATTGTAATGGAAAACCTCACGGTGTTGAATAATTATGGATTTGATGCAACAGGTGATATAACCATTCCCTGTGCTAATGATACAATTACTAAAACAAAATTGGTACGTCGTATTGGTCACCAAATGGCATTGCGTTCTTTTAATACTACAAGGTTGATTGTTCGTAATTGTGTATTCCGGGCGTTAGGAGGTGATACGGTCAGTCCATGGAATGTAGATAATGGAATGTTTTATTTTGTTAATTGTACAATGGAAGGTGGTGTCGATTTTTATTGCCCCCGTGGATGGGCGCTAGCTGAAAATTGTCATTTTATTTGTCATAGTAAAGAAGCTGCTATCTGGCATGATGGATCGAAAAACAAATCATCAAAAACAGTGTTGTTTAATTGTACGTTTACTGGGGATGACGGTTTTAAATTAGGTCGTTATCATCGAGATGCACAATTTTACCTCTTCAATTGTACGTTTCCTCAAAACATGGCTGATACTGATATCTATCAAAAAATAGCAAGTCCGCCGAATGTGATACAATGGGGCAAAAGGGTTTATTATTATAACTGTCATCGCATTGGCGGCGATTACAGCTGGCATAAAAATAATTTTCCGGATTCAATTGGTATAAATGAAATTACTCCGGCGTGGGCTTTTGATTATAAATGGAACCCACGTCCGGATCCAAGTGTTTCTGATACAGGAGTAAGAGTGATTCATGGAGATGATGATCTTATAGCGGATAACATGTTATTGTATCAACGAAAAAATGGAGGTTGGCCAAAGCATTTCGAGCAATTGAGTGTTGATTACGGAAAAACACTTTCAGATGAACAGAAAAAGGAACTGAAAGAAGGCTACGAAGATGGAATAGATGCTACCATTGATAATGATGCCACCACCAAAGAAATTAAATACCTGATAAAAATCTATAAGCAAACAAAGAATAAAAAATATTTAGAAAGCACAGAAAGAGGCATTAACTATTTATTAACTGCTCAATATGAAAACGGTGGCTGGCCTCAGTTTTATCCTGATTTCAGCAGTTACCGTAGCGAGATCACCTATAACGATAATGCAATGACAAATGCATTGGATGTATTGGAAGATGTTGTGGAAGGGAAAAATGATTTTGATGCCGTAAATGCAAAGTACATTCCTAAGTGCCAGGTGGCGGTAAAAAAAGGAATTGATTGTGTTTTAAAAACACAGGTAAAACAAAACGGAAAATTGACTGTATGGTGTGCGCAATATGATGCGCATACATTTCAGCCTGCAAAAGCACGATCTTATGAATTACCTTCGCTTAGCGGGGAAGAATCGGTAGGGATTGTGCAGTTTTTAATGCGGTTTGAGAACCCATCAAAAGAAATGATCGCTTCCATTTCTAGTGCAGTGGAATGGTTTAAAAAAGTAAAAATTGTTGGGTATAAATTTATTGAGATAAAAGCACCGGAGGAACAAACAGGGAAAGATAAAATAATAGTGCCGGATAGCAGTTCAACTATTTGGGCAAGATTTTATGATCTGGATAATAACGAACCGTTTTTTTGTGGAAGGGATGGCATTCGTAAAAAAAATCTTGTTGAAATAGAGAATGAACGCAGGGCTGGTTATCAATGGTATGGAACATGGCCGGATAAATTGATCAATAGTGAATTTCCTAAATGGGAATCCATATTGACTAAGAAAACTAAAATAGAGGAAAAAGATAGTACAACTATACGTACCCGCTATAATAACCCAAACAACCAACTTTAACTTTAAAAGAAGATATCATGATATTATCAAAATTTAATTTAAAAAATATACAGTCTGGAAGCCTGGAGATTCCTGATGAATCTATATTCGATCTTCCGGAAAAAGTGTTGCAGTTTGGTACTGGAGTTTTATTACGTGGACTTCCCGATTACTTTATTGATAAAGCTAACAAGCAAGGAAAATTTAATGGAAGAATAGTAGTTGTAAAATCTACGAGTGTAGGTGACAGTGATGCATTTGATAAACAGGATGGATTATATACACATTGTGTACGTGGAATGGAGAATGGTAAAAGCATTGAAAAAAATATCATCAACTCTTCTATTAGCCGGGTGTTATCTGCGAAATCAGACTGGGAAACAATTTTACAATGTGCGCATAATCCAAATATGCAGGTGATCATTTCCAATACTACAGAAGTAGGTATAGAATTAGTAAATGATGATATTCGTCGTCATCCGCCAATATCTTTTCCAGGAAAATTACTCGCATTCTTATATGAACGATATAAAGCATTTGATGGAAGTATACATTCGGGTTTTGTAATCGTTCCTACAGAATTGATAACTGGTAATGGTAAAAAACTGGAATCTATTGTAATTGAATTAGCACATTTGAATGGATTGGATGAAGCATTCATTGATTGGCTGGAAAATCATAATAGCTTCTGTAATAGTTTGGTTGATAGGATTGTTCCTGGTAAACCAAGTACATTAGTAAATGAAAACCTACAGAAAAAGTTTGGTTATACAGATGATCTGATCACTATGTCGGAAGCTTATAGTTTATGGGCAATCGAAGGTGATCAAAAACTGAAAGAAGTACTTTCATTTGCGGTAGCTGATAAGAGAGTAATGATAGTTCCGAGTGTTGAAGTATTTACTGAATTAAAACTCCGCTTACTAAATGGTACACATATCCTTAGTTGCGGATTGGCGTTCCTTGCAGGTTTCGATATGGTTAAAAATTCGATGAGTGATAAACTACTTAGCACTTACATTGAGAATTTGCTGAATAAAGAAATTGCAAAAGCGCTGCCTGGTAAAATAGATGCGAAAGAGATCAATAGTTTTTCTGCACAGGTTTTGGAAAGGTTTCGTAATCCCAATTTAGAACACCCCTTGCTAAGCATCACATTGAATTACACATCTAAAATGCGGATTCGTGTTTTGCCTATATTAGAAAAATATTTTAAATTGTATGACAGGGTCCCTGAAAATATAGCATTAGGATTTGCAGCTTACATTTTATTTATGAAAGCCGTGAAAAAGGTTGGCGATTTTTATTATGGCGAATTGAATGGAGCTGCTTATCCAATTAAAGATGATAAAGCAGCGTACTTCTATAAAAAATGGCAGGTTACAAAACCTGGTGCTTTGGCACAAACTATTTTACAAGATACTTCATTATGGGGAGGAGAAGATCTGTCATTATTGCATGGGTTCACAGAATCGGTACAGGAAAAATTAAATGATATTTTGATCAACGGGATCATATCTGTTATAAAAGATATTGAGAAAAAAAAGGTAATAGCATAAACAATGAAACAGAAAGTAATTAAAGTTAATGCCGAGGATAATGTACTCGTTGCATTAGCAAATCTTACAAAAGGCGAAGAAGTTAAATACAATGGTGAAACATTTGTGTTACAGACAGATGTTACTGCCAAGCATAAATTTGTAACTACAGATTTAAAAGTTGGTGATGAGATACATATGTACGGAGTATTGGTGGGCAAAGCATCTGAGCCGATCACTAAGGGAAGCAGGATAACCACATCGAATGTAAAGCATGCAGTATCGGGTGAGTTTGTTGTAAAACAAAACACTATTAACTGGAAAGCACCTGATGTTTCCAAATGGAAGGGAAAAGAGTTTATGGGTTATCATCGCAGTGATGGAAAAGTTGGAACTGCTAATTATTGGTTAGTGATACCATTGGTATTTTGTGAGAACAGGAACATTGAAATTTTAAAAGAAGCATTCTTAAAAGAATTAGGATTTGCAAAGCCTAACAATTATCAGCAACATGTAAAGAAGTTAATTAAACTAAAACAAACAGGCGCAGGCATTGAAGATATCTTAGATTTTCAGTTTATTGATACAGATGGATATGCCAATCAGTTTGGTAAATCTCCTGACTTCCCCAATATTGATGGTATTAAATTCTTAACTCACGAAGGTGGTTGTGGTGGAATAAGGCAGGATGCAAATGTTCTTTGCAGTCTGCTGGCATCTTACATCACACATCCAAATGTTGCAGGGGCAACAGTTTTAAGTCTTGGTTGCCAGAATGCACAAATAAGTATTTTGGAAGAAGAGATCAAAAAGCATGATCCTAATTTTGATCGTCCTCTATATATATTAGATCATCAGCAAAGTGGAAGCGAACAAAAATTATTAATAGAAGCTATCAATAAAACATTTGCAGGATTGATACATGCAAATGAAACTAAACGTGAACCTGCACCATTAAGCAAATTGACGATTGGTGTAAAATGTGGTGGCAGTGATGGTTTCAGTGGCATTAGTGCTAACCCTGCTGTTGGTTATGTTAGTGATATTATTGTTGGACTCGGCGGAAGTTCTGTATTAGCAGAGTTCCCTGAATTATGTGGAGTGGAACAAGAATTAGTTAATCGTACAATAAAAAAAGAAGATGCAGAATTCTTTTTACAACTGATGAAAAAATATGCAGCTAATGCAGCGGCCGTTGGCAGTGGCTTTGATATGAATCCATCACCCGGAAATATTAAAGATGGTTTGATAACAGATGCAATGAAAAGTGCAGGCGCTGCAAAGAAAGGCGGTACATCACCCATTGTTGATGTATTGGATTATCCTCAACAAGTAAAAAATCCCGGGCTTAGTTTATTATGTACTCCCGGTAATGATGTGGAAGCAGTAACTGGCCTTGCAGCAGCACATAGTAATATTGTTTTGTTTACAACGGGTTTAGGTACGCCAACAGGAAACCCTGTGACGCCAACTATTAAGATAAGCAGCAATACTACATTGTATAATAAGATGCATGACATAATTGATGTAAATACAGGTACGGTGATAGAAGGTGATGAAACAATTGAACAAGCCGGCAGCCGTATGTTTGATTATATTATTAAAGTAGCAAGCGGAGAAGAGATAATAAGTGCAGTAAGAAACGGGCAAGATGATTTTATTCCATGGAAGAGGGGGGTAAGTTTATAAGTAACCTCAAACCCCACCAAACCTCCCCTGAAGGGGAGGCTTTCGACGAGAATAATAGTTGAATGTTGTTTATTTTTCGCAAAGGAGAGAGACAGAAGATATAATGAAGATGTGGAAGAGCCGATGTTTTATATAAGAACTAAAGCACCGCTCCTTCTCCTTTAGGAGATGGAGGATGAGGTTAAAAAGATGAATAAAGAACAAAAAGTACAAGTGAGTGACACAACGATGATGAATAAAGAACTAATGTTTGTAACAAAAAAATATAAAACACAATCTCCGCAAAGCCCCCTTTAGGGGTTGGGGGGTAAATAATAAAAAAGAAAAATACAACATTAACAATGAAAAAATTCCTCGACGAAAACTTCCTTCTCGAAAACAAAACTGCTCAACAACTTTATCATGATTTTGCAAAGCACATGCCCGTAATTGATTATCACAATCATTTACCTCCCGATCAGATCGCTAATGACATCAACTTTGAAAACCTTACACAGGTTTGGTTGTATGGAGACCATTACAAATGGCGGGCAATGCGTACCAATGGCGTACATGAAAGTTATTGTACGGGTAATAAAAGTGATTATGAAAAGTTTGAGAAATGGGCAGCAACTGTTCCATACACATTGCGCAATCCTTTGTATCATTGGACGCACCTTGAGTTACAACGTTATTATAATATAGATAAAATATTATCTGGAGATACTGCCAAAGAGATTTATGAAGAAGCTTCTGCTAAATTAAAGACAGCAGAATATTCTGTTCGCGGTTTATTGCGTAAGGCAAATGTAAAAGTGTTGTGCACCACCGATGACCCGATAGATTCACTGGAACATCATGCAAAAATAAAAGCTGATGGTTTTGAAATAAAGATATTGCCTGCGTTTCGTCCGGATAAGGCAATGAATGTAGATGATGTTGCCAGCTTTAATGCTTATGTTGATAAAGTAGAAGCAGCTTCCAATGTTTCTGTTTCTAGTTACGATGATTATTTAAAAGCATTGAAGAACAGGCATGACTTTTTTGCAACAATGGGAAGCGCTGTTTCTGATCATGGATTGGAACAGGTTTATGCAGAAGATTACACAGATGCAGAAATTAAAACTTTCTTTACTAAAATAAGAGGCGGCAAAGCGTTGGATGCAACTGAAAATTTAAAATTCAAATCTGCTATGCTGATAGAGTTTGCTAAATGGGATGCAGAAAAAGGTTGGGTGCAACAATATCATCTCGGTGCATTGCGTAATAACAATGCACGCATGATGAAGAACCTCGGCCCCGATACCGGTTGGGATTCTATCGGCGATTTTTCACAAGGCAAGGCATTGGCTAAGTTCCTGAATAAATTAGATACTACCGACCAGTTGGCAAAAACAATTCTTTACAATCTCAATCCTGCCGATAATGAAATGATGGCAACCATGATCGGTAATTTCAATGATGGTTCTGTTGCAGGAAAGATACAGTTTGGTAGTAGCTGGTGGTTCCTCGACCAGAAAGATGGTATGATAAAACAAATGAATGCCCTCTCCAACATGGGACTGCTTAGCAAGTTTGTAGGTATGCTTACCGACAGCCGGAGTTTTATGAGCTATCCACGACATGAATATTTCCGCAGGATATTGTGCAATATGTTTGGAACAGAGATGGAAAACGGCGAGTTGCCAAATAACATTGAATGGATAGGTAAGGTTATACAGGACATTTGTTTTAATAATGCCAACAGTTATTTTGGCTTTAACGTATCGGATAAGATTGCCAGCAAGACTGCTGCGCTTGTTTAATAAATAACTCTGTTTTGTTTCTCAACCGCTTCGTTCATACGGAGCGGTTTTTCTTTTGGGTGTTGCCAGATTGAGATTGACGGCAGGGGGAATGAAGTTAAAAGTCAATAAAACGCATGTAAGAGTCAATTAAATGTATGTAGTAGTCAATAAAGTGGATGTAAGAGTGAAATAATTGAATGTAGTGGTCAGTAAACTGCATGTAAGAGCCAGTAATTTGAATGTAGCAGTAAGTAAACTGCATGTAAGAGTCAGTAAATTGAATGTAGCAGTAAGTAAACTGCATGTAAGAGTCAGTAAATTGAATGTAGCAGTAAGTAAACTACATGTAAGAATCAGTAAATTGAATGTAGTAATAAGTAAACTACATGTAAGAGTCGGTAAATTGAATGTAGATGTCAGTAAAACGCATGTAAGAGTAAGTAAAATGGATGTAGAGGTCAGTAAAATGGATGTAAGAGTCAGTAATTTGAATGTAGTGGTCAGTAAACTGCGTATAATAGCAAAAAAATTAACCTAAACAGGGTATTTAAAGACTTTGATTGGCTATTTGGGGTTGTTTGCAGTTAAGAAAACTATTTTGTAACCGGCTTTAGTGCTACTATTTGGCAGTGTTGTGTCACTCACTTGTGCTGTATACCTTTATTGAGCTTTGATTGAAGCGTAGTTGGTTCGTGGGACACGAACCAAGGCGAAGGTTAGTGTTTGTGTTAGAGCTACTACTTTTTGTACAGCTATAAAATGAAATAACGGGAAATATTAAATATAGTATTTGTTTCATATTCAAATGTAATAAAAAGGCTGCATTTAGCAGCCTTAATATTTAGGATTGTATTTATTACAGAAAGTCTTTATTCCAAGCAATGTCCCTTGGCTTACCCCCTGTACTGGCGCAGATATGCAGAATAGGCAAGAAGCGTGTGGCGTATCTGTGCCAAAGTATTAATTTGCAAAGGCACAGATACGCTTGCCCACAAAGCTAAGCTGCATATCTGCGCCAGAGGAAACCTTCTGCAAAACAAATAGCAAATAGCTTCCCCCCAATTCAATAGACGAAAATAGAAAGAGTTTTCAAGCCTAAGAGGCATAACCACTAACATTGCATTGGCATTATGTCAATAGGAAGCAAAATAAACGGTATGCTGTACAAGTAAGAGATTTTTCATGTACTTATTTTCGTGCTATTAAATAAAACAGAATATTTATGCATCCATTCCTGCTTCGATTTTGAGGTAATACTAAGTTTCTTATGCAGTTTACGTATGTTTACTTCCATTTCTGCTATTAAGGTATCTTTTAGCCAAACCTTTTTTGTTTGTCCTTCCTCTATTATATAGTGTGATTTTTCTTTAGCTTCATCCCGCTCAGATTTAACCACGCCTAATTCAAATTCAAGTTCAGCAATTCTCTTATTTAATAGTTGAACTGCTTCATCATGAGTAAAATCCCGTTTAATTTTCAGCAATATATCTCTGTCTTCCATAGCGATTATTTTTAGTACTTAATATAAAACGCTTATTTATTTCCTGTATTGCCTTTACCGAACCACATTGCGCTCATTCGGAACCTCTGCGTTCACCCCAACTTGCGAAGATATGCAGGGTAGGAAAGAAGCATGGCATATCTATGCCAAAGAGCATAAAGGCACAGAAATACGAAGTTTACCTCAATAAAAACACCTCTTAAAAAAGAGGTGTTTTGCACATAAAGTTTACACTCCATTTGTGAGGAGTAGCTGCAAAATAATATAAATAAGTAATTTCTGAAAGTACACAAAAGTGTACCATTCCTTATTTTAAGGAAAATCTTTTACAT
>Ga0207035_1215_pt1 | contig 10832 bp, 7 predicted proteins | sample Alteio_BWMinCont_77_FD_153272 | JGI IMG/M metagenome (GOLD analysis project Ga0207035, IMG submission 153272) | Enriched cells from forest soil in Barre Woods Harvard Forest LTER site, Petersham, Massachusetts, United States -... | ecosystem: Environmental > Terrestrial > Soil > Temperate forest >... | reverse complement strand
GCTGGGATGGACCAGCATGGGCAAATGTCCCTATTACGTGCGGCAGATGAAGAATATGAAGGGGTCGATCCCTCTCGAATGGCTGTCCGGCAGTTCGTTTAATTTTTATGCATGGGCTTGCGGCGCGATCCTTGCGCGCGCTCACGCGCGTACCACAGACGCTGCAAAGATCGCCGGCTATTGCGGCAAGTCTTCCGTGCTCGACCAATCGCTGGCACTTTGGGCGGAAGCCTATGCGAACCAGACGCAACTGGACCATGCCGCGCTGGTGAAGGCGGTGAAGGATGACCGCCGAGTACAGGCATTGATGGGGAAATGAAGAAAATCTAATCCATTCGTGGTCGGTTGCGGAGAATACATGAACGAACAGGGTCATCCGAAGGAACGGTTTCTTCTCATGGAGGGCGGCCCGCTCTACCGCATCGAGAAGCGTGTCGGGATTATCCGCACTTCGGTGCCGATTACCAAACGCAGAGCACTCCTTGCGATCCTCCTGACCTGGCTGCCGTTATTGGTCTTCTCCCTGATTCAGGGAACCGCTTATGGTAATCGAGTGCCCGTGCCATTCCTGCATGATTTTTCAGTGCACACACGATTTCTGCTCACGGTGCCTTTGCTGCTGCTGGCCGAAACGGTTTTAGGACCGCGGATTGCAGAGGCGGCGGAACAGTTTGTTACCTCAGGAGTAGTCATCGAGAAAGACTACGAGCGATTTGATGCAGCGGTGGCGCGCTCTCTGCAATTGCGTGATTCGGTTGTGGCGGAGCTAGTGATTGCGTTGATGGCCTATACGTTTTCGTTGATGTCATTTTTGCACTTAGGGGTGCATATTTCTTCCTGGTCCGCAACGCGGACAGACACAACCACTTCGCTCACCTGGGCGGGCTGGTGGCTTCTCGGAGTTTGTGCGCCCTTACTCCAATTTCTGATTCTTCGGTGGTTCTGGCGCCTCTTCCTCTGGTTTCAGTTTCTGGCCAAGATATGCAAGTTCGATATCCAGCTTTTCCCTACTCATCCTGATCAGGCGGGCGGTCTTGGTTTTGTCGGCGAAGCGCAGCGTTTTTTTGGAATTCTTCTCTTTGCTTATTCGATTACGATTTGCGGGGTCTTCGCAAACCAGATTGTCTATGACAGAATTCCGCTGCAGCATTTCGCACCCTTGATAGCCATTTACGTCATTATGGCGGTTGGAATCATTCTTGGACCACTGGTGATCTTTACTGGAAAGCTGCTGCAGACAAAACATCACGGTCTGTACCAATACGGCGCGCTCGCAACCAGCTACACGGGGCTGTTCCACAAAAAGTGGATTCGAGACGAGGATGTGGAGAACGAACCGCTCCTGGGAACCGGCGATATCCAATCGTTGGCCGATCTGGCCAATAGCTATGCGGTCATCGAAAAAATGAATGCTTTACCGATGAGCCCGAGAACGCTGCTTCAACTAATTGTCGCCAGCCTTCTGCCTATGGTGCCGCTGCTGTTTACTGTTATGCCGTGGAGAGAGGTCCTGAAGCTGCTTATGAAAATTCTGGTTTAGTGTTTTATCTGAAATGCACCCTTACGTCCTGTTTCCAGAAACTGCTCTGCATTGATTCTGGCAAAGAGACGCATGAGCGACGCCACAATCCCCGTCCACCCGGTTTGGTGACTGGCCCCGATTCCTGCGCCATTGTCGCCATGAAAGTACTCATAGAAGAGAATATTGTCGCGCCAGTGCGGGTCTTCCTGAAACTTCTTTGTGCCGCCGAATGCCGGACGCCGTCCTGACTCATCCCGCAGGAAAATGTGGGAGAGGCGGGTTGCGATTTCATGTGCTACTTCGAAGAGGTTCATGAAGTTCCCCGAACCTGTCGGACATTCCACCTTGAAAGAATCGCCGTAATAAAGGTAATAGTTCATCAAGCCGCGGATAAGCACGGCATTGACCGGCATCCAGACGGGCCCGCGCCAATTCGAATTTCCGCCAAACATGCCGGTATCCGATTCGGCGGGAAGATAGCCGACGCGGTACTCCTGTCCATGAACGTTGAGTACATAGGGATGGTCCAGGTGATAGCGAGAAAGCGACCTGATCCCGTATGGACTGAGAAATTCATTTTCATCGAGCAGGCGGCTCAAAATCCTGCGTAAGCGCTCGGGTCTGACGACTGCAAGAATTCCGCGATCACCGTAGCCACGCGCATCCGGCCCGGAGGGATGAATGCTTTCTTTCAGTTGAGGCATGCGGTTCAGCCGTTCGAGCGCGTAGGCGTACAGATTCGGCATTGACTCGCGAGCAGCAGGCTCGACGATTGTGGTGGCGCACAAAGGAAGTAACCCCACCATCGATCGCACTTTCAGCCGGGTTGCACGACCGTCGGGAAGGCGAAGAACATCGTAATAAAATCCATCCTCCTCGTCCCACATGCCGTCCTGACCGACCCGGTTCATGGCATTGGCGATCCAGAGAAAATGGTCGAGATACTTTGCCGCCAGGCCCTCATAGGAGCGGTCGTAGGTTCCTATTTCCACTGCAATGTCGAGCATGTTTTGGCAGAACAAGGACATCCATGCTGTACCATCGGCTTGCTCGAGATGGCCGCCGGTCGGTAACGGAGCCGAGCGATCGAAGACGCCGATATTGTCGAGGCCGAGAAAGCCGCCTTCGAAGACATTTCTTCCAAAACGGTCCTTGCGGTTTACCCACCAATCAAAGTTCGAGATGAGCTTGCCAAAGGAATGCTTTAGAAACTGGACATCGCCCTTCCCTCTGAATGCTTCTTCCATGCGGTAGAGGAAGATGGTTGCCCAGGCATGCACGGGAGGATTGACGTCGCTGAAATTCCATTCGTATGCAGGTATTTGTCCGTTCGGGTGAAGATAGATTTCGCGCAACATCAGATCGATCTGCTGTTTTGCGAAGTCGATGTCGATCGAAGAGAAGGCTATGGTGTGGAAGGCGAGATCCCAGGCGGCATACCAGGGATACTCCCATTTGTCGGGCATGGAGATCACATGATCGTTGATCATGTGCGCCCATTCGTGATTCCTTACATTACTTAACTTGCCTGAAAAGGGGTCGACACCGTGTTCCATGAGCCAATGGTCCGCGTCGAGGAAGTAGTATTGCTTGCTCCAAAGCATGCCCGCCATGGCCTGACGGACCACGCGAAGGGCGTCTTCGCTCAAGCTCGCAGGCGAAACACTGCGGTAGAACTGGTCGGCCTCGGCGATGCTCGATTGAAACAAGGCTTCTACGTCCTTGAAGGGTGAATCAAGCTGGGACGGCTCGATATCGGTGAGGCGGAGATAGAGAACATGCGATTCACCGGCATGAACGATCGCCTGATGATGGATTGCCGCTTTAGTCCCTTGCAGTTCGGGATTTACCGCGTCCTGATTCCCGTGCACGACGAAATCGTTGATGCCGTCTTTGACACACGGCGTGGCATTTTCTCCGTTGAACAGCTTCTTGTTGTTCGTATTATTTTCAGTAAAAAGAATTGGCGCCGGGGAAGAAGAATAGAGCCATTGCTTGCCTAGAAAATCGTGCGTGGCCTGGATGATTCGGGAACGTCCCATGTCCGATGCTTCGCGCAGAGTTGGGCGCGGTAGATCGGGCCACCAGCTCCAGGTGTTGCGGAACCACAGAGTCGGCAGAATATGGAGTTCGGCTGTGTCCGGGCCGCGATTCACAGCGGTGATCCGGACATAGATATCTTCAGGAGATGCCTTTGCATATTCGACGAATACGTCGAAATACCGATCCTCATTGAATATTCCGGTGTCGAGCAATTCGTACTCGGGCTCGGTGCGCGAGCGATGCCGGTTGGTTTCAATCAGGTCACGGTACGGGTAGGCAGTTTGCGGGTACTTATAGAGCCATTTCGCGTAGGAATATGTAGGCGTGGCGTCGAGATAGAAATAGTATTCTTTTACGTCCTCGCCATGATTGCCTTCTGCATTGGTAAGGCCGAAGAGACGCTCTTTCAGGATGGGATCTTTTCCGTTCCAAAGCGCAAGAGCGAAGCAGAGCCTCTGCTTGTCGTCGGAAAATCCAGCCAAGCCGTCCTCGCCCCAGTGATAGGCGCGTGAGCGGGATTGGTCATGGTTAAAGTAGCTCCAGGCATCGCCGTTCTCGCTGTAGTCTTCTCGAACGGTTCCCCATTGGCGTTCACTGAGATACGGCCCCCATTTTTTCCAGGGAACGCTTTTGTCATTGGCCTCATCAAGCCGTACCTGCTCGGCAGTAACAGGAGAATTGGACATGCGCAGCCTCGTAACAACCGGTCTGGGCAGCGAGTATACCTTATCGAGAATCGCCTAGCTGTTAAGGCGTCGCTATATTTTGTAGTGGAATCACAAAAGAATTGGCACGTTGCATCTGAACTCGTAGGCGAAGATTATGAGAGTCTTTCCAAAATGCTTCCATCACCGCGCGGGCGGTAGCTGGTGGAAGAGCTCGGCCCCGATATGGTCAGCGATATTCCAGGGGTGGGTCGGGTCAAGATTTTCGAGGATCACGAGGCAGAGCCTGTCAGCGGGATAGCGCTGGATCACGCTATCGAAGCCATCGACACCGCCGCCGTGGTAGTAGAGCAGCTTGCCGAACTTGTGCGCGAGCACGACTCCGTAGCCGTAGTTCTGGCCTCCATATGCGGTGGTTTCGGGATAAATGGCGAACATCTGCCCCAGGGAGTTCGCCGTGAGCAGTTTGGCAGGAGAAGTGAGCGCGTCATTCCAGCGGTACATGTCCTCAACGGTGGAGTAAATGCCCCCGGCGGCGAAGGGACCGTTCATGTCGATGAAATCGGCGTTGGTAATGTGGCCTTTGTCGTCAAGCATGTAACCGGAGGCACGCTGCGGAAGGATTTTTGTCGCAGTGTCGTAGCCGGAATTTGTCATTCCAAGGGGCGTGAAGATGTTCTTCTGGAGAAAATCGGCATAGGAGATGCCGGAGACCTTCTCAATTACCATGCCGAGAAGGATGTAGCCGGTGTTCGAGTAGTGCAGTTTAGTTCCGGGCGCGAAGTCCAGAGGCTCTGCTGCGACAAGGCCGAGTGTCTGGCGGGGCGTGACGCCGATGCGATTCAGAGTGCTGTCCGCCTGCGGCTTTTCGGTGAAATTAGGAATGCCAGAGGTATGGGTGAGGAGCTGGTGCAATGTGATGGGCTGCCATGCAGAGGGAAGATCCGGGACGTATTTCGAGATTGGGTCATGCACGCTGAGCTGTCCACGCTCCTGTAGCAAAAGGATGCAAGCGCCGGTGAACTGCTTGGTAAGTGACGCGATGCGGAACTTAGTTGCGGGTGTGTTGGCGGCTGACCATTCCTCGTTGGCGAGACCGTAGCCCTTCTCGAATGCAACGTGGCCGTTGATGCCGATGAGGACCGAGCCGCGGAAGGTTCCCTGCGCGGTCTGTTGAGCGAGATAGGCGTCGATGCGGTGGAAGGTCGCGGATGAGGTGTCGACCTGGGCGTGAACAAGCTGCGATGAGATGACGACGAAAGCGGTCCAGATGGCGCAGACGCTGTTGCGGTGAAACTCCATGGAGAGCAACGATAGCACCGCAGGTTGAAGCTCGCTGCTCTTCGTCCCCCGATCATCGCGCGATGTCGATCTTGGGCCGGGATTCCAAGAGAGAGTTGAATTAGAAAAGGTATGGGACGAGGGCGGCGGTCTGATGGGCATAGGTGGCATACGTCTCCCCAAATTGAGAGCGCATCCACTGCTCCTCCATGCGTAGCTTGGCCCAGAACACGAGGAATACCAGGACGAAACAGATGAACCCGCGCACCTGGGAGAGCGCAATTGCGGTGCCAAGAAACCCGGTCAGAATGCCGGTGTAGATGGGGTGGCGGACCACGGCATAGGGGCCGGTGGTAATCAGCTCGTGGCCCTGCTTAATGGTTACGGCGCGGCTCCAGTTGCTGCCGAGGTGTTCGCGCGCCCAGACGGCGAAGAGTAGGCCGGCGACGGTAACAGCAGCTCCAATCCAAAAGGGCCAGATGCCAGATGGCCAGAGCTCGCGGTAAAGCCAGCGCAGCGGGATGCGAGTTGTCGAGAGGAGGACGATCACGATCAGGAAGGTGAGGGCGCGCAGGATGCGCGAGGCGGCCGGCTCGAGGCGCTGGGTGGTTTTGGTACCTGCGGCCTTGATCTGCCAATAGAGAAGAAAGGCGATCCAGACCACGGGAAAGAAAGACTCGAAGAACCAGAGCATTCAGGACCTCCGGCGTTGTACTTGTTTCAAGCTCTTCATTGTGTTTACGTGGGCGGGCGAGGGGGAGTTCCATGACCGAGAAGCCGGCGAAAACCCAGCGGTCCGCAGCTGGTTCATATCTGAAACGTTGCATTCCGGCCAATGTGCTCTTTCGTTTTGAAACGTCTTGCGCCCTCAATGGTAAAAATGAAAGGGTGCTGTCTCCCCAGTCCTCCACTGGACGCAGGGCGACAGTCCATCTGGAGGAGGCTTATGTCATCGCTTAGGGAGTTCCGCTGTGAAATTTGCGGTCGTATCACCACCAACCCGCAGCATTGGTTTTTGATCGAGTGCGGTGCGTCCCGGTTAACGGTCGTGCGCTGGGAACCTGACTCGGCCAGTATTCCCGGTACGCTGCATTTCTGCGGAGAAGGAGACGCGCAGGTTTACATCAGCCGCTGGTTCCAGTCACTTTGCTCGCCGCCGCGCCCTGATTACTCGACCATGCCCAGCGGAAATTTGGATAGCTCCGGCTTCTGATTTGGTCCATAGTTGTACTGGGAGTCGCCGCTCCCACTGCGTCGCGAGCGTCCATGACGACACGATATCCGCATGCGGCGCCCATTTGTAGCTCTCCGCGCTGCGTTATAGAATCGGCGTCAACGATATTACCCATACGGATTATTTGTGGTGCGATGGAAGATACTCGGGAAAGCCTGCCTTGCGACCCTGACTGTTGTGTTCCTGTTGTCGACGCAAAGAGCGCTCGCGCTCGACGCCTCTCAGGCACAGTACACGCGCAGTGTCTGGAAGGTTCAGGATGGCCTTCCGGAAGACACGGTTCAAGCGCTTGCCGAGACGAGTGACGGCTATCTCTGGATTGGAACGACGGGCGGCCTGACGCGCTTCGATGGCACGCGGTTTGTGCTTTACGGATCCAACATCCTTCCTTCTCCCGGCGTGAACAGCATCTTCTGCCTTTCGGCATCGAAGGATGGCAGCCTGTGGATTGGAACAGAGGGCGGGGGCATGCTGCACCTCAAAAACAACCAGGTCAAAAGCTACGGGACGCCCGAGGGGCTTACCGATGGCTTTGTGCGAAGCATCCTCGAGGATCGGCACGGAACAGTGTGGGTGGGCACGGACAACGGTCTCTATCAGGTTGTGGGTAGCCGCGTGAAACGTGTCGAGATGGCTCCCGGGATGGAGCCGCTTGCCGTGCATGCTATCTTCGAGGATCGCCAGGGGCGAATCTGGGTCGGGGGTTCGCGGCTGCTTTCGATCGAGAATGGCCAGCAGCACTTCTACAGCCTGCCGGGCTCCTATAGCAGCAATCGCGTGAAGTCCATTCTGCAGACAGCGGATGGAACCGTGTGGGTGGGCACGGTTGGGGGGCTGGAACGGCTTGTCGGCGACAAGTTTGTAGGGATGGCGGAAATTCAGAGCACGGTGCGAACGCTGAAGCAGACCAGCGATGGAACGCTGTGGATCGGGACAATCGGGAATGGGCTCTGGACTTATAAGAGCGGAACATTCTCGCTGCTGAACAGTTTGCTGCCCAGCAATACCGTTCTGAATATCATCGAGGACGATAGCCATCAGGTATGGATCGGGCTGCAGGACGCTCTTGTGCGTCTGGGCCGGACGCCTGTACGCGTCATTCCATTCCCCGGCGGTTCCGATGCCGATTTCGAAACGATCTCAGGAAACGGCGCTGGAAGCCTTTGGGTCGTGGCCTCCGGCGTATACAAAATCAGCGATGGCGTGGCTCGACCCTACCGCTTCAATGAGCTGTCGGGCGTGAGGGTGCGGAATATCTTTCGCGATCGCGAAGGCGAGTTGTGGGTAGGAACCGACGGCAGCGGTGCGTATCGCATGACTTCACACGGAATCGTTCATTACTCTGCTCCGCGCGAGTTGACGAACAACTTTATCCGCGCGTTTCTTGAGAGCCGCCACGGCGATGTGTGGATTGCAACGGACGAAGGCGTCAGCCGCATCGGGCCGCAGGGAGTGCAGAAGTTCACGATGAAAGACGGTCTGGTTTACTTCAGCACGCGCAGCCTGCTGGAGGACCACGCCAACGATATCTGGATCGGGACGGACCAGGGATTAAGCCATTGGCATCGAAACGGTTTTGTTCACGATGGCGCGACAGACGCCCTGCGCCATGAGAAGGTCTGGTCGATCTTTGAAGATGCGACCGACACACTCTGGTTTGGGACGAGGGATCACGGACTCTTCCGCTATTACGACGGCAACATTGCACAGTTCACAACCGCGCAGGGCCTGGCCAGCAACAGCATTTATCAGATACTCGAAGATCCGCAGAGAAGATTCTGGCTCAGCGGGCCTAATACGATCTCATCTCTCGATGAACGTCAGTTGCATCAGGAGGCGCCGACATCGACCGAGCATCTGAACGTGTCCGTTTACACGATGCCTTATGGGGCGGACGATACGCAGATGTATGGCGGAAGGCAGCCCTCGGGTTATCTCGACCCGGATGGCAGCGTGTGGTTCGCAGGCAGCAAGGGGGCGGCGCATGTCGTGCTGGAAAGCTCCCCGATGTCGGCGCTTCCCCGGCTTATCCTCGAGAATGTAACTCTGGATGGACGGAATCTGCCGCTCTCGGACAGCATCGAGCTCCCTTCACACATGACGAGGCTTGAATTCCACTATGCACCGCTGTCTCTGCGGCCGCAGGCGGGCATACGCTATCAATACAAACTCGAAAATTTCGACAAGGACTGGGTTTATGCAGGCAGCAGTTTGATCGCTTCTTACACAAACCTTCCGGCAGGCAAGTACCGTTTTCGCGTGACGACCTTCGATGCGGGTAATCCCGAACTCTCCACGGAAACTCATATCGATGTTCGACGAGCCCCTTTTCTGTGGCAGACGTGGTGGTTTGTCACGCTCAGCGCGGCGGCGCTCGTTCTTTTGGCCTGGGCCATCTATCGCCTGCGCATGCACCAGTTGAAACTGCGCTTTCGAGCGGTACTTGAGGAGCGAGGACGGCTCGCGCGAGAGATGCATGACACTGTCATCCAGGGATGTACCAGCGTTTCGGCCCTGCTGGAGGCGGTGGCGAGTTTGCAGTCTGACAAAGACCTGCCGGCGGAGAACCTGTTGCACCACGCGCGAGTGCAGGTGCGGACGACGATCAACGAGGCCCGCCAGGCCGTATGGAACCTCCGTCATGAAGAGGATTCGGCTGTGGATCTCGCCTCGTCCATCAATGCCATCTCGACGCAGACAAGCAAGGAATTCTTTGTGCCGGTAAACTGCTCTTTTGTCGGAGAGCCTTTCGTTATTTCCGGTGCCATCTCGCGTGAGCTTTTGATGGTTGTGCGTGAGGCGGTTTATAACGCCGTGCTTCACGGCCATCCGCGGCTGATCACGATCTCCGTCCGCTATGAGGCGCAGCGCCTGCTTTTGACGGTCGTCGACGATGGCATCGGGTTCCACGTAGACAGGATGCCCGCCGAGGGTCACTACGGCGTCACCGGAATGCGTGAACGCATGGAGCAGATTGGCGGTTCTTTCGCCCTCGATAGCGCTCCGCTCGCCGGAACGCGCGTGACACTGTCGATCGAACGCGAAGTTTTGTTGTCGAACGCTGTGAACGGACAAAGATGGGCGATGAACTGAGAGATTGAGAGCTGCGGTTAGCTCGTCTCAATCGTGATCTGCGCCGGAGAAAGCGATGGAGCAGAGGCTGATAGAGTCATCGTCCCCGCGCGTCCGTTGGACTGCAACAGCACGAGCGCCATCCCGTTGAAGACTTTCCGGTTGTTGGCTTTGTAAGATTCGTGACTGTCAGGTTGCCCGTTATCCACTCCAAGAATGCGGCCTTCACCCTGAAGTGCAAATGTAATTGCGTCGTTGGCCGTCGGCACCATGCGCCCCTGTGCGTCCTCTACCTGCACAGTTACATGCGCCACATCTTCCCAACTGGTGCGAATGCGTTGCCTATCTACCGCGAGCGACAGTTTTGCGGCAGCGCCGGTTGTACAAACTTCTACCGGGCCAACTTCCTTCCCGTCTTTGATTCCTTTCGCCGTCAGAGTTCCGGCAGCATACGGCACGTCCCAGGTCAGGTGAAGGTCGGCCGTTGTCTGCAACACCTTTGCGCGCGGAGGATAAGTGCCATAAGTATTGATCATGCCCGGCCGTGGGAAGGCATAGCCCTTCACGCCGAGGCTTGCGCCATTGAGAAAAAGTTCGACCGTATCGCAGTTCGTGTAGCAGGTTACAGGAATCATCTTGCCCTCGTGTCCCGCCCAGTTCCAGTGAGGAAAAAGGTGCAGCACGGGTTGCTTCGTCCAGATGCTTTGGTAAAAGTAATAGTTGTCCTTCACGAATCCGCAGGTATCGATGGCCCCGACCGCGGCCAGTTTGGCCGGCCAGCGCGATTCGCCGAGATAGTCGATGCCCGCCCAGATGAAGTCGCCGCTGACATAGTCATACGTCTGGATGAACTTTTGCTGTTGCTCCACCTCGATCATGGTGTTCGAGGCCTTCTCGAAGAACAGGTCATTCGACTGATCCCCGCCATACACGCCCCGCGCGCCGTAGAGCGCTGTGCTCTCGGTGCCGATGAATTTGCGCTGCGGATAAGCGTGACGGTCGATAGAGTAAAACT
>Ga0207035_1211_pt1 | contig 11179 bp, 2 predicted proteins | sample Alteio_BWMinCont_77_FD_153272 | JGI IMG/M metagenome (GOLD analysis project Ga0207035, IMG submission 153272) | Enriched cells from forest soil in Barre Woods Harvard Forest LTER site, Petersham, Massachusetts, United States -... | ecosystem: Environmental > Terrestrial > Soil > Temperate forest >... | reverse complement strand
CTACAACATGGATGGGCTTTAGCTGGTACGGCAGCATTCCCTTCGAGTGGATGTCCGCACACTATGGTTCCGATACCTCGAAATGGCCGCAACTGGACGCTCGTGTCGCTGCCGGCGGACCTACCCTCCTGCAGACATTCCTCACCGGGGCGAATCCATCGGATCCCGCGACTTGGTTGCAGCAAAAACTGCAGAGTTCACCCCAGGGTTATTTCCTGACCTGGAATCCTCAACCCGGCTTGACCTACCAGGTCCAGACCTCGGTGAACCTTCAGGATTGGACTAACCTCGGCTCGCCGCGCTTCTCCGCTGGCACAACCGATTCGTTGTTTGTGGGCCTCCAGAACTCCGGCTACTACCGCATCCTGGTTTTGCGCTGATTGAATTTCTATGTTGCGTACACTTAAAAGTTGCTTGTGGGTTGGCCTGCTGATGGCCGGGGTCCAGGCCTCGCTCGGTTTTGCTTTGTTGGGACCCATCAATGAGCCGTACCAGGTTGCCGAGATCGGATATAACCTGCCTGGTGACATTGGCGCGCCCAAAAACCTCGGTGAAGAGTACCGCCGCAACACACCGGTGCTTTACTACACTATCGATGCAAACTTTCGCGATTACTTCGGCTCCAACGGCGTTGCCGAGATCGATGCCGCCTTCCAAATCTATAACAATCTTACCAATGTCTCCTCCTACAGCCCTGACCTGTCCGAGTTTCCTTTCACCACCCAGCGACGGAGCGGATTGGGCGATGCGTTGTTCCTGGTAGACGTTAAGTCTGCTACGCTGTGGCTCATTACCGAGAATATGGGCTTGGCCGAGCCGGAACGTTACCTCTGGACGCTTCACGACCGGGCCTTGATTCCAGGCTCTCTATGTCCCTTCGGCGAGGTTTACCTGGTGATCAAGCGCAATTTTGACCCTGCGTTTGGAACGTCGCTCGATCAGCTTAAGGCAACCAGCTATGTTAATGGAACGCTCTATAGCTATGCCATCGTGCAGGCTTGCCAGGGCCCCAATCCGTTAGCTCTTGCCGTGCCGTTTCCTGTGGATCCGACCGCCGACATCTACAGCTCTGTGGCCGGGACCTTTGGCAATTCGACCCACATCACGGACATTCATGGGCTCTTTTTTACCGGCCTTACCCGGGACGATGTTGGCGGGCTCCGCTATCTGCTGCGTGCCAAGAACATGAACGTCGAGAATGCAGGCCAAAACACCCTGGCCCTGATTACAAACAACATTCCGCAGTTGCTGGTCACCTCAAATCTGACGTTGCTCTCTTCGCAAGCCTATACAAATAATGCCGCGGCGCTCCAGGCCCTCTACCCCAACCTCCTGATCCTCTCGACCAGCAATTATTTCACCAACGTTTTTCTCACCAATTTCATCCCCTATTTTACGAACTTCCCTTGGGACCCGGTTGGGTCCGCTGCCCACCTGTTTTTCGCTACCAACGTCACTCCCACTGTCGAAACGCTCTACCAGCATAGTGTCGGCAATGTGCTGACTCTGACCAACAACGACGGCGGGCTGGCGTTTGTTCCCTTAACGTCAATACCGGCGCCGCCCCGGAGATCGTACGTGACCCTTGAAACATCCAGCGTCGCTTTTTCCAATAGCCCCTGGGGGTCGCCGGGCAGCGGGTTAATCCAAACCAACGTGACGGATGTCACCTATCTTACCAACGCCTTTGGCGGCGACTACCTTATCCTGGACTCGAACCTCTGCGACATCGCCATTCTCAACTCGCAGCTCACCAACGTACTCACGTTTACCAACCCGGTTGCGCTCGCCACCAATAGCTTGATCCTGACCAATTCCCTGGGCTTCACCAACGCCGGCACTGTCTTCTCGTTTAGTGAGAATCTGATCTTTTACTTCACCAATCACACCTTTGTTATCCTGCCGGTCATTTGTGACAGCAACAACGTCGCGATTCGCGAAGGGATCGAAAACATCAAATTTATTCGCCGGGATTATGACTCGCTCTTGAGTCGTTTTTTCACTCCAATTACCAATGAGTACATCCTCAACACGGTGACTAACGACACGACCCTTCCGCAAAGGATACGGCGCGTTGTAACGCTTCCCGACTTTCTAATTACCGCGCAAGATTTGTCTGCCCCTAACGGTGTCTATCCACCAGGGGCGTCACTAGACGCTCGGAACATCAATTTCACCACCAATAATAATGGCGCTTACCCTGGACTTGCCGGGCCGGGTTTGATTGAGACACCAACCGTCTTTACATTCGACAAAGTTGGCCCGGCCTTCTTTAACGGGGGCCTTGTTAATACCAATGGGTTTCTGGACGAAACAACCCAAATCCCGATTTTTACCTGGGGTTCCTTCGATGGCACGACCAACGCCCCTGTCGTCTATCCGAACGACGTCAGCGTGTTCGATCTCGAAAACCAGGTGCTCATCCAGGTCACGCCTTTTTTCTTTCCAGATGCCATGGAAAACTCTTATTATTCCGTCGATTTGCAATCACAAGGCTCAACGGCCAATTGGAGCGCGCCTTTCACCTGGGCGTTGGCGTCGGGCTCTCCTGGACTGCCTCCGGGACTGAGCATCACGACCGGAGCAGGGGGCGTGGGCATTATCTCCGGAACCCCGTTTCAGGCCGGTTTCTTTGATTTTGTAATCGAAGTCACCGACGCGCAGGGTCGAAAGGTCGATCGGAGTTACTCTATAAAAGTGGCGGCTGCTCCTTAAAGGCCGCCGCCAGAATTAGCAGCATGACAGACGGCGACATTACCATCACCAGGGCCGGTAGGGCAACCCGGCCAGTCAAGACTTGCAGGCGGTCCGTCCGCAGGCGGTACCAGGTGCCGCTACGCTCTTAGAGAATACATTTATGAAAGAGAAGTTAGTTGCCGGCTTGTTTGGCTTGGTGCTCGGTTTAGCGCCCGCCGCGCTGGGCCAACCCGCGCAGATTTGGGAGAACTGGGGTGATATCCAGATTCCCCCGCCCACTTCGGAGATCGATGCCCTGACCGTTATCAACCACAAAGGGGCCACTTTCAACGTTACTGGCACTGCTCTCTTCAACACCTATGACACGCTCAATTTCACCAACCAGGGCCTCATGTTCGGCAACCCTGGATTTGATTTTGAAACGGTTCCCTCAAGCACCGGCTTTGCCCACATGGCCTCCTCCTTCGTCAACGAAGCCAGCGGACTCGGGCCTAATAGCGGAGTGATCGATTGCAACGGCGCCTTCTCCTTTATCATTACTCCATTCCTGTTCTTCGGTAACTTGACCGGCAGTTCCAAGTGCGTCATCGGCGCTACCAACATCGTCAACTCTGGTTCCATTAACATGGACGCCAGCAGCCTCATAAAGCTTAGCGGCAATAATATCGATCTGAGCCGCGGTGCTCTTTCCATGACCACTGCCGTCAACGGCGGCGTCGGCAACGCCTCGTTGCTCGACGGCTATTGGGGAGTCGGAACCGCTGATCCCTTTTTTGCTTTGGTCGGCCAAGCCACTCCTCTATTCCCGCCTCAATTGCTGCAAAACCCCCTGTTTACTGATTCGTACCTCGTATCCGGTCGCAACAACCAACAGTTCGTCAACCAATTGGTCGTCGCAAATCCAACCGTTTATGTGAACCAGATCGGGACGGGCACATCGAACCAGCTTACCCAGGCGGTTTTCCTCTTCAACGCCGACCCGACGTTTGTAAACACGATTTATCTCAGTCAGTTTGAGATCGCCGTCCAATGGCAGTGGCCCTCCACCAATTTTCCCACCGGCGTTGTCTCGACAAACAATTACATCTACCTCACCGACGACTTTGGCGAGGTGACCAATCTGAGCTTGGTGCTCGACGGCGTCGCCGGACCCCAGCCGACTTACCGGCCCATAACCTATACTTTTGTCCAGGGCACCCCGTATGCCAGCGTCAATCCGTTCGTACCGCCCGCATCACCAATTGTTCCTCCCGCCAACCTCTTCGATTTCGCCCAATTCACAAACCAGTATGCCGCCTACGAAGCTCTCTTTGCGGGTGGCACCGAGCTTACCTCCGACGTCGCCGGGGGCAATGTGACTAACCTGGCAGGGCGGATCGAGTTGGCTGCAGCTAACTCGCTCAATCTTACCCAAACTCGCATCTCGGCCCTGAACTACCTCCTGCTTAGATCTACCAACCACTTTATCGGAAGTGCGGGCGCCTTTATTGCCTCTCCGACGATGGACATCTACCTGGGCAGCACCAATGGCGTCATGATGGTTACGAATGTGGTCGCTCCATACCTGAACCATATTTCCGGCCCGATCGAGCTTTGGAGCGCTCGCTGGACCAACTTTGTTAATGGTATTACCAATTCCTTCCACGCATTGGTTGTGGACAGCCGGATTTCACCCACGACTTCTCCGGTGATTCAAACCCTCGATTTGCGCGCTCCTAAACCAACTAATGGCACCAGCAGTATCGTCATCAACGATTTCCTTAACGTAAGCAGTAATCTCGTTCTGAGCGCGGAACGCCTCACGATCGCAACCAACTTCAATAATCCATTCACTCCCTACGGACACCTGGATATCGTGACGCCCAATATCCTCTGGTCGACCGCCACCACCAATGTGCAGTTCTTTACCAACTGGGGAATCATCCAGGCGGAGAACGCGATGTACTTTGGCGGCTCCCGCACGGGGCCGTTCTCCAGCACCAACCTGATCGATGCCTCCTACCAGACCTTGATCAACCATGGCGTCATCTCCAATCAATCGAGCCTCATGTGGGTCGACCATTTCGAGAACAACGGTGTCATCGAGGCCACTTCCGGCTCTATCGGTTTGCAGAAAGCTTCCTTTGCACTCATGACCAATGGCGCCTTCCTGGCACCGGGAGGTGACGTTTTCATTGCCGCCAGCACCTTGTTCGCCAGCAATCATGCTTTGATCGCCGGCGGTGCGCTGACCTTGAACGTGACCGGCACCCTCGACGACGGCAGCTTTGAGACCAACGGAGCTTTTGGTGTCACCAACAAGAATTTCTGGAGCGCGGGCAACGGCATCGACCTGCCGACCGCTCCGGCAAGCGGGACCTTGTTGGCAACGACGATCACCAACACAGCGCCGGATTTCCAACTCGTGGTTAATACTTGGGGCGCGCCCGACCTCGGCCCCAACCCTGCCGCCTTTTCGAATAACACCGCCATTGGCCATCTGATTCTTGATGGCCGCACCAACTCCGCGTTCCAGTTCAGCGCGACCGGCGCTGCCAGCGCGATGTATGTCGATCTGCTTGACATCCGCGGATTCCCCGCCATCAACGTCGATCAGTTCGGCAATTTCCTCTCCCTGATTTGCGATCCCAATATGAAGGTTTATTTCGGCGGCGCTTTGGCTAATGGTCAGGAGGTGGCCGAAAAATTGGCCCAGGTCAATGGCGGCCGCTTTATTTGGGTCAGCAACTACAACACGGGTTTCTTCTCCTCGACCAACATGGTTTATGCCGACGGCACGACCAACCGCCTCAACTACGCTTTGGTCACCAGTTGCGACATCGATTCCAATGGCAACGGCATCCCCAATTGCCTGGATCCTTCTCCAGTGCCGATTGTCTCTTCCGCGGCGGTCGGGCTCAAGGTGGACTATACCACTGGGCCGACTCCCGCTGCTTTGGTCTCCTGGATGGGCTTTCCGTCCTCGACCAACTCACTTTATACGGCGCCTGTCGCTGACTCAACCCAATGGGAGTTGGTCACCAACTTCGTGTATCCCGGCATGTTCCCAGGCCGGGTGATGGTCACGGATTTGATCAAAACCAACGGCCCGCGATTCTACCGGGTGCGAGTTGGGGTGCCGTAATAAGTCTGCTGGGCTGGGGCTAATTGGGGTGCGCTGCAAGCCAGTCGCACCCTTGGTGTATTTGCTCGGTGTCAGGTCGGTCAATAGTTAGAAGTGTTATGCAAAGATCCTGTATCAGCGTTCGGTTCCTGAGCAAGCTCCTGGCGCCGCTCGGGTTGTGTTTGTTGTTTGGTCCCGCCGCCAGCTCGCTTTGGGCCCAGCCCGTCAACGATAATTTCGCCTCCGCGATCATCCTCGTCGGTCCCAGCGGCAGCACCAATGCCTCCAACATAGGCGCCAGCCGCGAGGCCGGTGAACCCACCATTACCGGTAACCCGGGCGGCCAGTCCATCTGGTACTCCTGGACCGCGCCCGCCAATATAACCATAACGTTCAACACATTCGGGAGCGATTTCGATACCTTGCTGGGTGTTTATACCGGCACCCCTGTAAACGCTCTCACCCTCGTCGCTGAGAACGATAACTTCGGTTCCGTGCTCCAGAGCAGCGTTAGCTTCGTCGCAACCGCTGGCACCACCTACTATATCGCCGTTGACGGCTACAACGCCGGCGGTGGCGCCTCCCAGGGGACCGTGGTCCTGAATTGGGGCACTGGCGCCGGCGCGGCCCTCAAAGCGGGCGACTTTCTCTTCACTTCCTCCTACTACCCCTTCAGCGAGTCCGAGGACCTTTTTCCGCGTTCCGCAGTCATGCTGTTTCTCCCGGCGCGAGCGACCATCACTCGTACCGGCGGCTCTGTCGGCCGGGTTATCGTCAATTACACCATCTCCGGCGGTCTCTATACCAACCTCATCAACGTTACGGTGCAGGGGACCAATATTTTCATGACCAATAATACGACCGCGACTTTTACAAATATTACTATCACTAACATTACTACCTCGGCTACTTACCAAAATTACCAATACGGCCTTTTGACCTACACGTTCCCCCCAGTTCTTGATTTCACGAATATCGCCATCACAAACATTAATGGAGGTATTAATCCTGGCAGTTTCATCACTAACAACGCTGCCCCTGGCGATCTTCCGGCTCTGAATTGTGCCAATAGCCTCGATATTGGCACCATCATTGACACCAATCCTACTCCGCCGGTCGTTGTCAGCTTCATCACCAATGCCTTTTGCACCAATTACGTCGTCACGAATATCGTCTCTTCGACACCGCTCCTTGGTTCCAACATCACTGGCTCGGTCACCTTTGATGATTACCAAATGAGCGCCGATATTCTCGTGCCCGCCATGCCGCCCGTGGTCATCGGCGGCGGCTCCTTCGGCGGGGGCGGTATAGGTTTCCTCGACCCAATTGCTTTATACTTGGATTCCTATCTCCAAGTCACCATCGACAGCGTGGCTCTGGATCCATTGGAGTCCACCAAAATCGCGCCGCCAACCGCCAGTACCCCCCGGGCCAGCACCATCGTTGAATTCCTGAACAATGAAGGGTACGTATTCACGTACAACACGGACGAAAATTCGATCCACACTCGCGCCGTGCTCAGGGCAGCTACCAACGTTTTTAATTTCGAACGCGCCACCATCCGGTGCAGTCGCGACGTTTTTGGTCCAGGCGGAAACGGCGGTGGTATCGCCCACGTTTACGTCAGACGCGACAGCCTTGATTACTCGGGAGGGACCTCGGTCAATTATCGCATCGATCACCGCAAAAACCCCAGTATCCTCGATAACGGCAACAATATCTTCGGAAACGAATTGGGAACCCTGCTCGGCATCACTTCGCCCGGAACCATTATCGGGTTCAATTACGATGAAATCCCGCTTCAAGCCGGCTCCGATTACGCCTATCCACCGGGAGCTGATCCCGAACGTTACGACGTCGACCCGGATTTTCAATCAGTAACCGGCCAGTTGACCTGGGGTGCTGGCGACGCCACCCTGCATCCGATTGATATTCCTATCACCAATTGGAACCAGGTCGAGTTCAACGAGGACCTCTCCATCGAACTATACTTTCCAGGCGCCCAGGGCCCTCCTCCTACCACTGCGGCACTCGGTATGGTCCACTTTTGCACTCTTACAATTCTGTTCAATAACATCGCAACCAATAGCAACGTGCGGGACGTCGTGGACAGCGTCCAACCCGCCGGTGCCGTCGACCGAACGCATGAGATGGACAACTTTACCGGAACCACTCCGCCCTATAACTTGCACCCGGGAGCCAACGGTACTGTCTTTGCCGTGGCGGTTCAGCCCAATCTAAACACTGTCATCGCCGGCGATTTCACGGCGTTTAACACCGTGCCTCGTACGCGTATCGCCCGAATGGACTTCAATGGCGAGCTCGATCCTACCTTTAATCCGCCTGGGGGCGCCAACTTGTTCGTCAGCTCGCTCGCGCTCGACGGCTCTGGTCGGATTGTGGCCGGCGGCGCCTTTACCTCGATGAATGGTGTTCCGCGCGCTCGCGTTGCCCGCCTCCAAACCGATGGCACGCTGGATACTTCCTTTTTCCCCGGCGCTGGCGCCGATGGAACTGTATGGGCTGTTGCAATCCAACAGGATGGCCGGATCGTGATAGCCGGCGAATTCGCCACATTTAACGGAGTTCCGAGAAACCACATCGCCCGGCTGAACCCGGATGGTTCCTTGGACGCGACCTTTGATCCCGGCCCTGGCCCGGACGATGTTGTCAACGCCATCGCTATCCAGGCCGACGGCCGTATTGTCATCGGCGGCGCTTTCGCTAATGTCGACGCCACCTCCCGCCTCCACTTCGCCAGGCTTAACGCGGATGGTTCGCTCGATACCTCATTTAATCCGGGTTATGGCGCCGATGATGTCGTCTACGCGCTCGCCATCCAGCTCGACAACAGAATCCTAATGGGCGGAGCGTTCCATAACGTCGGGGCTCTGAGCCGCAACGGAATCGTTCGCGTGAACACTGACGGTACTGTCGATCAAAGTTTCGATCCTGGCGACGGCGCCAACGACACGGTTTACTCAATAACTGTGCAGCCGGACGCGAATATCATTCTGGCTGGCACTTTTACTTATTACAACCAGACCCGGCGAGTGGCCCTGGCCAGAGTCTTTCCCTGGGGGTCCCTCGATACGAGCTTCATGGATAGCGCTTACAATCAATTCGCCGGTCTGATCAATCGTTATTGGGATCCGTCCGTCGAGCCGGCTAATTTTATCTTCACCACCGCCCTCCAGGCCGATGGCAACATCATCATCGGCGGCGGGTTTACCCGAGTCGGTGGCGGCTTTACACGCGAGGACATTCGCAACCGCAACAACGTCGCCCGTATCATCGGCGGCTCGACTCCTGGGCCCGGCAGCATCGAGTTTGCCGCCCCGAGCCTCACAGCCGACCAGTTCAGCCAGCAATTGTTCATCCCGCTGGTGCGCACCAACGGCCACCTCGGCCAGGCCTCCGTGAACCTGGTTCCCAGCAGCCAGGCCCCCGGTCCGGGCGTCGCCGTCGACGGCCTCGATTTCACTTTCGATTCAGCCACCTATGGCCAACCTACCTATATCTCGAGTTGGCCCAGCCCAACCTGGAGGCTCGGCGATGCCCTCTTTGGCCAAAACCAGGGTTACAGCCAAACGGCAAATCCCAGCAACATCGTCAATTCCCTCGCCAACAAGGCGTACATCAACATCATTGATAATACCGTCATCGCCGGCAATCGCCAGTTGGACCTCAAACTCAGCAACCCCAGTTCGGCCGATGTCTTTTTCCTCGGTGGCGAAAACATCCCAACAGGAGTCGCCCTCGGACGGGCGATCGTCCCGCTGACCCTGGTGGATTATCACACCTTGCCGGGCGTGCTTGGCTTTAGCTCCCCGGGTTACTTAGTAAACGAGTCAGGAACAAATGCCATAATCAGTGTCACCAGGACCAACGGCACTGCCGGCCTGGTCTCGGTGAAGTATGCGACCGCCAACGGCACTGCCACGAATGGTATTACCTACCGCGCCGTATCCGGTACCCTCCAGTTCCTCCCGGGGGAGACCAACAAGACCTTCCTCGTTCCCATTATCAATGCCGGTATTATCGAACACGATCACACTGTTCTGTTGAACTTGTCTGCACCGGCCGGCGGTGCCACCCTCGGTTTGACCAACGCCGTTCTCACTATTATCGACACCGACGTCGTCGGCGGTTACGTCCAGTTCAGCTCCGCCACTTACGGAACGAACGAAAATGCCGTTTATGCGCTGGTGACAGTCGATCGGAACGGTGGCGGGCTGGGTACCATGACAGCCCAATTTACAGCTACCAATGGGACCGCCGTCGGCGGTTTCAACTTTACGCCAATTACCAACACGCTGACCTGGGTTAGTGGAGATGCCCAGCCCAAAGTGATTCCTATCCAAATCTTCGATGACGGCGTCGTCGAAACCAATCCGATCACCATCAATCTCCAGGTGTCGGCTGTGACGGTTAATGGGTTAACCAATTCCCAGTTCTTGGGCTCGCCCATCACGGCGACATTGTACATCACTAATAGCGACTTCCCGGGCCAGCTCTCTTTCACTGCCGCCAGCTATAACATTAATGAAAACGGCGGCCCGGCGATTATTCCCGTTGTGCGGACGGGCGGGACCGCCGGCTCGCTCGCCGTCAATTTTGCCACCTTGCCGGGTTCCTCGACCCCAGGTGTGGATTTCTTCCCCACTAATGGGACCCTCTTTTTCGGGCCAGGCGAGCTCAGCAAGGTTTTCACAGTGAATGTCGTCAACACGCCTACGGTGGATCCTCCCAGGTTCATCACTCTGGCCCTGACCGGAGCTAACCCCGCCAATGCCCTGGGCAGTCCCAGCACCGCTATCCTCAATATCATCGATAAAGAAACCTATTTCCAACCTCCCGGCGGTCTCGACACTACTCTGGATCCCTCTATTGGTTTCAACGACAGCGTCCAAGCCCTGGCTTTCCAACCGGACGGGAAAATCCTGGCCGGCGGCGACTTTACCCTGGCCGACGGCTTGTCACGCAACCGCATCGCCCGGCTCAATCCCGATGGCACCCTTGACGCTACCTTCTCCTCAACCGTTCCAGGGCAGGGCGTCAACCGGACTGTCCTCTCGATTGTTTGCCAGACCGACCGTCGCGTCCTCATCGGGGGCGCCTTTAATCGAGTCAACGGCGTCAGCCAAAACTATTTGTCCCGCCTCAACTCCGACGGAACGCTGGATACTACTTTCAACACGGGTTCGGCTGCCGATAACTCGGTCTTTGCGCTGGCCGAAACCTTCGTGGGTGCCGATCGCAAATTGTTAGTTGGCGGGTCATTCCAGAGCTTTAACTCCCAGCCCGTCCACAACCTGGTCCGCCTTTATGACAATGGCTTTGTCGACAGCTCGTTCCTCATTGGCACCGGTCCGGACG
>Ga0207035_1207_pt1 | contig 11307 bp, 9 predicted proteins | sample Alteio_BWMinCont_77_FD_153272 | JGI IMG/M metagenome (GOLD analysis project Ga0207035, IMG submission 153272) | Enriched cells from forest soil in Barre Woods Harvard Forest LTER site, Petersham, Massachusetts, United States -... | ecosystem: Environmental > Terrestrial > Soil > Temperate forest >... | reverse complement strand
CGCGGTTGACCTCAGGAACAAGGTCAGTGGCGGCAACATAAACAGTTACCCCAGCGGAGAGAGGCAGACCCACAGCAACAAGTTTTGGCACAACGGAAAGAATCATTGCTCCCAGCACGGTGGCAGCGGCGAGCAACACGCTCGCCCAAATTGCTGATCTGCGACTCCGTCCGCTGGCCAGCATCACGCTCGCTATGGTAAAGCCTTCGGGGGCTTTGTGGAGGAAGATAGCGATGAAAATTGTCCATCCAAGCCAGTTTGAAAGAGCAAAACCGGAGCCAATCGCAACACCATCAAAAAGCGCATGAATGGCCAGCCCAGTCAAAACCGAATTGCTGGTATGTTGCGAGATAAATTCGCCTTCGTGGGTCTCTTTTCCATAATGAAAGTGCGGCGTGATGGTGTGTTCGATCAGATGAACAACGCAATAGCCGGCAAGCACCAGAGCGGGTGCCATTTCGCTGCCGCTAATCTTCAGGCTTTCAGGAATCATCTCCATAAAGGCGACGGCCATCATAAAGCCAGCCCCCAGCGCCACAAAGTAGCGCAGGTAGCGATCATCGGCATGGGAACGCACAAGAAGCACTCCACCGACCACATCGGCGAGCGCGGCAACCAGAGAGAGTATGAAAGTCAGCATGATTCGGAGTTACCCACTATGACGGATGTTGAGAACATCGCCATCCTTCACAATGTAATCCTTGCCCTCAAGCCGCAATTCGCCGCGCGCCTTGGCATTTGCCTCTGACCCAGCGGCCAGCAGTGTGTCCCAGTGGATCGTTTCTGCGCGAATGAAATGTTTTTCCAGGTCAGAGTGGATAGCTCCTGCTGCCTCCTGCGCGCGACAGTTGACCGGAATGGTCCAGGCACGCGTTTCCACTTCGCCAACGGTAAAAAAGCTGACCAGGCCAAGCAGTTGATAGCTCTTGCGAATGAGGCGAACCAAACCGCTCTCGCGCAATCCATAGCTGCCCAGAAAGTCTGCTGCTTCTTCATCGTCCATCTCAGCCAGCTCTGCTTCCACCTTGCCGCAGAAGGCCGTGACTCCAGAATTGGGTCGAGACTCAACTTCAAGCAGATTAAACTTTGCAGGGGCTGCTTCAAGATCATCGCCGAGCGTAGTACTCTCTGACAGATTGAGTGCGTAAAGAATCGGCTTGAGTGAAAGGAACATGAAGCCCTTAATTAGCTTCTTCTCCTCATTATCCAGTTCAAGCTCGCGCAGAGGCTTTTCAACTTCCAGAGCCTCTTTGCAGCGAAGCAAGAGTGCCTGCTCTTTTTCAAATTCAGGCAAGCGCTGCTTCTTAAGGTCCTTTTCCAGGCGTTCCAGCCGCTTTTCAATCTGTGTCAGATCGCTGATCATCAGGTCGAACTCAACATTCTTTACATCGCGCAGTGGGTCGATGGGGCCAACGTGAGCGATGGAGTCATCTTCAAAGGCGCGCAGCACGTGAATAAAGGCATCTACCGGACGCAGGTTGGTTAGCATACCCGCGTCTTTGAGCGCCTCCTGCCCAATGGCTGCAACGTCTGAATATTCAACCGATGCGTAGACGGTTTTGCGGGTGCTGGCAAAGACAGCCAGCTTATCCAGCCGCTCGTCGGGAACCTTGGCGATGCCGAGATGCGTTTCTTTCGGGTTCGAGTAGCCGGTGTCTTCGAGCTTCGCCTTGGTCAGGATCTTGAACAGAGAGGTCTTGCCCACCTGCGGCAGACCGATGATGCCAGTCTTCATTGTGTTCCTTGCTGGAATTGGATAGAAGCGAAAAAGCTATGCGTCAATTCTTGATTTTACAACCGATAAAGCTTTTAAGCTCGCGAGGTAGAAAGTCCGCTCTGCGGCAAGCTGAAGGGTACGGGCTTCAGCCCCCGAGGAATGCTTATCAACTCTCGCTCTGGGTCCTGGTTTCAATCCTTGCGATGAGAAAGATCATAAGAATCCCGCCGAATAAAATTCCGCCCTCAACCCACGTGGAAATCTGGTGCAGCCGATTGAAGTGCAGACGGATAGGCGCATCGGGCGCAATCAAACTAAACGAGCCGCCAGCTTCCATGCGGTCATGCTCCATGCGCGGCGTAATGCCCCACTGCGAGAGCACAGTCAGCGACATCATAATAATGAGCACCAGCATTGGGGTGGTTGTGCGGTCCGCCGACCAGACGCGAAGGTTCGGACTCACCGCGAAGAGCAGCAGCGCCATCAATCCGCAGCCCAGGCCCACATAATGCAAAATCCTCAGACATATGCCGACTATCATTCCTGCCGTATGCGTGTCTGGCATCAGGGTTGTGAAGGTGACCCCGGCCATAACAGGGAAGAAGAGTTCCGCGCCGACCCATGTAGCCAGAGCCAGCAAAATAAGCGAACGAATCAGAGTCTTCATCTATTCAACCTGCCCGCTGACAGAGTTGCGGCCAATCAATCGTTCAATGCGCTTCGCCGTGGGTGGATGCGTCGAGAAAAGGCTGCCGAACCCGCCACCGAGAAAGGGCTGAATGATGAACAGATGCGCGCTGGCCTGATTCGCAATCAGAGGCACACGCTTGGAGTAGGCGTCGATTTTTTCCAGTGCGCTGGCCAGTGCATAAGGATTTCCCGTCAGGTGTGCACCCGTGGCATCGGCCTCGTACTCGCGCGAACGCGAAACAGCAAGCTGAATCAGCATGGCGGCAATCGGCGCAAGAATCAGCATTAACAGGCCATCGAGTCCGCCGCCTCTGCGGTCGCGGCTGCCGCCAAACCAAAAGGCCAGCCGAGAAATCATAGTGATGGCTCCGGCCAGCGTAGCTGCAATGGAACTGGTAAGGATGTCGCGATTGCGAACATGGCTCAACTCATGCGCCAGCACGCCTTCCAGCTCATCATCGCTCAGCAGGCGCAGGATTCCAGCCGTGACAGCAACCGACGCGTGTTTCGGATTGCGTCCTGTCGCGAAGGCGTTGGGGGAGTCGGTAGGGATAAGGTAAATCTTCGGATCGGGGATATTCATGCGCCCGCACAGACGGTCGACAACCTCGTAGATGCGCGGCATTTCTTCCCGCGTAATGGGCTGCGCGTTATAGGTAGCCAGCGCAATTTTGTCCGAGTAGAAGTAGCTGAAAAAATTCAGCGCCGCAGAGAAGGCGAAGGCAATCACCATGCCATTGGTCCCGCCCCAGTGCAGGCCCAGGAACATCAGCAACAGTGTAAGCGCGGTCAGCAGAAAGGTGCTCTTGAAGGTATTCATGGCTCGAACCTCTAGTCTATTTTCGCACTTTTGGGCGAACTAGGTTGGTTTAGGAGATAACTGCTCAGGCTGTTTGGAGGTAATCGCTGGACGCAGGCGGCATGCAATTTTGTCTGCCTCTATCATTAGCTTGAAAATCTCATCTTTGATCGCACGATAACGCATCCAACGATCCTTCAATTGTTCTTCTGCATGTTTTAGATTTACTTGTATAGCGTATTGAGCGAGATGGGCATCAATGAGCCGAATTTTGCTTTCTGCTTTGGATGGCTCATTGAGATATTTTTGTTGAAGATAAGCCTTCCAACTCTTCGATCCTTTCTGCGAGTTACAACTGCGACAACAGGGAACCAGATTGCCAAGTTGATGCCCATAGCCTCGCAGCTCGGCATTTTTCACCAGGCCGACGAGGTGATCCCATGTTTCAGCTTGTACGTCGCAGTAGACGCAATGTAAATCGCCTTCCGGTTCTTGACCTAGCGCTTGAAGCGCTTTGTCCAATTTATTCAACTTAATTTCGTCGTACTCATCCACAGGAGCGATAGCCGACGCGAAGGCGTGATTGATGGTGGTCATCCGCTTTTGGTATATCGAATATGGCGCAAGGTGAGATTTAATGCTCTTCTTTTCCATTAACTCTCCAGTAGACGGATTATTCACATTCTACTGCCTACTCACAACCTAATCCGGGTGCCCCACATCTCGCTTTTGAGATGTGGGAGGTAGGATGCTTGCATGGTCGAGCTTTCGACGCTACTTGGCGAGCGAGATCGGAGTGGCAGCCATCCTAAAGCTGTCTCAAATCGAGGACCCCACATCTCAAAAGCGAGATGTGGGGCACCCCCGCTTTTGAGGTATTGGAGAAAGCCGAAAGCTACGTCGCGCTTGCTGCAGAAGCAACAAGCGCTCAACCTTAGCATCCAGTTCCTACGCAGCCAGTGATTTCGCTCATGAAGTGTATCCCTATCTATACAAAGGATAAGTCGGCATCGCAATCAGGCACAAATAAAGAACAGGCCGGAGCGATTGCTCCGGCCTGTTCCACTTCTAAAACGATTCTCGCCTATCGCAAAGCGCGCCGCAACAGCACTTCAAGAGCAGCCTTGTGATTGGCGTACTCCTCCGCGGTGACCTTGCCCTGAATCTTTTCGGTCTCCAGCGTAAACAACTCGTCCTTCAGCGAAGTAATCAGATTGCTGCTGGTCCCCGGAGCAGGATGCAGCGGCGTCTCCTTGGAATGAACTGAGGGAAGTGTCCCCGGAGGCGTAACCGGCATAGCGGTGGGCATCGCCCCGTGATTCGCAGGCTTGCGCAGCATGAATCCAGACAAAATGGCCAGCGTAACGGCCAGTCCACCCAGAATCCACCACTTGTATTTTTGCAGCGGATCAGGAGTATCAATGGGCGTTCCGAGTCCGCCGCCGGGGCGAGTGTCGGTGCTGGCCGTAGCTCCAGTGGCTGCTCCACCCATTCCAGCGCCACCACCCTGCGAAGCTGCTCCCTGCTGCTGGTCTGCGCCACTTTCGCGCGGCAAAGCTCCCGTTCCAGACACAGTAAACTCAAGCGGCTGCGAGGGGGCAACACCCTTCGCGAGGTAAGTCTGCGCGTTGTCCTCATCCTTAATAGGTTGATAGGGGGTCGACGGGCCAGCCTTGAAGGTCATGCTCTTGGGCAGCATGATGGCAACATTCTCAGCGCCCAAACGAAGCTTTGGAGTGAACTTGAAGCTACCCTTGTAATTCACATGCCATGCAAGCTGGTAGCGGGTGCCGTTCTCGCCTTCATTCGGGCGTATGGGAAAGCCGAAAGCATAATGGCCCTTTTCGCCAGTCGAGATAGGCGACGAGGCAACAGACATGCCGGAAGGCCCCATGGCTGCCGAGCTGTCAAGGATGGCGTCGGGCGGCAGATAAACTTCGTAAGTGCGCTCGCTCTGCTGAGTTTTGGCAGGCTGACTGCTGTTCCGTACAAAATAGTTCTCAGTCACGCTAAGCTGGCCGTTCTGGGCCTCGATACGCATCACATCTGCTTCTGTAGAGATGCCTTCAACGTTCGCGGCCACATCATAAATAACCACATCCGCCACTGTGCTCCCAGGCGGCAGATTCTTGTAATACGAGCTTTTCTGGTGGTCTACGCGGACCATGAAGGGTCCATTGCCGGTGGCTTCCAGCTTGAAGCGGCCACGGCTGTCCGATTTTGTGCTCCCGGCTTCGTCCATCCCGCTCGCCATGCTGAGCAAAGTTACATCTTCGCCGGCGGCAGGCTTGTTGGTGGTCTTGTTGGTCACAGTTCCAGTAATGGATGCGGCAAGCAGCAAGGACGAGCTGAGTGCAAAGAAGGCGACAGGGAGCAGAAAGTGGCGTTTCATAATCACCTTCTATCCTAATAGCATTTGTCAGGGCTGAAGCCCTGACCTACCCTTTTCCCTGCAAATTTGCTGGGTTTTTATATACGTCGGCCCTGACAAAATGTCTGGATTTCAGGCCAGTGCCTGTTCTTATCTCAGAGGGATCGAAAAAATGCAGAGCGAAAGGCAACCATTTCTGACCGAGGAAACATCCAAATATACTTACTGTCATAGAAAGAAAAAGCCGTGCTTAAGTGTGTTGATGGCACATTTAGCAGGGTGTTGGAGTAACAGCCGCTTGTTATATTCTGCTTTGCCCCAATTTGCGCCTAAACCACTCATGCTGCGTAGGAGTTTGATTTTGCTTTCTGCTGTACGCAATGTGGTTCTACTGTCCTGTGTTCTGTGTGGACCTTTACCTCGCTTAATAGCCCTGGAAGGGATGCCCGATGCTGCTCAACGCAGTGCGGAGCGTTCCGGCATAGCTGAGCTGAAGACCCTTTCGCTGGAGCAGTTGGGCGATGTCGAGGTCACGACAGAATCCAAGGAGCCTACGCAGGTTTGGGACACACCCTCTGCAATCTATGTTTTGACCCAGGATGATATCCGGCGTTCAGGAGTGACGAACATTCCGGACGCGCTGCGCCTTGTTCCCGGGGTAAACGTCGAGCGTGTCAGCGGCTCAAGGAACTGGGCAGTGGGTATCCGTGGTTTCGGAGATCAGTTCTCAAAGTATGTGCAGGTGCTTATTGATGGACGAAGCATTTACTCCCCATTATTTGGCGGGGTGCTTTGGACTATCAATAATGTAATGCTTGAAGATATTGACCGTATCGAAGTAATACGTGGGCCTGGCGGAACTATCTGGGGCTCAAACGCAGTTAATGGAATTATCAATATCATTACGAAATCTGCTGGGGACACGCATGGGGAAGTGGTCTCTGTCGGAGGCGGCGATGTAGATCAGGGAACTGAGTCGTCCCGGTACGGCAGCAGAAAACACAACGTTGATTATCGTGCCTACACTCTGGGGTTTGTGCGTAATTCGGAATATCATCTGCCAGGACAACCCAACTATGATTGGTCTCGCTTAGGACAGGTGGGTATCCATGCGGATTGGAAACATGGGCCAAATGAATTTACAGTTCAGGGCGATGCCTACATTGGAAGGTTCGGAGATGCACAATCTCTTTCAACCTATATGCCTCCAACCACGTATATCTCCTATGCTCCAGGGGACGGATCAGGAGGAAACATGCTGGGTCGTTGGCGCCGCGACCTGGGTCAGGAATCTAATCTCTATCTACAGGTCTACTGGTCGCATGACTATCGCATTGGATCTAACTTTGGCGAAACCCGGAATGATTACGACATAGATTTCCTGCATCGCACACCCCGGACTGAACATCAGCAATTTACCTACGGCCTGGGGATGCATTTCAGTCCGAGCAGGATCAAGCAGGTCGTCCCGACAGATACGTTTTTACCGCTACAGAAGACCGACTATATCTACAGTGCGTTTGTACAGGAGTCCTTGCGGATTATTCCGAATAGACTCTCTTTTACGGTAGGCTCCAAACTTGAGTACAACAATTACACGCGGTTCGAATACCAACCAAGCGGAAGGCTGCTGTGGACACCTTCCTCGAAAGCGTCTCTCTGGGCTTCTGTCTCGCGAGCTGTACGCAGGCCAGACAGAGTAGATGACGATATCAAGGTCGACGGACTTGCATCGACTTCTCCTTTGACGATCTACGCTGAAATACTTGGGAATACAAATCTGCGTACTGAGCAACTTGTCGCCTACGAGGGAGGGTACCGCGCACTGCTTCATCCCCGGTTCTTTCTGGATTTTGCAGGCTTCCACAATCGGTATCGCGATCTCATAGCGCAAGGAGCTGCAAAGGTTACAATCCCGCCGAGTCCGCCTTACCCGCCGAGCACATATCTGGTTTCGTTCCAATTTCTCAACGGCATCAACGGCAATACAGACGGAGCAGAGATAGCACCCGACTGGAAGCCAACTGACTGGTGGCAAATCAAGGCTGCCTATTCTTATTTGCATGTTCATGTGAAGGACAATCCAGGCTTTACCGATACAGCAACCCTGACAACTCTGCACGGTTCTAGCCCAAACAGTCAGGCAGTCTTACGCTCGCTGATAAGCCTTCCGCATAGTTTTGAATTTGACCAGACTATTCGATATATGGGATCACTACCTGCGCAACAGGTCAGGTCCTATGTGACGGGAGATATGCGCGTGGGATACCGTGGCATAAGAGGGCTTGACCTCTCTGTTGCAGGAGAAAATCTTTTCCAGCCCCATCACGCAGAATTTGGTATCTCTCCCGCTCCTAACGTACTGATTAAGCGAAGCGTTTATGCAAAACTAGTCTGGACCAGATAGCTTTTCTTTCAAGGGAAACCATGCGGCCACGAACGTCCATTTCTGCTATAGGAAATCCAAGGAAGCCATTCGTGTCTCCGCTGGTCTTCTCTTGTCTTTTCGTTTTCTTATTTGTTTTGCAGAACACTTGTGCAGAGGAGCGACCGACAGAGGATGGGGTGAAAGCTGCCTACCTTTATAACTTTGGAAAGTTTATGCGACATCCTGAAGCCGATGCAGGCAAGAATGACATCTGCATTTTGGGACGCAATACTATTGCAAAAGTTCTGGAGGACAGCAAATCCTCAGACAAGGGGGACGCTCATCCCATACGGAATTATGACAAGGCCGCGGATGCCCGTAACTGCGAAATTGTTTATATGGGAGCGTCTGAAAGTGAGCACATTGAAAAGGATCTCGCCGCGCTGCAAGGTTCCAACGTGCTGACTGTGAGCGATGTACCTCAGTTTCTGGAGAAGGGTGGCATGATCCAGCTTCTTCTTCAGAATAATCGCATCCGGTTTGCAGTCAATCTAGATGCAGTTGGACGCACAAATATTCAGCTCAGTTCAGAATTGCTAAAGGTTGCGGTCTATGTCAATTCAAGCGCCAGGACGGAGGATAAACCATGAAGACCTCCTCGCGTCAGCGCTCCATCGCCGCAAGATTAACCTGGATGAATGTTCTGGTGATAGGCATAGCCCTAATATTGGCCTACGTCTCCTTCTTTGCCTATAATCTGATCGCCTACCGAGAGGCGACGATCAATAGCTTGACAGGAGAAGCGCAAATTATAGGAGAAAACAGCGTTTCTGCAATTCTCTTTGACGATAGAGCCACAGCTCAGGCCACTTTATCAGCATTAAGTAGCTCAAGAGATGTGGATGCAGCAGCAATTTATACGCAGCAAAATGTTCCTTTTGCTCTTTATGCACGAAGCAGTACAGATATCATCCAGCTACGGCCCATCCCTGCTAAATTAACGTTGGCTTATTGGACCCATTGGGAAAGCATTCTGATTGGTTCGCGGATTGTATTTCAGGGGAAACAGATAGGCATCGTATATATACAGGCCCATTTGTACGGACTACACGTACAGATAGTTCGGTATGCTGCCATTGCAGGAGCCATACTCCTCGTTTGCATGGGTGTTGCATTACTTGTTGGCTCCATCTTCCGTCGCATGTTGGCGCAGCCTATTGTCTCGATCTCTGAAACAGCACGGATGGTAACGCGCTACCGCGATTATTCGCTCCGGTTCTCTCCAGGGGAAAGCTACAGCGAGATGCAATTGCTTACTGTGGCCTTTAATGAGATGCTCGCTGAAATACAGCAACGCGATAAGGCCCTTGCGCAGTCAAAGGATAAATTGGAGTTGCGTGTTAGTGAGCGCACCGCCGAGCTTGTGGCCGCCAATAAGGAGTTGGAGGCCTTCTCCTACACGGTGGCGCATGACCTGCGGGGACCGCTGGATACGATCAGTGGAATCAATTACATTATTCAGCACTCTGAGGAGCAATCCAGGGATGATCGCAGTAGGCAAATGCTTGGCCGTCTTGGTACCTCGATCACCGAGATGACCAACCTGATTGACGATCTGCTGAATCTTTCTCGCTCGACAAGTATTGGCTTGCACCTGGTTCAACAGAACATCGGCCTGCTGGCCAGTACCATATTAGAGAGACTTGCTGAGGCGGAACCCGAAAGGCAGGTCGAGATAACGGTGCATAAAAAATTGTTATGCCAATGCAGATGCGGGCCTCATGCAGGTCGTCATGCATAATCTTTTGCGTAACGCGTGGAAATTTACCAGTCGTCAGACTCCAGCAAGAATCGAATTTGGATGTATGGAAGAGGCATCAGAAATTGTATATTTTGTTCGCGATAATGGCGCTGGGTTTGATCAGCGCTATGCCTATAAGCTATTTAAGCCATTCAACAGGTTGCATGCAGAGAGTGATTTCACCGGCACTGGAATTGGGCTAGCCACCGTGCAGCGCATCATTAATAGACATGGCGGCAGAATATGGGCGGAGGGTAAAGTGGACAGAGGAGCCACTTTCTATTTCACCCTGGCACCCGCAATTACAGAAACTCCAGCGAATTAAGCGACTTCGGAATGCTGAAAGCAATTTAGAAAAGCACAAAAAATCACCAAAAAGCGGCCACATTGTATAAATTTAAGCATTCCTACCGAGACGGACTAAAAACTTATGTCGGCTTCTTTTGTCTCCCAGAGGCATCTCTTATGCGTCTTGCTTGCATCCTATTTGTATTGAAGTTAGATGGTAGCGGCAAGACAACCAACCAGTTTTTGGGTGCCAGGGAAGGGAAGCTAGATCTCCCATAGGGTGTAGCGAGGCTAGGATGCTTGAAATTCAAATTCCATTACGACTGGTAAGCAGCCTGGCTTTGAAGACATACTCCTGGGTTCGCTTTGTGGATTACAAAAGGTTTATCTGCATAATAATTCAGTATTGGCTCATGAAATAAATCGCAAAATAAGACTCCTGGAAGGATTGATTCCCTTGATATCCACCCACAGCAACTGAAATAAACCCTTCAATAGTTCATTGATTTTACCTGTGCAAGCTTGTGTACCATGTCTCTGGCGGCAGAAAGAGTAAGCCCATCGGGCGCTGGTTTAAAGTCCGTCTGATCTTCGCTTTCTCTTACGTTGATTGTATGGAAAAATAGCGCTACACCATTCATATTGACTTTCATGTGTGTAACATCCCAGCAGGAGGGAGCGATCTCTTCGCGGTGTACATCAAAAGTTCCACCCTCGTTCAGATGCCCAAGGAGACCACCTGCGAAGCGGACCTCATGCGTTAGTCTGCCTTCAATCTGAACCAGTCTGTCTTTCTTAACGTTGACGACAACATAGCCTTCCATTTGGTGCAGGATATAAGCTTCTCTTGATCTTGGGCTAAAGTCGGGATTGGGCTTAAAGGCTAACTTAAGATTTTCTCCTTCACGTCCCTCCTTGGTGAAGAGAAACGCATCTGGAAGCATCGCAAAGAGCTGTTCAGTCTTCTGGTCATCTTTTGCTTTTGCTCTGTTGCGATCGCGCGTTGTGTCTGGATCGTTTATATATGCGTCCAGACGTTTTTCCTCCGCCCTGCGCTGGCCTTCTGTTAAGGGTTGGTCATTGAGGGAAATTAAATAACTTACATCTCCATCGTTGGTTTCAATTACCAGCTTTGTTTTCTTTTTGCCGTCCTCCTCGGTGGTGTCGGTATACATCCAATGGTTATGGTCCTCTGAACTGAGCTCATGATTGACAACCTTACGTACTAACTCATTTGCGTTTTCTGGAGTGGCTGAATCTTGTGTGGCGATCG
>Ga0207035_1184_pt1 | contig 11370 bp, 12 predicted proteins | sample Alteio_BWMinCont_77_FD_153272 | JGI IMG/M metagenome (GOLD analysis project Ga0207035, IMG submission 153272) | Enriched cells from forest soil in Barre Woods Harvard Forest LTER site, Petersham, Massachusetts, United States -... | ecosystem: Environmental > Terrestrial > Soil > Temperate forest >... | reverse complement strand
GCCTATAAACAACATTTTTATGGTGGCGGAATATTTAGCTACGGACCGTCAGGTGCAATTATTAAAAGAGAAATTTATAACAAATTGGGAGGTTTTAATAATAAAAGATATATCGCTGATACAGAATTTTGGTTAAAATTGGCCGCTATCTATCCAATAGTAAAATTAGAACCGGATCTTGTATTTTGGAGAATACATCCTGAGCAGGAATATTATTATGGAAGCAGTACAAACGCATATATTGAAATAGCGTATAAAGTATTTCGCTGTGCTTTAAAATCGGCAAATTGCCCTTTGCAGGTTCAGGATATAAAAAAAATCAACCGGCGTTTACAATGGAAACAAGCCAGGGATATTTTAAGCATTGGTTTTAAGAAAAAGAATTTATCTGATGCCTTTAGGATTTATAGAAATTCTGATATTAATTTTTTTACCTTATTGAGTGGCATCATCCCTTACAATATTATGAAATCCGCTTTTTGATTATCTATTATAATATTTGTATAATTAGTTTTCATTTTTAGCATTCCTTTATATAGTAGTGTAATACAGTCTTTATAAAAGAGATAACACTCGATAAAATATCAAAAACACTGAACACCGATGAAACTGATTAAAGTAGATGCCATTTCTGTTTTTTTTATTGTGTGTATCATATTTGCACAGCTTTTTTTTGCCAATGGAATTTACCTTTTTATTTGTTTAACTACATTAGCAGTATTGTTTACTTTGGTACAGCAGGTGTATAAACCAGGCATATTAGCATTTATTTTATTATATCATATTCTTCAGGTTATTGCCGGTGTTTGGTTAGTTAATTATATAGGGAAAGAGATAGATGATAAAACAGCAGAAACATCCACAGCCACCATTTTAAGCGTAATCGGTATTACTGCACTTTTTATCCCGCTTATTTATGCGCAAAAAAAATTGCCAAACGTAACTTTTGACGATCTACGAAAATCTGCCAATGAATTTTCAACTGATAAGGTTATGCGATGTTATATTATAGCATTTATTGGGGCTATAGTGTTAAGGGGTTTTGCATTCTTACTTCCAGGAATTACACAAGTTATCTTCAGCCTGATAGATGTTAGGTGGATGTTTTTCCTCTTGTTTGGTTTCGTAAGTATATTGAAAAAAGAAAAAAGAAATTATTTTTATTTATTTGTAATTATAGAATTTTTGTCAGGCTTTGTTAGCTTTTTTTCTGAGTTTAAAACTGTTATTTTCTATGTTATTATTTTAGGTTTAACCTTAGTTTCAATAATTAATTTTCAACGAGTATTTTATGGTTCAATTATTGGAATAGCGTTAGCTTTTTTTGCACTTAGCTGGGGAGTCATTAAAACAGATTATAGAGATTTTCTAAATGGAGGAGAAAAAAGCCAGTCGGTTGTTGTTACTAGAGATGAGGCGCTCAATAAAATATATCAATTATCAAGTAAAATAGACCAGAATAGTTTAGAAGCGTCTGCTGAAGACCTTCTTACGAGAATACAATATACATTTCATTTTGCAAAAACACTTCAGCGGGTACCTGCAATAATTCCATTTCAAAATGGGCAAAACTGGTTAGATAATCTTGAATTTACAACAACACCAAGATTCCTAAATCCAGATAAACCCACCATTGATAATTCAGTAAAAGCAACTAAATATACCGGGATAAACTATTTAACTGCAAAAAGCGGCGTGTCATTTAGCCTTGGTTATTTTGCAGAATGTTATATTGATTTTGATAAATATGGTATGATGGTATTGTTATTAATGATTGGGACCCTATATGGTATTGTTTACAATTATCTTATGCGAAAGTCCTCTAACAATATCATTTTTAATTATTCAGTAGTCTGTGCATTTTTTTTTGAATTTTATAGTTTTGAGATGGATGGAACTTATTTATTAGGTCGCTTTTTCTCAAACTTTGTAACATTTGTTTTATTAATAAATTTATTCTTTCCAGCTATTATTGACTACATTTCCATTAATCCGGTAAAAAGAAATGCAGGTAATAAAATAACTTTATTTAATTAAGTGTAAAATGATTTGTTGTTCTTTTTTATCATTAAATTGAAAATAAGCATGAAAGGGAATGCCTTTTTTCGTTTAATCAGGGTTTTTCTAAAACTAGATTTTCCTACAACTCAAACCACTCAAGCGGAAAGAGATGCTATTGTCAAATATTTGACAGACGCTTCTACGGCCATTGAAATAGGCGTTTATGAAGCTGTCAATACAATTTTAATTGCAAAAAATATACAAAAAAAAGGTATCATTTATGGAATTGACCCTTTCTTTAAAGGGAGGTTAGGAATATGTTATTATAAATACATAGCTATCCTGGGTATAATGAGAAATAAAATCGGCAATAAAATTACTTTAATTGAAAAACTTAGTTTAGATGCTGTTAATGATGTTCCCAAGAAAGTAGATTTTATTTTTATTGATGGGCTTCATTCTTATGAAGGTTTAAAATGTGATTAGGAACTTTATTCAGGTAAGGTTAAACCAGGGGGAGTAATTGCTTTACATGATACGGCAGTCCCAGAGTTTGATACAATTAGAAAATGGCTTGGTTCTATAAAATTCTTCGATGAAGTAATATCAAAATCTATGGATTTTGAAAAAATAGAAACTATTGATTCACTAAATATTATGAGGCGAAAACTAAACTAATACTATCTATTTTATAATTTACTGTTTTTAATTCTCCTTTACTTTTGTTATTTACTAAACTCATTTGAAATTACGATGGCTAATAAAAATCTTGTAGTTTATCTTTTAAGGTTTTTATTATCTTTTTGTATATTGTATTTTGGTACAAAAGTTATAATAGGACTTTCGGCTCCCGGAGGATATTATAGTAATTTTGTTCATAGCTATCTCAATTATATATCATTACTTCGGTTTTCTCTTCTACATGGTTCCAATTCCTTTGTTACAATCGCTGGTTATAAGAGTTATATCGCTAACACATATTCAATAAGAATATTGAATGGAAGAGGAGTAAACATTGTTTATTCATGCCTTGGTTACGGAATAATGAGTTTTTGGGCCGCATTCGTTTTTGCTTATAAAGCAGGGTGGGAAAAGAAAATACTATGGATATTGATTGGATGGATATTAATATGGTGTATCAATGTTACCAGAATTTCACTCTTGTTGATTGCTGTCAATAATAACAAGTCATTACCTTTTAATTTGAATCATCATACTTTATTTAATATTGCGGCTTATACTACTATATTTATCTTAATTTATTTTTTTGACCGTTCGCAAAAAGATAGAGCACTTTAAAAAAGCAACCTGATACTATTGCAGACTGACAAAAAAAAACTGCTGATACTTATTGATTGGTTTTTCCCCGGGTATAAGGCTGGTGGACCTATCCGGTCCTGTGTTAATCTTGTCATAGCATTAAAAGACACATATGAAGTATTTGTTCTTACTACTGATACAGATCATGGTGAAATTAAGCCATATGAAGGGATTGCCTCCAATTGTTGGATAAATGATTTTCATCCTGCAATTCATATTTATTACGCGAGAAAAAAAACATTAAGCCTAAAACAACTTGAAAATGAAATAAGCACGGTTCAGGCAGATTATGTATACTTAAATCATTTATTTTCTCCCTATTTTGTCATCTATCCGTTATGGTTAAAATATGTAGTTAAAATAAAAAGTAAATTAATAGTATGTCCCAGAGGTGCTCTTTATGATAGCGCTTTGTCTGTTAAGTCGTATAAAAAAAAGCCTTTTCTTTTTTTATTCAGGTTAATGGGTATTCATAAAAAGGTTCTTTTTCATGCAACAAATGAACGGGAAAAAAAAGCAATTCAACATTATTTTCCTGGCAGCGAAATTATTATAGCAGATAATTTACCCAATTTAAATCAACCTGCATTTGCTTCTTGCATAAAACTAACAGGGGAGGCTAAATGTATTTTTATTTCAAGGGTTGTACCAATAAAAAATATATTGTTTTTATTAGAAGCATTAGAAAAAGTAAAAGCTTCAGTTGAATTAACTATCATAGGGCCAGTTGAAGATGAAAGTTACTGGGATCAATGCAAAAAAAAGATAAAACAATTACCAGCCAATATAAAGGTCGAATATTGCGGCACCAAGAAAAACGAAGAATTGTTCATAATTTTACAGCAACATCATTTGTTTGTATTGCCAACCACGGGTGAGAATTTCGGACATGCGATCTTTGAAGCCTTTTTAGCTGGCCGACCAGTATTAATTAGTGATCAAACTCCGTGGTTAAAGCTTGCTGATCGTAAAGCTGGTTGGGATGTTCCGCTAGATCAACCGGAATATTATACTAGTATCATTGAAAAGATTGCATCATGGGATCAACAACAATATGATGAATATGCAATGGCAGCTTGGCAATATGCAAAACATTTTATTTCAAACCCGGCACTTATAGAACAGTATAACAATTTATTTTCATGAGCGGATTGAAAAAAGTTAATAACGCTTCATATAAAACAGCCATCCAGATCAATGCTTCAAAACTAAAGCAGGTATTATGGTATCTCATCAACATTATTTTTTTTAAAAACCCGTTTAATATTTTTTCTGCATCAAAAGTATTTTTATTGAGATCCTTTGGCGCTGAATTAGGAAAAGGAGTTGTAATAAAACCATCAGTGAATATTAAATATCCGTGGAAGTTAAAAATTGGAGAGTATAGTTGGATAGGAGAAGATGTATGGATAGATGATCTTTCTGATGTTATTATCGGTGCAAATGTAACTTTATCACAAGGAGCGTTATTGCTTACCGGTAGTCATGATCATACTAAACAAACATTTGATTTTATTTCTTTTCCTATTATTTTAGAAGATGGTGTATGGATAGGTGCAAATGCCGTAGTGTTTGGTGGAGTTACATGTAAAACCCATAGTATTTTAGGTATTAATTCGGTTGCAGAAGCAGATCTAAATCCATATGTTATTTACAAAGGCAATCCTGCAGTACCTGTTTTGATAAGGAATATTCAATAAACCACCAGCGTTATGCAAATCGTAAAAAGGATTTTTAAACCTATTATTTATTTTATTTTTAGAATTGGGGCATCTTTTAAAACCAGTTTTTTTTCTAATTTTTTTATTGCAGCTGGATATTTTATTAAAGCTGAATATGAATTTAATAAAACCAACGCAATTGAATATAAAGAAGACCGATTTAAATTTCATGATCTTTTATCTACTCAGTTCATAAGCATTGACGAGAAATTACATTATTTTGAATTTGGTGTAAGATGGGGGCAAATAATAAATAAATGGGCATTGAATAATAATAATAAAGATTCTTTTTTTGCAGGGTTCGATACATTTACGGGAATTCCTGAAGATTGGGGAAATGTAAAGAAGGGAAGCTTTTCAAATGAAGGTAATGTGCCAACTCCGGCAGACGATAGAGTTAAATTTTATATTGGATTGGTTCAGGATACCCTTCCGGGTTATCTTTCTAAAATTGATACCAATGCAAAAATGGTTATACATCTTGACTTTGATATTTATAATGCAACGCTATTTGCACTTTTACAATTGATGCCTTACATAAAAAAAGGAGATGTTATTATTTTGGATGAATATTTTTCCGTAACAAAAAATCATCATGAGTACAGGGCTTTTCATGATTACTTATCTATTCACAAGGTCAACTATATTCCAAAGTATAAATGCAGAGGTGGACAATATGCAATTGAAATAAGTTAGAGGAGAATTATGCAAAAAGAATTGGTAAATCATAAATTAATTAAAGAAGCGCTGACGATCCGTACAGTGGAAGAAAAATTTTTGTCATTATTTTCTGAAGGCAAATTGAATGGAACCGTTCATACCTGTGTAGGACAAGAGTTTTCTGCATTGGCATTTGCAGGACAGTTGAAGAAAAAAGATTTTATCTTTTCAAATCATCGTTGTCATGGCCACTATATTGCTTTCACTGGTGATGTAAGAGGATTGATGGCAGAGCTTCTTGGAAAAGAGTCTGGTACATGTGGAGGAATTGGAAGTAGTCAGCATTTATGCAATAATAATTTTTATTCTAACGGAATACAAGGAGGCATTGTACCAGTAGCTGCGGGATATGCATTGGGAAATAAGTTAAAACAAAATGATGCTATCGGAATTGTTTTTATCGGAGATGGAACATTGGGAGAAGGTACTTTGTATGAAACAATGAATATCATTTCAAAATGGCAAATACCTTTAATGATTGTTTGCGAAAATAACTTCTATGCACAATCAACTGCCCAAGAAGTTAATCTTGCTGGCGATATCAGGCAACGAGCTGCTGCTTTTGATATACAAACATTTAAAGGCAATACATGGGATCCTGAATTATTGATGCAGCAGGCTAAAGAAGCAATTAACTATGTAAGAGATGAGATTAAGCCTGTATTTTTTCTGGTAGAAACTTATCGCCTAAACCCGCATTCAAAAGGTGATGATGATCGTGACCCTAAAGAAATAAACGAATTTGCAGAAAAAGATTTTCTTAATATTTTCAGCAAAGATATTTCTTCTTACTATAATATTTATCATGAAACCATTAATAAAGAGATAAATGATATAGTTGATGTGATCCTTAATGAAAGTGAATTACCTATCGATAAATACTATCAGGAACGGGTAAATGAAAATAGTGATAATTGGCTGCCAGCTGAACCTATCAATAAAAGACAAGTTGAATTATTGAATAAATTTTTCAGAGAAAAAATTACAACTGAAGAAAATATGGTTTTTTTGGGAGAAGATATTCTTTCTCCTTACGGTGGTGCATTTAAAGTAGCAAAGGACCTGTCGTTCCTTCGGCCAGACAGGGTTTTCTCTACTCCAATTTCTGAATCTGCGATTGTAGGTATTTCAAATGGACTTGCTTTAAATGGATTTAAACCATTTGCAGAGATCATGTTTGGCGATTTTGTTACGCTTGCGTTTGACCAGATTGTTAATCATGCGTCCAAGTTCCATCATATGTTTAATAAAAAGGCCAATTGCCCTGTTGTTGTTAGAACTCCGATGGGAGGCCGACGGGGATATGGACCTACACATTCTCAAACTTTAGATAAATTTTTAGTTGGTATAGATAATGTTAAAACAGTTGCATTGAATACTTTTATCGATCCTGTGATAATTTATGAGTCTATTCTAAAAGAACAGCATCCTGTATTGGTAATAGAAAACAAAACAGATTATGGGAAAAAAATATTACATCATCCTGCAAAAAATTTTATTTATGAACGGAATGAAGATGAGTTCCCTGTTGTTCGTGTACGCCCTGCCGTATCTTTTCCTACATTAACCATTGTTGCTTATGGAGGGATGGCAGATACGGTAAATTCGTTATTAAATGATATATTTTTGGAAACAGATCTTAAACCTGAATTGATCGTTCCTTCAATTATATCACAATTGCCGGTTGATGTTATTGCTGCTTCGTTGAATAAAACCTCAAGATTGGTTGTGATAGAAGAAGGGAGCGCTTATGCAGGCATTGGTAGTGAGTTAATAGCACAGTTGGCAGAAAGAATGGGCAATAGTTTTAAAGTAAAAAGAATAGCAGCTCATCCGGTACCGATACCTTCGGTGAAATCGTTGGAACATATTGTATTGCCGGATAAAGAAAGAATTATTCAGGAAATAAAAGTGAGTTTTGTATAATGCCATTATTACAACAAATAAAAGTTCCTCTCATCTCCGTAAATGACACCAGTCTAACGGTGGTGGATATTCCATTTTCGACTGGAGATAAAATAAAGAAAGGCGATATCATTCTTGAATTTGAAACTTCCAAAACAACATATGATGTACGAGCTGAGGAAGATGGTTATATTCAATATTTATGTGAAAATGGCAATGACTATGACGTAAATGATATTGTGGCAATCATATACAGCGAAGCAAATGAAATTAAAAAAATAGTTGTCGAAAAGAAAGTAGAAAATAAATCTGCTGTAAAAGACCATGTGAAGATTGAATCAATTGGAACATGGGAAGGCGATACATTTTTCTCAGCGAGTGCTAATGTATTAATAGATTCATCAGGAACAGACAGAAATAAATTTAAAGGAAGGGATTTTGTAAGCAAGGAAGATGTAGAAGAGATTCTGGGATTAAAAAAATCAGGAAATAAAGTTTCAGCTAAAACAAAAACAATTAACCAAGATAATCGAAAGAAAACACTTCCCATTGATACAACTAAAGTCATTGTTGAAAAATTAACCTCTAATAAAAGAAGAGAGATAGAATATTTAAGTGAAGTACAATCAACTGGTTTAACCAGTACCATCAATACTTTTATAGAAACTGATGGAATTTTTGTACATATCAATCGGTCACAAAAATTTTTAAAAGATTCATTGCTGCCGGTAATTATTTATGAAACATCCCGTCTGCTTGGAAAGTACAAAGAATTGAATGCATATTTTACCGGTGATTCTATTGCTTATTATAATAGTATCAATGTTGGCTTTGCCGTTGATATGGATAAAGGCCTGAAAGTATTAAAGATCGCAAATGCAGAACAAAAAGCTATTGGTGTTATTGAAGAAGATATAATGTTATTATCCGGAAAATATCTGGATGAAACTTTGCAGATAGATGATCTTACAGATATTAGTTTTACTATCACTGATCTTTCCGCAGAAGGAGTTTCATTCTTTCATCCATTAGTGAATATGATGAACAGTGCCATATTGGGAGTGTCTTCAATTGATAATAAACTTCAACGTTGTATACTAAGTATCACATTTGACCATCGTGTCACTGAAGGTAAATTAGCTGCGCAATTTCTAAAAGATCTTAAAGAAAGATTGGAGTCCTATCGTTCGGTTCATTACCCAGATATTAATCAAAACATCAGTTGTTTTAAATGTTTCAAAACATTAAAAGAGGATTTGAGTGATGTAGGGTTTACAAAATGTATCACTCCAAAAGGAGAGGAAGCGTATATATGTCAAAGTTGTTTAAAAGGATTTTAATTTAATGGAAGAGGAAATAAAAAATATCATTTCGAAGTATATTAAAGTTCCTGCCGAACTGATCAATTCATCAACAGTAATTGATAGATCAGCAGTTGCAGGTTCTATTGTATTGCATCGCATGTATGCTGCACTGGCAAATGAAGGATTTGTAATAGATAATTATTGGGATATAAAAAACTTCGGAATATTATTACAAAGATCGAATGGGCAAACAATTTCTACTCCAATAAGTAGTGAAGCATCGGAAGAGAAAATTGATATAGCAAATATTGGATCAGGTAACAATTCTTTTAATGGAATTGGCATTGACATAGAAGAAATAAAAAACCTTCCCCAGGTAAATGATTTTAGAGAAGATGAGTTTTATAAAATGAATTTTACCTCTATTGAAATATCCTATTGTATTTTACAACCAGACGTGTTGGCTTCTTTTACTGGTTTGTTTGCAGCTAAAGAAGCAATTGTAAAAGCCGATGATCTTTATAAAAATAAACCATTCAATACTATTTTCATAGATCACTTACCAAATGGGAAACCGGTATTCAACAATTTTCAGTTATCTATCTCACATACAAAAGAAACTGCTATTGCAATAGCAGCAAAGATCTCCACAACTTCTTTGAAGGATGGATATATAGCAAACAATAACATCCCACATTTATCAAAAAAGAAATTATCTCCTACCTTCATTATTGCCATTTTTGCTTTCATACTCTCTCTACTCAGCATTATTCTTATAGCTTACAGGCATTGATTTTCTCCTGATTAATTTTGTATAAGAGTTTTCGATTCACGTTAAATAATTTAGCTACCTTTGCCCTCTTGCTTTGCAAATTGAACCTATTCTTGTATAGAAATGAAAGTAACGATCATCACGGTTACCTATAATTCTGCTAAATATTTAGAAGATTGTATTTGTTCTGTAATTAACCAAAACTATGGAGATATTGAGCATATTATTATAGATGGAGGCTCGACGGATGAGACACTTTCCATAATAAAACAATACGAAACACATATCGCAAAATGGATATCCGAAAAAGATAATGGCATGTACGATGCTATTAATAAAGGGATGAAAATGGCTACGGGCAATGTAATTGGTTTATTGAACAGTGATGATATTCTTGCTTCAGAAGATGTGATAATTAATATTGTGGCAGCTTTCAAAAAACATAATGTTGATTCTGTTTATGGGGATCTAACTTATGTAGATCAGAAGAATACAGAAAAGATCCTTCGTTTCTGGAAAGGCGGTAAATACAACAGGCAACGTTTTCTATATGGATGGATGCCCGCTCATCCAACTTTTTATATTCGTAAAGAAATTGTAGATGAATTGGGGGGCTACGAATCTCATTACTTTACTGCTGCGGATTATGAATTTATGACAAGATATCTTTATCGGTATCGTATCAGTGCTTTCTATTTGCAAAAGCTGATAGTAAAAATGCGAAATGGCGGTGTAAGTAACGGAAGCCTTTCACGCAGGCTGAAAGCCAATCGCAGAGATTATCTTGCAATGAGAAGAAATCAAATTCCATTTCCATTTATAGCTTCGGTATTAAAGCCATTAATAAAATTACACCAGTACTATTATACCTTTGCCCACCGGTTGAGATAATTTTTTTATTAATTTACAACTTAAATAAGATTTAGATAATTCACTGTTTGTAAGATATTCTATTCCGATGTTTAATTTTTTCAATAAAAAAAATACTGACAAAGTATCATTCACCACACTTCCGATACATACGGATATGCATTCGCATATTTTACCGGGAATAGATGATGGCTCACCTGATGTAGAAACTTCTTTGCAATTGATCCGTGGTTTATACGATCTTGGTATTCGAAGAACTATCGCCACGCCACATGTGATCAGCGATCTCTATCGCAATACACCCGAAACAATTAATGCAGCATTGATAAAATTAAAGGATGCTTGTATTAATGCGGGAATCGATATTGAAATAAGTGCTGCTGCAGAATATATGCTTGATGATTATTTTGTAAGATTGCTGACATCTAAATCAGAGATACTTCCGATTCATAAAAAAATTATTCTTACAGAACAATCGTATGCCACGCCAACAGGTAACCTAAATGAAATTGCATTTGAATTAATTACACAAGGCTACAAACCAATCATGGCACATCCTGAAAGATATTTTTATTATCATAAGAACAATGAGAATTATTATCATCTAAAAGATATGGGTTTTTTATTGCAGGTAAATCTTTTATCACTTACTGGGTATTACGGCCCTCCTGCTGCAAAGGCTGCTAAATTTTTGTTTAAAGAAGGCATTGTAGATTTTGTCGGGACAGATCTTCATCATGAAAAACATTTATCTGTA
>Ga0207035_1071_pt2 | contig 11601 bp, 8 predicted proteins | sample Alteio_BWMinCont_77_FD_153272 | JGI IMG/M metagenome (GOLD analysis project Ga0207035, IMG submission 153272) | Enriched cells from forest soil in Barre Woods Harvard Forest LTER site, Petersham, Massachusetts, United States -... | ecosystem: Environmental > Terrestrial > Soil > Temperate forest >... | reverse complement strand
TTCTCTTCAGACATAGCCGTACTCCTTTCAGCCAACAAGAATAGTCCTGAATTCAGATTTGTGACACGGCTGTTTTCCAGTATTTTTCGCGCTGGAGTGCACAAAAATTGCACAAGACGACAAGCGCAGCATTAACTTCAGCATCGCTCGCAGGAAATAAAAGAGCGGCCCAAAGGGCCGCTCTTTTGCTCGTGTTGGCAAGAACGACTTATCGATTTGCCGAGATACTCAGCGTCATCATGTCCCGCTTGCCAGCGCGATCGTTTATTAAGTTGCAGTTCAAACGTTTCGGGTTGCTATCTTTTACGGATTTTATTCTGCTGTCATCTCCACGCCTTTTGCTTCCCTGCCGAAGCTGGTCACGATCGCAAGATAAATCGCGCCGATCAGCACCGTCGCGGCCAGCACCACAGCATAGTTTCCATGGCGTTCAGCGGCTCGCGCCTGGAGCACTGCGCAACGCGAGGCCAGCAGATTTCCAAGTTGATAGGCAAGTCCCGGAAATGTTGCGCGCACCGGCCCTGGAGACAGCTCAGTAAGGTAAGCAGGAATCGCGCCCCATGCGCCCTGCACCATAAACTGCATGAGAAATGCCCCAATGGCCAGCACATAGAGCGAATGCCCGAACGCAAAGAACGGAATTACAGGCAATGCCAGCAGGGTTGCGCTGATAATCGCCCGCTTGCGGCCATAGCGCTCGGAAAGGCTGCCGAAAAAGATGCCGCCCAGCAGCGCGCCAATCGTATAGACAATGGCAACGCCTCCGGTAAGCGCAGCGGAAAAGCCATGGTCTTTTTCTAAAAACGTAGGATATAAATCCTGCGTGCCATGCGAAAAGAAATTGAAGCCAGTCATCAGCAGAATAATGAAGAGAAATGTCAGGGCATACTTTCGGATGCCGCTCGTCGTAGAGATGGACGATTCCCGGCGGTGTTCTCGGCCTGCTCGCCACACCGGCGACTCCTCGACTTTAAGACCGATGTAAAGAACCAGCACAGCAGGCAACGCACCGACAATGAAGAGTCCGCGCCAGCCAATCACATGCCCTTGCCAGACCATATGTGTAAAAGGCTTGTAGAGCGTCGCATACACGGCCGCCGCTACCAGATAACCAACGGCATAGCCTTCCTGCAGCAGTCCGGAGAAAAATCCGCGCCCTTCTTTCGGTAGCGTTTCAAAGGCCAGGGCAGCGCCCACGCCCCATTCGCCGCCCATGGCGATCCCAAAGAGTGCACGCAGAATCAGCAATGCATGCAGCGACGGCGCAAAGGCGCAAGCCAATTCTAAAATCGAGTAGCAGCCAACGTTGATCATGAGCGCGGGACGGCGGCCGAACTTGTCCGCAATCGTACCGAAGAGAAACGCCCCAACCGGACGAAAAGCGAGCGTGAGAAATAATGCCTCGGCCACCGCCGACGTGCGCGCGTGAAAATCCGTGGCAATCGCCGAGACGCAAAAAACCAGCAGAAAATAGTCGAAGGCATCCAGTGACCAGCCCAGGAAGCACGCAATAAAAGCATGCCGCTGTTGCGACGTCAGCGACCGGAAGTGCGAGAAGAAACGAGTTTGCATCAGCTGGCCCGGAAATTGGAGCTTAACAGAGTCGGTGACATGAATGTTTCATTCACTATGGCGAAAATATTTGTTGCAACGAATATCGTTCGGACTTATCTAAGAAAATGCCGCTGGTGAATTCAACGCCAGGCGAAGAAACACAGGACTGGAGAAAGAAAATCGTATGCAAGCACTATGCAAGACAGCCATTTTCACCGCCATTTTGGCCCTCACCTCCATTGCCGCTTCAGCTCAGATATCGAAGTGGCAGATCGATCCTGCCCACAGCGAAGCCGATTTCACCGTCAAGCACATGGGCATCTCGAACGTGCACGGACGCTTCGGTAACGTCAACGGATCGCTCACACTGGATGACAACGGCATCACCAAATCCAACGTCAATGCCACAGTAGACGTCACGACAGTAGACACAGGGGTTGCTCAGCGCGATACACATCTGAAAAGCCCCGACTTCTTCGATAGCGCCAAGTATCCGGAGATGACTTTTGTGAGCAAAAACCTTTCCAGCGTAGATGGACAGCTGCAGCTCACTGGTGATCTAACCTTGCATGGCGTCACTAAATCGGTAACACTCGCTGTCGAGGGCCCAAGCAAGGAGCAGCTCGATCCGTATGGCAAGACGCGGCGCGCCTTCTCCGCAACCACCACCATTCACCGCCAGGATTTCGGACTCACGTGGAATGGCAACCTCAAATCGGGTGATTCAGTTCTCGGCGACGACGTAAAAGTAGAATTGGACATCGAACTGATCAAACAGTAAGAATCCAGGCAGTAAAATCTGGCAATACAAGATCAGGGTGCACCCGCTTGGGACGCACCCGAGACTTTGCAAAGGCGCCTATGGCAAGCAAGTTACAGGAAGAAATCAAACAGACACGCCCCTTCGCAAATATTGAAGAAGAAGCGCTGCTCAATATCCGTCGCACCTCGGACAAGCTGCAGCATCACACACAACAGCTCTTCAAGCCGCACGGTGTTACGCCGACCCAGTACAACGTGCTACGCATCCTGCGGGGCGCGGGTGAAAACGGCCTGCGGTGTTCAGAGGTAGGCGAGCGCCTGGTCAGCAGTGACCCCGACATTACGCGCCTGCTCGACCGGTTGCAGAAGCAGAAGCTCGTTCGCCGCAAACGCGACGCCAAAGACCGCCGCGTGATCCACACGATGATTAGCGCCGAAGGCTTGCGTCTGCTCAAAGAAATGGACCCCCTGGTCAATGACGGGGTCAAGCAGATACTCAAACATATGAGCCGGGAAAAGCTGACAACACTGGTCGCGCTGCTCGAAGAAGCTCGTCAGGCGCTGCCGGTGGAAGGATAGTCAATTTGCGCTAGAGCTTGGCCGTTTCTCCCAGCGAAGCCTCAATACTGGCTCTGGGGTCTGCCTCTAATCCCTTGGTGTGAATCTGATGGTGGAGACAGTAAAGCGCCAGTTCGAGCCGGTCCGACACGCCCAGCTTGTCATAGATCTTGCGCAGGTAGTTTTTGATCACCTGCTCACTGGTCCCGAGCTGATAGGCAATTTCTTTATTGCGCTTGCCCTGCGTGATGCAGTTGATGATGGCAAGCTCTTTCGGAGACAGGCGCGGCTGGTTCTTCGGACTGGTGAGCGCTGACGCTTGCGTACGATACGCCTCGATGACCCAGGTCACCGACTGGTTGTCAATCCAGGTCTCGCCCGCAGCGATCTTGCGCACGCACTTCACCAGCAGGTCAGGTGAAATCGATCGGGGAATAATGCCGCGGACGCCGCGGCGGTAGAGCTCCACGGTATGGGCTTCGTCGGTCGAAGTAGCCTGCACGATAATCTTGAGTTCCGGCGCGTGACGCAGGATGTCGGGAATCGCATTGGCTTTGCCCGCCAGCAGATTGCCCTCCATGACAAGCACGTCTGCCGGGTGATGCGGTATCGATGTCTGCAAATTGGCCAGGCTATCGACCTGCGCAACCACTTGTATATCGATCTCCGCCGCAAAAACCTTGCGCATGCCAACGCGATAGATCGCCTGCGAGTCGGCCATGATGATCCGAATCATCGGCTTGCTGGAAGAAGATTCGGCAACACCATTTGCAACCGACACAGAGCCTTCAACTGTTTTCTGCTTTGCTTCCGTCGTCATTGTTTTTTCCACTTACCCGCTTTATTGGAAGCGATACTCGTCAATCACCGCTGCCGCAAAACAATTTGAGTGTTCCTCGTAGGAGCGAACAACCCGCCCAAGACAATGAACAGCAGCGGTGTTCTCCCCACCCAATCCCTCTGCAGAAATTTCCAGCAGAAATTCAACCGGCGCATCGACTGTGAGGTGTTCCTTCAGACGAAAAAGCACCCCATTTGCCGAAATATTCTCGGTTGTCCCTGCAAACTCGCGGTCTTCAGAGAGGATTCTTACCGGCAAATGAAGAGGAAAGCGCACGGAGGAACGTGTTCCGTCTGCATCAATCTCAAAAGGAGACGAATGTTCCGACATCACCGATACCCCGAATCTCTCGCTGCCCAACACTTTTCTACCTTACCGAAAGATAAGGTTAACCCTGAATTACGAAAGTTTACACCGATTATGTAACTAAAGGACAACAAAAGATGGACACTGATTTTCTTCGGATGCCATTTGGGGAATCGATCCCCATTCCGGCGATACAGATTAAATAAATGAAAAATAAGACTTTATTAGCAAAAATCGCTACAAAAGGCGGCCTTTTAAATCGTGGAGAAGCTGTATCGAATCCTATTCCTAAAGTACCCAAGGCAAATTAAATACCCGAAGCATATTGGCCAACTTAGCGACGAATGAACCGATCAGGGCAATCCCTCAACGACGGTAATATGGCTTCCGGGCATCGCGCTCGTCCGTGATATCCAAACCCGCGACTATGGCGCAAGCCTGACGCTGCCCTACCTATAACGGGGATGGAACCTATACGGCGGAATCGGTGCAGGAGGACAGTAATTTCGGCCAGCCAACCGCGGCCTAATCTCCAACCGGTCCCGGCGGACCTCGCGTGATCCAGCTAGGTGCGAAGGTATACTTCTAGCCTCTCAGCTGGCCTCCTGATACATTTGCGGGCTGCATCGATGGATGCAGCCCGTTTTTTTGTTCAAGCTCCCATCGTGGCTTACGCATTCCGTCCAATGACGCAGAATACGGAATGTTCTTGATGGATATAAACGCATCTCGCATTCGCTATTGCTATCTTTGCGTCGCATGTAAGAAGCTGGCAGCACACATCTTCTATCGATCAGGGGTCCCGTGAAGCCGGAAATGCGAATCAAGTCTATCTGCCTCCTCTTTCTCTTCGTCCTGTCGCTTCATTCTGCGCACGCGCAAGGCACCGTGCCCACGTTCACGCACACCGTTGGCCAAAGCTCTTATACCCTCGTTGGCGGCGACCCGGCACAGGGAAGCATCACCACGATCCCCACCGTGCTTGTTCCCATTGCGCTCTCCTTTGACGCGAAGAAAACCGATGGCAAGCCCTTCCTCATGGACGCAGCCGCCGATGTACCGGCCATTCTCCATTCACCCATCTTCTCCAAGTCTGCATTCCCGTCCGGCGGCACTACGCAGTATGCCGACGCCATGCTGCGCACCACCTTCCCCAAGGCTGAGGGCTGGCACACGTTGCTAGGTAAGCCGGAAGTGAAGCCGTTAAAGATCACCGTCCCCGTCGGCTACGGCTACATCCTTACCTCAAAGAAGAGCGGTCGATCCTTTGCCATCGTTGATGTTGTGTTTTTGCAGAAGGAGATCTTCAAGCAGCTTCCGAAGCAAGATGGCAAGCTCGTCGTCGCCGTGACGCGCAACGCCACCTACTACGCGGATGACGACGCAACCGAATGCTGTTCCTGGGGAAGGCACGGCGTCGACGAGGCTACGGGAAACTCCTTCGTCCTCGGGTCCTATCTCCATGACGCGCCTACCGTTGTCACAGATAGCGATGTACAGCCGCTCACCCAGCAGCTCGCAGAGTTCATCAACGATCCCCTGCACAATCCTCTGTCCACCGACCACCACGTCAATACTCCGGGAAACACCTTCCCCGCATGGATGCGTCTCGCCTCCGTATCTGCGGGAGATCAGGGCCGCTGCGGCGGCACAGGCGTCGCCTCTGCGTATTTCCTTCTTGAACCCACAAATACCAATCCCAAAAACAATATCCCCGCATCGAAGCCCTTCGTCGCTCATGCGGACGGGGCCACCTACCATCTGCAGAACGTGGCTTTACTGACTTGGTATACCGGCACCTCCGACGATCTTGGCAGCACGTACAGCTTCCCCGACGCGCAAGTGTTGCCTGATGCTGCGAAACCATGTCCCCCACGTAACGGACGTTCCAGCGATGGCAGCCGAGTCGCACCTCCTAAGCCCACAGTCGCCACCATTCCGCAGAGCGGCTCACCAAACGGCCATAAGCTTATCGGCTACTGGGAGGGATACGGCGGCGAAGGTTCCACCTTCCCGCTCCATGAAATCTCTCCGCAATGGGATGCTGTTCTTGTTGCCTTCGCAACACCGGCCAAGGATGCGCCCGAAGGAACCATGCAGTTCCACACGCCCGCTGGTTTCGATACGGCACAGTTCAAGGCTGAAATTGCCGCGTTAAAGAGCCAGGGCAAAAAAGTCATGATCTCCCTCGGCGGCGGCGGCGAGCATTTCACGTTGGCTGACCCGAATCGTGTTCCGAACTATGTGTCCTCGGTTACCAGCATTGTCAGCGAGTACGGCTTCGATGGAATCGATATCGACTTTGAAAGCCCGTCGCTCTCGATCGATCCCGGCGACACAGACTACCGGCATCCCACTACGCCCTCCATCGTGAACCTCATCTCTGCCCTGCGCCAGTTGCACGATCACTTCGGCCCCAACTTCATGATCAGCCTTGTGCCTGAAGGCACGCAAATTCCCTCCGGCTACCCAAGCTATGGCGGCCAGTTCGGCTCCTATCTGGCCATTACCTACGCCATCCGCGACATTCTCTCGTTCATCGATGTGCAGGACTACAACACGCCGCCGCTTGAAGGTCTCGATGGCGAGATTTATCAGCCCGGTACCGTCGACTATCACGCCGCCATGACCGAACTCCTGCTGCACGGCTTCAATGTTGGAGGCGATCCCAAGATCCCCTTTCCTCCCATGCCGGGCAGGCAGGTTGCAATCGGTTTTTACACGAGCGATGCTGAGCCGGAGGTGGTGAGCCAGGCGCTGGAGTACATCATTACAGGCAAGGCTCCCGCGGGAACAACGTACAAGCTGCTGAAACCCACCGGCTACCCCAACCTGCTCGGCGCTATGTTCTGGACCATCGACGACGATCGCCGTCACAACTATAACTTTTCCAACCTCGTCGGCCCGCAACTCCACAATTACCCAGCAATCAAATAGTCTTCACAACCGTGGTGAGGAGACTTTCTGCGAGGGCTGAAGCCCTCGCAGAAAAGTCAGTAGATCAGCGCGGATTCAGCGGCTGAGGTCACCTTTTTCTTTACAGGAATTAGTTTCCTTCAACCGGTAAGGGCATGCCGTTCAAACCATTGACGCGCCAGTTCCAGACAATAAATTCAGATATGGTCAGAATCCTATTTAATAGGAGACGCTCGACCGGCAAATGACGCACATGCGCGAAGCCACGCCAAAAAAAACCAGTGCAATTCATAAGACACTCACTATTGCTGGTGTCATAGCTTTGTTGCTCGCTATTTTTCTTCAATTAGCGCTGTCGGTCCGGCAGGAGTCGATCAGTTGGGACGAAGGCGACCATCTCTTCAGCGGCTACATGTCATGGAAGCACGCCGACTTCGGGTTGAATCCCGAACACCCTCCACTGGTAAAGCTGGCGGCAGCCCTGCCCCTGTTGCCCATGCGCCTCCTTACTCCAGAGTTGCAGCACAGGCACTTCAAACTAGAAGCCTTTCTTGACGGCAGGGATTTTATGTCGTGGAACTACGCGAAAGGAATTCTCTTTCGCGCCCGCATGGCTGCTTCGGTCTTCGCTTTGTTGCTGGCGCTGCTGATCTTTTTCGCAGCGTGGGACATGTTCGGTACGACTGCGGGATTAATTGCCCTGGCCCTGTTTGCATTCGACTCAAACTTCCTCGCGCATGGGGCCTTCGTTACCACCGATGTCGGCGTATCGTGTTTTATCTTTGCGTCGATCTATGCCTTCTATCGATATGTCAAAATGCCGTCAATCTCGCGGCTCCTGGTAGCCGGCCTGGCAACGGGTCTTGCCCTTGCCGCAAAGCACACCGGCGTTCTCGTTCTACCAATGCTCGTGGTGCTGGCGCTTTGCGAAATCATGCGCTCCAAGCCCAACAACTCTCGCCCAAGGCAGGCACTGCAATTAGCCGGAGCTCTGGCTGCAACCACTCTCCTGGCTGTTCTTGTGCTCTGGTCCTTTTATGGATTCCGCTATCGCGCCCGGCCTGCGGGCTTCGATCTGAATCCAACCCTCGATGTATCTCTCCATCAAATATCCAAACCGATGGAAGCAAATGTTCTCGGCACGCTCGCGTACGTTCATGCTCTGCCCGAATCCTATCTCTACGGCATGGCAGACATTCAGACGGTGAATGACTCCTATACCGCCTACTTCTTTGGAAAGATCTATCCGCACGGCACCTGGCTCTACTTCCCCGGAGTCATCGCGATCAAATCGACTCTGCCGTTTCTGCTCTTGCTGTTATTGACAGCGGCTCTGATCGCAATGCGTAGATTTCACTGCTGGCGCGAGATTCTGTTTCTCACTATTCCTCCGGCGATCTATCTGGCCATTGCCATGAGTTCGCAGATGAATATCGGTGTGCGGCACATCCTGCCCATGTACGCATTTCTTTACGTGCTCGTAGCTGGCGCGGCATCAATTTTTATCAGGAGGAATAAGCGCTGGCTATATGTTGTTTTGGTGCTGTTGTTCTGGCAGGCATTCTCAGCTCTTCATGTCTTCCCCACATATATGGCCTACGCAAACGAACTCTGGGGAGGCGCAGCGAATACGCATAAGTATCTCGGTGACTCAAATGTCGACTGGGGCCAGCAACTGATTGCCACACGGCGCTATCTCTCCCGTCATGGCATAAAAAATTGCTGGTTCGTTTATTTCGCTGAAGGAGCCGTCGATACGAGTCCATACCACATTCCCTGCAAGCGCCTGCCAACGACCGACACGTTGTGGTGGCTCAACGAATCGCTGGATGCACCCCCATCGATCGATGGCCCAGTGCTCATCAGCGACGGCGATTTGGCGGGCTTCGAATTTGGACCAAGCCCGCTGAACCCTTACGAGGAATTTAAGACCTTAAAGCCGGTTGCCGTCATCCAGCATGGTATCTACGTCTTCGACGGCCACTTTGATATCCCCTTGGCTGCATCCTTTAGCCACGCCCAGAAAGCACAAAATCTTCTTGCAGCGAAAGATCCGGAAGCAGCTCTCTCCGAAGCTCAAGAGGCAATCGCGCTGGCGCCGGACGCGGTGGTGCCGAACGTAGTGCTCGGAGACGTTCTTACAGAACTAAAGCGCGGCGATGAGGCAAGAGAGCATTATCAAAAGGCACTGAGGCTCGCCAAAACAGTCCAACCGGAATTTCAGTCGGCGTGGGTTCCGGTGCTTGAAGAAAAATTGACGATGAAATAAAACGAATGCGCCATCGCAATGCCCGCAGAGCCGGCAGCATTCTTGTAGATTTGTTAAGAGCATGAAAAACATCGTCGCTGGTTATCTCCGGTTTCGTAGTGATGTCTTTCCGAAATGGAAGCACCACTTTCGCCTGCTTGCGGAAAGCCAGGCTCCGGATGTGCTGTTCATCACCTGCTCCGACTCGCGCATCGATCCGAGCCTGATTTTGCAGACCGAACCCGGCGACTTGTTTATCTGCCGCAACGCGGGCAACGTAGTTCCACCGATGGGTCAAACCCCGGGCGGTGTCTCTGCGACGGTCGAATATGCGATTGAAGTACTCAAGGTGCGTCATGTCATCGTCTGCGGGCACTCCGACTGCGGCGCGGTCAAAGCGGTGCTCGATAAAATAGACATGAGCCGGCTGCCGATCACCGATAAGTGGCTCAAGTATGTCGAAGCAGCCTGGCAGTATCGCAATCCCGGCGAGCCGATGGGCGACCACGCATCCCAGCACGCCGCGTTGATTCATGCCAATGTGATTGCACAACTGCATAACCTGAAGACGCATCCTGAAGTCGCGTCAGGGCTGGCAAGGGGAACACTGCAAGTTCACGGCTGGTATTACGACATCCTTACCGGCGCAATCGAGTCCTATGACGAAGCGAGCAGAAGGTTTGTGCCTCTGGAAGAAATGACCTCCGTCTGACCTGCCTTTCGACTAAGGAATGGGATTTCCAGCACATAAAAACTGAGCGGGATGTAGACCTCGACTTGAGGAACCATAAATGAGACTCTGACTTCGGTGGCAACACGTTTTTGCAACCATGTTTTTCGACGATGAAGCACCCAGTGCAGACAATCCTGATCCTGTTATCCTGCGTCCTTCTGGCGTTTTGGTTTGAAACGCCTCGGTCCTTCGCCCAAAAGGCCAGCTTCGTCGGGTCCGAAAAATGCAGCAAGTGCCACGAAGAGATTTATAAGAGCTGGTCACATACCCGCATGGCCAATGTGGTCCGCGATCCATCACAACATCCTGAAGCGGTGCTCGGCGACTTCTCCCATCCAGACCCGATTCGCACCTTTGAGCTGAAAGATGTTGCCTTCGTCTATGGCAGCCGTTGGAAACAGCGCTACTTTACACGCCGGGGCGATGATTACTATGTGCTCCCGGCGCAATGGGACATCCAGCAAAAGAAATGGCTTCCCTTCCATGTTGAGAAGGGAACAGACTGGTGGGCTTCCCATTATCCCGACAGCAATTTTGAAAGACCCACAGGTCCGCTTTGCGATGGCTGCCACTCCGTCAACTACGATATCCAGACCAAGCGGGTCACCGAGTGGAATGTGGGCTGCGAAAAATGTCACGGCCCTGGAAGCGCCCATGTGGAACATCCCACAAAAGACAACATTGTGAATCCGGCGCGGCTCGATTCTGTGCGCGGAACAGATGTCTGTATGCAGTGCCACTCACAGGGACGGCCGCTTCAAGACACAATCGATGGAAAATATTATGACTGGCCTGTCGGCTACCAGCCAGGACAACGGCTGGCCGATTCCTGGCGTCTTGAAGAGTCAAAGCTTGGTGTTCAGGACTTCTATTACTGGCCTGACGGCACTGCGCACAAGAACCGGATGCAAGGCAACGATTTCGTGCACAGCAACATGTATCATCGCGGTCTCCGCTGTTTTGATTGCCATAATGTTCACAGCAGTCGCCACCCTTCCAACCTGATCGCAACCGGAAATGAGCTTTGCCTCGGCTGTCACACCAACGACAATCCCGCAGGCCTGCGCACCTCTGTCGCTGAACATACGCATCATTCCGAAAAAAGCGCTGGAAGCCAGTGCACGGCATGCCACATGCCGAAGATCGAAGTCACCATCAAGGGTCAGTTCGTCAGCAGCCATACATTCGCTTTTATCTGGCCAAAGATGACCGAGCAATTCGGCATCCCAAACTCCTGCAACACGTGCCATAAAGACAAGTCTCCAGCCTGGGCAACAGAACAGCTTCAGCACTGGAACACGATCTCTCCCTGGCGTGCAGGCGACTAAACCTCAGGTGTCCCGCACTACCTGCCTTGGCATGCTTCATCCGAAGCATGCTCACAACCCATCCACTCGTTTACGATAATTTCCGGGATACATCCACGCGCTCGGAGAAAGCAGTGAAGTCAGAAGCCTCCTGGTCTATCAATCGCCGCATTTTCTGTAAGCAACTCGGAGCGGCAGCTTTTGTGGCAGCGAACACTAGCGCCTTCGCCTTCTCTGCAACCGCGACCGCGCAAGCCGCAATCAAGAATCGCGCTCCCCTCGCCCCCGGCACATTCAATCCACTCCCAGGATTCGCCAGTGCCGCCGAGCCAGCCAGAGTTAGGGCCGACGTCAGCCCAGGTTTCATCGAGATGAC
>Ga0207035_1206_pt1 | contig 11752 bp, 12 predicted proteins | sample Alteio_BWMinCont_77_FD_153272 | JGI IMG/M metagenome (GOLD analysis project Ga0207035, IMG submission 153272) | Enriched cells from forest soil in Barre Woods Harvard Forest LTER site, Petersham, Massachusetts, United States -... | ecosystem: Environmental > Terrestrial > Soil > Temperate forest >... | reverse complement strand
AGTGTTTACCAAGGAGGTTTTTTCCCGTCTTAAATTAAATTTGACAAACAAAAAGGATAATGTTAATATTCTGCTTCCCTTTTTAAGAAAAGGGGATTTATCGCGGCTGGCAGGGGCTTTGTCCAATGATTTAGAGCCTGCTATTTTGTCGTTGAGGCCAGATTTTATTTATTTAAAGAAGAAATTGCTCGACGCTGGAGCGATCGGGGCCTGTTTTTCAGGCAGCGGCCCTACGGTTTTGGCTTTAGCCAAGTCGCAAAAACACGCATTAAGCCTCCGGGCGCGATTTGACAGGCGTTATACCCAAGTGTTTGTGGTGGGCACACTGTAACCATACTGCCCGGTGGTGTAATGGCAGCACCCGAGAATTTGGATCTCGTTGTTCAGGTTCGAGTCCTGACTGGGCAATTTTATGGGTCACTTTAAGTCGATTATTTTGGCGGCGGGCCGCGGCACACGGATGAGGTCCGATATTCCTAAGGTGCTGCATCACGTTTGCGGCAAGCCGGTGCTTGGTTATGTTTTGGACATCGTCAAAAGTCTGCGTTCTTTGAAAACCTATGTGGTGGTGGGGCACGGGTCGCAAAAAGTACAGGATGTTGTCGGCGATGATGTTGCATTTGTCCGACAGGATAAATTACTCGGCACGGCGGACGCGGTCAAACGTTGCGCTCCCCACCTGAAGAATTATAAGGGAACGGTTTTAGTCCTTTGCGGGGACACTCCCTTGCTGTCCAAAGATGTCGTGGCCGCACTGCTCAAAGAGCACCATCGCTCACGGGCCTCTGCCACCGTACTGACGGCAAATATCGATGACCCCGGTGCTTATGGGCGTATCGTGCGCGACATCCAAGGCCGTATCAAGGCCATCCGCGAAGAGAAAGATGCTTCCGGGATGGAAACCAAAATCAATGAAATTAATGTCGGCGTTTATTGTTTTAAATCAAAAGAATTGTTTGAAATTTTAAAAAAGGTCAAGAAGAACCCGCGGAAAAAAGAATTTTATTTAACGGATGCCGTTGAATTATTGCTCTCTGGCGGTAAAAGTGTAGCGACTTTTACCACCCAGGATGAGGCAGCGGCCTTTGGTGTCAATACCAGGGAAGATTTGGCGCAAGCCCAGGCCATTATACGTAAGAGGATTTTAAACCGGCATATGCTATCAGGGGTGACCATCATTGATCCTCCGACAACCTTTATTGAAGACGGGGTGACAATCGGCAGGGACACGGTCATCCATCCGATGACGGTCATCCACACGGACGTGCGTATCGGTCAAAATTGCAGCATCGGCCCCCTGGCGCGCCTGCGTCCGGGGACCCGCATCAGCGACGGGGTTGAAATAGGCAATTTCGCGGAGGTTTCGCGCTCAAGGATCGGCCGCAGGGTCCTGCAGAAACATTTTTCGTTTTTAGGGGACGCCCAGGTAGGGCAAGGGGCCAATATCGGCGCCGGTGTGGTGACGGCCAATTATGACGGCGCCCATAAAAATAAAACTATTATCGGGCCGCAAGCGTTTATCGGCTCCGATGCGATTTTAGTAGCGCCCAATAAAATCGGCGCCGGGGCCATGATCGGCGCCGGATCAGTTTTACCCAAGGGAAAAAATGTCCCGGCCGGAATGCTGGCCCTCGGCGTGCCGGCGCGGGTCATTAAAAAATTTATTAAGGGGAAAACATGAGTAAATTATCGGTCTTAGGCGGCAATGCCAATCCCGCTTTGACGCTGGAGATTTGCCAGAAACTGGGGATCAGCCAGACCGAAGTTTTAGTCGGCCGCTTTAGCGAAGGTGAAATCCGCGTGCACATCAAAGAAAATATCCGCGGGCAAGATGTTTTTATCGTCCAGCCGACTTGCCCGCCGGTCAATGACAATTTGATGGAGCTCTTGATATTGATTGATGCCGCGCGCCGCGCTTCCGCGGACAGGATCACGGCCGTTATCCCGTATTACGGCTACGCGCGCCAGGACCGCAAAGACCAGCCGCGGGTACCGATCACCGCCAAGCTGGTGGCCAATTTGATCGTCGCGGCCGGCGCCAACCGTGTCTTGACCATGGATTTGCACGCCAGCCAGCTGCAGGGGTTTTTTGATATACCCGTGGACCATCTGTATGCCATCAATGTGCTGTCCGAGTATTTTAAAGAGCGTAAGCTCGGTGATTTAGTGATTTGTTCTCCGGACGTGGGCGGCATTAAAATGGCCCGGGCCTATGCCAAGCGCCTTAATGCCAATCTTGCCATCGTCGACAAGCGCCGCAGCTCGCCGGAAAAGACCGAGGTCATGCATATTTTAGGCGATGTCAAAGACAAGAATGTGGTGATGGTGGATGATATGATTGCCACGGCCGGTTCCATGATCGAGGCGATTGAAGCCCTCAAGCGTTTCGGCGCAAAAGGCATTTACGCGGCCGCCAGCCACGGGGTACTTTCCGGCCCGGCCAGGGAGAGGATTGCCAAATGCAAGGAATTGCTGGAAGTGGTCATCACCAACAGCATCCCTTTAAAAGAGGGAAACCAAAATTCCAAAATAAAACAATTGTCGATAGCGCCCTTGATGGCCGAGGCCATTGCCCGTACCCATAACGCGGAGTCTATCAGCAGTTTATTTGAGGAAATTAGAAACTGAAAGGCATATTATGGAACAAATTAATTTTGACGTGCAAATCAGAAAAAACACGGGTTCTGCAAGGTCCCGCCAGATGCGCCGTTCGCATTTAATCCCCGGGATTGTTTATGGGGGAAATTCCAAGCCAACGGTGATCCAGGCCGACCGCAAGGCGTATGACCGCATCTATCGCCAGCATGCCGGCGAGAGTTTGATTTACCATCTGAATCTGGTTGATGAGGGGAAGAAAATCTCGGATTTCCCGGCGATCATCAAAGAAATCCAGCTCCATCCGGTCACCGATGAGGTCATCCACATTGATTTTAACCGCATCTCCCTCGACAAAGAAATTGAAATCAAGGTCAAGGTCTTGACCAAGGGCGACGCGGTGGGCGTCAAGCGCGACGGCGGTACCTTGGAACATTTGCTGTGGGAATTGGATATTATCTGTTTGCCGACAAATATCCCTCACCACTTGGAAGCGGATGTGACGAATTTAGGCGTGCATGATTCCATCCACGTTAAGGACCTGGTGTTGCCTGCGGGTGTACGTACCAAACATGACCCGGAATCCGTGGTCATTACCGTAGCCGGTTCCATGCGTGAAGAAGTGGCAGCCGCACCTGCGGAAGGTGAAGCCGCAGCCGCGGGCAGCGAACCTGAAGTATTGAAAGAAAAGAAAAAAGAAGAAGGGGCTGAAGGCGCCGCCGCAGCTGCCAAGAAACCCGAAGCTGGCAAGAAGGATGATGCGAAGAAGTGAGTAAGTTGATCGTAGGTCTTGGCAATCCCGGGCCGCAATACACGTGGACCCGTCACAATTTAGGTTTTTTAACGCTTGATCGCCTAGGCGCCCAAGAGAAAGTTTTGTGGCGCAATTCTCCGAGCAATCACGGAATGTTGGCGAAGGTACTGATCGAAGATGTTGAATGCTCTTTGTTGATGCCGATGACTTTTATGAATGATTCCGGCTTGTCTGTCAAGAAGCTGGTTGACAGGCAAGGCATGGCCCCGGAGGATATTTTGGTCATTTGCGACGATCTGACCTTGCCTTTGGGAAAACTGCGGCTTCGGCCCACAGGCAGCGCCGGAGGCCACAACGGTTTGAAATCCATTATCATGGAGTTGGGATCAAACCGGTTTTCCAGGCTGCGGATGGGCATTGACAGCCCACCCAGCAGTGTTGATGCGGTCAATTACGTTTTAGCAAATTTCACTCCGGCCGAGAAAAAGGTCTTGCCGGATTTTATTAACGAAGCAATGGACTGCGTCACATGCTGGGTGACCGAAGGTGCACAAGCTGCGATGAACATTTATAATAAAAAACAAAAGGATATGACATGAACAAGTATGAATTAGTTTATATCGTCGATGCGCACGCGCCGCAAGGTACCAAGGACGAAATCGCCAAGCAGGTGGCGGATTCCCTGGCTAAAAGCGAGATCAAGCTCGTCAATAACCAAATGTGGCTGGACCGCCATAAGATGAGCTTTCCCATCCGCAAAATCGTGGAAGGGACCTACTATCTATTGAGTCTTGAAGCCAAAAGTGCCAGCGTCGCCAAACTGCAGGGCATGTTGCGCATCAACGAACAGATATTGCGTTTTTTGACCGTTAGGGCGGATGCTAGTTTTAAGGAGGGTGGATTAAATGGCAAGCTTAAATAAAGTTTTGTTGATCGGGAATTTGACCAAAGACCCGGAATTGCGTTATACTCCCAACGGCACGGCAGTGACCAATCTGCGCATTGCCGTTAACCGCAAATTCAAAGACCGCACCGGTGAATTGAAAGAAGATACTTGTTTTATCACAGTGACAGCTTGGGACAAGCAGGCGGAAATTTGCAACCAGTATTTGCAAAAAGGCCGGTCGGTTTTTGTGGAAGGCATTTTACAAAGCCGTTCTTGGGAAACGGGAGAAGGACAGAAACGCAGCACCATCGATGTGCGGGCCGAACGCATCCAATTTTTAAGCAGCCCTGTTAAAAATGAAGGTGCCGCCGTGAGCAGTGAGCCCGCGGCCAAGGACGCCGGTGATCAGGACACCGTCATATCACCTGAAGACATTGCTTGGGAGGAATAATAAGATGGAAAGAAAATTTACTAAAAAACGCCCCACCGACAGAAAGCCGTTTAAAAAAGACGGCGATAATAATTCCTTTGGTGGTCGCGGTGGTAGTGGTGATGGTACTCGCCGGGGTCCACGGCCTCCGCGCATGTCCATCCCCAAGGGCACTGAAATTAATTACAAGAACATCGCCTTCTTGCAAAAATGTTTGACCGAGCGCGGGAAATTGTTTTCGCGCCGCCTGACCTCTGCCAGCGCCACGCAACAACGGCAGATTTGCATCGCGGTCAAACTTGCCCGCTTTTTGGGCCTTTTACCGGTCGGCTCTACTAAAAGGAAGTAATTTATGGATATTATATTGATGAAAAATGTGGAAAAATTGGGCCAGGTCGGTGATGTCGTTAAAGTCAAGAACGGCTATGCGCGCAACTACTTATTGCCTCGTCAAATGTGCATGCCGGCGACAACTGGCAATATCAAGCGCATTGAAAAAGAAAAAGCCAGTCGTTTGGCCATTGACGAAGCCCAGAAAAAAGAGGCCCAGCAAAAAGCGGAAATTTTAAGCAAGGTTTCCCTGACGATTGCCGTGGAAGTCAATGACCAGGAAAAGCTTTACGGGGCGATTTCGGATTCTGACATCCTTGAGGCTCTGCAAGCAGAAAATCACAAGATTGATAAAAAGTCCCTGGTCCTTGAGAAGCCGATCGACGAGTTGGGTATTTTTGAGATCGGCATCAAACTACATCCGCAAGTGATCGCCAAGATCCGCTTATGGGTCACCAAAAAGGGCTAAGGCACACGTACGCATTTAAAATCCCCTATGCCGATCAGTGAACAGGGAACATTGAGAATACCTCCCCAAAACATTGACGCTGAAAAAGCGGTCTTGGGGGCCATGATGATTTCCGAAGACGCTATCGGGGTGTCCATTGAACATCTCGATAGCTTTTATTTTTATGAGACCGCCCACCAAAAGATCTTTGACGCGGTACGAGGTCTCTACGCCGAACGCAAAAGGGTGGACATCGTCACCCTTTCGGATTGGCTTAAAAATACCGGGCAGTTGGAAAGCTTAGGCGGCCTGTCCTACCTCTCGCAATTGGCGGACTATGTTCCCACCGCCGCCAACGCGCAATATTATGTTGATATCGTCAAGGAAAAAGGCATCCAGCGCCAGCTCATCAAAAACGCCACGGAAATCATTTCTAAGAGCTACGGCGTCAACGTGGACATCGATGAGCTAGTTGACAGGGCGGAACAGTTGATCTTTGAAATTGCCGATGCCAAACAAAAGCAGCAGGCCGTCCATATCAAAGATATTATCAAAGGTACCATTGAAAATATTGAACTTTTATACCAGCATAAAAAAACCATCACCGGAATTCCGACGGGATTTACGGATTTTGACGCCAAGACTTCCGGCCTGCAAAAATCCGATCTTATCATCATCGCGGGGCGTCCGTCCATGGGCAAAAGCGCCTTTGCCGTTTCCATCGCCGAGCACGCCTGCCTGGAACACCATGTCCCGGTGGCCATATTTTCCCTGGAAATGTCCAAGGAACAATTGGTCCAGCGCATGTTGTGTTCCCAGGCCCAGGTGGATGCCCATAAGGTCCGCAGCGGCTTTCTTGCCCCCTCGGATTGGCCCTTGCTGACAAAAGCAGCCGGACGACTGTCGAACGCGCCCCTCTTTATTGACGATACTCCGGCCATTTCCATGCTGGAGTTACGGGCCAAGGCCAGGCGTTTAAAGGCCGCCCACCACATAGGCCTTGTGATCGTTGATTATTTGCAGTTGATGCAGGGGCACGCTAAAATGGAAAACCGCCAGCAGGAAATTTCGGAAATTTCCCGTTCCCTGAAAGCGCTGGCGCGCGAACTGGAGATCCCGTTGATTGCCATCAGCCAGTTGTCGCGCGCGGTGGAAAGCCGTCAGGACCGCCGCCCGCAGCTTTCCGACCTGCGGGAGTCCGGGGCCATTGAACAGGACGCGGACGTGGTCGTGCTATTGATGCGCGAGGAATATTACAATCCCACCGATGAAAACCGCGGCATTGCCGAGGCCATTATTGCCAAACAGCGCAACGGGCCCACCGGCTCGGTCAAAATGAAGTTCTTTAAGGAATTCGTCAAATTTGTAAACCTGGAAACAGCCCACCACGAATAGTATAAATAGTCGTGATGTCAATTGACAGCCCTATGGCCTGAATCTATAATTGACCCATGCTAAAAAATAAAATATTATTGGCCGCATGCTTTGCCTTCTGCATAGTTTTAATTGGACCCAAAATCATTTTTGCCCAAGCAGTTGGGGACAATTCCAAAGACGCCCAGGTCAATAACGCGTTGAATAATTTTAAAATCGTCAAAGCCATTGATATTGAGGGCAACAAGTCCATCGGCATAGCCCAAATCCTTGCCAGGATCAAGACCCGCGTGGGAGAACAGTACCAGGAAGCGGTGGTGAGCGATGATTTAAAACGCCTGTACAATACCGGGCATTTTTCCGATGTGCAAATTGACCATGAAGACCTGGATGACGGTTACAAGGTGATCGTGAGATTGAAGGAAAAGCCGATTGTAGATGAAATCACTTTTTCCAAAATCCGGTATTATGATAAACGTTTTTTGCTTAGTAAAATGAAAACAAAGAAAGATAAGTTCCTGGACAATAAAGTACTTAAGGACGACGTCAATACGATCGTGGATTTATACAAGAAGAAAGGCCTGACCCAGGTGAAGGTGGATGTGGAAAGTTTTGTCGATGAAACCACCGGCAAGGCCAGCTTGCATTTTATTGTCCGCGAAGGTTTCAAGGTCAAGATCAAACGCATTTATATATACGGCAATGTGGCTTATCCGGACAAGAAAATCATCAAGGTCATGAAATCACGCTGGGCTTGGGTGTTTGGCTCAGGCCTTTTAAAGGAAGACGCTTTAGAACAAGATATGGCCGCTATCCAGTCTTTTTATGAACAAAATGGTTTTCTTGACACTAAGGCCACCTACCTGATAGAGCCTTTGTATCAGGGACTGGTGAATGTGAATGTCACCATCCAAGAAGGCAAGCGTTATTACGTGGGTGAGGTGAGCTTTTTGGGCAATACCATTCTTTCTGATTATGATATCAAAAGCCATCTTAAGAATTTGAGGGAAGGTAACCCCTTCAGCCGTGAAAAAATGGAAGAGGATGTGTCCCATGTCCGTGAAGCCTATTTTGACCGCGGCTATATTACCGCGCTTGTTGAGGAAGCGACCTCATTTAACACCGAAACAGCCAAGGTTGACGTTAAAATCAGCATCAAGGAAGGCCGATTGGCCTATATCAATAAAGTCAAGATACAAGGCAACGCCCATACGCGTGACATCGTCATCCGGCGGGAGTTGCGCATGTATCCCGGCGACCAATTCGACGGCGAGAAATTACGCATTTCCAAACAGCGTCTGAAAGACCTGGGTTATTTTGATGATGTGGGTTATGATATTGAAGACACCTCCCAGGAGGATTATAAGGACCTGGTCGTGCAGGTCAAAGAAGCCAAGACCGGCAGCTTCTCTTTCGGCGGCGGATACAGCACGGTGGAACGGTTGGTGGGTTTCGTGGAGGTCGAGCAGAAAAATTTCGACATTGCCAATTGGTCATCCTTTACCGGCGGCGGCCAGGATTTACGCCTGCGCGCCCAGATCGGTTCTACCCAGCGGAATTTCTTGTTGAGCTTCACGGAACCGTGGCTTTTCGACCATCCGGTTACCGCGGGATTTGACGGGTATTATACAGAGAACCTCAAGGACAATACAACAGGGTTTTCCTATGACCAGAAAACAGCCGGCGGCGATATCCGTTTGGGCAAAAGCTTTAATGATAATCTTTCCGTCGGCTCTGTTTATCGCCTGGAAAATATTAAAATCAGTAATTTGGATTCGGGTGTGTCCGCGGCCTTGGCGGAGCAAGCGGGAAGCAGTTTGGTCAGTACCCTGGGTTTTAGCGTCACCAATGATTACCGTGACAGCAGGTTGTCTCCCACCAGAGGCTGGGTCATCACCAATAGCGCGGACCTTGCCGGCGGGCCATTAGGGGGGGACAAAAATTTCTACCGTTTCCAGACCAGCGGAGAGATTTATTACCCCATCAAAATCAATGATGTAACAACGGTGCTTGAAATCAGCGGTCGTACCGGCATTGTCCAAGCTTATCCGAAAACACCGGATGTCCCGATATTTGAACGTTATTTTACCGGCGGCCAGGATTCGATCCGCGGCTATGATGAACGCACCGTTGGCCCTCTTGATCCTAATACAAACGATGCCATCGGCGGTGAAGCCCTATTGCTTGGCAGTGTCGAATATACCGTGCCCATCATTGAAATTATTAAAGGCGCTGTATTTTTTGACACAGGCAACGTGTGGGACAAGGTCAGGAATTACGGCGACGGAGGTGTCAAGTCCGGCACAGGTGTCGGCCTGCGGATCAAGACCCCCATCGGCCCCATTAAATTAGATTATGGTTTTCCTTTAAACAAACAACCGGGCCAAAGCAAGAAGAGCGGCAAGTTTTATTTCAGCGTCAGCCGCGGGTTTTAAATATGCAAACCAGGAGGATGTTATGAAAGCGTTAAAAGTGTTTGGTTTAACTTTGATGTTTGGGTTTTTAACAATGGGGATATGCTTGGCCGCTGATCTGAAAATCGCCTATGTGGATTTAAGCAAGGTGTTCGACGGTTATCAAAAAACAAAAGAATTTGACGCTGTTTTGCAAAGCGAAGGGGAATCTTTTCAGAAAGAACGCGATGCGATGATCCAGAAAATCCAGGATGCTCAGAGCAAGCTGGATTTGATGAAGGACGCCCAGAAAACGGCCATGCAGGCGGACATTGAAAAACAAAAGAATGATGTGGTGGCCTATGACAAGGAGAAACGCACGGAATTGGCCAAGCGGCGCGATGGTAAAGTGCGTGAGATCCTTACTGAAATCCAAAAAATCGTCAGTGATATGGCTAAAAAAGAAGGCTACACCTATGTTCTCAACGACCGCGTCATGATCTACGGTGATCCCCAATCCAATATCACCGATGAGGTGTTGAAGGCTTTAAATGACAGTTACAGGAAGTAATTTGACGTCCAATCAGATCAGCGTTGCTGATATTGCCCGGTTGGTCAAGGGAGAATTGATCGGTGACGGCGGATTATTGGTCAGCGGTTTTTCAGGGATCAGAGAAGCCCAAAAAAATGAACTGACATTTTTAAGCAACCCCAAATATGAACCGATGCTCCGTGACACCCAGGCAGGTGTCACCCTTGTTCCCCGGCAGATTACTTGTCCGGGGAAAACTCTTATTAGGGTAGATAATCCTTCTTTAAGTTTCACCCAGGTGGTCAATCATTTATTAAAGGACGTTCCTGATTATAGACCGCGCGGCATTCATCCAACCGCTGTTATAGCCAAAGGGGCCAAGTTAGCTTCTAATGTGGCTGTCGGAGCTCATACGGTTATTGAGGACGGTGCGGTGATCGCAGAGGGATGTGTACTTTATGCTCAATGTTATGTGGGGCATGAAACATGTTTGGGAAAAGATTGCATGGTCTATCCTCAAGTGGTTTTGCGGGAAAAGGTCTCGATCGGTAATCGGGTGATCATTCACAGTGGCACGGTGATTGGCTGTGATGGGTATGGTTATGTAACAGTTGAAGCCAAACATATGAAAATTCCCCAAGTGGGCTCTGTGCTCATCGAAGATGACGTAGAAATCGGGGCCAATGTCACCATCGACCGCGCGCGTTTTGGTAAAACGATCATAGGCGAGGGGACAAAGATCGATAATCTGGTGCAGATCGCGCATAACGTCACCATCGGCAAACATTGTTTGATTGTGGCGCAGGTTGGTATCTCAGGCAGCACGCGTATTGGCAATTATGTGATTTTAGCGGGCCAGGTGGGTGTTGTGGGACATTTGGAAATTGGGGACGGGGCAATTGTCACTGGCCAGTCCGGAGTGAGCCATTCCATTAAAGCCGGCGAGCAAGTTTTCGGTTCTCCCGCCCAGCCTATTAAGATAGCCTATAGAAACAACGCCCATCTCCAACGGATGGACAAGTACGTGGAAATGATCAAAGACCTCAAAAAGCGAATCGAAGCCTTGGAAAAGAAATAATTTCAATAAAACCTGTCATTCCGGCGAAAGCCGGAATCTTTTACCACTGCCATTCCCGCGCAAGCGGGAATCCAGAATACGCATGTTGCTACGGTCGCTAACGGATAAATTTGTTGCTTCTTGCTCCTGGGTCATTTTTTTAACGTCAAAAATTATTTGTTTTTTCGGTGGCTGAACCGAATTATGGTGACGAATTATGGTGACACACAACTTAAATCAAACAAAAACTTGATCGAAAACCCAAGGAATTAAGTTGTGTGTCACCATATTCATAATATTTTGTCATTCCCGCGAAAGCGGGAATCCAGTATACGCATGCTGCTAGTGTCGCTAACGGATAAATTTGTTCTTTTCGCTCCTGAACGTCATTTTTCTTAACGGCAAAAATATTGTTTTGTGCGGTGGCTGAACAACTCACCTTGAAGTTCTCTGGAACTTCAAGGTTCGAACAGTTCAGCCATCCCTCGGCCAAGAGCCGAGGGATTCCCTTACAAAACAATATTTTTGCCTAAAAAATGACACAGTCGCTCAAAAAACAAATTTATCCGTTAGCGACACTATAGTTAACCTTTCATTATTAAAATGCTAAACGATCAGAAAATATTGTTAAAATGTCCCAGAGAACCAAATGTTTTTTTACACATTTTGGGGTGTTCAATTTTTGCTATTACTATTGCTTCTATTGTTGCTTCTATGTTGTGTGGTGGGTTTACATCAACAAATGATAAAGAATTTATTTCTTTCCTTGTTTTAACGTTTATCTTTACCGTTTTATTATCGATCAAAATTTGGGACAATGGGTTAAAAATCAATTATCTTAGTGAAGAAGGTTTAATCGTAAAATCATTTTTTAGTAGTTCTCAATATAAGTGGATGGAGATAACTGAATTTGGTAAAATATTGCGTTTTGTGACTGCTCCTCTTCTAATTTA
>Ga0207035_1204_pt1 | contig 11858 bp, 7 predicted proteins | sample Alteio_BWMinCont_77_FD_153272 | JGI IMG/M metagenome (GOLD analysis project Ga0207035, IMG submission 153272) | Enriched cells from forest soil in Barre Woods Harvard Forest LTER site, Petersham, Massachusetts, United States -... | ecosystem: Environmental > Terrestrial > Soil > Temperate forest >... | reverse complement strand
GCGTATTAAGGGTAAGCACGGATATTTTTTAGGATGCAGTCGTTATCAGGAAGGCTGTAAAGGTACGTTACCAGATGGCGATGCCTCGAAGGTAACTGCTGAGGAAACGGGTGATACGGTTAATTACCCTTGTCCTAAATGCAATAAACCATTACGGCGCTTCGATGGTAAGCATGGAATTTTTTGGTCTTGTTCGGGGTATAAAGAAGGGTGCCAAGTCACTACTGCTGATAAAAAAGGCAAGCCCGCAAAGATTTTTCTTTGCCCAAAGTGCAATCAAGTGCTTAAACAAATGACAGGGAAGAATGGAAAGTTCTGGGGATGCAGTGGGTATAAGGCTGGGTGTACAACAACTTTTAAGGATAACAAAGGTAAACCCGAGCTCAAGCAATGAAAAAAATGTTTTCAATAAAGTCCGTGAATATTTTTAAAATAAAACGCCGTTTATTTGGGATCTAAATTTGATCTTTTCCCACCAACTTTTGGTTTGGGCAAATGGGCTAGTGTATCGCGTAATTTATTGTCAGATAATTTTGATAGAGCATTTATTCCTGCTCGAATAAGTGCTGATTTATTGGTTTCTATGCCAAGTGATAAACACTTTTTTTTAACCAAAGTAATTAATTCTAAATCACTTTCTAGAACAGTGAAATTAGCTCGAACGACTTTTTCTGCGGGAGTTCCCATGTGACCTCTAATCAAATACATTCTACACACGATAAGTATAATGTCTATCATGTGCCTTGACAAATTTTTAATAGTGAGCATAATGTGTATTATGCATACTTAGCTTGTAACTGTTGAAAGCCAAAGGTGCATGGAAAGAGGTGGCATATCGGCCCTTAAGCCAACATGCCACAACCCATAGTGGATAGGTGCTTCTAACACCCCATTCACTACTAACCAAAACCAACTTCAAGGAGTTAGTCATGGATCAAAGCAGGCTATCAGATTATTTGGCTCTAATAAAGCAGCACATCAATACGCAAGAAATTTTGCTGGAGTACCACTCAAAAGTGGAAGCGATGGTTGAGATTATCTTGTCCAAAGATCTAATCAATTATCCAAAAGATCAACTGCATAATTACCTGTGGGTGGTAAGTGATTTGGTTATTAAGGCTAAGGAGCTTAATGAAGGCTTATTAGGCACTTTACTTAATATAACATCGTCGATCATTAAGTCTGAAGCGCCGTCGTTCGAGTGTTGGGCGGAGTAGGTGTTTAATCTTTTTTGTTGCATAATTTTCCATTGTTATCCCAATGATATAGTGTTTTATGCAACAATAGATGAGTCTATTTTGTTACCACTATTCCAGATGTACATGGGTTTGCTGAACGTTAAAAAAGCTGTATTAATATATAGGTAATTTCTGCCACGGGCTGTGGCAGAAATAAGAGTTCTCTCAAAAGGGGCGAGTTATGAAGAAGTCAGGGGTACTTGAGGAAGCAGTAATCAATAAAGAATATATAGAGTTGCTTTCCGATATTAAAGAGAAAATTAAGGTGAGCCAGCTAAAAGCTAGCCTATCAGTTAACCGCCATTTAATTGAGCTATATTGGGATATCGGCCGATCCATTATTGTTAGGCAAGCAACGGAAAAATGGGGAAGTGGCGTTATAGATTCACTCGCAAAAGATTTGCAAAGAGACTTTCCTGGAAAAAAAGGCGTTTCTGCTAGGAATATTTGGCGCATGCGTGCATTTTATCTGGCTTATCCAGAAGAAACAAAACTGCCACAGGCTGTGGCAGAAATACCTTGGGGTCATAACATCCTGCTATTGGAAAAGATCAAGGATCGAGAACAAAGGTTTTGGTATGCAAAAAATACAACAGAACATGGCTGGAGTCGTCCTGTATTATGGCATCAAATTGAAAGTGGTCTTTATGAACGTCAAGCAATATCCAAGAAGCTCACAAATTTTTCAAGTACGCTACCGCCTTTGCAATCTGAATTAGCAATCGAGATTATGAAAGACAAATATAACTTTGAATTTCTTACTTTAGGAGAAGAATACAAAGAACGTGCTCTGCATTTAGGATTAATGGAACACCTACAAAAGTTTTTAGTTGAGCTGGGAGTGGGTTTTGCTTTTGTTGGAAGCCAATATCATCTTAAAGTCGGTAATGATGACTACTATCTTGATTGCTTGTTTTACCATTTGAAATTGAGGAGCTATATTATTTGCGAGCTCAAAATAATTGAGTTTAAGCCAGAACATGCTGGGAAAATGAATTTTTATTTAGCCGCAGTAGACGCGCAATTAAAACATCCAGGAGACCACCCAAGTATTGGACTAATTTTGTGCAAAACAAAAGATGATTTAAAAGTGGAATACACCTTGCAGTCATCAAATCGTCCTATAGGAGTTGCTGAGTATCAGCTTGTGAAGTCATTACCTAAAGAGTATTTAGAAGATTTACCGACTACTGAGCAATTGGCGAATGAATTAAAAAAATTTGAATAGAAAGGATTTATGGTTAAGTAATTTATTTGTTGCCAAGTAGGAGTCTAAATGCACCACAAAAATGGGACGATAGTATTTTCCCCAACCGACATAACACTCTACATGGATAGTCCATTCGCCTCTTGGATGGAGCATTATGCAATAGTAAGCCCTGATACAGTTCCAGAACGAGATCAACAAGATCTAATGATGTCGTTATTACAAGAAAAAGGTGATGCTCATGAGTCGTCAGTTTTAAACGAATTCCAATCTAAAGGATTAAGTGTAGAGAACTTATCAAAATCTGATAATTCGGTAGAAAGTACTCTAAATGCTATGCGTGCGGGTGTTGATATTATTTATCAAGCTTTTTTAGAAAAGTTACCGTTTAATGGTCGAGCCGATTTTTTGGTCAAAGTTTCGGGAAAAAGTGCTTTAGGTGATTATCATTATGAGGTTTGGGATACAAAATTATCAAAGAAAATTAAGCCTAATTATGTAATACAGCTCTGTTGTTATGCAGAGATGTTAGAATCTCTTCAAGGATATCGCCCTGAAAGCATTGTTATTGTGTTAGGTAATAATGAGAAATGTAGGCTAAAAACGGTCAGTCATTTTTACTATTATCAACAATTAAAAAAATCGTTTCTACATGTTCATCAAAACTTTAATTTAGAGGATAAACCCGATCCATCCGATTCAAAAAGTTGGGGTAGGTGGACAAAATATGCTGAATCACTATTAGTAGGACGCGACCATTTGTCGCAAATTGCAAATATTACAGGCAGTCAAATAAAGAAGATCAATAAAGCTGGGATAAGCACTGTTCAAGAATTATTAGATGGTAGATCTAATAGAATACCCGGTATAGACTCAAATGTTCTAACCAGATTGAAGGCTCAAGCAAAGATTCAAAAAGATAGTATTGGAAGAGACAAACCTTTATTCCATATTTATATCCCCGAGTCTAATCAGAAACAAGGTTTAGCACTTTTGCCGCCACATTCGCCACTTGATATTTTCTTTGATATTGAAGGATATCCATTAGAAGAAGGGGGGCTAGAATATCTTTGGGGTAGTGTATTCTTCGATGAAAACGGTAAGCGTCAATTTAAAGATTTCTGGGCTCATAATAAGGTAGAAGAACAGCAGGCGTTTAAAGAATTTATCGAATGGGTGTATTCGAGATGGCAACAAGATCCTACTATGCATATTTATCATTATGCCAACTATGAAATTGCTGCATGCCGTAAATTGATGGGGCGTTATGGTATATGTGAATATGAGGTTGATCAGCTTTTACGCAATGAAGTATTTGTAGATCTATATAAAGTTGTGAAAGGTGGATTGCTGCTAGGCGAACCTAAATATTCTATAAAAAATGTTGAACATTTATATCGTGGAGAACGACAAACCGAAGTTGGCAAGGGGGACGAGTCTATAGTGGTTTATGATAATTGGCGCGAAATACCCGATGGGGATTCGTGGGAAACCTCTAAAATGCTTAATCATATTCGTGAATATAACATGGATGACTGTTATTCGACACAAGAATTAGTTTATTGGCTTCGAGAAAGGCAGGTTGAGAGTAATATTAAATTTATTGGTAAAACAGAAATAGTTGAACCTGAGGTTAAAGATAACATTACAGAAAGGATCAAATTACGCGAGGCCTTGCTAGAACGTGCAAAACAATTAACCCTTGAGAATGATTCTGATGCAGCCATTGCTGAAAATTTCGCATGGTCATTAGAGTTCCATCGTCGTGAGCATAAACCGGTTTTTTGGCGTTTATTTGATCGGTTGGGGATGGAAGATCATGAATTGCTAGATGATATTGATTGTTTAGCAAATTGTATTAGAACGGATAAGGAACCTTTCAAGCCAACGCCTCAATCTCGGAATCTTGTCTACGAATATAAATTTGACCCTGAACAGGAATTTAAAGGGATTAGCGAAAGCTATTCTATCATTGGAGAAGAAACTAAGGATGGTAAAAGTTGTAAAGTAAATCTATTAAAAGATCAGAGTAATATGGAAGACGGCATTATTGCATTACAAGCTAAAAATGAACCGCCAAGTGTTATTAGTTTAGTGCCAGATGAATATGTTAATCCTGAGCCAATACCAACTGCTATATATGCTCAAGCCAAAGCATTTTATGAAAATAGACTTGGTTCATCCGCTATTTTAGATTTTTTGAGACGGGTCTCTCCAAATATACGAGGTCATAATTCAGATGACCCAATAGCACCTAGTAATAATGCTGAAGAAAGAATGAAACAGATAATTCACACTATCAAAAATCTTAATAATAGTTATTTAGTAATACAGGGTCCCCCGGGAGCAGGAAAGACATACACGGCGAAACATGTTATTGCTGAATTACTTCAACTAGGAAAGCGCATAGGCATTTGTTCGAATAGTCATAAGGCTATCAATAATTTACTCATTAGCACAGCTCAGTATTGCAATGAACGTAAAATTAATGCATCTTTTATTTGTACCAAAAATACAGAGCCAGCATTGGAAACACTTGGAATTAAAATACTCGATAATAATAAACTGTCTTTGGAAATTAATAGGCAATGCGTTGTTGGAACAACCGCCTGGGGTTTTTCTCGAGATGACTTAGCAGATACATTTGATTATTTGTTTATAGATGAGGCTGGGCAGGTAAGTGTTGCTAACCTCATAGCTATCAGCCGATCTGCAAAAAATATTGTTTTAATGGGAGATCAGATGCAGCTTGGTCAACCATCGCAGGGGACTCATCCTGCTGAAAGTGGTTTATCTATTCTTGATTATTTATTGCATGAAACTCCCACTATTCCTGAAAAATTAGGGGTGTTCTTAGGAACAACTTTTCGTATGCACTCAGCTGTAAATAAATTCATTAGTGATGCCATTTATGACAGTAAACTTAGAGCAGATGAGCATAACGATCGACAAAGCATCCACGTGCCGGAGGGGTATGATGGTGTCTTAAATAAAGAAGCTGGTATCATTTTTGTTCCTGTTAAGCATGAAGGTAACACCCAAGCAAGTGATGAAGAAGTTAGCGAAATTAAAAAACTTGCTAATGAATTGCTAGGACATACTTTTACCGATAAAAATCTAAAACAAAGACCCATAGGTTGGGATGATATGATATTTTTGGCACCCTATAATCATCAAGTCAATAAATTGCGAAAAGCTTTAGGGGAACATGCTAAAATTGGTAGTGTCGATAAATTTCAAGGCCAAGAAGCCCCTGTTGTGTTCTTAAGCATGTGTGCAAGTGATGCAGGTGAATCGCCTCGTGGTGCTAGCTTTTTGTTTGATAAGCATCGTTTGAATGTGGCTATCTCGCGTGCACAATGCTTAGCAATTGTTGTTGCTAATCCAAGTCTAAGTCAATTTTCGGCAAATAGCGTGGAGCAATTGGCTAAGGTAAATATATTTTGTCATTTGATTTATAGTGCAGGTTCACAAACTTAAACTATCAAGATTTGTCTCACTTTGAAGCGTCCGAAGGCAAGCATACTTCTTAACAAAGCATTACTTCTCATTACCTGTTCAAAGTTGAAAGATCTTATGGCTCTTGGAGGTATAAATTTAAGTGGCAGTGGCGTAATTAATCGACCATATGATAATGAGACCAGGGGGCATATAACATATGTCTGAGAATCAGCTGCTTAGAGGATATGTAAAGCCTGGTGACGCAAGATCTTGGTCTCTGTGTTTACGACGGGTATGGTTTGATAATCATCCTCCTAACGATTTTAAAATTGAGCACGACGAGTTTGCAAAACTTTTAATTGAGCGTGGCCTTGACCATGAACATAAAGTACTAAATAAATTAAAAGAAAGTCATGAAGTGATCTTGGCCCGGTCATTAGAACATACTTTAGAATTAATGGAACAAGGAACGGATGTTATTTACCAGGCACAATTGGTTGATAATGAAGAAAAATTTTTTGGTAAACCTGATTTTCTGATTCGACAAAATAATGGGCAGTACCAGGTTGCTGATGCAAAATTATCATTGAATGACGATAAAAAAGACATTCAAGTGCAGATCGGTTTTTATAGAAAAATTCTTAAAAATAATTTGCCTGGTATTGTGTTTTTGGGTGATGGCACAACAAAGGAAGTGGATGATAAGTCAAATAATGCAGTGGATAAGTATATCAAAGATATGCGGATTCTTTTAAATACTGATGAAATGCCAAAGGTTTGTTATAGTAACAGTAAATGTAGTCCGTGCCCTTATTATTCAAAATGCATACCAGCCTTTGAAAAAAAAGAAGATTTATCTTTAATCTACGGAATTGATTCTCGTGCGGCAGAAAACATAGAAAAAGCTGGCATCCAAACAATTACTCAACTTGCTAATTTGAAAGCAGAAGATGTTCCCGATGTTCCATTCTTTAAAGGTATTGGTAAAAAGAGTAGATGTATATTACAAGCTAAATCATGGAAGACAGGAGAGATATTTAAATTACATAATGTAAACCTTCCTAAAGGAACTTGGGTTCATTTTGATATTGAAGACAATCCATTAACGTCTAGTGGAGCGAAACACGTCTATCTCTGGGGATTCCTTGTGCCTGAATAAACTAAGGATTCATTTGAATATATTTGGACAGACACCAACGAAGAAGATCGTCTAGGTTGGGAAAGATTTTTAATTAAAATAGATGATTATAAGAATAACGTACATAATCTTATACTTGCTCATTATTCTTCTTATGAACGCACAACGATCAAAATGTATGCCAAAAGATACGAAATGGAGAACCATAAAACTGTATTATGGCTATTAGGGGATAACAGTCCATTATTTGACATACAGAGAGCAGTTACAGATAATTTGATATTACCAGTACAAGGGTATGGGCTTAAGGCTATATGTAAGCACAATGGGCTAGTAAATTTCCAGTGGGAAGTTGATGAATCGGGTTCACAATGGTCTGTGGTACAGTTTAATAAATACCTTACAGAAAATGCTTTAGATAAGAAAGAGAACTTAAAAAAAGAAATACTTGGTTATAATCGTGATGATGTCATTGCCTCAAGAAGTCTTGAAGAATGGCTAAGAAATAATTATTGTACACAGCAATCATAACTAATCTTTATATTCGCGGAAAGAAGTTAATAGACTTTCGAAGGAGATTGGCGAATATTTTTTAAAGTTATCTTCATCGACATAAACGAAATCGTAGCTTACACCAAATTTTTTCATTGCGTTAACATCTTCTACCCATTGACGTAATCGTTTAATCTTGAATGGCACGTCCATGTCTTCAAGACCTTTAGTTTCTACAATAACAACTGTAGAATCAGATAATTTCACTATAAAATCCGGGTAATAATTTGATATGTTGCCATCTGCATTTATATAATCCAGTTTAAAATGTATAGCCATATAATTTTTTGCATATGAGACTACGTCGTTACAACTCTCAAGAAAACTGGCAAACTCAAGTTCAAGGTGACTGTCACCGACAACACGATTAAAAACACTTTTTTTAGGTACCAGATAGTCCTGAGCTTTAGCTACAAAAGGCCTAGTCTTACGTAACTTGATTGTATCTCTAATTTCAGCATCACCGTTATCTTGAACTGTCAACTCATTCACGGCTTTTTTAAATGTTTCTAGAACTGTCTTTGTTGCAGCTAGTTCTGATAGGTTACGCAAAGTGTTCTGAGACTCTAAATCTACTGATCTCCCAAACAAATATTGTTGAAGAAATTCTTTCAATTTACCATATATAGTGTCATAACCACTAACTAGTCGCATTTCCTTGATTATTGTCCTAGCAAAATAACCGATTACACTACGGTAATCTGCCATTCCAGCAGTATCCAAAACTGAAGTATGCGTAATATCACCTGTTGTAATATCTGTGAACACAATTTCACGTTGTTCTTCTTCATTAAATTGTTTATACACTAATGGTTTAAATTTCATTTCTTGTACATTCAAGTCAATTAATTTTTTGTATTCTCGATAAATCCGAGGGGTCAGCACTGGTATTTCAATATCAAGAGCTTCAATATCTTTGTTTTTATCGCTATGATCAACATCAATAATAAGTGGTGTTTTAGGTGGAGTACCTTGCCCCATAGCAGTACGTTCCAACTCCACGCCCTCGGCTTGTATTGATTCAACAAATTCCATGAATGCATCCGTACCAACTACACTGACATATTCTTCAACTCCTACCGGATACATCTTACGTAAACCTCTTCCTAAAGTCTGCTCTGGTAAAATATTACTAATTGCAGTATAGGCACGTAGACCAACGATAGTGGTCACATTACGTACATCCCAGCCTTCTTTCAGCATAAGAACAGAAACTATGGCTTTATAAGGGCTGCTAGATTCGTCAATTTCGTTAGACTGTTTACGTAGTTTATCTAGTTCGTTTTTGGCTTTGCTAGACTTAGCTTCGTAAATTTCACCATTCTCTTTTGTATGTATAACTAATACGGCATCTTTCAACTCAGAATATCTACCTTCTAAATATTCAGCTACTTCATCGCAATTTTTCGTGTCATCAGTCATAATAAATAAAATAGCCTTTTTACCCATCTTCTTGTGTTCTTCATATGCTTTATGCCACTCAATTACACCCAAATCGATGTAATCAGCGTATTGTTCAGTATACTTAGAGCTTTTACGCACAGAAAGTTTCGACCGACTGGCCGCATCGGGAAGAACTGGATGTTTAACTACATTATGCCAGATTGCCTCTACCAGCGGATAGTCAGCAATAGTTTGTACAAATATTGCGCCATTGTTGTGCTTAGGTGTCGCCGTTACATCAAGTTGTAAACTTAATTTATCGCTCTTTTGTAGCAGACGATTTTGAATGTCCTGAATAGACTTAAACCATGCTAAATTCACATCATGTATATGATGTGCTTCATCATTAATAACCATTAACTCATCAATATTTCGCACAATAGATCCCAAATCTATCTTGGAATCCGTAGTTGCACCAGTAACGTTCTTGCCTAGAAAAAAATCCTTTGTATTATCATCTTCAGGGGAAGGTGGAAGATCTTCTCCTGAATAAACCCGATGAATATTAGTTAGAAAAATATTGCTGGTAGGATGAGTAACACGAACATCGTCTTGTAAGTGTAACGTAAGTTGAAAATCATCTTGCCAGTTATGTCCACCAAATCCATTCTCAGGTATAACCGGGTCCTCAAAGAAAATTTGTAAGCCCTGAAAATCTTTGTATAAGCGTTCAAGCACAATTATATTTGGCGCTATAAGTAGAAAATTACGTGAAAGTTCTGAGTTTGGTTCATACAATTTATGAAAATAACTCCATGCCATGGCTAAGCTCATTACTTTTGTTTTACCACTTCCAGTAGCCATTTTGACTACATATCTACGCCAAGTTTCATCAAACATACTAGCCGATACAAGCCCAGTACTATCATAACGCATAAGATCAAATTTATCCTTTGCATTAACTACATCATATAGATAGATAATGGTTTCCAAAGCTTCGCGTTGTGCAAAATAATATTTAAACTCAGAAGCAGTCCCATCATCTAGTAGTTTAAAGTGTGGTTCATTGAACCACCAGTTAAGTAGTTGCTGACTAGTATTAGTAGCTCCAGTGTAGGCACTGTTTCTAAACTTTTTCACGTCCTTACGTAGTTGTGATACAAGTGGCGGCATTAGTTTATCCATACTTGTTTCACGTAAGGATTCATCAGCTGGAAACCAACGTATGTCTGGGTCTAAAATATCATAAGGCGAGCTTGGGAACTTGGGGTGCATAGCCATTACTTACCCCTCGACTTATTTTCTAAATCAATAATTTTCATGGTATCGTTACCAAATATATCAATAACTTTAACTGCTATTTTACGTGTATCTGGAGTATACTCATGCTCTTCGCTAGTTAATTCTATCGATCTGTCTCTTTTAGTACGGAAAGATTGCCAATTATTTTCAAACACATAATCTCCCGTCCAATTTTCTTCCCACTTATTCGTCTTAGAATTATGTATATGAATAATCTCTTGTCTGCTTCCAAAATTAAAATCTACCGACCAATAGTCGATCCAATCAGTCCAGTCCTTTGTAAGTCTTTCACGAGTGACAATGCCTTTTTTATCTTTACTAACCTTTATAAGCACAATTTGTCCTTTTTCAACTACTATAGCGCTGCTCTTATTTTTAAGCGTCTCAGCTGCATTAGCGATCATATCTTGTGAATAGGATACTGAATAATCGGTTAATTGTACTGACAATTTATTTTTCTTTATATGAACTTTGGCATCAATAAATGCTACATCATGAAATACGACTTGATTTTTCTCAACAGCCCGCCTGTCAAACACATCAGCTGGAATATATTTAGGGGTAATATTTATGCCTTTAGATCGCGCCTCATCCAGCACATTAGGAAAAATCCCCATTTCAAATTCAAAACCAAGAATATCTACTTTTGTAATATTTTTTTTACAAGCCTCTTCTATAACTTTTTCTACAAGCAGTCTACTTACTGGCATATTTATCGGTCCAACTACCACAAATCGTCCAGATTTTTTACCATCAAAAGTTGTAAACCCATTTATTGTTTCTGCCCTATAAGCATGTAAGATTAATTCCACAAATGCTTTTTCTTTTGAGGCCAGTTGTTGTTTTTTAAGATTTTCGCGAAGATTAGGGTTCACACCTATGTAATGTTGGCGTTCATACTTACCTAAATTTAAAATTTCAAAAGGGCGATAATTTTTATTTTCAGTTTTTAATTGTTTTTGAACACCAATCAAACGCTTGCGAGTTGCATGTATAGCAAATTTGCCTAAATCTGCAACGATCCACTTACGACCAAGTTTCTCAGCTACCGCAGGAGTAGTACCAGAACCACAAAAGAAATCCGCGATAATATCCCCTTCGTTGGAAGAGGCTTTTATAATTCTCTCCAGAAGTTTCTCTGGTTTTTGCGTGGCATATCCAACCGACTCTTTAGCCATAGAGTTTATTACAGTAATATCATCCCAAAAATCTGGAATGTATACCCCCTTAGCTTCAGCCTGATAGTATTTAAGTTCTGGCACCCCCTTAGAGTTCCAATAAATAAATCCTTCTTTATCAAGTCTACCAAGCTCCACTGGGTTCTTTAACCAGTGCATACCATTCTTGCCTCTAGATGATACATTAACACCTCTCCATGGTTGGCCTGAAACCCCACCTGTTCTTCCACTAGCCATTAATGGTACTGTTCTAAAAATTCCTCTATCATCTTTTTTATTGTAATGATTCTTGGATGATTCGCTGTATTCACCATATTGAACATTAAAAGTATGGTTCCCTGATTTTGAATAGAATAGAATAATATCGTGGCTATTTCTCCATTGTGCTTTTACATTGGTAGCAATAGCAGATCTTTTCC
>Ga0207035_1203_pt1 | contig 11899 bp, 11 predicted proteins | sample Alteio_BWMinCont_77_FD_153272 | JGI IMG/M metagenome (GOLD analysis project Ga0207035, IMG submission 153272) | Enriched cells from forest soil in Barre Woods Harvard Forest LTER site, Petersham, Massachusetts, United States -... | ecosystem: Environmental > Terrestrial > Soil > Temperate forest >... | reverse complement strand
GGCGGCGTATTCGTCACCGAGGACGGCGGCACAACATGGCAGCAGCGCAGCAAGGGATTGGACGGCAGAGATGTCTTCACTCTCGCGCAGACAGATGACGGCACCCTGCTGGCTGGAACGGAGCATGGTATTTTCCGTTGGAATGGCTCGGGATGGGAGCAGGACGGTAACGTCATTACCTACGCGGAGAAAACAACATACACAGTCAAGAAGGGAAAGAAGACAAAGCATACGACCCAGGTTGCACATCCGGGAACACCGATTGATTCCCGCGTGAACGACATCAATACCGCCAGCCCGATCTGGTATGCGGCCACATCCGATGGCGTATATCGCAGCGAGAATCAAGGTGCTGGATGGACAGGACCGGTGTTGAAGGGAGATAACTATCGCTTCGTTTCAGCAAAGGAAAACGAGGTGTTGGCAGCGAACCGGAGTCAATTGATGATCTCGACCGATGGCAGCGCCACCTGGCATGCGATCACTCTACCGTCGAAGCTGACATCGGTGCAGGCGGTGACGACCGCGCCCAAGGGCAGCCTCTGGGTTGGAGGCCGCGAAGGATTGTTCTACAGCGAAGATCAGGGGCAAAGCTGGCAGCAATTGTCGACGCTGCCGCTAGCGGATATCAATGGCCTCAATTACAACCGTGAGATGGGTCGCGTGATTGTCACGTCGGGGCGCTCGACCATGGTTTTCGCGATCGATGAGAGCAGTAAAACCTGGAAGTGGTGGGACGCAGGCTGGACAGTTCGCTCCGTACGCTCCCAGGGCGGACGCCTCGTTGCGGCTTCGCTTTACGATGGAGTTGTCATGCAACCGAAATCGGAAGAGACTGGGGCAACAACAGCGAGCAGTGGCAGCGGGACGCAGCCGTAGCGCTTCTTGACACAGTGATTTATTTACGCCCCTTTCGACGAGCAGACCTGGAGACTCTGTATAAGATCGATCAGGTCTGCTTCGCACCCGGTATTGCCTACTCCAAAGCCGAACTGCGCTACTACCTGCAGCATTCAAAATCTTTCACGGTTGTGGCAGAGGCTACGTCTGTTGCAGAGAGCAACGATCTAAACATTGCTGGCCCAAACATTGCCGGCTTTTGCACAGGGCAACTCTATCTTCACGAGGGCGTACGCCTGGGGCACATCATTACCATCGATGTGCTACCGGAGGCGCGGAGACAAAGGGCTGGCCGATTGCTGTTGACGGCTGTCGAAGAACATTTTCGCGCGAACGATGTGAAGTCAATTCGTCTGGAAGTTGCCGTTGATAATTTGCCGGCGCAGAATTTCTATCACGCCATGGGCTATGAAACGATTGGCAGGATACCGGGCTACTATCTTGGGCGGTTCGATGCGCTGATGATGGAGAAACAACTCACTGGAGATGCGTAGCGGCTGCGACGGCCGCTTCGAGCGATGCTTTCTTGTCGCCGGTGAGGCGTCCTGAAGTTTTCCAGATGACTTGTCCAGTTTTGTCGACGAGCGCTATGACGATTTCTTTCTCATTGGGAATGTTCAGGGAGCGACGGAAATCATTCTTGTTGATATAGAGCGGGATGATCCAGTGCCAGGTTTCGGGATCGGTCTCGACGCTGCGCAGAGAAGAGCTGTCCCACCAGCGATAGATCAAATTTTCCTGATTCGATACCGGAATTTTGTAGTAGCGGAATTGAAAGTTCATGTGCTGCAGGGCCTGTGCCAGCGGCATCCATGTATCGATATCTTTTGTCTGCTCCGGTTCGAATGAGATCAGAAGCAGATTGACCTTGGCTTCAAAATCGGCGGGCAGAGTTACCTTTGCCTTGTCCAGGCTGTAGGTGCTGATGGATGGAAACACAGATGCTTTTGCCGCATCACTCTGCTGCGATGCGCGCAAAACAGGCAGAAAAACAAAGCAGAGAGCCAGGATAAACAGCAATCGAATGCGATGGGGCAATCAGGAAACCCTAACTGTAACGGAATCTTAAAGTGTTCTTCTTGACGCATAGTATCAGTGCCAGTGACCTTGCGTGTATGGAAAGTTTATCGTACGAAGCTCAGCGTACGACCGCGTCCTGCCAAAATCGGCCACGAACCGGGCGATTGCATTATCATAAAGAGTGATGACAGCGACAACGGCATTCCCGGTAGAACGGCGGCCATTCGCCACTGATGACGCGAGACTTCAACCCATTGCCGACAAAATGCTTTCCGGAGAACGGCTGAGCTTTGATGATGGTGTCGCTCTATATCGCTCGTCGGACATTTTAGCCGTGGGCTGGCTGGCGAATGCCGTGCGCGAAAAGCTGCACGGAAATATTGCCTACTTCAACGTCAATCGCCATATCAATCCGACGAACGTGTGTGTCGCTGCATGCCGTCTGTGCGCCTTTGGCCGCAAGAAGGATGCAGAAGGCTCCTACACGATGGCGCTGGAGCAGGCATGGCAGACAGCGGCCTCCGGATACAGTGAGGCTGTGACGGAGTTTCACATCGTGGGCGGCTTGCACCCGGACCTTCCGCTTGAATATTTTCTCGACCTGGTTAGCGGTCTGAAAGAGCGCTTTCCGCAGGTTCATATCAAGGCGTTCACCATGGTCGAGGTTGCGTTCTTTGCCCGGCGCGCAAAGCTCTCCATCCGCGAAACATTGGAGAAGCTGCGCGATGCGGGTGTGGATTCGCTGCCCGGCGGCGGCGCGGAGATTTTCGCCGACCGCGTGCGGCATATCATCTGCGATCACAAGATCGACGGCGACGAATGGCTGGATACGGCACGCACGGCGCATCAGCTTGGATTGAAGTCCAACGCGACGATGCTCTACGGGCACATTGAGAATGAAGAAGACCGCGTCGATCACCTGCTGCGTTTGCGCGCAGTGCAGGACGAGACACACGGTTTTCAGACGTTCATTCCACTGGCATTTCATCCCGACAATACTCCGCTCGAGCACCTGCCGCGCACGACAGGATTGACCGATATCAAGCAGATTGCGGTGAGCCGGTTGCTGCTCGATAACTTCCCACACATCAAGGCCTATTGGCAGATGATGACGCCGAAGATTGCGCAAATTGCATTGAGGTTCGGTGCGGATGATATTGACGGAACGGTGATCGAAGAGAAGATCTATCACGACGCAGGCGCGACGACTCCGCAAGGAATGCGCCGCGAAGAGTTGATGCGCCTGATCCGCGAAGCCGGTCGCGAACCGTTTGAACGGGACACGTTGTATCGCACTGTGACGCGCACGGAAGACACCTTTACTGTCGCGGTTTAACTACTGGCAGATATCTCTGACGGTTGTTTCTGTAGAGGCACTGCGAGTGGGTCTGCTTCTGTGCGCAATTGAACGTAAGGAGGCGTCAGAGAGGATGCCTCTTTTTTCTTTGCGTCGGATTTTATGCGCGCAGCGCGTTGTCTGCGCACTTCACGCACGGCGACCAGAACCAGTCCGGCGAATGTAACCGCCAGCAGCGCAAGAGCGGGCCAGCCGTGCAGCTCTGGAACATCGCTGTAGAGCAGGGCCAATCCGACAAAGACAAAAAAGACATGCGCGCAGAAGACGTGCAGAGATGCCTTGCCGAGGGTGAGAAAGGGCTCGACAGATACAGCGCGCAGCACGTATTTGCGCAGCCAGTAGAACACGATCGTGAAGGTGACGAGATTGATGACGCGCAGCGGGCCAATCTGCCACTTGTCGAGCTTCATGCCCAGGGCCTGTTGCGTGAGATGCGGACCGAGCCATTCGTGACGCACTCCGATAAAGAAGAGGCATACGAGCGCGCAGACAGCGATGACGTAGCCGGGAATGCGTCTCAGCGGCATGTCTCCCATGGCCGATTTTGCGCCGAGCCACAATCCTACAATCCAGATTGCCTGCCATGCGAAGAGGTTGAAGGCGCCGGTTTCCTGCAGCGGGATGGGCAGGTGTGTCACGTGCACGATGACCCTATGCACGAGATCGCGCAAGCCGAATTGGGCAAAGAGCCAGAAGACTCCGCTGGTGGCGAGGATTCTACCCCAGCCTTGACGCACTGCAGAGGAAAGAATCACCGGCGTGAAGAAGAGAAAGATGACGTACATCGGCAGAATATCCAGGAGCGGGGGGCAATATAGCAAGAGTACTGAGCCGATGATGGCGACAAACGGATGAGCAATGTAGAAGTTGAGCAGATTGTAGATGGCCGCGCGATGCGTTGTGACCGCGTAGGCGGCAGCGACTGTAAAGGCGAGCGCAAGCATCAGCAGATGGTAGGCATAGATTTTTAGCGAACGCTGCCAGAGCTTGGCGCGAAGCCCGGATTCATCTTCGTGCGCTTGCCGCATATAAGCGCGGCTTACAAGAAGTGCCGATAGAAAGACGAAGCCCTCTGCCGAGGAGACGAAGCCGATGGGCTGGTTGACGAAGTCGCTGAAACGGGTGGGGAGATGTGTCAGCGTCATCCAAACGAGAAATAAACCGCGCAATGCGTCGAGTTCGGGCCGCCTCTGCGGTTTGGGGAGATGCATGTGTAGCACGAGCGGCTCCGTTTATAAAGAGGTAACTATTCATTAGAGCCCCAAGCCATAGAATCGGTTGCGCGTTCGCGGAAACAGGCAGAATTATGGCTTGATTTGAGTAAATGAACCGGGTGAATCTTTTTCTCCGATTAAACATCTTGATATCAAGATAAATGAAAACAGCAAATGGCAAATCGAAGACAGACACCAGCGGCATCCACCTCTGGCTGGTGTTGTGGAAGGCTTTCAGGTCGTTGGAGGTGCATGCTCATCGGCATATCGCAGAACTAGAGATGTGCCTCAGCGATTTTGGCGTGCTGGAGGCGCTGCTGCACAAAGGGCCTCTGACGGTAAAGGAGTTAGGAGCCAAGGTGATGCTGACCAGCGGCTCGATGACAGCGGCTCTGGATCGTTTAGGACGTCGCGGATTGGTAGAGCGCAAAGAAGACGACGTGGATCGCAGAGTGCGTGTGGTCCGGTTGACAGAGACTGGCGCAGATCTGATTCGCGAGGCGTTTGAGGATCACAAGCAGGCAATGGAAGACGCGGCTGCAGGAGTTGAAGAAGCAGACCGCGAAGTGTTGATCATTTCGCTCCGACGATTGGGACTGGGAGCGACGCGCCGGTTGGCGGATGAGGATGCAAACAAAAGTGTGGCCGAGAAAAACGGCAGAAAGCGCAGTACGGAGGAGTAAGGAAATGTCTGAAGTAAAAAAGGTACTTGGAATTTATGGGCCGGGGTCGAACCACTGGGTTGGCGATGGATTTCCTGTGCGGAACCTGTTTCCGTCGAATGGAGTGAACGAGCAGATCAATCCATTTCTGATGCTGGATTATGCGGGGCCATCCTACTTTGAGCCGGCAAAGAAGTCGCATGGAGTGGGCGAGCATCCGCATCGCGGATTTGAAACGGTGACGATTGCCTACCAGGGTGCGGTGGAGCATCGCGACTCGGCGGGCAATGCTGGCGTGATCTATCCCGGCGATGTGCAGTGGATGACGGCGGCTTCCGGTGTCGTGCATGAAGAGATGCACGAAAAAGAGTTCGCGAGGAATGGTGGCACCTTCGAGATGATTCAGCTCTGGGTGAATTTGCCGAAAGAGCAGAAGATGTCGAAGCCGCGCTATCAGGGAATCACGAAGGAACAGATTCCATCCGTGGACCTGGGCAACGGTTCATATGCGCGGGTGATTGCCGGTGAACTGCATGGCATAGAGGGTCCGGCGAAGACCTTTACGCCAGTGAACCTGTTCGATGTGCGGTTGAAGGCTGGCGGCAAAGTGGAGTTGCAAATCCCTGATGGCCATAACTCGGGTGTGGTTCTGTTGAAGGGTGACGTGGTTGTCGATGGCTCAAATGAGCTGAAGGGCGAAGCTCGGATTGCCACACTAAGTCCGGATGGCGACCGCGTGGTGCTGGAAGCCAAGGAAGATACGACGCTTCTGGTGCTGAGCGGGAAGCCGATCGACGAGCCGGTGTTTAGCTATGGTCCATTTGTGATGAATTCTCGCGACGAGATCATGCAGGCGGTGCGCGATTACAACGACGGCAAGATGGGGCATCTTGGATAAGCGATCAAACGATGCCACGTCATTTTGAGGAGCAGAGCGACGAAGAATCCCAGCGATTTACATATCGTTAGGATTCTTCGCTGCGCTCAGAATGACATTACTTTTGAACGCGCGCGAGTGAAACGGCGGACATCTCAGGTCAAATGTATTTCACTGCTAGGCTTGTGAAGGGGATAGCGTTCGCAACGATGGAAGCAGCGCCTAGCTTGCCACTCTCAGTGTGAACAGGGATAGAAAGTAACTCGTGCCGAAAGCTGTCGGCCACGAGCAGATGCTCTTGATCCGGAGACAGAATCAAGGTGCGCAACGAGCGATTTTTCATACTCCATTGCTGGATAGCAGACAACTTCCCCGTGATCGGATCGATTTCCCAAACCGAGATGCCTTCATCGGATGCCACGTAAAGATTGCGGCCCGATGACGATATGACGATGTGCTGTGCTTCAGCTGAGGCCGTCTTTGTGTGAATCGCTATGCGCTGTTCGTGGTGGATCTCTTTTTTGTTCGCACAGCGATAACAATCGATCGATCCATCCAACGTATTGGATACATAAAAGAATTTGCCAGACGGATGCATGGCAAGATGTCCCGGTCCTGAAGCAGGTTGGGAAAGAGTCTGCTGGGTTCGCATCATTCTGCCATTCTGAAAGGTAAAGAGATTGATCCAGTCGCATCCTGCATCGGTTGCCAGGAAATATTGTCCGGTCGCGTCGAAGGCAACCGTATGTGGATGGGCAGATGCCTGATAGACCGGGTGAGTGCCGGCACCGACCTCCTTCAAAATCTGTGACACTCGCTGCACAGCTCCGTCGGGCCCAATCGGGAGCACATTGTAGGCACCTCCACCGTGAATCGCTACGATGAGATAGTTGCCATCCGGCGAGACGATGGCATGCCTCGGCTTGATGCCGGAGAGCGACAGCGGCTGTCGATTCATCAAGGCAAGGCTGCCGTCATGAGCATCGATCCTATATGCTTCGACGGTTCCGCGAGGCAATCCTTCATGTTCATCGACTTCGTTCACTACATATAAAGATTGCTGGTTGGAATGAAGCAATAGAGATACAGGGGAACGGTTTGGAATGTTTTGTTTCCACTTCCACTGATCGCCACGTATTTCAAAGATGTGGATTCCGGAAGTACCGACTTCATCTGCTGAGCCGACGTAAGCGAACCCAGTCTTTGGAGCCATGCCAGAATGAGCCGCTCCCGGGATTTTATTCACGGAAGTGATCTTATTCAGCACCCCAATACCGGAGGTATATCCGATACCTTGCAAAAACGCTCTGCGGCTCCATGGCGTATCGCGTCTCATGACGAAAGAAACTCCTACTTAAGTGGCTTTACAAGCGGATCGACATAGCATGGTGAAAAACGTTGTTGGGATCATAGCGTCGTTTCACACTTTGCAGAAACGGGTACAGGCCCTGGTCCCCGTAATAGAGCTGCGGCCAAAACGGATAAGCCAGCATATCGCTATCGGGATAATTGATATAGCAACCCTCGTAATGCTCTCCGGGATAGGGTGTAGAGGTATAGCGAGGGTCCACGTTGGGGCCGGAGTATAAGTCGCTGTAAAAATCCTTCAGCCACTTCAGGCGCCCGGCATCGTCTTCCGCATTTTGCCAGTATGACTGGAACTGCAGCTTCATGATGGACGAGCGCTGACAGATGGATGTCTCCTCGGCAAGGTGACTCTGGTTGATCACCCCTCCGTAAGAATCCACCGCCAAAACGAATCCTCGCATCTCGATGCCATGCAGATCGCTTGTCATGTGCTTGTAGATGCACTTCGCTTCTTCAGCGGTGAAGTTGTGTTTCATATAGGTTGACTTGTATTTTGCCCGGCCGCTTCCTTCACCGCCGCCGCCACCGATGGTGGCGTCGAGCCAGAGTCGACGATACATGGGATGCGTTCCGGTGCAGGGCTCGTCGGAAAGAGCAGGCCGCGCAATGGCTCGATCGCCTGCTGGAGCGGGAGCACCCGGAGAGGGATTGCAGTGCGAAAAAAGATCCAGAAACTCGTTTACAACGCTGAGGTCCTTACACGTTCCGTCTGGATTACAGAATTGCAGGGAAAGGCCAAAACGCTTCGTCGAGGCATGGGAGATATCCATAATGGAAAAGAGACCATAGGTATCTGGATCTTTTCCGCGTGTCTCCCAGTAATTGCCGAAAGTTGTCAGGATGGCGATGAAGCGATCCTCAGTCATCGTCGTCCAATCGAAGGACACGCCTGTATGCACTACCTCTTGTGGCGCCTGCGGCAGCTTATCGAATAAAAATGCGGTGATGACGCCGAAATTGCCGCCTCCGGCGCCGCGGCATGCGCGGAAGAGGTCAGGGTCATGCTGTTTATCGACGCGGCGTTGGATCACCTTGCCGTTCGCATCGACGGTAAGGATATCTACTGCCGAAACCCAATCTGTGGTGAGACCATGAAGGCGCGAGAGCACACCGTATCCGCCGCCGCTGATGTGTCCACCGGCGCCTACGCTGTAGCATGTCCCTGCCGGGATGGTTAACCCGTAGCGCTTGTAGAGATCGAGATAGATATCCCCGAGTTGCTTTCCTGGATTGATCCGGTATCGCGCTCCGTCTTCGGCTGAGTGCGATTCCTCTAAAAGACTGAAATCGAGAATTGCTCCGCCGGGATTATTGACGACAAAATCCTCATAGCAATGGCCGCCGCAGCGCACAGTAGGGCGCAATCCGGCACTTACAATGCGCTGCAATGCCTCAGCCGTGTCGGATGCGGTTTCGCACAATTCGATGCGGCTGGCAAAATCCGCCTCCGACGCCGGTAAACGAAGGTTCCTGCTCTTTTTCAGCGTTTGATAACGCGGGTCCTGCTGGGTAACGGTGATTGCCATGTCACTCCCGGATCATTGTTGTGTTCATACAGCTTCTATTCTTTACTGCTGTCCAGGTGGCATCCATACGCACCCATATTTTCGTGGTCAAAGAATGGCAGTTCAGATGTAAGCAATCAAATCGATTTCAACCAGCGAATTTCCAGGAATCCCGCCGGCAGGTGCAATTGTTGTGCGCACGGGAGGAACGTTCCCCCAACGGCCTTTGTACACGGTGTTCATGCGCTCCCAATCTTTAATGTCATTGAGGTAGACATTCACCTTCAGAACTTTGTCCATGGACGAGCCAGCCGCTGTAAGGTTCTTCTCGAGTTCGTCGAGCACATGCTTGGTATGTTCTTCAATCGTGCCTTCGAAGTGCGCGCCGACACCTGCCAGAAACAAGAGGTTGCCATAGGAAACAGCGCTGCTGAAGAGGGGCGTATCGCCCGGCTTTGGTGGCGGATAGCTTTTCTTTTCCATCTTCGGGCTTTTGGCTGAAGCTGTTTCGCTCAGCACCGCTGCGCTACCCACTGCCGCGGCCGCTATGGCTGCGTTCTTAAGAAGACCTCTTCTGGACTGCTGTTCCATGCTGTTTCTCTCCTTGCATTCGGTGATAATGGATCGTTTATCTAGTGACTGCTATCGCGATTTTTCGTAAGCACAGCTTTCAAGCTTCGGCCAACAATCTCTGCCTCGCCCGGTTGCAACATCCAGGTTGCGATGACAATCGTATTCTCATCCGATGGAATACCCCTCGAGTTTGTGCCCGTTGCCGGATTGAGTTCAATCGATGGACTCTGCGCGCGCAGACTTTCCTGCACCTGCTTTGTCGTGATGCCTACAATCGACGGATCATACGAAAGCAACAGATGCGGAACATGATTCGCAACAGGTGGCATAAAGACGCGCGTCTTCATGGTTGGCACATCCTTCACTGCATTCTCGATGATGTCGGTCTGTCGCATGTACTCGGCCTGATTCTTTTCGTCGGATTGTTCCAGCAGCCAGTCCACGGCTGCAACCATGCCGACAAGCTGTTCTTTGGCGACTTTCATCCCGCGGCCCACTGCGTCGGAATTGGGATTGTTATTTATCACGGCCAGATCGATCAGGTGCTTTTTGCCGAGCAGCAATCCCGCATTCTGCGGACCGCGAATCCCTTTACCACCGGAGAAACAGACCAGATCGAAGCCCATGCCGGTGTACTTCCAGAGGTTTTCAATCGGAGGCATATCGGCAGCGGCATCGTTGTGGCAGGGAACGCCGTGCTCATGCGCAACACTCAGCCAGATTTCGCGGTCGATCTGCGCCCCATTCGACCCAGGCTCGGCAGAATTGAAAAAATTCGTCATCACTACATTGGGGCCGAGTGCTCGTTTGTAGTCTTCCAGCGTGACGACTTCCTTGATCTGAGCCCCGCACAACAACATCGCGTGATCGTATTCATAGCGGTGGGCTTTTTGCACCACCACTTCGTTCTTCATCTTGCCGACGTTTTCGGGAATCTCCTGAGCACTCACTCCATTCGCCGAGGAAATGCAGGCAGCGGTTGCAAGCGTGAGCGCTGCCGATGCGCCGGAAGTGACCATGGCGGCCTCGCAGCGCAGCTTCTTCGCCAGGTACGCACCCGCTGCGAGCTGCAGATCTTTCAGCCGGACAGGATGCAGCGCAGCCTTTGCCACGGCGCGCTGCACCTGTGGAGGCATGCAGGCAGCGGTCAAATAGGTATAAGTTCCGGCCGCGTTGATGATCTTCTCCACACCGAGCTTCGCGTAATAGTCGTCGGACGAGGCGTTGTCTTCAGCGAGGGAATCGGCAGCATTGCCGATGAAGGGAGTGATGCCGAGAGTGGCAGCCGTGGCAGAAGAAAGACTGAGAAATCTCCGCCGGGAAAGCTGGTTCTCCGTACTCTGTTCAGGCATCATGATTGTTCCTCACATGAGAAGTGGCGTTCGAGAGATGCATCCAACCCGCAGAAAAATTACAGAACTTCAGTTTTGGTACAACCATTTCAAGTGACTGAGCGATAGCTGTCATGGGCCACCCGCCCTTTTGCAAAGTAGGACAAATGTCCTATCGGCCCGATACTGCTTTGTGAACACGTTCAGTCCAGATGAATAAGTCCCCGCTGCAGAGCATAGATCGTAGCCTGCGTCCGGTCGCGCGCTCCCATTTTATCCAGAACGGAAGAGACGTGGATACGCACCGTTTTTTCTGCGATGTGCAGATCGTCGGCGATCTCGCGATTCGATCGTCCCTGTGCGATGCATGCCAGTACTTCGGATTCGCGCGGGGTCAGATCGACTGCGGGAATACGCTCCGCCAGTCGGTCGAGTGCGACGCGAGGAAGATAGCGAAGACCACGATCTACGCTTTGAATTGCGTTGACCAGCTCTTCGCCGCTCGCATCTTTTGTGAGATAAGCCATCGCACCAAAGCGAACAGCGCGATAGATATCTTCACTCCCTTGATAGTTTGAGAGGACGACGATGTGTACCTTGGGGAACTCCTGGCGCAGCCGCATGATCAGCTCAAAGCCGCTCATGCGCGGGAGACGCAGGTCGAGCACAACCACATCGGGCTGCAGCGATTTGTACATCATGAATCCCTCTTCGCCATCCGACGCCTCGCCAACGATACGAATCTGCGAGTGCCCTGACAGAACGGAATGAAGAGCCATGCGTGCCAGGAAATGATCTTCGACCAAAAGAACGCGAATCTCTTTCATATGCCAATCCACGGAACAATGTATTGTTGCTGCTGTTGTTGAGTGACATCCTGCAGAGAATTGAAGGATACGTTCACCGACACTTCGGTTCCTTCATCGTGCGAGCTCTGAAGACGCAGTACGCCGCCGACTTTTCGCGCGCGCTCTTCCATGACGGGGATGCCAAAATGTCCGACCTTGGCTGAGTCGCCGCGAAACCCGCTGCCATCGTCGCGAATCGTGAGATTCAGGGAATCTACCTCATAACGCAGGTGCACCGCGATGT